>Ga0255055_10000198_pt1 | contig 45766 bp, 41 predicted proteins | sample JV7_2_27_MG_FD_188633 | JGI IMG/M metagenome (GOLD analysis project Ga0255055, IMG submission 188633) | Seawater microbial communities from Jervis Inlet, British Columbia, Canada - JV7_2_27 | ecosystem: Environmental > Aquatic > Marine > Inlet | place: Canada: British Columbia | collected... | reverse complement strand
GAATTTCTTCTGCCAGTTCTGGAAGATCATCGCGTGATATTTTCTTCAAATCAGTCGGCGAATTTATTTTTTCCAATAAAGCCAATTTATAGTTGCTCCTCTTTTTTTTATTTGCTTTTCTCAACTTTTGAATAATAGTTTATTTTTTTCTTTCGACTATATACTTTGCGATTGCGCGCAAAGGCTCGGCTTTTTGATCAAATGATTCAAGGGCCTGCAATGCATTTTCTACCAGCTTGCCGGCAAAATTCTTAGATTTTTTAAGGCCCAGCAGGGAAGGGTAGGTGCTTTTATTGCGAAGTTTATCGGTTCCCACAGCCTTGCCCATAATTTCGGGATCACCTTCGACATTTAAAATATCATCTGTAACCTGAAAGGCAAGACCAATGTTGTGAGCGTAGCTTTCAAGCATTGAAATTTTATTCGAATTTAAACCACCCAACAAAGCTCCACTGCTTATGGACGCTTCGATTAATGCACCGGTTTTTAAACGGTGCAAGGATTTCAATTCAGCCAATGTCAGCTGTCTTCCTTCAGAAGTAATATCCAGCATCTGGCCTTGAATCATACCGCAATAGCCGGCTGCATATGAGATCAACCGTATGACACGCAACCATTTTGCGGTCTGTTCTGCGTTACTCAATTCAATGGAAGCAAGTGTTTGAAACGCCAACGTCAGCAAGGCGTCTCCGGTAAGGATGGCAGTGGCTTCATCAAAAGCCATGTGACAGGTCGGCTTTCCTCTACGCAGGGCGTCGTCGTCCATAGCGGGAAGATCATCGTGGATCAGCGAGTAAGTATGAACCATTTCAAGAGCACAGGCAGCCGGCAGGGCATCTTCAGGATTACCGCCGGCCGCTTCGGCCGCAGCCACGCATAACACGGGTCGAATGCGCTTGCCCCCCGCCATCAGAGAGTATGTCATGGCCTCAAGGATGCGGTCAGGCTTGTCTGATGTTTTTAAAAGGGATTCTAACGCACGGTTAATCCGCTTTTTCTGGGATGTAAGATATGAATCCAGGTCAAGCATAAATCAAAATTTAGTAATTATACCATGCCGGTTAATGGTCAGTCGCCATTTTCTTCATCTTCAGACATAAACGGCCTTTCGGCAATCCGGCCTTCTGAGTTTTTCAGCAAAATAGAGACTTTTTTTTCTGTTTCGTCCAGCTTTTCAGAGCATAATTTTGTCAGCTTCATACCTTCTTCAAACTTTTTAAGTGCTTTTTCCAGGTGTAGATCACCATCTTCGAGTTCCTGGACGATTTGCTCAAGCTGTTTGATTGATTGTTCAAATGTTTTTTGGACCATTTTCAGATTTTCCCTTTATTCGGCAAGTTAACGTTCCTTTTGCAACCATCACTTCAAGATCCTGGTTAATGGAAACCATTCGCGGATTCCTGACCACTTTTGAATCAGGAATTGTGCGGGTAATACTGTAACCTCTTTCTAAAATTGCAATGGGGCTCAGTGTCTCCAACCGTGCGCTTAGCTCACGTAAACGGGCAGATTTGTTCTCGAATTCTTTATTAAATGTTTTCAATATCTTATATAGATATTGTTCAATTATTAAATTAATATTATGAATCTGTGGCTCCGGACTGAGTGCAACCAGTCTATCAAGCCACCACTTATGCTGTTCTTTTTTGCGATCCAAAAGCATTACAAAATTCCGACTGAGTCGGGAGGCAAAATCATCCAGCCGCAGTCGCCAGTCCTGAACACGCTTCTTTGGATCAACCATTCCTTTGGCAAGATCAGTCAGATTTCGCCTGAAACGCTCAATAACGTTGCATATTCTATACTCAAGCGCAACAAAATTATCATTAACCATCCGTAATAATTCATTTTTTACAGGAACTGCCAATTCAGCGGCTGCCGAAGGCGTTGGGGCTCTTAAATCGGCCACAAAATCAGTAATCGTATAATCGGTTTCATGGCCAACTGCTGATATAACCGGAATCAGAGACCCAAACACGGATCTGGCAACACGCTCGGCATTGAATGCCTGTAAATCTTCAAGTGATCCGCCACCGCGAGCCAGAATGGCCACATCAGCGTCAGTCGTTTTATTCAAAAGCTCCAGAGCGACAACGATTTCATCTTCGGCACCATCACCTTGAACTTTGACGGGAAAAATCTGAATGTGCATATTCGGAAACCGACGATTAATAATGTTCAGCATATCGTGAACCACTGCACCGGATGGAGAGGTGATCAGGGCAATTTTTTGGGGCAAAAAGGATATCGGTTTCTTGTGTTTTTCATCAAAAAGGCCTTCCTCGGCCAGTCGCGCTTTGAGCTTTTCAAAGGCAATTTGCAGAGCGCCGACGCCAGCCGGTTCCATGTATTCCAGAATTATCTGGTACGTACCCCTGGGCTCGTAAACGCTCAGACGGCCCATACCTGTGATGTTCATTCCATCTTCGGGTTCAAATTTTAGCTTTCGCTGTTGGCCCCGAAACATCACGGCATTGAGATGCGAGAATTCGTCTTTCAGGGTAAAATAAAAATGGCCGGATGCGGGAATTCGAAAATTAGAAACTTCCCCGATAATCCATACAAATGGAAACTGTGCTTCCAGCAGCAATTTAATATCCGCATTGAGTTCCGAGATTGTATAAATTTTTCGGGTCGTGTCCATCTCTTCAAAATCGTCAGCCCAATCGGTCATATTTTTATCATTATTACGGGTCATATTCAATTCATCTTAACCCAGTTGTTCGAATCTGTTCACGATAATTCTTGAACGTCTGATAAGATATATTATGTAAACTTTTAGACGGAACCTCGGAAATCCTGCCTCTTTGCTGTAAAAATAAGGCATTTGTCCGCCCCTGCTAGGATATTGATTTCAATTATGGCTCCATATTCAACCGAAGTCGTAAGAAGATTAAGCAGGTTAGGCAAAAAAAATATTATCCGCAGTTATAATCCACTTTATTTCTCAGCGTATTTTTCCAGCAACTCGCGTACGGCCGGAATAATGTACAGGTCTTCATGGGGCATCGTTGCCAGTTGGACGGCCAGAATTGTTATTTTCTTACGAATGGATTTATGCTTGTCCATGATAAATAAATTCTGACCTTTAACCGTGCACTGGCCGCTTTGGACCTTAAAACCTGCGGTCCTCAAATTCTGTTCGGAAACAGTGATCTGCATGCGCTCAGCCAGATCTTTAAGTTCTTGATACAATTGATCGGGTTTCATCTTAACAGTGGCTGTAAGCCTTGAAAATTGCGCATCGTGTGTTATTATTAACAAACATTACGTAAATAATTACAGGAGGCTATAAATGGAGTCCATATCAGCAAAACAGACACAAGTCCAGGTTCGTGTAAATGATTTCATTCGCAGGGTGTACAATTGGATGGCCATTGGACTGGCGCTGACAGGGTTCATCGCGTATTACGTGGCCAACACACCGGCCTTGTTGAACCTTATATTAGGCAATCAGATTCTATTTTTCGGTCTTATTATCGCTGAACTGGCACTGGTGTTTACCATCAGCGCTCGGGTGCATCGAATGAAGGCTTCAACCGCCACCGCTCTGTTTGTTCTTTATGCAGCTTTAAACGGAGCAACCTTATCGTTTATCTTCATTATTTATACCCGCTCCTCTATCGCTTCAACTTTCTTTGTTTGTGCAGCCACATTTATTGCCTGCAGTATCTATGGCTGGACCACCAAACGCGACCTAACCTCCATGGGCGGATTCCTGACGATGGGTTTAATTGGTATCATCATCGCATCGCTGGTCAACCTGTTTATCCGCAGTTCAGCGATGCACATGATCATTAGCTACATCGGGGTATTGGTTTTTGTCGGTTTGACCGCTTATGATACCCAAAGCCTGAAAGCCATGGCAATTTCACAGCCGTCAGACGTAGGCGCCAGCGCTATACGCAAAGGCGCAATCCTGGGCGCGTTGAAATTGTATTTGGACTTTATAAATCTATTTCTGATGTTGCTGAGAATTCTTGGAAACAGAAACTAACAAGGTCCGCAGATTACGCCGATTATTCAAAAGATAAGTTGATATCCGCAGATTATTATTTATAAATAATACCATTCCGCCTTTTTGGCGCTGAAGAGCAGTTAGAAGGTCAAACGGGTACTTTACACCGTTATTTATAGTTTTTAATTTTTTTGAAATCTGCGTAATCTGCGGATAATATTTATTTCTGCAAAATCTGCGGATAACTAATTAGCCAAGGGCGGCTTTAACGACGTCGGCGATCTGCTGGCAATACTGCTGGGTTTCATCTTTGTCGGGACCTTCAACCATCACCCGACACAGCGGTTGAGTTCCGGAATAGCGCACGAGTACCCTGCCCTTCTCGCCCAGGATTTTTTCCACCGAACGTATCGCATCCATCAGCGATGCGACGCTCTCAATTGCCGGTTTGTTCTGAACTTCTATATTCAACAAAACCTGTGGAAATACCGTCATGACCTGACTCAATTCGGATAAGGTCATGTTTTCATCGTGCATGGTCTGAATCAGTCGAATCGCCGATAGCATCCCATCACCGGTGGTATGCTGATCTAAAAAAATCATGTGGCCCGAATCCTCACCACCGATCACCGCACCGCTTGCGTTCATTTGTTGCAACACGTAGCGATCACCAACCTGGGTCATCAAATGCCTAATGCCCAGATCTTTTAGCGCCAATCGCAACCCTAAATTGCTCATAACGGTGCTGACAACCAGATTATTTCTCAGTAAGCCTTTGCGCTTTAATGTCCGGGCGCATACCGCTAAGATCCCGTCTCCAGTAATTACCTGGCCTTTTTCATCTACGGCGACCAATCGATCACCATCTCCATCAAAGGCCAGTCCGATATCAGCCTTTTTTGCGATAACGCTATCAATCAAAACCTCAGGGTGCTCGGATCCGCAGTCTGCGTTAATATTTTTACCATCCGGATTTGCACTGATCGCTTCAACCTGCGCACCAAGATCATTGAATAACTTGGGCGCAACCCTATAAGTTGCTCCGTTTGAACAATCCAAAATGATCTTCAACCCATTAAAAAAAGTCGTGTCGCGCAGCGTGCCTTTCAAAAAAGTTAGGTAGCGTTCAGATGCATCTTTAAGGCTTTCAACGCTTCCGATGTCCCGAACAGATTTTCCATTGACGTTTCCCGTGTTTTCATTCAGCAGAAGATGTTCGATCTCATCTTCTTTAGGGTCAGCAAGCTTGTACCCATCGACATCGAAGATCTTAATGCCGTTGTCATAAAATGGATTATGCGAGGCAGAGATCGCAATTCCGGCACTCGCATCGGTTGAAGATGTCAGATAGGCCACCGCTGGTGTCGGTAATACCCCGACCAGACAGGCGTCGCCGCCTGTGGAACAAATTCCGGATGCCAGCGCATCTTCAATCATGCCCCCCGACTCACGCGTGTCTTTTCCGATGATTATTTTTGCCCGATAGTTAGCATCGCTAAAAATCGATGCTACCGCCCGGCCGACATTTACGATAACGTCTGCGGTCAGCGGGTATTCATTAGCAGCACCGCGGATACCGTCGGTGCCAAAAAGTCTGGTCATAGTTAAATTCCTAGTATCGGATCCGCAGATTACGCAGATTTTCGCAGATTATTATTTATTTTTGTAATGCCTTCCGTCTTTATAGCGCTGAAGAGCCGTAGAAGGTCAAAAAACGTGTACATAGCACTGTTCTTTGCAGTCTTTTAATTTTTTTGAAATCTGTGTAATCTGCGTAATCTGCGGATAATATTTATTTCTGCGAAATCTGCAGACATTCTTAATCTGAGTTATGCGCTGTTCAATTATTATCACCTAAATGATGGAATAAGATTTAGTGTTTCATCTGTTACACGATCGACAATTCCTTGCAGCCATTGGGTGCCGATGGCTGCATCAGATGGCGCCAGCCCTTGAATAACGGAAATATAATCCAGACCTGTCTCCTCGATGCCCGTGTGCACTATTTTGAGAAAAGAATCTCGCTGACCTGCATCGCCTTTTTCGCTTTTTAGCCGCTCAAATAAATCTTTCAGATCAGACCCTCTCTGATATAATTCCTGGTTTTGCGTAAAAGCACCAGATGATTGTACACCTTTGCTACTTTTTTGCGCTTCCACGCTCGATTGTATCTTGTTGCCCAAAACCTCGAGCCGAGTCATTCGCTCTGAGATCGCCCGATTCAGTTTTTCTTTGAGTCCGGTTAGCAGCGCTTCCGGAAAATCTTTTGAAGTAAACAGGCTACGCACGTGTTGGTACCATCGATTTAAGGCAATCAGATTGGCAATATAAACGATGTTGTTAACGACCACCCGTTTTTCATTTCGATACCTGCCGGGCTTATACGGCAAACTGCCGCCCTTTTCTGCCCGGCCCAATAGAAGGCGCCCTGTCCTGAGCTCATCCTTCCGAACAATCGTACCCGCAGCCACCGTGGTCCCGTATGCCAGCCGACAGGGACCCACCAGACCGCCCTGCCCTCCCAGGAATATTGGCGATTGGTTTAACATTACCCCTTTGGGCACATCCCCGATCAGTGAGGCGGTCGCTTTGTCCTGGTTGGAGGTAAAGTTAAAATGAATATAGGAACTGCCCACCTCACTGTGATTTTTACGGTTGGTACCGCCGGCCATAAGACAATCGCAAAAATTAATTAAGCTTCCCAGGGTAACAAACGGAAATAGAATGGTGTGTTTAGTCCCAACCGAATGCGCCACACTCGCCTGCTCCTCAAAAATACTTGCTTCGCGTACATGCGATCCCAGGCCAGCTTTGGCTTTTTCCAGAAAAACAGCATCTTCAAAAAAACCGCCCTTGAGCTCAACCTCAGGACCGATCTGACAATTCTTAAGGGTACTTGGCCCTTCGAATCCGATTTTGGCATCTCTTAGAATCAGCGTGGCATTACCGAAAATTTTAGAGCCGGCGTGTATAACAACGCCCTGACCTGAAATTTTATCGACGTCAACTTCTTTGCCGATTTCAATGCTATCCGGACAGTCAATGCGGACTCCCTTATTTATTAACTGCGCTAATTTGGATTCTTTTTGGTGTGTCATGCCGCAACCTCAATGATTCGAAAAGCACCAAGCATAATGTATGTCTCGGAATTTATATAACATATTGAAAGCATGTAGCTTTTAACGACACTGTTTTATGCCGCCTACATTCCAATTGTGAGCGAAGCGAACTAAGTTCTAAATAAATCCGATTCAGGCGGAAAAAAGCAGTCGGTAAGACAAAAAAAGTTATGGGCGAAGAGGCGCCAGGCCTTCCGTTCGTTTTTCAAAACGGCTGTCACAGTTCAAACACTCCAGATTCTCGGTAAGGCGTTCGCCACAGAAACATGTCCAGCCGATTTGTTTGGCGGGATTGCCCACAACAAGGGCATGATCCGGAACGTTTTTATTCACAACCGCTCCGGCCCCGATAAAGCAGTACCTCCCAAGGGTAGTACCGCACACGACGGTGGCATTAGCACCAAGAGTGGCGCCTTTTTTAACCCGGGTGGGGCACACTTGATCCATTTTGCGGATGGCTGCCCGCGGATTATAAATATTGGTAAAAACAATAGAAGGCCCACAAAATACATCATCCTCAAGGGTGACACCTTTATAAACGGACACATTGTTCTGAATTTTACATCCCTTGCCAATAGACACCTGCGGTCCAATGACGACATTCTGACCGATGTTGCAGCGCTCACCAACAGTTGAGCCCGATAGGATATGGGAAAAGTGCCAAATTTTGGAATCTTTGCCGATGGTTACATTGTCATCGACAACGGCAGTTGAGTGGATGAATATATCTTCTTGCCCGGTAGATAAATTGGACGCCATGGGTGATAAAAGCCCTTTATTATGGGCCTGGACGCTATTCATCGATAAACAGACTCTGCGGCCGTAATGATTCAACGAAGTTTGGCTGGCATTTAGAACTTTTAGTACGTTGAGACCTTCCTGGCCATCGGTTATCGGTTTTGATCCATTGGACATGCAATCCAGAAAGTGCTGGCATTCATCCCGCAGCGGCTCTCTTTCGGAAATATCCACCCGCTCAGGCTCCGCTTTGATGGGAACCGGCATGTGGTTTTTCCAATTGATTTGGTGAGGATACAAAAGCAGCTTATCTTTCCAGGGCTGGGTGTCATCAAAAACCGCCATTTTGCGATCTCCGACCACAACGAGTTTCTGATCTTTAAAGGGGTGTAACCAGGAAACAAAAATATGCGCCTGGAGTCCGGAAGGAAAATCAAGATGCGTGGTGGTAACGTCAGCAATTTTTTGGTGCAAATAATTACCTCCGGTGGTCAATACGCTCTCCGGTTCTTCTCCGGCCAGAGCAAGAATCATGGATATATCATGGGGTGCAAAAGACCATAAGATGTTTTCCTCGCGTCTGATCTTTCCCAAATTGAGCCGATGCGAATAAATATAATTAATACGGCCCAGTTCTCCGGCAGAAGCCATTTCCTTTAAACGCACAAATACCGGGTGATACTGCAAAAGATGCCCCACCATTAGAATCCTGTCTTTTTCTGCCGCCAGGGAGATCAGTTCCTCAGCCTCTTTATCATGCAGCACAAGCGGTTTTTCCACCAGTACATTTTTCCCGGCCAACAGCGATTCCCGGGCCAGGTTAAAATGGGTCTCGGCCGGTGTTGAAATTACAACGCCTTCAATATCTTCTCTTGTCAGCACATCGGTAAGCGCCAGACAGGTTTCAATATCGGTATAATGACTTTTAAAATCCGCTAGCAGTGATTCATTTTTATCACAAACAAGCTTGAGCGAACCCAGATTATGGAAATTGCGGACCAAATTTTTTCCCCAGTAGCCGGCACCGATAACGGCAACTGAAGTCATTTTACGTTGTTTTGATTTAGGAGATTTTCCCATCAATTCGCTCCAAAGGGTGTTCAAAGTTTAAGGCGTCACTTATCATTCTTCGCTAGAATTTCTGCTATTTTCGTTTGATCTTTTTCTTTTAAATACGGATGCATCGGCAGACTGAAGATCCGCCGTGAACAGTCTTCGCTTATCGCAAACTCTCCTTCTTTATAGTCAAGGGATATATAAGCAGTCTGAAGATGCAGCGGCTTCGGGTAGTAAACAGCGGTGGGAATATCTGCAGCCTTTAGTTTTGCCTGCAGCTGCGAACGATGATTTTCATCTCTGGCCAGAATAGAGTATTGCGCCCAGACAGATTTGACACCGACAGGAACCTGGGGAAGTGTAATCGTTTCCAGACTCATGAGCAACTTACGATACCGATCGGCAACTGTCTGCCGTAGTTCTACTTCTTCCGCAAATATTTCAAATTTTGACAACAAAATTGCAGCCTGCAGGGTATCCATGCGACCGTTGATGCCGGTACGAACATTGTCGTATTTGTCCGTGCCCTTGCCATGAATCCTTAAGGATTTCATAATATCGTAAAGCTCTTTATCGTCGGTAAAACACATGCCGCCGTCTCCGTAACATCCCAGGGGTTTGGCCGGAAAAAATGACGTGCACCCGATATCAGCTAATGCGCAGGCTTTCTTTCCTTGAAATTCAGCGCCAAATGACTGGGCGGCATCTTCGATGATAAAAAGACCGCTGTTCTTAACGGTGGCTTCCAGTCGCTGATAATCGGCAGGCAGTCCGAAAAGATCAACCGCAATTACGCCGCGTGGCCTTAAGGGTCCAATATCAGAAGTCCGGGGTAGCGGATGCAGATTTAAATTTTCAGAATTAACCGCCGCGATGGCCTGCTCAAGTTTTGAAGAGTCAATATTGAAGGTTTGTGGATCAATATCCACAAAGACCGGTGTGGCACCTAAAAGACCGATGACTTCACCGGTGGAAACAAAGGTAAACGGGGTGGTAAAAATGGCATCTCCCGGTCCGACGTTGTACGCCATCAATGCCAAAAGAAGGGCATCGGTTCCCGAGGCGCAAGAAAGGGCAAAACTGGCTTCAATATACTCCGCCAGCTTTTCTTCCAGTAGTTGTATCTCAGGCCCCATAACATACTGACCGTGATCAAGCACGGCCCTAATATTATTTTCAAGGCGTTCCCGAATCCGCTTTTGTTGAGCACCCAAATCAATAAATTGCATTTAGAATACCTTTTCTCTTACTTTTCTTACTTTAGAGTCCACCTACCCTCTGACTTCATCTTTGATACGCTTCACATGCCCGCGACCCAGCCCCTTTACTTCGCAACCGAGTTCAAAATAACGGCGAATTTTTTTATCGTCCAGCAAACCGAAACAATCGATTATCGCAGCGGGCTGGCCGATCATTTTGACAACATCCTCAGGGTCCAGCTCAAGGTAATCCTGGTGCCGAACAGCAAAAATCACGGCGTCGGCAAATTTCAGGACGGCAGCTAAATCTGCCTGGATCCGAATTTCACTCAGTTTGTCCTGGTTGCGGAAAAATTGTTTCATGGAATGATCGGGTGCCGGATAAGTCTCCTGCTTTTCAAGTTCCCACCAGTGCTTTACATACGGATCGTTTACCGCAATCTCTGCACCCATTTCGGTTAATTTACGAACGATAATCTCTGAGCCGCTGTAACGTGTGTCGCCTACATCCTCACGATAGGACGCTCCAAGCAGCACAATCTTTGAAGCGGCAACGATCTTTCCCATGTTGCGCAGCGCATCCCGGACCTGCTGCGGTACTCTTAATGCCCGGGTGTCATTAATATCAATGGCCGCGGGGGTGATTTTAAACACGTCATCTTCAAAGCCCATCAACGTGTGGTAAGCCCAGACACCCAATCCGCCATCTTTGGGTAAACAATAGCCGCCGATACCAGGACCTGGAAAAATCATGTTGGAATGGGTCGGCCGTATTTTAATGGCATCAATCACCTTGATCAGGTCCACACCGTTGCGTTCGGCAAATACACTCCATTCATCTAAAAAGGCAAGAATGGTGGCCCGGTATGAATTTTCAACGATTTTACATGTTTCACTTTCAATTGGACGATCCAGCACGGTGAGAGGATATTGTTCCACATTTAGTATTTCGGATAAAAATATTCGAACACGCTCCTTGGCGGTCTCATTGATGCCGCTGCACACCCGCCAGAAATCACGCACAGAGGCCACATAATTGCGACCCGGCATTACCCGCTCAAACGAATGCGCTAAAAGGGGCTCGGAATCAGTTATTCCTCGTTTTCCAAAAGCTTTTTTCATGATCGGATAGGCCACATATTCAGTCGTTCCCGGTGGTACCGTGGTTTCAATTAAAACCAGGCAGTCCGGTTTAATTTTTTCCCCGATAATTTTAAGACTGGCTTCGAGAGCAACGATATCGGCATGACCTTGTCGAACATCGCCGAATGCTTCTTTAAAATAGTCGCATTGGACATCAACTACTACAACATCAGCCAGGCTGAGAGCCTCATAGGTATAAGTGGCGATTAATGTTTTTTTCTTTATGACACAGCGCTCAATGAGAAGTGCTACTTCAGGATCTTCGGCCTCAACCGGTGCGATGCCTCTGTTGATATAGGGTATTTTCCAGTATGACCGGAATGAGGGACGTTGCATTCCAATGACAAATTTGCTGGGTTCGTTGCTTTCGGCATCGACCGAATCGGAAACAACACCAGCCATCACAGCCCCGACAAAGCCAACGCCCATGACAACAACGATTTCCCTCTCCATTAATCTCTGTTCTTTAACGATCTGTTTTAATCGCTTAAATTCCTTCTCATAATCATTTTCCTGTGGTAATTGAAAAACTTCCCCAGCCGGGCAAACCGAAACTAACGATTCCGGTGGTGAACTTCCCTGTTGATTCGAAATCTGCATGCATAATCTCCGTTCTGGTTTGATGGTTGGAATTTTTACAAAGAAATTTTCAAATTTTGCTATTATTATTGATATAGAATTTTATCATAAAGACAAGTTAAATCAAAGACAATTTATTCCCTCTGTCTCTTTGCCTATTTGTCGGGTTCGTGCTTAATTTGATTTATAACTTGAACTTCGAGGCCGAAAGCAATAAGCCTATTTAAATAATCTGAAAATGAGTGGAAGCGGTTTCGTTCAGTCGGAGCCTGTCGCGGAAAATCGAATCCATTTTTAAGGTCGTCAAACTTGATAGATAGGATAGATAGATTGATTAGCTCAGGAGGCAGTAATGGTCCGTCGTTTTCCAGCGTTTCTAATGTGTCTGATGATCCTTATCTTTGTTTTTGCCTGTACAACAACTCCAAAATTTAATTTCCCTCAAGGCACACGGGTGGGAATAATTAATCTTTTGGAACCCTATGCAACGCACCAAAATTTTACCAGTTTCGCAACGAAGAATTTTACAAAGACATACGAAGTTGATTGGAATATGCCGTTGTACACCGAGGATCAATTAATAACCCAACTGGAAAAGGATGCACGCTTTGCAGCAGTTAAAATAAGAGTTTCAAAACCGCATAAGGAAAAAACTCTGCGTTTAAATATAATTGAACAGGTTCTTTTATCCCAAACATCACCACCCACCTTGTCGCCGCAGGATGCCAGCTTATTAGATACGATTTCGAATCCGTATGATGTTCAGGTTGTCATCGTCATCGGCAGCTATTCCGGTCCCAGCCCTTACAGAAGCGGGGAAGATCAGATTCAGGTTGAAGGATATGGTGTGTTTACCAGAAAGTTGTTTAGCGGCAAACTTGGCAGCGTCTTTGGCGGCATTTTTTCGTTTCGAAAGGCTTATGCGTATGCCCAAATCGGCGTGGTTGTTTACAAGGTACAACCCGTGACTTACATCGCAGCCGCCAGAGCGATTGCGAAAGGCCGGCCTCTAAGACCCATCAATGATTTTGACTGGGAAGCAAATATTAGAAATCTTCCCCAAGCCGAACTCAATAAAACAAAACCTCTTATCCAAGGATACATAGACGAGGCGGTAAAAAGAGCCCTTCGAAATGCCAATCTCACACCTTCCCGGCCTCCCAGGAAAGACACCGGTATAGGTGGGGCCCCTTCGCGATAAATGGCTGACAATTCAAGCCTGCATGGGTTATAAAATTGAACCCGATTCTAAAATTGGTAATTAAAAAATTTATATTAATTTCATAATGTTAATACGCTATCATTATTTTTAATGTTGAAAGACAAACAAAGTTATGATCTAATAATTATCGGAACGTTTTTTTGACAACCACTATAAGTTAGCATTTACATTAGCCAATTTGATCTTGAAAGGAGTTGTAATTGATGGCACGCATACTTATCATCGATGATGAACCTCAAATTCGCTCGATGCTCCGATTGATGCTGGAACGTGGAGGATATGAAGTCGCCGAAGCCCCTGACGGTATAGAGGGGATCAGACAATACCGGGAGAATCCTGCGGATCTTATCCTTACGGATCTGATTATGCCGAACAAAGACGGCATCGGGATGATCATTGATTTAAAAAAAGAGTTTCCCCAAGTGAAAATTATTGCCATGTCCGGTGGCGGGGTTAATCGGCCAGAAGGTTACCTGGACGGGGCAAAAAAACTGGGTGCTACGCGTACCCTGACAAAACCAATCGATAGAGACGAAATGCTGAAAGCGGTTAAAGAAACGCTGAATGATAATACCGCTCCCACTGAATCGTTGTCTTGATGCATCGTTTACAATTAACCCCCCTTTAACACTGTGATCGCTACCCAAGAATCATTTATTTTGTCCTTTCACCTCGAATCTACACATAACCTGCTAAAAAATAAAGACTATCTTATTTTTGCTATTTACAAATTCTTGCAGAATGTTGTAAAAGTATAATCCTGGAGCCCGCAGACTCATCGATTGCGCTAAACTTAGGGAAGGAATGCGTGAAAAAAATAGCTTTAGTATACCTGGCCATTATCCTGGTCCCATTAAATATCAGCGCTGATATCATTTTCTTTAAAGATGGCATGAAAACGGTTTGCCATGACCGAGCCTGGGAGGAAGATGGGGAAATTAAATGTGAATACAATGGTTCGATCTTAACGTATCAAAAAAATGACGTTCTTCGAATTGAGAAAATAAAAATTGATAAAGAATTTGAAAAGCCGTCTAAGAAAAGCCGTGCTCTATTGAAAACGACCTCAACGCCTGCCAAACAGTCGCCTGAGGCCAAGCAACCTGCGCCTGAAAAGGAATTGCAGAACCTCACGAATAATGCTGGCAGTATAAAAACCAAGGGCCCTATATTTTATAATCCGCGAAGACCTCAAAAATATTGGACCCTCAAAACTGCAAAACATAATACATTTAAAGAGGCAGTTGCAGCGCTTGCCAAGCAGTATGATCGTTCTCCGGACTGGATTCAGCATCATATGGGAAATACCAATGATCTTGATGAAATCCATCGAAATTTAACGAATAGCAAATTAAATGCTCCGGCCAAAATCCAGGAGGTTGATTACGAAAAGGCTCCTGAAATCCTCTTTTATAATCCGCGAAGACCCCAAAAATACTGGACAAGCGCAACCGCAAAACATAATACATTCAAAGAGGCAATTTCTACACTGGCCAAAGAGTATGATCGTTCTCAGGAATGGGTCCAACAACATATGGGAAATACGAACAATCTTAATGAGATTCATCAAAATTTAGCTAATCACAAATCAGCCGGGCCTTCACAATAAATTTTTGCCGTATGTTATAGAAATTCCGAGACGTTTATTTCCTTCTCCTTTTGTGTTCGCGTCATATTACTCATATTGACAACTCCGTTATTTTCCTGTACGATTTGATCCAATTATATTGTAATATAGACTGGTTATATTACTTGTCGTACGCAACGTTTTCGAAAGGACCCGCATTTATGGCTTCGATCAATCGCGATGTGATGGCGCTGATACGGATATTTACCAGCTGTTTGACAGCCGCGTTTTTAATTTTTTTCATTTCTTCACTATCCGGGGAAGATCTAATCAAAAACAACAGCACCATTGATGATCTGGATAGAATCTTAGCGGAGATTACAGTTGAATTAGAAGGTGGCATCGATAGAAGAATTAAGCAACTGGGAGAAGTCCCCGCCATTAATCCCTATAAAAAATTTTATTGTGCCGAATTCGCAAAAGAAATTCATGAAGTCTCATATCTTACAGAAAAACAAAAAATATTATTTGACGCTTATAATGTGCGGAATTTTGAAAACAAATCCAAGCGTCTTGTGGCCTATTCAGAAACGGCCAATATGCAAAGTTTGCTGAATGAGCTGGAAATAGTAAAAAGAGAGTTGAAAAATTCTGTCAACCTGGTTGATAAACGACGCAAGAAATTTCTGCGTCAACGAACAGCATTTATTATCCTTTTTTTTGTTCTTTGGATAGCTATCTATTTTTACTATAGCCGCGGTATTATCAGACGATAAGTCTAATATTTATTTAAAGGTGTTCACTCTCAAGGATTGTCAAACAAGTTGCTTTCCATCGCCGGTTCTTTGAAGCCTTGTCAAGATTAGATTTTTCTTCATTCAGACCCGGCAAATGAAAAACAGTCATTGCGCCTGAACGGATCAAGGAAGTCATTTCCCTATGTACCAATCATTCTATAATTTGAAAATAAAGCCTTTCCAAATCACGACCGATCCAAAATTTCTGTGGCTCGGCGAAAAGCATAAAGAAGCTCTGGCGACCCTTAAGTACGGTATTCTTGAAAACAAAGGCTTTCTACTTCTGACCGGTGACGTCGGTACTGGCAAAACTGTGTTAATTCATGGTCTGATGAAAATAATCGATGTTTCCGCTATCGTCGCGGCCATTCCAGATCCAGGGCTGAACAGTCTTGATTTCTTCAACTTTCTTTCCGAAGAATTTAAGATGAATAGACGCTTTGAAAGCAAAGGTGCTTTTCTTATCCATTTAAAACACTTCCTGCACAAGGCTTCAGCTGCCGGCAAAAAGGTCTTATTAATCATAGATGAAGCCCAACGGTTGAATCATGAACTTATTGAACAAATAAGGCTTTTATCAAACATCGAGATGGATAACAGTAAACTGATAAATATCTTTTTTGTCGGACAGAGTGAACTCAACAAAATGCTTAATGAAGAGCGCAACAAAGCGGTCCGACAGAGAATAACCGTAAGTTATCATATCGACCCACTGACCGAACACGAAACGCGTGATTACATCAACCATCGCCTCAAGGTTGGCGGCTGCAACAGAGAACTTTTTAAGCCGGAAGCTGTGCGTAAAATCTATATATTCTCCCACGGGTATCCACGACTGGTTAATATTATCTGCGATCATGCTCTGCTGACGGGGTATTCAGGCGGAAAAAAAACCATCGATGCTGCTGTAATTAAGGAGTGTGAAAAGGAGCTTCGGATTCCCATCGATAATGCGAAAAACGAAGGAGATGAACAAGAATTTTTTAATACACAAGAAGGCCCGTTCGCCGCGATTCAAAACCAATCAACAGGTAAACGGATCGGATTTTTTGCTGTTATTGTTTTGCTTCTTCTTTTTACCGGATATATTCTATTCAACTTCCAGTTAAAGGATTCGCCTCGTTGGAAGATGGAAGACATCGCTCCTCAATCTTACGACTCACCTACTTTAAAAGCAAAAGAATCCTTTGTGCCCGGTATTGTCAATGAAGATGAGGAGAAAAAAGACCTGCCGGTTTTAAAACGTTATGATGATACGGCCATTGGAGGTAAAGATTTCCCGGAAACCGGTCAGACTGAAATCGATAATCAATCAGAGCAACTTTCAAAGGTGCCGGAAGTTAGACCTTTTCCGGATCGTAAAATCGTAATTTATTTCAAGCACAACTCAAATGATCTGCCTGATCGAGCATATGAAACGCTCGATCGAATTGCTGAGTTCATGGTCCATAACCCGGAAGCCCAAATTAATATCAATGGTTATACGGATTCATCCGGCGCTTACTCCTATAATATGAGCGTCTCGAAATTCAGAGCCAACATGGTCAAGGGGTATCTGGTAGGCAAGGGGGTTCATCCCCTTAAAATAAAAGCGTCCGGGTTGGGACCCGAAAATCCGATTGCAAGCAATGAAACGGAAAAAGGAAGACAATCGAACCGCCGAGTTGAAATCGAGCTCAATATCGATAATCCGTAGCCCGGATCCTCCGCGTAGCAATAACCATTTAAGGCAGTTCCCTTCGAATAAACTTTTCTTACGTTGGCCGGTTTAGCCAGTTGAGCCGGTTGAGCCCGTCAAAAAAGGAAACCGAATCTTTCCGGCACTACCGCGATCGATTACGTCAAAAGTATACACGGGTTCTCCTGCCCGAACTGTAATACCGGTCTCTTCAAGAATTTCTCTCTCCGCAGCCTCCTGCAGCGTTTCGCCGATCTCGACACTGCCGCCAGGAATGGCCCAGAGATCTTCAGAGGGCGGCTGCCCCCGGCGGACCAATAGTACACGCTCATCCTTGAATACCACGGCGCCCACAGCCACCCGAGGATTGCCGGGATAATCATTTTTCTGCTGCGACAGACGGTTTTTCAAAATTCAGGTATTCCTTTGCTGTATGTTATCCGATAAATTACGCCGGCTCTGTCGTCCGATACGAGCAGAGAACCGTCGTTTATGACGATGATGTCCACCGGCCTTCCCCAGGCTTTGTTTTTTTTCAGCCAGCCGTCAGCAAATATCTCATAACGGGCTGTATTGTTTTTGTCAAAGACGGCCTGTGTAATCCGATAACCGATCGGTACACTACGATTCCACGACCCGTGTTCGGCAATAAAAACCTGATTCCATCGGGACTCATGACCATTGATCTGGCATTGGGGATATCGGTCGCGTAAATATTGATCTTAAATCCCGGCGGCAACTTTACCAATTCAAGGGGGATGTCGGAGCTTCTTGCGGTCGAATAGCCGGTAGCTGCAAATAGTAGAAAGATAATCAATGCCGGCAACCTGTTAAAAGTGGAGGTAAGCCATTTTTTCATTTCCAACAATGCCTCCTTTCTGATACCCAATAGTCGTTACATTCAAAGCGAAAACTATCAGTTTGTTTGGAATAATCAATCATTAAAGTAGGCATAAAATATGCTCGGACAAGAGCCTCTCCTCTTGACACCGATGCGGCATTTTCATATTTTCCGAGTCGATAGGCTTATGTTAGATCACCGTCTTATTTTCTTATTTATGGGCAATTCATTAGAACTTAGTTCGCTTCGCTCACAATTGGAATGTAGGCGGCATAAAACCAGTGTCGCTAAAAGCTACATGCTTTCAATATGTTATATAAATTCCAAGACGTTATAATTATAAGGAACCGTCATGAAATTCCAGTCCAAACTGCCCGACCATGAAGTTACCATTTTCTCTGTAATGACCCAGTTGGCCATTGAGTACGATGCGATTAACCTTTCCCAGGGATTTCCAGATTTTGATACATACCCCGAGCTAATTACACGGGTGGAAAAATTTATGCGAGAGGGTCACAACCAATATGCCCCCATGCAAGGTGTTATGCCTCTGCGCGAACGAATTGCCGAAAAAACATATGATATGTATGGCGCCCAGTATGATCCGGCAACCGAAATCACCGTCACATCCGGTGCGACCGAGGCCGTTTTTGCAGCGATTTCTGCTGTTGTTCAAAAAGATGATGAAGTCATTATATTCGAACCGGCCTATGACGCCTATGATCCCGTCGTCAGATTAAATGGCGGCATTCCTATATATGTCCAATTAAAGTTCCCGGATTATAATGTCGATTGGGATGAAGTCAAAAATACTGTCAGCAGTAAAACAAAGCTCATCATTTTGAATTATCCGCATAACCCTACCGGTGCGGTTCTCTCAAAGGAAGATATTTCATACCTTTCAAATATCGTTAAAAATACCAATACGTTTATTATCAGCGATGAAGCTTACGAACATATTATCTTCGATGGATTGCAGCATCAAAGCATGTCCAGATATCCGGAATTAGCCCAAAGAAGCTTTGTCATCTGCTCTTTTGGCAAAACCTATCACACCACCGGCTGGAAAATCGGTTATTGCCTGGCGCCCGAGCCGCTCTCAATCGAATTCCAAAAGATTCATCAGTACCTTACATTTGCATCCAATACCCCTATCCAGCTGGCTTATGCCGAATTTATGCAAAAAAAAGATTTGTATCTGGACCTGCCCAATTTTTATCAACAAAAGCGTGATAAATTTTTGAGTCTTACCAGTGAATCACGCTTTAAAGCCCTTCCCTGCAAGGGAACCTATTATCAAATGCTGGATTATTCGCAAATTTCAAATGAACCGGACCTCGAGTTTTCCAGAAGACTTACCGTAGAATCTGGCGTGGCCGCCATTCCGCCATCAACGCTTTATCATCAAAAGCATGATCATAAAGTACTCAGGTTCTGTTTTGCTAAAAAAAGCGAAACTCTTGAAAAAGCCGCCGAAAAATTATGCCGGGTTTGAAAAAAATAAATTCCTACCCATCACCCAACATTCGGGCTCAGCAGGAATTGGAACGTCGCATTCTTCTCGGGATGGCCGCTGAGTGGGAAGCGGCACTTCTCAGCTTAGAGCTTGACAAACGCCGGCTCATCCAGAGACCACTATTTGCCATCAAGGATTTAAAAACTCAATGGGGAAACTGGTCGCCAGAAAAACGTGAAATCTCATTGAGCCTGCAACTGGTACTAAACTACCCCTGGGATTCGATTCGCGATGTCCTGCTGCATGAAATGGCTCATCAAATCGCTCAACAAATGTTTGACGCGTCTGCGCAAACATCTCATGGTCACGCTTTCCAGCAGGCTTGCAAAATACTTCGAATTAGTTCTTCTGCTTCTGCGAATTACAAACCGCTTCAAAACCGTCTTTTACAAGACGCCTCAAATCCGGACGATAAACTCATGCTGCGTATCAAAAAGCTTTTGGCTCTGGCTGAAAGCAAAAACCGTTTTGAAGCCGAAGCAGCCATGACTAAAGCCCACGAGCTTATTGCCAAATATAATGTGGCGCTCACCCAAACAGATAAACACCGTCAGTTCATTAGCGTTTTTGCAGGCTCCCCTGCCCTGCGCCATCCTCGTGAGGATTATCACCTCGCCAATTTACTGCAGAATTTTTATTTTGTCTGCGGGATTTGGGTGCCGGCTTACGTCATCTCAAAAGGTAAAATGGGCCGGGTTCTTGAAATCAGCGGCACCGTGCAAAACATAAAAATTGCCCAATATGTACATGACTTTATCTGTCATTTTGTTGATACGCAGTGGCTGAAATACAATCAAGAAAAAGGATTGAATCGCTATCGCAAAACCGATTTTGCGGTGGGGATTATCGAAGGATTTCGTGATAAGTTAGAGTCAAATGTGATGAAGAAAAAAACAAAAACCGATTTTTTTGCCATTATTAATAAGGGAGATCCTCACCTTGCAAAATACTTCAAGTTCAAATATCCACATACGACTTCGCTGAAAAAAACAGCATCCCATCAGGATGCTGGAGTTCTGCGCGACGGGAAAAAAGTCGGCAAAAAATTAGTCATTGCCAAAGGAATCTGTGAACGAAAAACCGGCAAACCCCGCTTGATAACGGGTACCTCATAAATCATCGCTATTTGACATGTAATATATTGTGGTGTAATTTAAGTCGTGCGGAGCATTTTAAAAATTAAAATTTTCAAACTGTTCGGAATCCGATTTTAGAACTCTGATATATGCCTGGGGGGGGGTAAAATGAAAGAAATTTACCGATTATTAGCGATCATCTTTATAGTGATCGTTTTAACAGGCCTGATATCAGCTGCTAAAACAGCTGCACAACCCGGTTCATGTTATCTCAAAGCCAACTCCAGGGATGTGTTTGTTGTTGTCTATGAATTGGACCGCTCTGGTAATATGGGTACGATGATTTGGCAAAATAGGATTAATCAGGACCAGGAAGTATTAATCACCGTTCCGCATGCCCGTTTTCGTTATTTTTATAACGACAATCCGGACATCAATCAGCCGCTTAGTGGCGGTTTTAGCAGGTGGTGTGATGGCAAAAGAACAGTTGGGGTGCCGTAAAACCAAATTAAATCGTAGCGACTTTCGCTTGTCCATCTAACCAATAGGGATTGATCAGGTCTTCAAAAATGGTCATGGCCGCTTCAGCGCCCTGACCGGAGGCGGTGACGATCTGCTTGTAGCCGCCCTCAACATCGCCGGCCGAATAAACGCCGGGAACCGTCGTACGGTGCTTTCCATCCTGTTTGATATAACCATCCGCGTTGATGCCGAGTCCGATCTTCTGGGCCAGTTCCAAAGCAGGTGTATACCCGATGGCAATGAACACACCATCGGTTTTAAATTCCATTGTCTCATCGGATTTGTTATTGAGGAGTAGGATTTCTTCAACCCGTTCCTCTCCGCGAATTTCTTTAACTTCCGTGTCCCAGAGCACTGGAATGTTATTGTCAACAAGTTGTTTGGCAAGAAATTCCTGAGCCCGTAGTTTATCCCGGCGATGGGTCAGCGTCACATTTATACCCATATGGAATAGGTGTAAGGCCTCAGTGACCGCACTGTTGCCGCCGCCCACCATGACCACTTTTTTGCCTTTAAAAAGCGGTCCGTCACACGTGCTGCAGTAGCTAACCCCTCTTCCGGCCAAACGGGACTCACCGGGGATATTCAGGTGCCTGTGGCTGGCACCGGTTGCCAACAGTATGGTTTTAGTTTGAAATTGTCTACGGTTGGTCTTTACCATAAACGGCGGGCCTGTCTGGATATCCACCACAGCCTCGCCCTGAAAAATCTGCACATATTGCAGGGCGTGGCTGACCATGATGTCAACCAGTGATTTGCCACCAACTGAAGTAAATCCGGGGTAATTTTCAACAATTGGAGTTGTCGCCACCTGGCCGCCAAGGGCATCCCTTTCAACAATGGCAGTGCGCAATCCGCTGCGAACTGAATAGATTCCGGCAGTCAAACCGGCCGGCCCCCCGCCCACAATCAGCAGATCCGTTTCAATGAGTTCCGCATCGCTTTCCGGAATAAAAATGGTTTGTGCTTCCAATTTTTCAAGTGAAAAAATAAATACTTCCTCCGGCTGCGCCCCCTGCCCGATAAGTATATCGTTGGCAAATGCCTGGGGAACACTCTGGGCTGAATATTGATTGGCCAGTTTAGGTTCACTCTGGATGTCGATAATTTCCAGAGAAACAGTTTCCGGCATTTCAATAGCTGCTTTTACCGCATTTATGGCCTGCTGGGGACAGTACGGGCAGGTGGGACTCACAAATATCTTAATCTGTCGGGCGGAATCAATCCGTTTGATCATCTTTAAGGATTGCTCACTCAGTTGACTTTTTCCCAGTCCTACCAGAATCAATATTTCAAGAAAGGTTCGCGCTTCTTCGCCCATGGGAGCTCCCAGCCACTGGATAGAATAGCGTTCAGGGGCAATAAGCAACGTGGGCGAATGGGTAACATTCCACTCTGTGGCAAGCTCATGGTCTAGATTATATTCCCGCAGCGTAATTTTGGAGCTGAGTTCGCGAAAAGCCCGAATGACCTCCCGGTTGGCATGCGTAAATACATCTTCGTCTCCTTTTGCAGTGAACAGATAAAGCGGAATCTCATTGGGTAATTGTTCAAAGGTTGCTTTCAGCTGTTGCAGATAAGCTCGACTAGCCATTTCGCTTTCTCTGGGATCCGTATAGGTCGTATCTTGCATTGTTGTCCTTCCCTTTTAAAAATTTGAAACGCTCAATTTAGGTTTATATTATTTTATAATCACATTATTCTAAGTATAAGAATGTTGTGTGTCAACCTGGTTTAACACTGTTGATAGGAGGATGAATTGAGGATAAATGGTTGACGGGTAGGCTATAGACCAGATGCACTGATTTGCAACAGGGCCTGGGCGAGCTTAAGATCTTCTCGATTGGTAATCTTTATATTGCTGCGGCTGCCGGGTATAATTTTAACGACCTCTCCCAGGCGTTCCACAAGTGAGGCATCATCCGTCCCGATAAAACCTTCCTGTTTTGCAGCTTCATGGGCCTTTTTGATCAGTTTCACCTTAAAAGCCTGGGGCGTCTGGGCCAACCACAGTGTGTCTCTTTTGAGGGTTTGAGTAACTTCGTTTGTTAAGCTTACCTTCTTAACCGTATCAAATGCAGGTATTCCTAGAATGCAGGCTCCGAGTTCGGCGGCACCATTTATACAAGCGATAAGATGCTCCTGTCTCACAAATGGACGCACCCCATCGTGGATAAGAACGATTCCACCGTCTGATTCAATAGCTTTTAGACCGTTGAATACGGAATCCTGCCGTTCAGCTCCGCCGGCAACCAAAATTACGTCCTTTTGAAGTTTAGCAGACAGCAGAATTTCATTTCGGCAAAAATCAAGATCCTCTTTCGGTACAACCACAATAATCTGGCTGACCCGCTGACAGCTGTCGAATATGTTCAGGGTACGCCCTAAAATCGGAATCCCATCCAGCGCAACATACTGCTTGCGCACAGCATCTTTCAGGCGAATGCTTTTTCCAGCCGCTACGATGATTGCATGTACCTTTGCCTTCACTCAATTGCCCTTAATGTTCCAAGTATGTAATTTATTTTTAGCGCCTGTTCGTATTGAGACAAAAAGTGCCTAAAATGAACTAAAGTGAGCTAAAATGCCTAAAGTTAAAGAATTCTGTAACGTGGTTATCCAGAAAGAACAAGTGATATTGAATGTAGAAGCTGCTCCCACAGAGAGTTTATCTAATGGCAACTTGGACTTTCCAGATAAGCAGGTTCTGTAATTTTAATAAGAGATGGCGCGCAGCGGCACCATAACTTTAGTCACTTTAGGTCACTTCAAGTAGCTTAACTCCTTCGGCAACGCCACACCCTTGCCCATGGTGTCTTCGCCGTAATTCACCCTGGAAAGAATTTGGATATCTTTCAGCGTGCGCGCATCGCCTTCAAAGATCACCTCGGTGAGATTTTCTTTTTGGATCTTTCCGCCGGCCCACTGAAGGTCCAGAACACTGCTGGCGTCAAATCGATCAGATCCAACACACAGTTCAACCTGCCCTCCATAGTTCTGGACAATTTTAGCAACCAAAAGACATGGCCGGCTGTGAAATCCAAGCTTTACGGGCACTCCCACTTTAATGGTGGAGCGCTCTATGTTTTCATTGAGTATTTGTTGGGCCAATTCAATACCAATTGTTAAGAAATGGCATGCATAAAAAAGGCCGTAATTTATGGTGCGATCAAGAAGAATTTTGGGATTACCCAAATTGGATAAGCTGACCTGAACTTTTTTATAAGTGTTTTTATAACCGGCCGCGTGCAGATGGCGTTCATAAAAATGAAGCAGGCGTCCGACCATTTGAAGAAGATGAAAGACAACCGAAAAATGGCCCCGCAACCGTTTTAGCTCACGATTACCGAATCTGAATCCTCCATGGATAACATAGGTGTCAAATGAGGACTGAAGGTTATGCACCAACATTTCATAGCGTCTGATCTCAACTTCGTTAACCTTGTCGGGAACAAAGGCTAAAATTTCTTTGTGCGAGTAGGGTTCATAAAATTTGAGCTGATCAAAGCTTTTTGCAATATTTAAAAATTCACTTGAGATTTTGACAATGTTTTTTTTCTGCTGGTCCTTATCTTTATCGTCAATATCATAATCGAGCATTTCACTGGTCACCATGCTGGGGAAATCAGCAGCTGAAAACAAAGTCTCCGGAATGCGAATTTTTAGTCGCCGGGCCTCTTTCAATATAACCGGTGCCATTTTCATTAAAGCACTCGTTAAAAACTCAAGAGTGGATTCACCTTCTCTCGGGAAATCACCAATATCTGCCAAATCGTAAAACACAAGACGGTTGGATATATGCTTCTGAAAATTTGCTGCCAGGCTCAGATGCCGCACAGTAGCGGTCAGTTCGCGATAGAAATACCAGTTTTTGTTGTTTTTAGCGCCATGAAAATCAAGAAAATCCTCCAGAAGCATGGAGGTTGACACAAGCGTCGAGAAAAGCTTTTGAGTGAAAACATCTTCAGACCGATCGATATCTGAGATGTAACTGCAGCATTTTAAATAATCCTGCGAAAATAAGCGCACTTTTTCCGCAAAGGAATTCTCAGTTGTTGTTTCTGTCTTATTCATCGCTAGTCGCTATTCCTTTTCTGGCCTCCGGTCACTGGGTCTACTAAAGGTTTCAGGTGTCGGGTGTCAGGTGTCAGGTCAGAATTGGGAGGACTGAAACCTGAACACTGACACCCGACACCTGAAAAGAAAAACGGCCAGAGCAGTTCATAAGCCGAATCCTGTTCCTGAATCAGGTTTCCCTTCGCCAGGCAACGATCATTCATCTGTGGATGCCGGTTACCCGACACCTCTTGCGACCTACCCGGGAGCTTGGGCGGGCCACCCTCTGTCGCTCCCCTATTTGGTCTTGCACCAGGTGGGGTTTGCCGAGCTTCCCCGATCACTCGAGGAACTGGTGCGCTCTTACCGCACCGTTTCACCCTTACCTGACACCAAACTTTCCAGTTGGGTGCCGGGCGGTATACTTTCTGTTGCACTTTCCTTCGCGTTGCCGCGACTCCACGTTATGGAGCACCCTGCCCTATGGTGTTCGGACTTTCCTCCGGATTTGAAAAATCCAGCGATCGTTTGGACTACTCTGACCGTCAATTTTGGTCTTTCCAGTAAATAATTCTTTCACAGAGCGGACATCTTTTCAAGCTGTCACCGCGTTGCAATTCATTGTACATCTGTGGAGGAATATTCATATGACATCCCTGGCACACTGCATCTTTAACAGCAACAATACCAATTTTATACGCTTGATTTTCTTTTATCTGGTTATAGGTGGCAAGCACCTCAGCTTCGATGTCACCCGTAACCGTTTCCCATTCGGCATCAAGATTCCCGAGCCGGTGTCGTCCCTCCTCAGCCTCTTTTTGAATGATTTCTTTTTCTGTTTTCATCTGTGTTTCAAGTTCTGAGAATTCCGTCGTTTTTGCCTTAAGCACATTTTCAGCTTCTTCAATACGATCCAGAAATTCGATCATATCATCTTCTATTTTTGAATTTATATTCTCCAGATCGTCTATTTCCTTCAGTGATGATTGATATTCTTTGTTGGTTTTTACAGAGCTAAGCTTAGCTTCACTTTTTTTTATGCGGTCAAGATGCATCTGTAAATCTGATTCGTAAGTCCTGTATTTTTCGTTCAACTCATTGATCAGGGATTTTTGTTCCTCAATCGTCTGATTAAAGTCCAGCAGTTTTTTATCAAGCACCTCAATACGTTGATCGACGGTGCTTAATTGCTTTTTAATACTGCTGGTTTCGATTTCGATCTTTTGAAGCTTTACAAGAGAAGTAATCTGTTCTTGGGTGACGCTTGGCATCGTTCTCATCCTATTATATGTTTGATTTGACGGGAATTATTTTTCAATCAAAATGACATAGATCGAGCGAACTCCTGCGCTTTATCTATAAAACAATAAAGGGATCTGTTTCAATAGCGCAGGGCTCGACTTCGGTCTTAATTCCTTCCCCGGTAAGTGTTTTTTCAAGCTGATGCGCGAGGGCCCCAACCATAAGGTGCTCTGATGGAAAATGTCCAATATCGATAATTCCCCGATTTGCGTTTTCGGCATCTCGGGCATCGTGGTAGTGGATGTCACCGCTGATGAAAACCTGGGCCTTAGAAGATAAAAATGTTTGCATCAGACTCGACCCGCTGCCGCTGCAGATCGCTACCCGCGTGACCTTCATTTCAGGATCTCCCGCAATTTTTACAAAATCAAGCTTGAGCTTTTTTTTAACCATCGAAACCAGTGACTTCAAGCTGCTGGCTTTGGCAAGTGAGCCAATTCGTCCAATCCCGTGTTCCGTCTCGCTTCCCGTCAACGGCGAAATGTCTTCTTTTGACCATTCCCCTGCATGGACCGGTTGCAGTATTGCCAGATGTCGGAGCCCCAACCGCTGTGCCAAGACATCATTGATTCCGTCCCGGACAGTGTCAAGATTGGTATGGGCTGAAAAAATTGCCAGTTGATGGTGTGCCGCCATCTGGATAATGGATCCGCCGGGAGTGTCAAAATCAATGGATTTCAGGGGCCTGAAAATCAAAGGATGATGAGTAATCAATAAATCAACATTTTTTTCGCAGGCCGCTTTGACCACTTCCGGGCTCGGATCCAGCGCAACCCATATTCGCCGGACCGGCAACCGCGGATCGCCGATCTGAAGCCCGACATTATCCCATTCCTCAGCCAGCCACGGGGGGGCCAGCTGGTCCATAATCTTTATGATCTGCGCTACGGTTGCACCCATTACACCCCATCATCACAGGTTAAGGACTTCGTCCATTATTCCATGATTAAGCCAAAACTCATGTCCTAAATACCCTCTGTTTTCATTAAGTTGTAGAAAATCCGAAACGCTACGGATTACAAAAATGTTCTGAAACAAAAAAGGCGTGGTCCTATAATCCCACGCCATTCAAAAAAAACATTAACCGCACCCGGTTTCCATCTTCGCGGTTTTGTTAGAACCGCGGGCCGTTTGCGTTTAACATTCGATGAACGATTTTGTCTGTTCGTTGAAGAATTAACGTTTTTTTCTGTTTGAAACATTTCTTGTGGATTAGGCATGGGCCCACCTGGGATCGAACCAGGGACCTACCGGTTATGAGCCGGTGGCTCTGCCAGCTGAGCTATGGGCCCCCAAGGAATAGGGTTATCTATCGATAGCACACTAGTTTGTCAAGTCTTGTTAATCTTTTGGCGCATGTGGTTTTGCGTCTTTGCGTCGGGCCTGACATCTTAGGTTTCAATAAAATTTTTCAACTTACGGCTGCGTGTCGGGTGGCGCAGCTTTCTCAAAGCTTTGGCCTCTATTTGCCGGATACGTTCGCGAGTTACGGCGAAGTCCTGACCGACTTCTTCAAGCGTATGGTCGGCCCTTTCCCCGATGCCGAACCGCATACGCAGAACTTTTTCTTCACGAGGCGTCAGCGTGGCAAGTACTTTCCGAGTTTGCTCGGCGAGATTCATATTAACAGCGGCATCGGATGGCAGCATGAATTTCTTGTCTTCTATAAAATCGCCCAGGTGACTGTCTTCCTCTTCACCAATTGGGGTTTCGAGTGAAATCGGTTCGCGAGCAATTTTAAGAACTTTGCGCACCTTTTCAAGAGGAATCTCCATTTTATCGGCGATTTCCTCGGGAGTCGGCTCGCGCCCCTGTTCCTGTACCAGGTAACGTGATGTTCGAATGAGCTTATTGATCGTTTCAATCATATGAACCGGAATTCGTATCGTCCTTGCCTGATCCGCAATAGCTCTTGTAATTGCCTGCCGGATCCACCAGGTTGCATATGTGCTAAATTTATACCCACGCCGGTATTCAAATTTATCCACAGCCTTCATCAGTCCGATATTTCCTTCCTGGATTAAATCCAGGAATTGCAGGCCGCGGTTTGTATATTTTTTTGCAATACTGACGACCAGCCGTAAATTTGCCTTTGTCAGTTCGCTTTTGGCCAGCTTCGCTCTAAAGCGTCCTTCTTCAACAGCCGACATCACGCGTTTGAACATTCTATTGGAAGCCTTTAATTCATTTTCTCTAACAGTAACATATTCCCTAATTTTCTTTAACTCTTTGTGCAGAGAACCCAATTGCTCCTTGGATAGATCGCAGCGCGATGCGGCCCAATTCACGAATTTAGTCTTGCTGTTTAAATGCTCCCGAAGATCCTTAACAGAGGTATCAACAATTTCCGCTCCTCTGCTGAACAGTTTGTTCATTTCATCGAACCATACGATTTGGGCGCGAATATTCTCCTCAATCCCATCAATAACGCTGGCTTCTAAACGCCAATTTTTTAACAGATCAAAAATTTTATCGATTCGTCGTGCAATGTTTCTTCTGAGTTTTCTTTGTTCTTCTTGATCTAATTTGGCGGAGAATAACTCTTCCCGGGCGGCCCTGTTTTCCTCATGGAACTTCTTAATGGCCCGGATCGTTCCCAGAAATTTTTCTTTTTGTGCCATTTCATCAATGTAAGTATCGCCTTCATCGACGTCTCTGAGCACATGCTTGGGCCGAATGTTTTCGCTTTCTATTTCCTCACCGAGATTTATGATGCTTTCCGCACCGGTTATGGTTTCTAATAGGGCATGCAAAACTTCTTGCTCTCCGGCTTCTATTTTTTTGGCAATCTCGACTTCCCCTTCCCGACTGAGCAGCGTAACCAGGCCCATTTCTCGCAGGTACATTTTTACAGGATCTGTGACTGTGCCAAAATCCGTGTCAGCAATTTTCGCCTTTATGGGCTTTTTTTGTTTATTTGTGATCAACTTCTTTTTTGTCTTATCATCAACGACTTCAATATCATTCTCATCAAACAGGATAAGCGTTTCATCGATTTGCTCCGGGGAAAGCATTTCTTCGGGAATCAATTCATTAATATCGTCATATGTTAAAAATCCCTGTTTTTTCCCCTTGGCCAGCAATTGCTTAATCGCCTTCAATGACGTCGTTTTGGTTTTTGATGAGGTTGCTTTGGTCTTCGAAGTTGTTGCTTTTGTATCCGCAGCCGATGCTTTAGCCTTTTTTGATGTCGTTGCTTTGGTTCTTGACGCCGTGACTTTGGCCTTTGATGTCTTTGCTCTGGGCTTCGGCGCCGTTGCTTTAGCCCTTGATGCTGTTGCTTTGGCCTTTAATGTCGCTGCTTTCGTCCTCGACGGCGCGGCTTTGGCCTTTGATGTCGTTGCTTTCGTCCTCGACGGCGCGGCTTTGGCCTTTGATGTCGTTGCTTTGGTTTTCGATGTTGCTGCAGCAGTTTTTTTGGCTTTTTCTGGGGATTTCCTAACTATCGGCTTCTTTCCAGAGCTTTTTGTACGTTTCTGCCTTGTGTCAGCCTTTGTTGCTGTTTCCTTTTCTTGAGCCGTTTTCGTGCTAACCTTTTTTGTAGCAGATTTCGTTGCCATAAAATCTCGCCTCCCGGAAAAATCAAAAATTCATTCCCGCCTAATCAGCGGTTACAATCATTTGCAATTTATACCGCTTTTCATAATAATGTTCCGAATTACGGAGTTGCGGCATAAGGGGTTGTAGAAAAAAACGTTTGAATACCGGAACGTTTTGTTGACAACCACTATAAACCCAATGTTTTAATAAAACTATATGTTAAATGGGCATAGTCAACCCCAAGCCGGCAGTTATTTTTGGCGCTGTCATGCCAGCTTTTGTTTTTCACTCTGTTCCGCCCGCCGTTGCTTTTCTCTGAGTAACTTACCCACCGTTTCTTGGTCGTTTTTTTTCTCAGCGGCTTTTATCTGTTCAAGGATCTTGCTATCGCGGTTTCTTTTCCCTGACGTAACGAATTGCTTGATTAATTTCAAACAACCACTTTCATCCCATGATTCCTCAATCATCGCTAAAGTGGCAATCAGATTCTCTTGTACCGGATCCTCAATAGAAGTTAGCAATTCTGAAATTTGCTCGTCTGAGGATAATTGTTTCTCCAAAACAGTTTTACCAATAGATTTGAGAATATCGTTTTCAATATATTCAATGGCATTGTACAGTTTGATTGCCGGCAATATAGCCGGAAACTGTAACATCATGGCGATGATTTGCTTTTCCAGTCGGCTGCCTTTATTCGCAATGTCATTACGCGCGTCCGAATCCTTTATTGATTTTACAGACCTATGCTCCCGAACCTTTTCTAACACGATATTTTCGTCAATGCCGATTCGCTCGGCGAGTTGCTTGATGTACAAAGACCTGGCCACGTTGTCGTTTATGGTAGCCAGAGGACCTTGCAGATCTGCAATAACACGAATTTTGCCTTCGGTTTCAAGCCTAATTTTCCCTTCCGTTTCAAGTCCGTGTTTTTTTTCGGCCTGGTCTATCAAAAACGTTATAATACCCGGTGCTTGCGATGCTTCTTCAAAAAATCTTTCAGGACCGTTTTCCATTAAAAATGAATCCGGATCGTGTGGTTTCGGTAGCACCAGGATGTGGGTATCCGCTTTTTCTTCCTGAAATACATCTCCGCGGCTGAAATCTACATGTTCTTTCCAGAATATGTCCACACATCGCTGAGCAGATCGAATCCCGGCTTCATCGGAATCATAGACCAGAACCATCCGGGGAGCATAGCGGGTCAACAAGCGCACATGTTCGGACGTCAGTGCAGTTCCAAGGGTCGCAACGGAATTTTCAATGCCGTGTTGGTGAAGGGATAGCAAATCAAGATACCCTTCGACGATGAAGATCGTGTTCGTCGCCCTGCATTTGTCTTTGGCTGTGTAAAGACCATATAAAGACCGGCTTTTATTATAAACAGGGGTTTCGGGGGAATTGAGATACTTCGGTAAAGAATCATCCAACACCCGACCGCCGAACCCTATCACTGCCTGGTTGACATCGAGAATAGGGAATATGATGCGATCCCTGAAACGATCGTAATAGCCGCGTTTATCTTTTTTGGGTAATATCAGTCCCGATTTTTCAACTAAAGCAAGGGACGCACCTTTTTTTGAAAGAAAATTTAAAAGATTGTCCCACCCTTTTGGTGCATATCCGAGATGAAACTTATCTATGATTTCAGGAGAAAAGCCCCGTTTTTTCAGATAGTTCATCGCCGCGATACCGGCTGATTTGCTGAGCAATGCCCGGCAAAAATAATCCATGGCCTGCCGGTTGATGTTCAGCAGGCTTTCCCGTTCGGTTATCCTTTTTTTTTGTTCAAACGTCAGGCTTTTTTTAGGGATATCAACACCGTATCGTCTGGCAAGCGTCCGGGCCGCCTCCGGAAAGGCGAGCCCGTCATGTTTCATGAGGAAACTGAATATGTTTCCGCCAACACCACATCCAAAGCAGTAAAATATTTGTTTTTCCGGGCTTACTGAAAAGGATGGTGTTTTTTCAGAATGAAACGGACAAAGGCCTAAAAAATTTTTCCCTGACTTTTTCAGATGGACAACCTCCGAAATGATATCCACAATATCAGCTGCATTTTTAATTTCTAAGACTTTATCTTCAGGGATAAAAATTGCCAAAAACAGCAACCTCCATAATTTATGGAACAGGAAAGATATGTACGAACGGAAGGATGTTAAATGGAATGGAGCTTTTCAAATTTTGCTATTCGCCCGATTCGCCAATTTGAAATTGCTTTTAAATAATTTGCCATAAATTTAAATACTTATGGCCCCCCGCTACAAAGAATTGTTAAACCTGCAAAATAATCTAATCTCTAAGGTTTGTCAAGAAAAATTTGGCTTAAACGCCCATTTAATCTTCAGGGGAAATCGTATTTTGGCGGGTCAGATCTAGCGCCTCTTTCAGATCCAATTGTCCACCATATAATGCTTTACCGACGATAACGCCGGCAACTCCCGCCCTTTCTAATGGCAATAGATTTTTTATATCTTCAATCGATGAAACTCCGCCGGAAGCGACAACAGGAATCGATACCGCCTCTGCCAATCGTAAAGTAGCATCCAGATTGGGACCCGTCTGCATTCCATCCCGATGAATGTCTGTAAAATTAATGGCGGCAACGCCACAATCTTCAAACTCTTTAGCCAGTTCAATAACCTCGATTCCGGTGGTATGCGTCCATCCATCAATCGCCACCTTTCCGTTGCGAGCATCGATACCCACCACGATCTGCTCGGGATAGATTTTACAAACCTTTTTAATAAACTCCGGCTTTTTTATGGCTTCGGTGCCGATAATAACCCGATTGACGCCTATCTCGAGGTACATGTGCACGGTTTCTTCGTTGCGAATTCCGCCTCCAAGTTGGATCGGAACATTCACCGATTGTAATATTTTACGGATCGATCCTATGTTTTGGGGGCTTTTTGCAAACGCACCATCCAGGTCAATTACATGAACAAGCTGGGCGCCAAGTTGAGCCCATTTTATAGCCATGGCTTCCGGATCATCCGAATATATCGTTTCGTCATCTATTCGCCCTTGAAGGAGTCGAACACATTTTCCATTTTTTATATCAACAGCCGGTATAATAATCATTGTAACGATTTATCTGTGTTTGGTGTTTTGTGTTTAGAATTTTAGTGCGCGGATATAGCTTAATATACGGTATACTAACCACCAAACACTAAATACCAAATACTAAACACTAAAGCGTGCCTTTTGAGGAACGAACATCATGGATGCGCTCATCAATTGAAGCAGCCTGATCCAAAGCTCTGCCAAGTGACTTGAACATCGACTCAATGATATGGTGTTCATTATCACCGTATGAAACATTAATATGAAGGTTTAGTCCACCATGGACCACAAAGGCTCTAAAAAACTCCTTTGCCAGCGAGACGCTAAAACCCGATCCTGAGGCTGTAAATGAGGGGACCTGGTATACCAAATAGGGGCGCTTAGATAAATCGACTGTGACCGCAGTCAGAGCGTCATCCATGGGAGTTACGGCATGGCCGAATCGTTTGATGCCTTTGCGGTTTCCAAGGGCTTGGTCAAAAGCTTCACCTAAAACAAGACCCACATCTTCAACGGTATGGTGAAAATCAACTTCCAGATCACCTTTGGCCTTAACGCCTAGATCAAAAAAACCATGGACCGCAAGTAAGGTGAGCATATGATCAAAAAAGGGTATACCGGTGGATATTTCGGACGGGCCGATCCCGTTTAACTTCAGGCTAACACGAATTGCAGTCTCTTTCGTCTTGCGCTCGACCTCGACAACGTTTTCCATAATAATTAACCCCTTTGCATTTCCAATGTAAGTCCAAGACACGCGCACTTGCCCGTTCGGCAAGACTCAATGGCATCATAATCAAATTATATAAGAAATGCAAACGCTTATATCAATTCAGGCGAAGGCGAATAAAAAGGGTGGCCCATCGAAATGAACCACCCGTGAAAGGAGGTCAGAATGAAGCACTATGACGTACTTACTCTGAGGTAACCTGGACGAATCCAAGCCACCAGTATATAGAGCCATACGTTCGATAAAAGTTACAAATTATTGCAAAAATTTTAAAACCAAAAGGGCAGCTCGGAGGTTTTGTGGAGCTGCCCTTAACGAGAGGATATCAAACGAGCAAATGTAGCCTCCCCTCGATTGGTTACTATCATTTACCTATGATAAGCATCGTTTGCCGGTTGCTCAAGGAGGCCTGATAATTTTTTTGACAGAATCCCGCTTGACATCACGCTTATTATCATCTAATAGCTCTCGTTTATATTTGGCACATTGTGGCAGTTTGATTTAGCTGGATAAAGCTCAAATCGGCTGTATTATATCCATTTTTAATCGTTTTTTTTAATTTGGTGGAGATGAGGGGAATCGAACCCCTGACCTCGGCATTGCGAACGCCGCACTCTCCCAACTGAGCTACATCCCCACATGAAACCGGTTTTATATCAAATTGATACATAATGGTCAATCTAAAATCCATTTCCACAACAAATAAGCGATCTTGATAAACTTGATTTTTTTACCCGTTCACAGCATACTCGATAATCATTCGCGGTCCTAAATGAGGCCTGCACATTTTCCAGGAGAAAATTCATGAAGTTTAAAGTTGAATTAAAGGATGCCTATAAAAGTTATACCTTTGATCAGGATAAAGTTTTACCTCCAGAAGATACCGTCAAGTGTTTCAAAGAAAAATTGAAAAAAGTAAACCTTGATATTCTCAAACGGACCATCCGCATCGACAACGGCCGATTGGATATTCCCATCCATTTCAGCCTGTGCGGCACAGATGCCCATCATATCATCGGGACAAAAAAGCAGATGGGCAAAGGCGGAACGCCCAGCCAATCCGAAGCCAGTGCAGTTATGGAGTTGGCTGAGCGGTTCAGCTTTTTCAGCTTTGTGAAAAACCCGGGTAACTTTTTTACCGAAAAGTACTGCAACATTCAAGACAGGGTCCTTCCTTTTGACCTGATTGCCAGGTCGGTTCACGATGAATCAGATGATCTACCGGTCGCCCGTAAAATCTTTGAAAATTTACCCCTCAAGTGGACCTGGGCATATAATCTAACCCGTAAAGAAAAAACTCTGGTGCCTTTTGATTGGTTTTTTGCCATCAATGAATTCAATGGACCCTCGGCCGGCAATTGTGTTGAGGAAGCCATTAGCCAGGGAATCTGTGAAATTATCGAAAGACACACATCATCTGTTATTAGTCACAACAAATTGAAAGTCCCGGCTATTCGTGCGGACTCAGCTGCCGACTCGCTGGTGGTCGAAATGATCGGTAAATATCGCCACATCGGTGTAAAACTTTTTGTCTCTGATTTCACCCTCGATACGGGTATTCCGAGCGTCGGTGTATTGGCATACGATCCAGCCACTTTTCCGGAGTTGAGTGAAATTGTCTGGACCGCCGGTACAACCCCCGATCCCCAGAAAGCCTTCAGTCGCGCTCTCACCGAGGTTGCCCAGTTGGCGGGTGATTTTGACACGGCTTCCAACTATGTGGCCAGCGGTTTGCCTAAATTTACCAACCTGGCAGATGCCGAATATATCACCAATCCCGGCAAAGGAATTGATATCAGCGCGCTTCCTGATCTATCCGACGATAATATAAAAGTTGAGGTTGAAAACTGTCTGGCGGCTCTGGCAAATAATGATATGGAAGTGTTCCTCATCAATACGATGCATGCCGGCCTTGAAATCCCGGCATTTTATACGATTATACCGGGTGCGCATTTCAGAGAACGGGCATTGGGTACCAGTGTCGGTATGTTTGCGGCCAAACATATTGCTGAAAACCGGGATCCCGGGAAGGCTATTGGTGAGCTTGAAAAAATCGATAAAGACATCCCCGGGAAATACTACCTGAAATTTTATCTCGGGTCCTGTCATATTGGGCTGGATGAACCCAAGTTGGCCCTCAAATATTTTGAAGACGCCATGAATTTGGAGCCCAATGAACAGGATGTGCCCAGCATTTACTCGTATATGGGTATCGCCTTAAAAGATATGGGAGAATATCGCAAGGCATTGGATGTGCTTGAGAAAGGCGAACAACTTGATCCTGAAAGAACCGATATTTACAATCTGATGGGATTCTGCCACTTCAGGTTAAGAGAACATGAAGCGGCCATTGAAAATTTTAAAAAGCTTATTCAACTGGACCCGTCCTCGGCCATTGATTATGCCAATATCGCTTCAAATTATCGTGATATGGGCCAAACTGCAAAAGCGATCCGATACTATGAAATGGCTTTGACCCTTGACGCTTCAATTGAATTTGCCAAAGATAATCTGGAAAAACTTAAAAAACAGAACGGCTGATTGGGCGTATTCAACCCGCAACGATTCGGGCACCGGTGTGCCCATGTTGACTCAGTCCGTCTGCGCGATCCTTCTACGCAAATGACCAATACTTCCTTTTACCTCCGCAGTCCGATGGTCCATTTCTTTTAATATTTGTGATGTGCGTTGCTTGTCGGCTTTCGTACTGTCTAACCGGTCGGCCACAGCTGCAAGATCGGTAAAAAACAGCTGAAAGCGATCAAGCATTAGATCCGATAGATTTTCAGCTGAGTTTTCTACAAGTTTAAGCAAAAAGGCAAACTTTAAATTTTCGCGATAATCTTTTAATTGCTCGACGACTGATTTTAAGGTTTCGCGTTTCATCTGCTGGATGCCGCCACTTAGTGCCTGGCGGACGACTTCCGCCTGCTTGCTGGCCGGTTTTTTTAATAATTTTTTCAAATTCCGCTGGAGGCTGTATACGCCAAGACGTAGGATTGCAGCGGTTTTGATTTTCGCAGAATAATGCATCGTGGTAACGAGTTTGGGTGGATTCAGCCCGGTCTGTTGCATCTGAGTTTCCATGTCCGGCAATCCAATTGCCGGCTGCCCTTCTGTATTCAAAGAAACGCCAAGCTTTTTCATCAGGCGGATATATTCATAATAAGTGTCGATAAGCATTGCACTGTAAGGCTTAATGATCATGCCAAAATACTTTCCAATCTCCTTTTCCTGCAATTTAACAAAACGAATCACTTCCGGGTTGATGTCTTCTGTAATAAATTTATCCAGAGATTGTTTAAAATCCTGGTAACCCAGGTACATGGTTCTGGAGACACCGGTTAAGCTTGCCTTTCCCTTAACCGATTTGGTCAGGCCTTTGTAATTTTTTATAAACTCAAAAATATTTTGGATGATATCCCCGGAATGAACATCAAAAAAACGGTTCACATCGACGCTCAGCTTTTTTTTGATTTTTGTGACAGCGCCTGTAATCGTTGTTTTTAGAACAATTTTCATCTGATCGACCCGCTCCTGGTGATTATTGAGCTTATGCAATAATTCCTGGGCACTTTGAGAATCCCGCGCGAGGATATCCTGATTGATTCCAATCCAGTTCTCTATACCGGATAAGATGACATTGAGTCGCTCAAGATGATTTTTTAATAAAATGGCATCGCGTCTACTGCTAAGCTTTAGGTCAAAGGTGGACTCGAATCGTTCGGTTTCACCGACTGAGAAATCAGTCAATTCTTCTTCAGTTTTCCATTGCAGCATTCTGAGTTGATCTTTTTCCGAAAGGCTTATCAGAGGTGAAAAAAAAAGATTGAATAAGGCAGAAAACGTATACACGTCCGGCTCAGGTTTGATCAGCGCCAGTTCTTCTTGCACTTTGCTAACCAGTGCTTGAAGCTCTTCCATGGATTCGTGTTCGCTAAAATCGCAATTAATGACAAACAGGATGTTATCCAGAATGCCCATCTTTTTAATTATGGATAAAAACCGGATATCCGCTTGCCGTAATCCTGTACGGCTACTGACGACATACACAATCAGGTGCGTAAGCAGCAAATAATCCTGGATCATCGCCAGATGCATAGGATTTGAAGAATCGCTTCCCTGACAATCGGCAATTTCGATATTGCCGTCGAGTCCTTCAGAAGGGATCTCCAGTTGCACATCCTTCAGATAGACAGCCAATTCTTCATTGCCGACAAAACGCTTGTGTTCTGCAAAAGTGTTTTCTTCATAATGTCGGGTTGTATCGTCTGAGGAGATAATGTCATAAACGCTGTCAAATCCTTTGATATATGAAATTAAGAGCACATTATTGGGGTTGCGGGTGTCTTGCGAAATCAATTGCTCTGAACTCAACGATTTTAGGGCAGTTTGAATGTGACGGCGCTCATCTTCATGTCTGATGTCAAATTTCATATTATTTTTACGCCAGCCCTGAGAGGGAAACAAAACCAGGGCCTGTTCCATTTCCAGATTCACCTCATCCCAGGACTTGAAAAAAAGATGCGCCCTTAAACGATCCCCGGACCGCACCCGGGTTACGATCGATGTAACAACGCCGGCACCTCTTTTTAGATAATCACCCTTCAGCATCGAGTTTAAAAAGGTGCTTTTACCTGACTTAATCGGCCCCACCACCGCCACCCGAATAATGTCTTCTGAAATCTGAATCGGCAAACCCCGGCAGGTTTTCTCCCAATCGTTAAAACTGGATTCCGCCATACCGGGCATTGATTTGGCTTTCGATATCAACGCCAAAATATCTTGATTGACCTTCAAAACTTCATCTTTAAGGTAATTGTAGCTATCCATATTCATCCTTTAAAGAAAGGTTTTGAAATCTACTGTTCAGGCGCAGTTCATACAATCTGCTGGCTTAATTGTCAAAACGATTTGCAATTTTAATCTCACGTAAAAACATTTTTTTGCATCTGGCTTCTGGTTGCTGGCTTTTTCTGAATGTCGCACGAATCGGTTTAGCCAGTCGCCAGTTGCCAGAAGCAAGTAGCCATGGGATATTAAAAATTCGTACGGCACATCAATCAAACTGGATTTTTTCGAATAGTCCCTGACGATGACCTTCAATTTTGTCTTTCATCGCCAGGACGTAATCGGACCGCAATTCATTCTTCCAGCGGGGGTATCCGCCACGCCAAACATATTTGACCAGTTCAAGAAGCAGCATATCTGATTCGATGTTAAAAAAACCAAATGCAATGGTCCCATGGCTGAGAGATTCAAAAGCTAATGGCATTGAACTTACTCCAAATTCCGACTTCAGAAAGACTCAGTCCTCAGTCCTCAACCCTCATCACTCGCCTTTAAGGTGAACCGCCATTTACAAAACAGCTAAGGCCTTTCGCGCCAATGTTAAACCGCTTGCGCAAATCTTTAGCTGCCATAGCCGCGGCCCGGTCCCAGACTTTTTCATTTAAGCGATCTGCCGTTGACTCATCAAAGTGTTCCATAGACTTCTCCTCTCAATGAGTCGCTTGGATAATATATTTTAACAGGTGGCTCATAAAGCATTTGCCCAATCAGAACTCTTGCGAAGCCGGTTTTTTCAGAACCGCCCAAAATTTGAGCGATTCGTTTGGCGATGACCAGTCGTTCTTCAGAATCAGTCTGATTAAGGAATGCAAAGCGCATCGCTTCAGGAGGCGAATTTTTCATGATACCTTTAGCGTCCGTCAGAACGGCCGCAACGCCTTCCTCTGTTATCGCAGCGCCAAACGCTAAACCGGTAATATTGGCTACCAGTTTAGGCCGAAATGCCCATTTGTCCGTTAAGGGCTTTCCAACGGCGTCTAAGCCGACCACCCCAATGACCCACCGCGTGCTTTGAGGGACAACGGGTTCATGAATAGCAGGCGCTTTCAATGGTCTGCCGGCGGCCCCATCGGCTTCAACGATAATCCAGCGAAATACGCCCGATTGCCAGAGCGCATCGATTGTTTCCGGTTTCAGCCCTTTAAGTTTGTTCTTTAAATGTAATACCGCACTGCCGGCTGAAATGTGAGAATTTCGTCTAAAAAGCTCTCGGGAATGTTGTACGATTGTTTCGGCGGACTCGGATATCATCATAAACGATGATTGTTTCCGAGTAGGCATGAAGATTTTGGTCGTTGTTGTCGTAAGAACACGACCGCCATCTTTCGAAAGCTCGCGGGCGAGGCGAAACATCAGAGCTGTCTTGCCACCGGCCCCCACGATGCTGATGACACCGCCTTTTTTTAGCTTCAAGCTATACCGTAAGGAGGTCATAGGTGAATTGCACGTTGCGGGTTTCGAGTTTCAGTTGTAAACTCTAAGGATGGCCTCGAGCACAGCGCCTGCAATGGCTCGGGCTTTTTCGGAAATGGTGTAACAGTGCTCAACACGTCCTCGGGGATCAATATCTCCGACTTTTAATCCCCGGCGCACGCTGCCCGGGGATCGGATCAGACCACGGATTACGCCATCAATTCTCGCTAGGACAGCCTCTTCCCCAACCGCCCCGATGGCGTCATCTTGCTTTACTTGACTGCCAATCGAAAGCCGGGCATTAAACACTCCGTCGCAGGGAGCCCTCAGAACCCGTTCCTCAGCATATCCTTCGATGGGACCTGGTATTCCGGTATTCGGCTCAGCATTGCCGGAAGTTATAATCCTTCCTAAATTATGGCCGCGATTGGTTTCAATAACCAGATGAACATCCTGCCGCGCAACAAAACCGGGCCCGAGTCCAATGACCAACGGCGCTTCTTTCATATGGGTACCCAGGTTTTTTTTAGCTAATATCGCGTCGACCACCACATCGGCCTGCGCTTGATCGAACAGCTTCCATTCAGGATCAACAACAACTGCTATTTTCCCGTGGGTCCAGGCCTTGCGCATGTTATCATAATCATCAACCTTGATGGCTTCCACGCCTTCAACCGTTTTGCGTCTCTCATGGACGGCCTCACAAAATGAAACCTCACGTCTGACGGCCAGCGGTGAAACGGTTTCCAGCATCAGGACTTTACGAATGTTGGACATATAAATTCGCCAGGCGACCGCACTGGCCATCTCCCCTGCCCCTTTGATCACGACAATGAGTTCACTAAGCTTAATTTTTCAATCCTCCGTAGTTAATTTCATATTTCATACGACATAAAGAAATGCCACAGCTCAGTCCTCAGCCCTCAGCACTCAGTCCACCAACCTTATTTCCCAAACGGACACACCGGAAACTGGCATTTGTCGCAATCCAGGCACAATCCCCCGTGGCCCATTTGGGCAATTTCGTTTTTGGTTATTTCATCTCCCGCCAATACCCTGGGGAAAATTAAGTCAAAAATCGTCGTTTCGTGATAATAAACACAGGCCGGCAGGCCGAGTATGGGAATGCCATCGAGCTTAGCATATAAAAACATGGCACCTGGAAGAACCGGTGCGCCATATGCAATGATTTCCGCACCAATTTGTTTTATACCCTGCCGTGTCACGTCGTCAGGATCCACCGACAACCCGCCGGTTGCTAAAATAAGATCACATCCCAGATCTCTGAGTTCACCGACTGCATTTCCAATGGCGCCGGGATTGTCCGGTGTCTGTATCTTTTTCACCACCTTGGAGCCGTAATCATTGACTTTTTTCGCGACAAACTTATCGAACTCGTCTTGAATGATGCCCTCATAGATTTCAGAGCCGGTGACCACCGCCCCCACATTCAATTTCCGGTAAGGCTTCACATTAATTACCGGGTGCTGGTTTTGAACGAGCAATTCCAGCCTTTCGATCTTTTTGGTGCTTATGGTCAACGGAATGATTCGAGTTGCTGCTACTATTTGATCCTTTTGGCAGGGAAAGTTATTTTTAACCGTCGAAACAATGATCTCACCCAGTTTATTAATTTTCAAAAGAACGGCAGGCTTCACTTTGACAATGCCTTTGGTATTGCTGATGATGCTTGATTTCCCTTCAACCGGATCCGTCCAGTGAAGCTGATCGCCACTGATTGCGAAGGCAATGCGCAGCGCAGCGTCATCTTCGTGCAGTTTATCAGCAGAAAGATTCAAAACATAAATGTGATTTTTCCCCAGCTTTTTTAGCTCGGAAATATCTTTTTTCTTTACGATGTGACCTTTTTTAAACCCGACTCCCTTAAATTTTCCAGGAATAATACGGGTAATATCATGGGCCAGCACCATCCCGACAGCTTTTTCAACTTTGACTTTTTTCATATCCGTTTCTAGGCCCCAAAAGTTCATCCGCTAATTAGTGCTATCCTTCGAAACAATATTATTTTCGGATGGGCACTAATTAATCCCTAATCCAATCTTCACTTTCAAGTTTGCGCTTAAGCTTCCCGTCTGATGCTTCAAATGCCTTAATCCATCGCCTGACACGTTCAGCGCCGTATACCTCTTTCCAGGCGTCCACAATTTGGCTAACCGGGATGTCCGCATAGGTTCCGTGATCATTTATGTATTCCATAAATAACTTTTTTTCCTCATTGTAGGGTTGAAATATTGAATCTTCGCGCCCGTTGAATTCCAGTGGAGAAACTTTAGCTTTCTTGCAAAGTTCCTTGTTGAAGGCTGGGGTTGCTTTCACCCACTTTCCATCCAGATAAAATTCCATAAACCCGTGGTATGAAAACAAATTGGACCCCAAATATTCGAGCAATTGTTTGGTGGCGAGATGATTGTGAACATCTGCGAAACCGACGCGCGACGGTATACCACACGCCCTGCCCAAAGCGCATAACAAAGAGACTTTGCCGATACAAAACGCCCGTCCCCTTTTCAGCACATTGCTGGCCCGATAATGTTCCGGACGATAAAAAGGAATATAGGGATCATACCAGATCGCATCCCTAACAGCATAGTAGAGTTTGATCGCTTTGGAGATGAGATCATCATCAGCATCCTCAATGGCGGACATTGCATAATCGATAATTATTTTAGAGTCGGAGTCTATGATTGGCGTTGCCGCAAGGTATTCTGCATTTTCAGAGCTCATATCCGCTTCCTTTTCAAAGTTTAGGTGCCTATAACAAACAATATAACCACTCGTCAAAAAGTTGCTGTAGAAAATCGTGTTCGCCTATGTTACTATTCCTAAAATTTTTTAAATCGAAGGAGGTTGGAACCTTGATTTCCGATTCCATTAAAGCAGGTTATGTTCCCATGGTATTCTAGTGTTACGTGCCGCAAGTAATTTACAGAACACGGTTTTATATTAGGTGTCAGGTGTCGGGTGTCAGGCCCCTGGCTACTGGCCAGAAGCGAGAAGCCAGCGGCCAAAACGCTGACACCTGAACACTGACACCTGAAACCATAGACATTGTGTTGTTAAAGAAACCCAACTGGATGAAAATATACCACACGACTTTTTTAACATTTTTGTGGAACATGACACCAGCTCCATGATACAGGCGAAACCAACTGCCGGCATTATTCTAGCGGCCGGAGCATCGGCACGATTTGGCCAACCCAAGCAACTCTTGCGGCTAAAAGATAAATACCTAATTGAATGGGTGTTGGATGCGGCATTAAACTCCATGCTCAGCAGGATCGTTCTGGTTTTAGGATATTCCCATCAAAAGATTCTGCAGGCACTCGGTAAAAAATCGCAACACTCAAAGCTTTATATAAAAGTCAACCCACAATATAAAGAAGGGCAGAGCCGTTCCCTCCGAACCGGGTTATCAACGGTTAAAGACGATTTTGCGGCGGTGATATTTCTGCTGGGCGATCAGCCCATGCTGAATTCGGCAACCATTAATACTTTATTGGACCAATTTTGGTCCAGCGACCAGGATATCTGCGTTCCCACTTACCGGGGCAAGAGAAAAACCCCCACTGTGTTTGGCCGCCGATTTTACAGACATCTAATGGACATTAAAGGCGACATGGGTGCCCGGCAACTCATCGAAGCCAATCCCGATCAGGTGCTAAGCGTTGAAATGGACGACCCGCTCTGTTTTTTTGACATCGATACTGAGCAAGATTTTGAAAGGCTCTTGTGTAAAATTCGCAACCAAAAATCTAAAATTATTTGACTGATTTCCTCCCACGCAGCCGTTCGGTTTCGGACCGATTCATTTCAAATGTCTCGGGATTAACAATTATACCGTAATCTTCTTCGGCTCTTTTCAGAGAAAGCGTTCCGTTCTTCACCTCTTTGACAACCTTTTCCGCCGGCCTTATATAGGCATCACCGTATCCGCCACCGCCACCGGCAACCTGACGCATAATCGTACCGCAGGGTATGTCAGGTACAATCTCTTTGGATTTAGGTTTATGACGACTCCCATCCGGAAATCTGAACTCCATCTCGTTAATGCTGCCGGCTTTACCGCCGAAAAGCCCGAAAGCCCGGGTTTCGTCATCGACCCCGTCCCCGAACACGACCCCTTTGGATTTCTCACCGCCGAATTTAATGATGGTCTCCACGCCCAAACCGCCCCGCCATCTTCCCGCACCGGCCGAATCCAACGCATATTCATGCTTGACAATAAAATTCGGCGTCTGCGATTCAAACATCTCGGGATCCTGTGCTAAAATTCCGCCGGCGCAGTTAATCAGACCAATATGGTCATAACCGTCACAGCCCTGCACCGCTCCCGAACCCCCTTTCAGGGCGTTGAAAAGAATATCCACGTAAGGACGGTTCCCACGGGGATCGATGCCGGATACGGCCAGCGCCAGCATCCGATTCCATCCCGCGCTGACTTTAGCCGGAATTGCTTTTGAAAGCGCCTTTAATATGGCATCCGCATTGGGGCCGGTGATACTGTTCCCAAAGGTTGTGGCGGCCGGAAATTTTGCATTTAAAAAGGTTCCCTCGGGAATGTGAACGTGCAATGGCCTCAGAAGACCGTCGTTATGAGGAATATTTGGGTCGATTAACATTAAAAATGTGAGGGTTACAGCTGACATGCTGGCGCCCAAAGGCGCATTGGCAAAGCCTGCTGTCTGACCGTCCGTCCCGGTATAATCAAAATAAATCTCATCGTTCTTAATCGTAATGGCGAGCTTTATTTTGAATCTGGAGCCTTCATGAATACCGTCATAGTACATATAGCTATCGCCTTGATATTGGCCATCGGGAATTCGCCCAATTTCAGAACGCACCATCTTTTCCGTTGAATCAAATAAAAATGCAATCTGCTCCCGCAGCGAGTCAACACCATAGCGTTCGAGCTGTGAATGCACCAGCCTTTCGCCCACCGCACAGGCACCTATTTGGGCCTTGATGTCTTCCTCTACAATGGGATAGCGTATATTGGCAAAAATCAGGTCCCATACGTCCCGCCGCAGTTTGCCTTTTACGAAAACTTTAACAGGGGTAATTCGCAGTGCTTCCTGCCAGATCTCGCGAGCATCCGGGTTATACCCGCCGGCCACGGCACCGCCGATATCGGCCTGATGCCCTTTCACGGCTGCCCAGGCAAATAACTCATCGTTATGAAAAATGGGTTTAAATACAGCCACATCGGCATTCTGGTTGCCGCCGGTAAATACATCGTTGTGTAAAATAACATCACCGGGGTGAATGTCATCACCGAAATATTCAATAATTTTTTTGCACACGGGCTGAAGTGCGAAAGCAAGCACCGGGATATACTCCGCCTGTTCCAGCATCCTGCCTCTGGCATCATAAAGACCGGTAACAAAATCCCTGGCCTCATTGAGGATGGGGGATCGGCTGGTCCGCAGCAGCGTATAGCCCATTTCCTCTGTAATGGCCTTCAGGCGGCATTGGAGAATAGATGTAAGGACTTTATCTGTATCAGCTTTAATGCTCATATGCTCATAAAATTTCTTGAGGTAGCTAATATCATTCAGCTACGCTAGTGGAATTATGGGATATTTCACCACGAAGAAAATGAAGATGCACGAAGGGTAATGAAAAATATTTATAATTGCTTGCTTCGTGTCCTTTGTGAACTTCGTGGTAGAATCTAATTACGACAATAATTCGTTTTATTATATATATGGCTAAAACCCTTATACATTCGACTTTATTTCAATCAATGATATTTTGCCGGATCCCCGCGGCAACGAAAAAG
>Ga0255055_10000197_pt1 | contig 45860 bp, 78 predicted proteins | sample JV7_2_27_MG_FD_188633 | JGI IMG/M metagenome (GOLD analysis project Ga0255055, IMG submission 188633) | Seawater microbial communities from Jervis Inlet, British Columbia, Canada - JV7_2_27 | ecosystem: Environmental > Aquatic > Marine > Inlet | place: Canada: British Columbia | collected... | reverse complement strand
CCTCGGTTCCAGCTGGCTCAAAGAACTGGACGTATTTTTTGGCTTCTTTGTGATAAAAAGATGATTCATACTCTGCGCGAACAGTTTTAGCAAGGCCTTCGCTTTTGTAGGCACCAAGACCTTTTTTGATTGCCACGCCGTACTCTTTTGGATATAGTTGACCAAGCACACGAAGCTGTCTTCCCGCAACACTCACATCACCACCTGCCAACATTGTCCTCATAAAGTTACTTATATCTGCGGCGGTGTCCCACGCCTTATCGCCCAAAGGAAGCCTTCGCAAAAGACCCTTGGCAAACTCTTTACCCCACTGTTTTTCTAATAGAATTATTTCGCCCCTTGTAGGAACAAAACCCTCAACCACCTTGGACCAAGCCTTTGCAGTGTTGATTTTAGAAAAGTGGTCTTCAGTATGTGGCCGAGCCCAGATGTCGTCATGGAGTGCATCTATATCTTTATTCGCCATAGTTTCTTTTAGCGGGGTGAAATCCGGGTTCTTGTATTCTGTCAACTCGCCCTTCAGTTGGCCAAGTGCGGACGTAAGCCTTTCCGCGCCCGCGGCCCGTTCAGCGGCGGCGGCACTACGGGCGGCACGTTTGCCAAGTTCTAACGTCTTAGCTGCCTCAATTATCTCTCTTGGCCGCTCTGCTTTGCCGAGTTCAGTAAGGGCTTTCTTGGTAAGAGTTTTGATGCTCGGCGCTTTCGGCTTTATTGGCTTTCCTAAAACCTCGCCAGTAATAAGTTTCGGAGTAATCTTTATCGGCTGGCCGCGAAAGACAACATCCTTGCCGGGAATGAGCGTGTCGCGGGCCTTCATCACTTCTTTGAACTCAGACACGAAACCCTTGGCTTTGTCGGGATGGTACTGCTTGGCAAGTTTTACTGCCGCACTTTTTATCTCTGCGTTAGTTGCACCCTTTTTAAGACCGAGAACCTTTAAGGCGCGCGTCTGTTCGTTCGGGGCAAGTTTCGCCCACGCCGCCTTAACGCCGGACGTAGCCATGCTCAATGCGGCCCCGATTGCCATATCCCTTAGAACGGCCTTCGGGCCTTCATAGCCGTATTCTGTTTCGGTCGGGTCAATCTTCTCGGACGCGGCTTTGGATATTTGCTCGGCGGTTGCAGCAGCCCCAAATAACTTTGCGGTCTCCCATGCTTTTATCAAAGTGCCTTTTGGCAACTTCTCCAAGAATCCTGTTTTAACCCCGATACTTTTTGCTGTTTGTATCCTTCCAATAAATTCAGCCATCTCCCCCACTGTTTTAGAAAAACCGGATGGATTATAGCCAGCAGACCAGTCCATAGCCTCGGTGAGCGTCATCTTCCTTACTTCATCATCCCACATATCCTGCGGGGTTATTCTTTTTATTCCAGCCCACATTAAATCGCCCAAGCCAAAAAGTCGGCCATTCGCAAATTTAAGGAAAGTCCGAAGCGGTGTTCTGGTGGCAATATCAAAACCCCTGTCAATCTTCTCCATCCTGCCTGCATCTGGAGGCAACGGTTGTCGGTCAGACCTAAAGAACTTTTTTAATCCAGGTACACGAATTCCCCAAGCGGTGATTTGCCATACATCCTTGGGGGCCCTTGCAAACTGCATCTCTTCGTAAGGTTTTTCGTCTGGAACCTTTGGGGCAGGAGCATTGATACCAACAGGAACGTCGTCTGGGTCAGGGATTTCCATTATGGTATTGTAGTGCTGGCGTATTACGTCTGTTGATACGCCAATATCACCAGATATATCCCAAATATTCTCGGCCTTCTTGGTGGCCTCGTCAGGGGCGAGGGGAGTTAGCGGCCTGTCCTCTACCGCTATGGCGCCTTCGTTAAGCGGGTCGAAAGTTTTAGCCGCACCTTCCTTTTCTGGGTCAAATATCATTCAGTGTACCCATTGTCGAGGAATTTTTGTTTCTTATCTATGGGAACATGATACGATATTCCTTCCGGCGATTTCATTAGTACAGTCTTTGGCTTCTGTCTAAGACGAGCCGATACCACATCGGGCGGAAGTATACCATACGATTCGGCAAGAGCGCTTACCTTGATAAATAAATCTTTAGTGTCAGCATCTGGATTCTCGGCAACAACCTTATTCTTGGCTTGATTAAACAGGAACACAAGTTCGGGGTCGTATGAATTTTCTCTTGCAAACGCACTCACAATTGGAGCGATTGCCTGCAACCTCTCGTCAAATTCAAGTTTCTTGAACCGCCTTATCATATCTGCATAAGTTTTTTGCCCGCCCTTATTCCTGCCGCCAAACGCACCCTCCAGGTTGGCCCGCATAATTCTTGTTTCTATTGTCGGGTCAACTATTCCCGACCTCTGCGCAGCGTCCATTTCCTGATTCAAGGAAAGCACCTTGGCATAATCAACTTCCCCAGTACCCCTTCTCCATCTCTCTAAATCTGCAAGCAGTTTTTTCTTGTTAGCGCCCGGCACATTAGAGGCAGTAATCGAGTCCTTTAACTTTATTGCCTGCATATCAAAATCTGACTGAGACATATCTGGCGCATTGTCTATTCCAATAAGACTGTCATTTAAGTTGTTTTCAAATGCCAGCAACTCCTTGGAGTCTATCGTGCCCCTAAGCGTAGTTTGTTTTGATTCTGGTATATCGGGATTGTCAACCAAAACCCTTGCCGCCCCAAAATTATTAGCCTTAACCGCTGCGTGTACCGCCTCAACCGCCGCATCACCCCTCATATTCAGTGCCTTCCTTGACAACTCTTCGAACAAAGCCTTTTGTTCGGCCTTATCCATTGTTCCTGCGTAAGCATCCTGCCATAAACCAGTGGCCTCCTTTATCGCATCCGGGTCGCCGCCAACGATGGCATTTACAAGGGCGCCGTCAGCCGCCTCTTTTGTATCTTCGCTTTCCCTCAAAGTCGTATCGACTAAAGTTGTCGATTCTCCTGTCATTAGGCGGCTCTCGAACTTCGCCCCCACTAAAAGACGGGCATCGTCCGACATATCAAGACCATCTATCTCTTGCCTTGCAATCGCCATTCTGTCCTGAAAATCTTTCTCCCACAGAGACGTGTCGGCGTTTTCTTTCTTAAAACCGTCATGTTCTATCTCCGCCCTTTTAATAACAGCCTCGGCGGCTATTTTCGACCTCGTATCAAGCCTCTGCTGGCGTTCGGCGGCAAGCCTTTCCTCCATCTCTCTTTGTCTTTTGGATTTCTGTGCAAATTGAGTGGCAACGCCAGTGATAGCAGAGCCAACATCTTTCAGCGCCTCGCCGAGAGCGGCATGGCCGGTATCAACATCTATATTGGCGCGAACAGCCGCACCCCTGCCTGATATAGTTCTTTCTGTGCGTCTAATCGGAAATTTAGCCATATCCACCCCCGGCAGCCATAGAAGCAGTGCCAAAGCCCTGAAGCAAGGACGCCCCAGCCTGCCATTGCCTCGCGGAACTTACGTCCCTGCCACGCTGCTTATAAATTCTTCCCTGCATCCTATCAAGGGCGGCCTGAGACATCCTTCTCTTTGCCGCCGCTTCGCCTTCATATCCTATAAGAAGATTTTCAAGTTCAAGCTCCGAGGCCTGCTCACCAGATAAATCCGCGGCCACAGGAGAACCTAACCCGCCCTCTTTAGCCAGACTTGCAATTAAGGCACCTTTCTCTCGCGCCGCGGCCTGAGACTGTCTTTTTTGTTCAAATTGGGCCTTTGCCTTCGCCATCTCGGCCTCACGCTCTTCAACCTTGGCCTGATAGTTCATCATTCGCTGTTGTGTCCGGGCCTGTGCGCGAGCCTGCTGAGATTGCTTATAGGAGGCGGCGGCAGATGCAGTAGTTGACGCCGCAAGCAATACGACTTGTGCAATTTGTGCCATTATATCGTCCTCGCAAACATAAACGCATCCTTATCGCCCATAAATTTTTTCATTGTACTTTCTTTCTTGAAACCTAAATGCTCAACCAGTCGAATAGCTTCCGGAAAATCACATTCGACATAAGCCTGCAACCTTTTGATTCCATGTTCTTCAGTAAATATGCCCATCCATTCACTCATTATCCTATAGACAGCGGGGGTATGTTTTCGTGATTCCTTAGTCGTATCAAGCCAGCACCATGCGGTAAAAAGATTTATTAACTTAAACGCGCCTATACCCAACGGCCTTCCTTCATGCTCAAGAGTATAAAAATAATCTATTTGTCCGGGCATATCTTTGTGTATACCACGACTTGCGGTACGCTCCGCCACATATTCTATGTCTTCTATTGTCGATTCCCTGAGCTTCATTTATGAATGGTCGTCATAGACCCTTATCCATTTTGTTACACCATTTATCTCGACCCTGAATGCGCCGAATTTAGCGCCTTCTTCGGTTGTGTCAGAAGATATACTCCTTGTACCATCGGCGGCGGAAGTGCCGACAATATCCACGAAAGAATCATCTATATCGGCCTGGTCAAGTTTGAGAACGGGAACGGCCCCGGAAGCGGAAGACTGGTCTATTGTAGTGCCGCCATCAGCAGTTATAGTCGCGCCACCAGCGGCGGTTACCGCAACCTGGCTGGCATTTGCGTGGGCATCGCCGTAAAGGATAATCTGGCCACCGGCACCGACATCGCCGCCCGAAACCCTGATATACTGGTCGGTGGAAGTATGGTCTATTTCTAATTCATCGCTGCCGGTAGCTATAATATTGCCGCCGAGAGTAAAATCTTCTATGATTGCCATATAACTGTTGTCAATTCTTCGGTTACTTTCGCCGCCGTTATTAGTTAAAACCAAGGCCGTGGAAGATGCGGTCATTATCAAAAGATTGTGCGTGGCGCCACTATCTATCTGAAAATTCGCCGCACCACTGTTATCAGCGACGGCAGTACTGTAGAAGTGGCTGTAAACTCCCCCTGAAACTATTTTAATTATACCATCGGCGGCGTTTACAAACGTATTATAGAATCGACTATTATGGCCATTTATCTCCATCTGGACAGAGGTTGTAGTGGCGGTTATTTCATTGTTCTCAAGATACAAATCATAGAATGTACAATTTCTTGTAGAAGATTGAGCAACTACACCTATCCCGCCGTTAGACTCTGATACAGTACCATGGAAAGTATGTTTTGTGCCAGCGAGATTTATACCTATACCATCATTTACCCTGAACTGACAGCTATAGAAATTATGCGCAGTCGAAGTAGTAAGGTTCTCGAACTCAATACCATCCCCGCGGTTGGTATATGAATAAACGTTTCTATAATTTCCGCCAACGGTAAGTGCATGGACATATATACCACTGTCACCGTGGTCCATTATAAGCAGGTTCTCGAAATCAAGATAATGAACTACATTAACTTCTATGCCGTAGGCCCCGGCATCGGCACTACTGCCACCAAGTATTTTAAGATTTCTTGCACCGCCGAAAGACTCTGAAGATGACCGGCCTGAGTTAGCAAACTTAATAGCAGGCACGCCTGAGCCGGTATTATAGATAGTAGATGCGTACTTGCCGTTACCAACAAGATAAATACCTTCTGTAATATCCAAAGTATCAGTAATAAGATACCTGCCGGGCGGGAAATAAACTATTCCGCCAATTTCACTTGTTGGGAAATTCCCGCTGCCAAGCGAACCCGAACCCTGATTGGCGGCGGCGGCGGCTATGGCTAATTTGATGGCGGCAGTGTCGTCGGTCGCGCCATCCCCGACTGCGCCGTAAGTTTTAACATTAAACACCGCAGATACACCCAGTGTCGCCCTGACGGCGGCGGCACTTGTATCATCTAAAACTGTTTCCATAAAAGAACTAACGGTCGTGGTAAGAGAATCTGTTTCCGAGGCCACTGTAGGCGCGCCGGTAGAGGAATCGAAATACAAATACTTACCCGCCCTGTCCACTGAATTGTCTAATTCCCCAAAAGCAGTCGTTGGGTCAGTGTTTGGAAATCTCAATATCCTGCTGTTAGTGTCGGAGTTTTCCTGAATCAATCTTGTATTTCGGTCAATAGCGGCCTCTATGTCTGTAGAACTGAAATCATCACCGGATTCAAGGTCGAGCGTTTGGGTCATTGGAGTATCTCGTATAATGTGGATTTGCTGCGCAGCAGTAACCGCAGTAACAGTGGTAACCGTTCCGCCAGAAGACCAGTCGGCAGTCGGGTCAACGCCGCCGTCCGGGTCCGCTACTGTATAATCAGAATTCTCGGTAAACTCTGTTTCAACTCCGGTGGCCGTAACTCGCATAATTACCAGCAAATCACTTGACGCGGTTACTGGAAATACAAAATCCACTTCCTGTCCAGCCGAACCACTTCCTGTGGCCGATATTCTATTTGTTTGATTTGAAACCGCCATTTTATCTTCCTGTCTTTTCTATTCTTGGGATTATTGCCCGAACCGTACACGGCAACGGGCCGGAACCGGAAATTATTATATTGTCTTCTGTACTGAACCCGCCGTCAAATACAACGGTTTTGTCTCCTGTAAACAATTCGTATGGAGAGTCGTAATCTTCGGTAGTTCGCCAGTCTATATCGTAAGTATCAGTATCGTCTCCATATTGCGCGCCGCCTGTTGCATGGAAACTTATCACCATTTCTGAAGTTTTTTTGATACTTCCCTGAGTAGTCCCTGCGGGCGTGTTAAAGTCCATCCTCATTGGAGACACCTGGTATGTACTCGACAGCCCAACTATCGCCTTGTCAACCGCCTTATCAATTGTTATCACACCGTTAGATACAGTCTTCGATGTTTGCACCGCGCCGTCGCCGAGAACTAACACAGTCTCCCCTTCAAGATGCGCCACTTCTACGGTAACGTCTCCGCCCTCGTCTATTATTCCGCAGTCAACAAAAAAAGCGTCAGTAGCGTCTGTTGTAGAACCAAAATCTCTCGGCTGCATCTCTTCGATATATCTTACAGTAGAGCCGTCTATTGTTCTTTGGTCGGTCAGGGTAATTACATCCTCGTCAGTGCTTGGAGTTACACATACCGACTCCGCAATACCATTCCCGCCAAGCGGATGGTCTGCAAACGCAACTACATTCTGTTCGCGCTCATACGTCATTGATATTAAATACGGGCTGTCAGATATTGTAAACCACAGAATAGAATCGGGATTCTTCTGAAAGGCCATACTTGTTATACCACCGGATGTTATGCTTTCCGCAAGAGCGGTAAGGTCCGGTGAAACGTATTTCTGTTTCTGGTCTGACCATGTAAATTCTCTTACCTTTCGAGCAACGTAATCTACAAATATAATCGCCTCATTAACTTCCATCGCCTGAATATCCGCGCTGCCGGATGTTGTCTGTTCTTTCATGCTCCAATTAGTCGGAGTGAGCGGCTCATCGAGTGCCGACGACCGTATCCGCCATTCTCCGCCCGTAGTACCAGCCGCCAGCACTTCAAGCGAGCCGAGCCATCTACCCCTGTTTGCGGTAGGCAGGGTTAGTGTAAACGCCGAATCATCGAGAATGCCCGCGGAGAAGTTTTCAAAATCACCTGACCTACTAAGATAAATATCCTGCGGGTCAGAGTTAGTGAACCCGTAAACCGCCCTTTCTTCAAAAAACGTAATAGAAGACGGCCAACCCCTTACATTAGACCATGCGCCTTCGGCCCACCGCTTTGTGGCGTCATGTTCATTTGCCGGGATTATTGCGGTTGCTGTGGCGGACGTAGTTGACGCTACCGCGGTTATCTTGAAAACACTATCCTGAGTACTCTCATCTACTACAAAATCCGCGTGAACTCTATCACTTGTATATGAGGTACAGTTTATTCTGTATTGAACGCCATCAGCCTCTTCCGTATCGGATTTTTGTATATTCCTCGAACTTACCCCTCCGGTTATTACCGAAGTATATGTCCTGAACGTCTCCCAATTGGTCCCATCTTCCATCCGCTGTATTTCAACGGTCGCCTCCCAGTTGCCGTGAGTAGTGAATGACCAGCTGCCCTTAACATCTATCGCCTCACCTATAACCCCAGTGGCCACAGCAGAACCTTTTGTAACCGTCTGCTCCCTTTTATGAGTAAGTTTAAATAACGAATCTGTATGCCCGGACGTTCCTGTAGTAAACGTTGCAGAAGATGCGGTAAGCGTTACGACCCCGCCGCTTACCATTATTTGGCCGTCGTTGGTGCCGTCGGCTATCGCCTCGTTTGCATATATCGTTAAAGTCGTACCGGTATAATCAGTGGCGGTATCCGCGTGAACCGTATAAGCGCCGTCGTTCCCGGTTGAATTTGTAATATAAAATCTTTTATTCGCGGGAAACAGGCTTGATATATCTGTCGCGCTTGTCATTGTAAAGTTACCAACACCCGCCGCGCCAGCCGTGGCGGTTGCTACAGTATATCCGGTAACGGCGATAGTAACGTCGTCGTCGTTGGCTATATCGTTCCGTTCTATAAAAGGGCCGGTCTCGAATACAATCTTATCAAGCGAAAACTCAGATGCAGACACCCTTGAAAGTTTTCTCGGATTATAAGAAGGATGTGTAATCCACATCACGTCCGCGGACTGCTTAAACTGTAACTGAAAAAGGTCCGCCTCAAGATACGGGGAAACTATATCGGCATCTACGATAGAGCCGTTATAATAAACGTTGATAATCTGGTCTGAAAATTCAAGGACATAAGCGATTGTTGCTGAATAGATAAATGAAACAACTCTTGATTTTACATCATTATCACTACACCCCGCCCTGTAGAGAGTGCCCGGTCGTCTTTCTACCGGCCCGTAAATACGCGGTATCATGTTCTGGAGGATTCTACAGCCGGAAGAATACTTCTCCGTATCGGTCCGCGCATCTATTAACGGCGTCAACTTGCCCGCGTTAAGCGATATTATAGGATAGTTCATTCTCCCTCTCCGTACACGTTAAGCGTTGCCGTACTTGAGGCGGACAGGGCGTCCATCTGGTCGGACAGGACCTCAAGTGTATCACCGTCATCACCTATAACATCTGAAAGTATATAAGTTTTAATGGCGGTATTATTCACTTCGGCGGTGCCGTCCCAATCCATCTCGCCATGACCAACCGGCGGGTCAGTTGCCGCAACCGAACCTTCATAGACGGTTACATGATAAATACCAGCCGCAATGACCGGGAATGTCGCTGTATATGTCCCGCCGCCCGCGCCTTCCGATAAAGATATGTCGTAAGTTGCAATATTGGCGTCGGCCCATGCCTCCCATGTATCGCCTCCGGTTATATTTACCTTGAACGTACCGCCGTCGTTCTTAAAAACCGCGGCCCAGAGAGTCTTATCAAGGGCATAGCCAAATCTTATTTCATGCGCCATTACCAGTATCTTTCGTCTTCGCCCGCCACTCCAAGCCCGCCGTGGCGCGCGAGATTCCAATCGCTTCTACCACCGGTATCGGTTTCATTATCATTAACCGCACTAACCTTCAGCATTAACTTCGCGAGCTTCCTGTCTATCTTTTCCTGTATCCTTTTATCACCACCCGCAAGCGGCCCGACGAAATCATCCGCAAGCAGGAAAACGAGTACCTTAACGAACAGCGGGTCGAATTTTGTAACATCAGTAACTCTTTTGATATATCTGATGTTTTGTGTTGATTCGTTCGTTAAAATCCTCTGCCCTTCAATAGCGTGCCTGCTGCTTCGTGAATTATAACCGACTTCCTCATAAACAGATTTCAACCTGAGAAAATCACTCGGAAGAATAAACTGATTGTCCCACTCAAAATCGGGGTCGTTTGTGTCCTGCGACAGCGTCGCGCGGTCGGAAGCAAAGCCCCACCAGTAAGACCTTAACAGGGCGTCTCTTGCCGGTTCGTAAAAGAGTCTGCACTGTATTGCGCCCAAAGAAGTACCCGTATTATAATCATTTATCCTCTTTGCGCCGACTACGCTAAGCGCCATATTGCATATTGAGGTTACACTGTTCATTCTTTTACCTTAATCTGAAATTCCAACTGGGCACTGTCGTCCTCGTTGATTAGCCATGCAAGCGTAGCGGCCTGTCCCTGAGTCAAACGAAACCCTTTAATAACCAGATGGTCGCCATTAGTCGATGTCCTAAACTGCACCTGGTCTGCGCGGGTATAAAAAACACATTCCTCTTCTATTTCAGGCATGACAACCCCTTAAATCAAATTGCCGGCTTTGTCTCTCGGCCATACATTTAGTTTCGATTCGCCAAAACCGTTATTCATAATCTTAGTACGGCACGGACATTCACCATTCCCGGTCGTATAACCTGCTTTGGCCGTTCTGCGGTCCACTTCAGCCTTAATATCTGATTCATTCGCATTAAAAGGCACTAATTCGCCGCCTGTTTCCGCACGGTTGATAATCTGCATTTCAATCTCTTAAAAAAAGATTCTTCGTACTTTATCTTTCCACAATTCCTGCACACATAACATCTATGTCCGCCAATCCTGCGCGGCATGAACATATAAGACGCACATTTCGGGCACTGAGGATTCGGACTAAATATCTTGCCTATCATTTTTTTCTTTCGCTATGATTTATTTCTAAAAATAGGAGCAGGGTGTTACCCCTGCCCCATAACCTCTTAATAGCCGTTGGTCATCATGATGTTAGTTGCGCCATTAGCGTCTGCGTTATTGTCAATAACAAATCCGGCCAATTGGTCTGTAACATAGGTTCCTATGTTGGTAAAAATGTCAATGGTGCCATCATGTCTCCACCAACAACCTCTGTAATACGTTGTTTTGCCACACTCACTTGAGCCACCATTCGTAATCTGGCAAGCGCCGTGGGTTTGGCACCAGAAATTGTAACCAGAAGCAGTAACATACGCTCCGGCCAAACCAGCAATAGACTTTGTGCCGCCAGTATTTCCATAGAGAAGATTGGAAAAACCGGATGGCATCGCATAAGCATAGTTGGAAGTTGTAACCGCTCTATCTATTGGATAGTCGAGGTACAAAGTGCATTCGCCAGTTGTGGCAATAGCGGCAGTATTGCCGATAATGCCCCGATGCATTACTTGACCATCAGTAACGGTTTCCGTCGGGATAATAACGACAAGACCACCAGCAAAGTAATCTTCCGCCACCGCCGTAGAACCATTAGTGAGAGTTACTTCCCTGTCGCCTATGGACTGGTTGTTGGTAAGCACGGAATAGTCGATACCGTTAGCGTCACTGGAAATTGTATTAGCGAAGTAATTCCCTCTTTCAGTATAACAAGCACCAGTAGATAAAGAATATCTCCATACCTTACCATCCCATGTAACGTAACGAGTTCCGTATACAAACCTCTGCGTGGTCTCGCTCGCATGGATGCCGAATTCATGGGTAGATTGTGCCCAGTCCCTCGGCATAGCTCCATCAGAAAGAGGCCCTTTATTAAATTGAAATCCTGTACTCATAAGAGTCTCCTTTAAGCCACTTGATTGAGGCATTCATGGACTTTTACGCCTTCCATTCTGACGGCGCCCAAATCCATCTTCGAGAAGAGTACCCATGCGTAATCGAGTCTTTCAGCCTCTTCTATTCGAGTGGAAATGTCGCCAATGGAGGCCAGGATTAATCCATCCTGCGCCCATGCGATTGAACGATAAGCAGTTTCAGTAGCAGCGTCTTTTGTAACCCTGTTACTCCAGAAGAAATTGAATCCGGCGAAAGTTTCCTCAAAGTTGCCTCTCTGCAAAGCCTTCAGAGTGTTATAATCCGAGCTGGTCAATTCTGTGATGTTGAGCATGTCTTCGATTGCCTTCGGTGTAACCATCCAATGTTTAGGAATGTCAGGGTCAACATCTTCCTGATTGAATATCCTCATCATAAGCAGAATCTTCTCAAGAGATATATCGGCAACAGTCGCTACCGCGGCAAGTGTGCCCAAAGTAGTTACAGTACCGTCGCCATTGATTGACACGGACTCGTCCTTAAAATCAACAGAACTCCCACCGGCCTTACCGATAGAAGCGCTGCCCAAAGCCGCTGTAATTAACAGGTCATCCTTTTTGCGCCCGAGCGACCTGACCTGGTTCATCGCTACGGGACTGCGTGGGTCTGGCAGCATTCTATCAAGGTCTTCCTTATCCAAAGCCTTCTTGTTCGTCCACGGATAAGGTATTACCCTTCTCCTGCCGAACTCGGCCTCGGAAATAGAGGTGCCCTGATGCCTGCCAGTCTTCTGTGTAGTATCGTCGTCTTCCGCAAGGGTGTCAAAATACGCAAGTTCGGCACTTTGAACAGATTCGTTCCGTACCCTCGATGCCATTTTAGAACCCTGTTGCTGGGAGAGTAGATACAACACAGAAGCGAACTTCTGGGAAGTTACCTGGTCTATGGTAACAGCCATAACATTCTCCTTAACAAGTTATCATGCTGTTCGGCCAAGCTACCGTCAACAGAGACGACCATGCCTTCATTTTGCGCCTGATGGGCGGTCGTTTAGGTGCGACGACCTCTGGACACTTACGCGCTACCCAGGTTTCACATTTGCTAACTGGTAATATTTAGTCCTCTCTTTTTCAAGTCTTTCATATTCAGGCCGATTCACGTCCCTCATAAACTGGCCCTTATCATCGGGCAGTATAAATCCGGGCGTACTTTCAACCTTTTTCGCTTCAGCCAAAGCATCACCCGGGGACATCCCGATTGGCTGCTCTGTGTCTGAGATAACTTTATGTTCCTTGAATTTCGCAGACACATTAAACAACAGTTCCGCAAAGGCGGTATTATTGTCAAGCGCTTCAAGTAATGCGGTCTTGTGGTCATCGTCATTGCAGTTTTCGGCTATCATGCGATTGGCCCAGTGCATTTTGTCCGGGTTGGTTACGCCCCATTCCTTAAAAGTGTTATCCGCTTCAAGTTTTTGGGCTTCCACCGCCGCTAATCCGGCCCTTGTGCGCTCTTCCTCAAGCGCCATTAAGGCATCAACCTTTTTCTGGTCGAGGCCAAGGCCGAAGAAAACGTCCCGCGCTTTTGCCATTACATTTTTGTCATACACCTCGGCCAAATCATCCGGCGCCTTTATATTGTAAAGGTCTTTTGTGTCCGGCCTGCCCATTTCCCTGTGGAAATTGTCCCATTCGGAAGGCGGGGACGCTTCGCCCGGCTTTATAACGCCCTTTTTCCCTATCATACCCTGAAGATTTCCGAGCATTGTAAGGGCGCCACCGACATCGCCGAAGGTACCATATACCTCGTCGGACCTAAGCGCTTCCGGGACATAATGCTCTTTCCAGCCCGGCAAAAACTTACCGCCATCGTCAATAAAAGTTTGCGCTACCTGTGCTTCAGACGAACCGGAGTCCGCTGCCTGTGCTTCAGACGCTTCTACCATGAGACTCTCCTAATTGATTACTGTTCTTTGTTCCTGTTCTGTTTTACGTTTCAACATATAACGAATATGTCTTATAACCGAATTTGCACCGAGATTAAAATCTGTTTTTCTCGAACATTTAGTATCGAATATATCCCTGTCTTCCAGACAAAAGAAAGAGAGGTCGTCAAGAATAACCTTGCCGTGCTCGGTCGGGAAAATGGCCTTATAGGCCGCTATCTTTTTTTCTTCATTCATCGGTTCCTTTTTTCTGCTCTCATCATAGAAAATAAGAGGTTTTGGCATATAGCTTCACATCTTTTTCCGCACAAGTCATCCATAGATTCTATTACTTCGCCAATAGCATATCTTTTGCCTTTTATTTCTTTCTCGCAACCCAGTACTAAATCATCGTTTTCGTTGTGTTCGAAATACAATTTTGCGCCAGTGTCCAAAACTTTTTTTATCCACTTCATGTTACGCTCCCATTATAGCCTCTGCCGGAGAACCTCGCTCCGGCGCTTTTGTAGCGCTCTGATACGCCTGTCCGCCGGACTGCGCGGCCTCTAACGCAAACCTGGCCTCTTGCAGCGCGGCTCTCGCTTCTCTCTGTGCGTCGATTTCGTCTTTAGTTGATAAGTGTTCGACCTTTGTACCATAAGTAAACGCAATATCAGGAAGAGCGCGGTCGATATTTATAATATCTTTCGCGCCGGGAAATACCGCGTCAAGTTCCGTTACAAGCCCCGCAAATTGCCTGAACGCCTGTGTCTGCTGGTCTCGCATTGCAAGCGCAAGCTCGCCAATGTACTCGACCCCGAACCCGGCACCTTCAAGTTCCGGGGGCGGATATGGTATGACCCCGTTTCTAATTAAAAGTAATGCGCTTCTTGTAATAACAGGTGTGAATAATTCACTGTAGAGCCTGTAAATAGGACTGGCAAGTTTCTTCGACGCCTGTTTTATTCTTTCCCTGATTTCGGTAGTAGTGCGCCTGTCGCCCGGCAGGTTTGCAAGCGGAGCGAATACATCAACGAAGAATATTCTATGAATTATATTCTGTATGAACTCAAATGACTTTTCGGTTATATTGAAATTTCCCTTTACGCCGTCGTCGAGTGATTTTATAGAGTTCATCTGCGTAACCCGGTTATCCGCGCCAGGCCTCACATCGACCCTGCCCTCAACGGCGGACGAAAGAACCTCTCTCGGCGGGTTGTTCCACTTGTTGCCGCATTCGATAAAATCGGCGTGCATCTGCTGTAACTCTTTGGACACCGACAGGGCTATAGTTCCCTGCCCCCTCCCGTATTTTTCGTTCGAGGATTTCTTCCATCTCGGCACCGCGTTTGGGAATTCCTCAAACCCGCCCTCGTCAACTATCAACTGCTCTTCTACGTTTACATATATAGATTCAATCGGCATATTCAAAAAATCAGAAAACTTGCGGTTCCTTTTCGCCCTCGGCCCTATACGATGAATGAAGAAAAACTTCTTCGACTGGGTTTCAGGTTTTTCCATAGCGAGCCTAATCTTTTCGCCCGCCTTGTCTCCGAACTCCTGAACGGCCTGCCTTGCAGTGAGTGGGTATTTTAATATAACAGTATCCACAAGCCCGGCGCTGTTTTGCTTTATTGTATAAAAAGATATATCCCAGTCCTTGAAGTTGAGACCCATATTCCATTCAGAAAACAAATTCCCAGTACCAAATCCTATCAAAGAAGAAAGCGTCTCGTTTAACTGTAACATGAAATTGGCCGCAAAAAGCTCATCGTGTGTAATCTGGGACGCAAGCGCAAGGTACCTCTTAACATGGTCCAGGTTCGCAATACGTCTGTCTTTTACAGTAAAACCAAACGAAAGCTCGCCGGAAGGAAAGAACGCAGCCGACAGACCTGACACCATATCCTGCAAATCCAACATAGCGGTAGGGTCGTAAATTTCCTTCGACTTATCCTCACCGGGTGTGCGGAAATTGGTTATCTGGTTCTCGCGCGGGAGCATCTGGTCGGCGACTTCCTGATATAAATTACGGAAGTTAGAGGCGCTCTGTTCTTCGCGCTCCTGCTCTTTGATTATTTCTACTGCTCTTGCGTCAGGCATTTCTCAACAACCTTTCCGTTGCGCAAAACATACGTTTTAGTCATAGATGAACCGGTGCGCGGCTTTGCGACAAGCGTCCCATCGCTCCGCTTAACCGACCTGCCGGAACTATCACAGGCCCCGACCCGATGCGCCCTTGCAATCATGTCCTTAATCGGGTCTTCGTTTTTGAAGTGTCGTTCTGCAAGCATTAGCCTAAAACGCTCTTTTTTTCTGTCTCAGGGGTTAGGTCGCCCGTTAAAAAGGTAGATTCCCGGCCCTTCCTTTTACGAAGTCTCTTTTTTTCCATTTCGCCTACATCGTCTTCCACTACAGGTACCGCTCCCGGCGCGGCAAGCGCGGGCGCTTTTGCCGATTTCGGAGAATGAAACATTGATGACATCTTTATATCCTCGCATAATTATTTATTACTGTCGTTGGTTTCCTGTAACCTTCGGCCCTTACTATATGGCCGCCTTTTGCGGCTAATATGAAGTAGTTCAAGGCGTTTCTGAAGTGTTCGTTTTTGCCCTTATATCTGTAAATCGAGGTGCCGGATTTCTTATTGGTCTCAAGAACCTTATAAGCCCCGCACATCTGTTTCGCAAATTCCTTCACTTCATGCAGCATCGGAATAGTCAGCATCCCCGGCGTCATTACCATTCTGTGAGTTAAATCGAAAATCTCCGTCCTGTTGACACTGACTATCCCGGTATTCTGGTTATAAACAGTACCCTGCGGGGTGTTCTCTTTGTATTCACACAGAAAACACCGCCCCTTAACTTCAGACTGGAACTTTCTTGCAGAGTCTTCATAAGGTCTTATATCAACTACCGTACTTTTAACATTGAACCTTCGCGCAAGCGCGTGAATGTCTTCCCACCTGCTCAATTGAGCTATTTTAACTATCTTGTACTGGTCGCTGCCGACCTTGACCCCTATGAGTACATGCTTAATCTTGCCGACATCAACGCCCATCGCACAAGGGCCCGTATGGGTATGAGACTGAATATAAGTCCCGCAACAGTTATATACATTCGCCTCGGTCAATCTGTCCTCTGCGGCGATATAAGGCAAGCCAAGTCTCAGTCGATAGACATCGGCGAGGTTTCCTTCGGGCGGGTCGTTAAAGGCATCCAGTATCTCGGCGGGGTCGTTGAAGGCAGAGGTCAACTGACTCCACCGGTACCCGTGCATGAAGTCCGAGTTCTCTCTTACAGAAGGAACCCACTCGGCGGTGCCGGGCCCGGCGTAAATTGGAACCTCCTTGCCGCACTTACAGCCAATATATCCTTTTCCGTCTTTTATCTTTACGCATTCGGGGAAACTGAGTTCGGCACAGGTCCACTCACCGCAACTGCACTTTCTGAACCAATGCCTCTGGTCAGAGTTGGCGAATATCTTATCTATACCTTCGCCGGGGATAAGAGGGTTGGAAATAAATACCTCTTCTTTTACATTAGAATGGCCCATCCTGCCACGGGCCTTGGCGATAACATCCTCGTCCATGAGGTCAACTTCATCAAATTTTACAGAATCTACCGGGATACCTCTCATCTTGGAAGATTCGTTCTGGTCGGAAATCTTCTGGCTCAAACGCGCACCGCGAAGATACAAAAAGGCATTATGTATTTTCTTCAATGATGCGGTGTCAGTGCCCTTGCCGCCGGATTTGACAAACTGACCTATCGCCTTACGATTAGATAAGATTAAAGGATTGAACCGGGACTTACTAAACTCATTCACGTCGTCAGTAGTAGGAAAGGTATATAAAACGCCCTGCGGGAAAATCCTGTGTATCATGCCATGAAGACTTCGAAGAACCTCTATCTCCGTAAACCCGCCCTGAGTAGCCTTCATGTAGGCCCGGCGACGGGCGCGGGACTGCATAGGCTCCTTCTGATATTCATGGCCCTTGAACGAAAACCGCCCGGCCTGCAACTGAATAAGGTTCAAATCAGCCCAGTAAGCAGCATTAACTGAAGCTACATCATTCGGTGTTAAATCCATATCCCTCGGCGAAACTACTTCTTCTTACCCCCCCCCGTTATTTATCCCCACAGTCCCATATTACGAGCAATCTTCTCAGATTCATCATCCCATCTTGTTAAATGTAAGACTGGCTCATCGTCATAATATGAGTAATCTTCCCAATCCTCATCTTTATACCACTCAATAAAATCAAACCATGCAGGGTCAATATACGTTACCCTTACGGAACACCCCATTACCTACCCCATATTATAGGTGTTATCAACATTATCAATATAAGCGACCATGATAAATCATCCACCCGCATCCTCTCATTTAACAAACGCCGTCCCCTCAACAACCTCGTATTCAGAAGGGTCAATTATCACTATTTCAATCATCTTGCAAAAACATTTCTTGCCCTTCTTAATTCGCTTCCAACCCCTATCCCACTTCCTGCGGTCAACAGGACGGGGACGGTCGCCCTTGCCTGCATCACTCTGGCTCATGCAAAAAACTCCTTCGCCTGTCCGCCATAATAGCCTGCAACTCGTCCCAGTTCAATATGGCAACGGGAACAGCACTCTTACAGCGAATACAACGATAACCATCGGGGACTATCGCACTAAGTGGCAATTCCTCAAAACCATAAGAACCACAATCGCATTCAAGCCATAGAAAAGAGTTATCTCGCTCGGAGTTATCCATTATTGCTGAAACTCCGTGACAATATCGTCAAGCTTCTGGTCAAGAACAGCTATCTGGTCGTCATATGGGAGATGGCCCCTGCAACTACCAATAACCACCGCCGCACGAGCCCAAGGATTCTTGCACATATTAGCAAGGCGACAAGCCTCGACACAATATGCCTTCATGGGGTCAATTAGCTCTGCGTCAGACCGGCTCATCTACAACCCATTTCTTGGCCAAGCCAAGCATCCTCATCCTGAAATTAAAGTCCACAACACCATCGCCATGATAATGGCCACAAGAACAACAACTATTCGGCCCAACCATCTGTTCGTTACGGACTAACTCCAACAAACCAACCAACTCTGACAAAACCCCGCGAGGCAAAGAAGAAAACCACTCATAAATAGTTTGGTGAGGGCCAATGGTAGAGAAAATGGCATCTATCCTACTACCCAAAGTCAGGTCGGCTTTGTCCATTATTCCTGAAACTCCGTGACAATATCACAAACAGCATGAACCAAACCACCATAAACACGCTTCCTGTGTACCAAGTCAATAGCACCGTCAGGATAAACCCGCTCGCGGATATGCAACATATATGGCCGGGGAGTAGGGTCGTAACGGCCAAGGGGAAGAAGAGGCATATCCTCAATCCTGTCCCTTAGAGCTGGTTGTCGCTTACCTTTGTCCATTATTGCATAACTCCATATATATTTCTTGGGGCATTATATTACCATCGCCCACCGCCCGCTTGGGGGGCCATCGCCTTTTGCGCGGGGCGGGTTGCTATCACCCTCACCCTCTCCTGCGCGGGCCGGGGTCTAACACCGCTGGGGTAGGTCTTAACACACTGCGCCTCTTGGGTCTTAACATCAGGGCGGGTCTTAACAGCCCTGCGCGCCCGCATGTAGCCCCTCATGTACTCCCGTTGATAGTCCCTCTTGGCCTGCCCTGTGAGCATTACCCAGCCCCGCTCAGCCGTATGCCCGCTATTCTATCCGCCTCAGCCTGTTGCTTGGCATCCAACGCCCTCGCCTGTACGTCGTCCGTGATGATAGTGGTGCTGTGCTGCCCCGTAATAGCGTTAAGCTCACGCACAATCGCCGTTCGCGCCTGTATAGCTTGGATGTTACCACCATCAGCAGCCGGGCATAGACGGGCGTAGTCGGACTTCAAGAGGTTGATGGCTATCTCTTGGTTGTGTTCGTGTTTTTCCATTGTTTCGGCCTCTACTGCCTTCATTGCCTCTTTTACCCTTACATTGCTATACACCACGCCCAGCCCCCTTGTCTTGTAATAGCTGGGCTTATAGCCTACTATCTTTAGTGTCTCTGTTTTGTTGCGCTTACCTTCACCATAGTATATCCGTGCTATTGCTTCTACCGTTGATTTGTCTTTAATACTTGGCATTATCTTACTATTTTAATCCCTATCTTGCTATTATTCAATATTCTCAGGAATAGTTATTGTTATTTATTTGACTGGTCGATATTAGTGCTGTATAGTTTACTTGTACGATAAACCTTATTAAGGAGCAGGAAATGTGTGATTCATGCGAAGCAGTAATGATTAACGGCGTTCATTGCCATGAAACTGGATGCCCGGACGCATGGCAGGATTACGAGCGCGAATGTAAATGGTGCGGATGCGGGTTTATGCCAGAAGATAGACATCAGGGTTTTTGCTCCGATGACTGTGCCATAAGCTACAACAGCTAACCTTTTTAGGAGTATTGAAAATGAATCAATTCAGACGAATCAGGGGCTTGATTAGAAACCTTGCCGCCGACGAATGTTATGGCATAACAAGGTGCTATGTCCTAAAGGGCACGAGTAATATCGGTAAACAGTTTTTTATCGCAAAGCGCAAAGGCGATTACAAGGGCCGCCCAATACTCCGTGTCCATTGCCGCATATCTAACTGGCGCAAAAGGTTGGCTATATTGGAGCTTTTCAGGCGGTAGCCTAAAATACAACACTATTTACTTTTCAATGAGCAGGCCCGGTATTATGCCGGGTCTTTTTTTATGGCTATAATTACCCGCTATTTCCTGCGTTCGTCCGTCCTGAGCGATTCTGAAGCCTTTTTTTGCGCCTGGATCATCTTTAATCGGGCTATTTGTTCGCCTGTTGCGTTCTGGAGCTTCTCAAGGGCTTCTATTCTCTGCTCGATAGTTTTATCCATTATATGTCCCCGGCCTGTCTAATTAGGCTGAATCCATATTCTAATCTGTCATCCATCGTGCCATTTGTCGGGCTTTGTTCTTGTGGTTCCAGGTGCTGAGGCGTGAGGTCGCACAATGATTCGCTCGGCAGGGTCAAAACAGCCTTGCGATTCGTCGAACTCTTCGGCAAAACACTGATTACATGGCCTGCCCTCGATGCTTGTTTTGTTTCCACAATCACAAATAAACTTATCCGGTCCGTCCACAACTAAAGAATAACATAATCTTGCTACATTGTCAACATAAAAATCCACATTTTATCACTTTTTTATAAATATCTTGCTAACTTTGCTAATTATTAAAGATAACTCTTTACTTTGCCCATGATAGCCGTATAATTAAAATAGAGAGTTGAGTTTATTAGCCTTATTTAGGAGTATGAAAATGAAGATTGATGATGCTGTTTATATGTTTATTGACGCCCTTGATTTTGACGACTTGAAACGCTGGGCCGAATTTTTGGGAGTAGATTATGAAGAGCCTCCGATTGACGATATGTACCCTGATTGGGAAGCAGAACTAAGAACGGAAATGGTTGAAGTAATGGGACGAGAAGTAGAACAGGATTGCGATTTTACTTGTCCTTATTGTGGCAAAACAATGACAGGCAAAAAACCAACAGACCATTATCCCAAATGTACCAAAATGACTGAAAGTGATAGGCGGTCAGAACGAGCCTTTGAGATTACTAAAAACGTAAAAGATAACACCGCATAACGGTCATTACCGGGGGTCTCTGCGGAGGCTCCCAGTATTAACCTTTAACCGGAAGGATTGAAAAATGAAAAAGACCGCAAAATGGTACAAAGGCAACCGTGGTTTACTTTGTGGGCGGTCGAAGCTGGAGGCATGGATGGCAGGGGAACATAACCCAAAATGCAAAGTTGTTACTTGTAAGGGTTGCGGCAAAGACACGACCAACCCAAATATGTTGTGTGATAATTGTTCTTAAACCGCCCTTCGGGGCAGAAAGTGAGTGAGAAAATGACACGGAAACAGTACACAAAAAAGATTAACGAGCTAATCAGGACAGCGAGCAAAGATTTGCGGAAGTTGGCACAAAAGGCATGGGCCTCCGGCGCAATTGACCCGCCCAGCTATGGCGACGACTACCGGCTACCTAAAATAGTTCTACACGCCGCTCTGCTTTCGGAGGCGTGGCAGTGGGAGTCGCTTAGTGCAGACGATAAAGCGGACTCCAAAAACCTTGAACACTTTATTTGACCCGCTAACCTTCTTTCCCTTGGGAAAAACAGAAAGTGAGGATATTATGGAATACACAAAAGGAAAATGGGAAGTCGCGTTAGAGCCTGACGAACTATCTGGCGACTTATATATTACTGCTAACAATGACTTGACTATAATTGCAACGGCTTATCGTCTATCCTCTATGGAAAATTCAACTTTCCGAGACGAAGCTAAGGCCAACGCCCGCCTTATCGCCGCCGCGCCCGCCCTGCTGGATGCGTGCAAGGATGTTATAGACGGTTTAGCCAAACCGGGCCGGATACAACTTACTCAAGGCACTTGGGACAAACTACAGGCCGCTATCGCCGCGGCGGGGGGTGAGTGATGCGAGGGTATAGCTGTATTGGCTTAGACAACCCAAAAACATCTGTCAATATAGGCTCTGCGTTACGGGCCGTAGGGAATTTCGAGGCGGCATTTTTGGCCGTCTCCGGCTGTAGGTACAAAAAGGCCCCCACTGATACCGCGAAACAATACCGCCATTCTCCGCTATTTCAAGTAAACGACTTGAAAGATATAATCCCTTATGACTGCGTGCCTGTAGCCGTGGATTTAGTAGAAGATGCAGTTTCTTTGCACAATTATGTACACCCCGAACGCGCATTTTATATCTTTGGCGCAGAAGATGCAACGCTCGGCGACCGTGTTTTGTCGTGGTGCAGGGATATAATCTATGTCCCCACTTACCAGTGTATGAACTTAGCGGCAACAGTCCATGTTGTTTTGTACGATAGACAGCAGAAAGGAAAACTATGAACGCCACAGACCTCAAAAAACTAATAGCAGAAAAGGGCGTGTCAGTCCCGAAATTAGCAAGAATGACAGGCCTGCACCCGCAAACTATCTACAATTTCCTGTGGGGCAAATCGAGTATGTCGGCGGATAACTACAACAAGTGCGCGGAAGCCCTCGGCCACAAGGTTATTTTTGCTCCCTTGTAAGCTCCGCCGCGTTTGTTTGAAAGCTCTTGGGTTTAGGCGGGTGTATCACTACTCGCCTGCCCTCGCTGCTTTGGCCCTGTTGTTTAAATATTTCCCACTGTTCTGTTGTATATAAGCAAATGTCGACGGGAATGTCAGAAACTACCAGCAGGTCAAAGTCGTTCGGTGTATCTGATTTCAAACTACTGCCGATTTGTATAACTCTCATTTTTGCTCCGCTGCCTTAAACTGCGAATCCCAAGTTTTCTCCGCCCAGCTATAATGCCAGTCCATGATGAAAATCTTGCAGACCCGGCAAGAAATACTGGTAATACCGTGTATAGACCCGAAAATGCCTTGCTTAACCGTAGGTTCTTTCCCACAAAAACACTTTTTCATTTCAATTTCCTTTCCGCCCAATCGGGCCAGCCTTCATCTTCCGGGCCGTCTAAAGTATCGGGCGTACAATATCTTCCTCGTCCGCCCACTCACAAGCTATAAGCCAAAAGCCAAGGCCAATGCTTAACGAACTGGGGCAACAGTAGAAGCCTAACGAAAAAAACTTAAACCTTGGTCGCCATTTACAAAATGGGCCAGTTATTGTTATCCTTGTAGTTTTCTTTGGCATCGTTTTTTCTCCTTTAAGGCCTTCATAACACCTATCGCTATTCTGAGGCCTTGCCTGTGGCCTCTTCTGTATTCGCTATCGTCGTCATCTTCATCGTGTAGCCTCTGCAACAGTTTAATGGCTTCCGGCAGATTGGCAGGGTAGTAGGGTTTGTGCATTATTCAATCCTTATATCATTACCAATATTTAAATCTAACATATTTGTACGAAACCTCACGGCAGATTTTACACAGTATGCTTTTCCGTAAAATGATTTTTGACTTCTACAGATAATAACTCCATTGGCACCAACAAGGACCCAGCTCCACAAAAGAATACTAACCTGTTCAATTTTAATCTTATACATTATTCAACTCCTTAACGGCCTTATTTTGTAGCCCTTTTCTATCAGCTTGCGGGACAGGCGGCGGGGAGAAGGCTGTGTCAACTTACAGAAAATCCCACACCAAAGCAAAAACTTATCGCCTGCCTCAGAACAGATATTCTTATCTTTTGCATGAAGCCGAATCCATCTGCGAAAAGGATTGAAAAAGTCTGCAATACACAACTTGTCATAACCCTTATTTTCTTTGGCTTCTAACTCGGCATATAACTTAGCGCGGCCAATGCGGAAGGTGCTAACTATTTCAATCTCCGCCACATCCCACCGCCCAGGATTCTTCAGGACTTCCGAGGCGTCCCTTATGACAGTGCCGTTCTCTTTGCCCCGCATGGTAGAGGTGAAGCATTGGCCGACAAAAACCCATTTACCGGTCGGGTCATAGGCATCATCTACCTCCGGCTCTTCAAAATTACCCTTCTCATTAGCCCACCACACCTCGACGTGGCTGTAGTTCTTAGTTCGCCAATTAAACAGTTTTGTCCACAAGGATATGCCGTTATCTATCCAGTGGCCGTCGCCTACCTTGCTCTTGTAGAATAAAATGCGTATCTTTTTCATTCGTCAGTCTCCTTTGGTAATGTTACGTAACGCCAGTGGGTAATGTGTGTTTTTATATCATAATATCTCCCATTTACCCATACTCGGACGGGAATTTCAACTGGCTTATCAGTTACATCTCGAAAAACAAAAGAACCCACGACAAGCTCTCTATGGCTTGGATGCACTTTGTAATCACTTGGCCTCCAACAAAGTTCGACAATACTATTAGGTTTTGGAATACTATTGTCCCCGACCGGTATCCAGCGGGCCTGCTCTCGCAATTCCAACAACTCTTGAATAATACAATCTAAGGGATAGCCGTCAAATTCATTTTCTAAGGCGCTTTCTACTTGCTGTTGAGTTATCTTGCTCATTTTTCAGTCTCCTTTAGGGCTTGTTCGCATATCTCTTTTACCCGATTAACAACGTGCCGCATATTTGAGGCACTTACACAATCAAGGCTTATTCCTGCCGATTTCAATACTTCTGCAACCTTCTTAAAGTCAGGTTCAGGGAACGCCTTAACCGGGTATGCCTCGGCCCAATTCTTAATGCGCTCCAGCCCCTCCTCCAAGTCCGCCACGCGCCCGCGAAGGCGGGTGAGTTCGGCAAGCATCGACTTTGCAACGTTACGGTTGCAGGATACGCCCATGCGAAAACATTTGTCGATATATTCTTTGTAATCTTCCATTTCATGCTCCTGTCAACTTTGGCCTTCTTGTAATAATTCCCGCCATGTTTTATAACCATGCCGCCGTAATAAAATTCCCATTTTGCGGCCATATCTTTTACATCTACCCGAAAAATCCATGTTCCGGTCAGCAATCAATCTTCTCTTGAGCCGAATAATCCAACGCTCCAACCGTTCTTCGCCATACCTTTTACACATAGCCTTTTTGTACTTTTTGTACTCTCCGTGCTGGATTCGGTTGCAATAAGTACATTGATTATTGACCAGTTTTTCACTAAATAAAACCGAGTTCTTTCTGCCGCCTATCAAATGGCCAGCCTCCAACATCCCAATATGAAATTGCCTTTCACAAGTAATACATATACCAACAAACGGGAGTCCTGTTGTTTCGAGACACCCCTTTATCCTGATATACTTAGAAAAAGACTTCCAGCAATTGTCTTTTTCCTTAGCCATTCCATTTCCTCAAAGCGTTTCGAGAAACACACTCTCTTTGCCCGTCCATAAATTCGACAATACAACTATTCCGACGACCCCTTGCGATGACTATGCACAATCTCTTGTAAAGCGTTGCTCTTTTAGAATTGTTGCGCCAACAATAAGTATAGGTATTAGCCATTACTGCCGTCATTTATCCTTTCCGGGCTCAGCCCGACGTCGTTTATCTACGCACCGCTCTTTAATCTCCCGCACAACTCGCTTTAAGATTATTCCTATTCGTTCCGGCATAACAGCTCCTCAAAAGTAACATATTCAGGGTGAAACATTAGTTCTATCGTTCCTGTTGGCCCCTGCCGATTCTTTGATATTATTATTTCCGCCTTGTTGTTTGGGTTATACTCAGGGTCGCTTCGGCGATAGTGGTCTTCACGGTAGATAAACATAACAACATCTGCATCTTGCTCTAAACTTCCGCTATCTCGTAGGTCGCTCAACAACGGTCTCTTGTCACTTCGGCCCTCCGGCTGGCGAGACAGCTGACTCAAAACCACAAAAGGCAAATCCTCCTGCATCGCCACAGATTTCAGCTTCCGACTAATGGCTGTTATTTGCTGTTGCCTGCTCTCTTTTACAGAAGGTTCGGACATAAGCTGTATGTAGTCAACCATAACACAATCAATTTCGTGTGTCCGCCTTACGTTCCGCAGGTTGGCAAGCAACCCCTCCGGCGTTAGGAGCATTTGTTGTGATATGAACAAGTTCCAGTTGTTCGATTTAATATTATTACACGCATCCGTTAATCGTGCATATTCATCGGAGCCAAGCCTTTTCTGTCTCGCTGTTTGCATGCTTACGCGGGCCTCACCACAAATAAGACGCTCTGTTAATTGAACCTTTGACATCTCCATGCTGAACAAAACCACCCCGCCACCGTTACGGACGATGTTTGATGCTACGCTCAGGGCAAGACTTGTTTTCCCAAGAGAAGGCCGGGCGGCAACAATATAAATGCTCCCCTTGGCCAACCCCTGTAACTGAAGGTCAAGACTGGTTAGTCCCGTCTGTAAATTTACAGTGGCCGTGTTCTCAAGACTATCGAAAGCATCGTGGAGATGGTCTGTTATCAATGATGTTTCGCTCTTGGCTGGCGCTGTCAGATTAAGGGCTATTTCCTGAATCTTCACAACCTTCTCTTTAGATGAATCGTTGCCGGAAATAACAGCTTGAATCTGATTGGCCCTTAGTTCTATCTCGCGGTCAACCGCCTTTTCAAGTACAATCCCCGCATAGTATTTGAAATTAGCCGCGCTTGCAACCGACTCCATAATCTCAACAATACATACCACGCCACCGATGTTCTGAAACTCGCCCATCCTTTTCAGTGTGTCCCGCAACAGAAGAGTATCAACCGTGTTAATGCGAACATAAACATCAACAATTGCCCTGAAGATTATTTTATGCTCAGGCTTGTAAAACGAATCCTCAGAGAGTAACAACATGGCCTCGGCAACACATTCCGGCCCCAACAGCATCGAGCCAAGCACCGCCATTTCAGCGTCTAACGAAAATCCTTTTTCGAGATTATCCATTTTTTCCCACCTTCTGCGTTGCGGCCTTGTGAGCAGCAAGCCATTCAGGGGAAGCTTCAGTATCCATCAATTTCGGGGCGGGAGGCTTAGAGCTATCCCGCTCGTCTTTCCTGTCCCACGACAATATAGTGAAATAGTGGGAATCGTACCTATACCCTTTCGAACCGATGCCGATGTTCAAATTTTTAATTCGCTTTTCGGTGCCCTTAATCCCAAATTCCTCTACAAGTTTCCGGTGTTCGTCTTTCGAAAGAAAAACGAAGTCCAGATACTTATCTTTATCTTCATTTAAGTTTAACTTAACTTTACTTATATTGCTTTTTGGGGTCTTGAGTTCTCTGGAGTTGTCTGGAGTAGGGGCCGGAATCTTTGAATTAGCCTCTCTATCGGGGTTTAGTACCTGAAAATCGTTATAGCGGGTGTATTCAAGATACTGATTGTCGTCTATGACGTAAAGTGTGAGCAATCCAACATCGTGAAGCTGCTCTAAACAGCCCTGAATCGCCTTCTCGTTGTAAGGCAACATGGTTGTAATCTGGCCCTTTATCCGCTTTGTGTCAGCCTCTAACCGGCCCACGGCGTCCAGGTGGGGTAGCATCATAAACCACAGTACCCTTGCCCGGTCTGTTTTAACATCACCCAATTTCCTACTGTTCGAAATCTCTTTTTTTAACATTCTTCCACTCGCCATTGTTTCACCCATTATAAGAAAAAAGCCCAACGGCTGGCAAACACGGCTCGAACAGGTCCGAGAAATGTACCGCTGGGCTTAACCTTTTAAGACATCCTGTTCTAACCGAATTTGCCATTTCAACCATATCCTATCGCGCTTCCCGCAAATTGTCAAGGAAAATCTGAGAAATTATTTAGCTTTCTTCAGCCCTTCAAGCTGTTTCTTGACCTCGGCCTCGGTAGCCTCGTACTTCACGCCGAGGACTTCCGTTGTTTCCGGCTTCTCGATGCGGCGGTAGGAGTATCCGTATCCCCGTCTCCACCTAAAGACTGTGTCATCATCCTGTTCGGGTTGCCTTGAAATAAATATAGCATCATCCCTATAAATAATCTGGCAGGGACTGGCATCTGTGCGAACCCTGTTACCATCCACCACCTCGCACGGCACGGGGCGGTAAGAGTAGCCGTCCTCTTTGGGGCCAAAGCCTATCCATCCTGTGTCGGCAATCCATCGAATCAACTGTTTTCCTTCAAATCCAGTAGGGGCGACCGCGATGCCATCCCAAAGAACAAACACGCCCTTTTCGACACGCTTCCCATTCTTATACACATCGCTCAATATTCCACAAATCATCGTTTTTCCCTTTCTTAAAGATTTCAGTTTGTCTAATAACGGTTTATGCGCGGCAAGGAAGGCGGCGTGGGGGGATTTTCCGTTAAGCCACCGCCGGGCTTCGTCGTGCATTATTTGCCACTCTCCATCAATACAGTGCTTTCTGCCCAAAATACAATTGCAGCAACTGAATCTCTTGCAAAGAGCGCAATATGGTGCATCTATAACGCCGCCGACTGTCCGGGCATATTCCTCTCTCAACTCCTCCTCCGTCGCGTCGTGTATCTGCTGGTGATGACCTATTGATACTTCAAGTGCGGCTTCGTCTGATATTACCGCTTGCTTTTTAATGTATTTTTGTGTTAGCCAGTTCATGTCATTCCTTTCTTAAAGTGCCCCCGCCACGCGGAGGACGGGGGCGCCCGGATATTCGTTATATTAGTAGGTTTTTATAGGGCCTCCTTTCTTTCTCGCATTGACTGAAAACAATATGATTGGTTTAGATTCCATTCACGCTACTCCGCCAAGTGCCTGTACTTGGTCTGGTACGCGCTCAATTCGGCGATAGCGGCTTTCAGGTTAGCAGTAAGGGCGGTGTATTCATGGCTCATTACTTGGTAGGTAAGATTCTGGTCATAACAGATAGCCTTCGCTATTTTTTCAGTAGTGGTTACAGGCGGGTTTTTTATAATCTCATTGCCAACTGTCATTTCCCGCCCGTTTCTTAATTTTATCAGGGTTACGCCCATTGCCTTCTCGTAGTCCACGATGGCCCGTGCTGCGTTTTTGCCTACACTGCTTAATCTCTGCCTCAAAGCCCTTACTTCCTTGGCAGTGGCCTCTATGTCGCCCGCAACGCCCAGTACGTGCTGCTCTTTAGATTCTAACGACATTTTAATCTCCTAAAAAGGAATGTCATCGTCGGAGGTTTCGTCATAATCAGCCTTGGCCTCATTCGGCGGGGATATAAATTCTTTGTATTCTTTACACCCTTTGATTTTGTCCTGTATCCACTCTGGCATGTCCGGTGCTTCAGACGCAAAATCAAACCCGTTTTCAATGTCATAACAAAAAGTGGGTGTTTCGGGGATGGATTTTTCCATGCCCTTCATCAGCTTGGCAACGGCGGTAATCTTTGCATAAGGCCTTCCCTCATAGGTGTCGTGTGAAATCTGGAGCAAGCAATTGGCACCCAGTACATTTCTAATATCAAACCCTATTAACTCGTCTGCCGTAAACGGCTTGCCACGCATAGCCTCAAGGTCTCGCCTCAGATATGCCTTTTCGTGAAGAGAATTACTATAAACCCCCTTGATAAGACGGGGCTTGGATTCGCCGTCAATCTCAATCCGCACATCCTTAATTTCCCAAACCAACATAACCTTCTGGGAATCCTTTTCATATTTTTCTGAATAGTGAGTGCCCAAATCCGCTATCCAACATACCACTGCTTGGTATGTGTCCGGTGGTATCAAGGGCAAACTGGTTTTTTCCGGTTCTTTTGCTGTTAATGTCATTTCACTTGTCCTTTCTTCAAACAATCTTCATAAATTTCCTGTTCCGATTCGGGGCGGGGCTTTAACATAGATATATCAACCCCATCCCTTTCCGCTATTTCAATGTATTCTTCAGGCCGGTCCATTCTTTATCTCCGCAAATTGCTTTTCCAAATCATTAAATTCCCAGTAAAAATCTTTCAGGTGCAGGAACGCCCGTGTCAACCGTTCCCTGTCCTGTGTGTATTTCGGGCCTCTATCCTCAGAGAAGTTGGCTTTGAGGGTCTCTTTGTTCAGCTTGATTATGCCGATTTCCTCAATTTCCCTTGCCTCAAAAACATGGTCATAATCGGCTGCCGATTCTTGCTCGAAATACTCAAACGCCTCCGCGTACCCCCCCAACTGCAAGCCCCACTCAGGATAATAAGACCCCTTCCCCGTTTTAATATCGTACAGCCCCAGTCTCCGCACACCCTTAGCCGTCCGGTAGGCTATCAGGTCAACCCGCCCTGAATATCCATCGCCGTGGACTACCTGCTCGATGTGGACGGGTTCTATCTGGTTCTTCTCGCACCATGCCTTGAAGTTGCGGAACATAATTAACAAAGGTGCTGCCGCATTAGATACTTCTATTGCAAAATCGATGGGCTGGAACATGTGGTTGCTATATCTTTCCCCCCAAGCCTCTTCCAGCGGCCTCAATAGCTTGTCTAATTCCGCCCCCTGCTCCTCGTCATGGTACGACCTTAAATACGCTTCGCAGATAGCGTGTATGTCCGTACCCGCCTGCTTGGCCTCGTCTGATATGTTCTTGTAGGCGAAGCGGGCGGATTCATAAAGGCGGGGGTCATCAACGTCAGAAGTTTTGCAAATATACTTTACCGCCTCGTCCGCCGCCCACTGGATAAGCCCGAACTTCATCAGGCAGCCACTAATAGACGTTACAGACGGGGCGGGGCTGCCGTGGTTGTCGGGGTAGATTCTGCATTTATCAGAAGTCTTGGTTTTGATGTCATAGGTCATGTTCGTTCCTTCCTATTTATGCTCCTCGTAAATCCTATCGGCTTCAGCCGCCACGCAATCTATCTGGCAGTCCATAGAACAAAGGCACGCCTTATCGTAGCATATCATACATTCCGGGCAAATCCCTTTGCCGCAGGCATCGCACTCATCAAGTTCTTCATCCCCGACCTTGTGCCCGCAGTTGGGGCAAGTAATAGAATCCTGCAAAAGCTGCTCCTGCCTGCGCCGGGCAGCGGCCTCTTCTATCCACCAGCGGGGTATCATTCTTCTGCCTCCTTTGCCGGGCGGTAGTTTCTTGGCCTGGCATTTTTGGGTAGCCATGAATTGCATACATGATTAGATTTAACCCCACAATGAAAAAGGGTGCATGAGCCAGTAAATTTCCCTTTCCGAAGAACTTCGGGTACGTGGGAGTATGCAAAGCAATTCCCGCAGCACTTGGTTTCAGGTTCCATTATTCTATCCTCTCAAACTCTCTTTTTGCGTACATATCACAAATATATGCGTCCCACGCCGTTTGAGTGTCAGTGTCTTTCCCGCATACACCATCCACGCCATTCGGCCCAATGTCATAGCCCTCGGTTACTAAAAACCTTTGCAGTTCGGGGCAGGACATCATGCGGGGAACGATTACAGGCGGCTTGCTCAGGCCGATTAAGTAGCCTATGAACATGGCAGCGAGGACGCCGCAGAAGATTAGCCAGTTTTTGTAGAGGGTCATTTTGTCTCCTTTAATGTCTGTTCGATTAGACCCATTGCCATTTTCTGTTCATGTTAATATCACTGATAGCCGCCCGCGAAACCCCAAAGGCGAAGGCAATAACAAATTGCCGGATACCATCCTTGAGCATTTTTCTGATGTCCCGCACTTGCTCAATATCCAATTTTGCACCCGACCTTCTTAGCCTTCCCTTCTCTTGCAGTTTTAATTTGGTAGAATCAGGGATTACAAATCCTGTCATATGATAAGAACTGTGGGCCGAGCGAGGCATAATAACAAGGTTGCCAATGTCCCCATTCCGACAGTTTCCGTCTTTATGGTGAACGATTTCGTTCGGGCCAAGTTTGCGACCCAATAACGATTCTACTTTTTTTCTGTGTTTCCGCCGTACACCGCAATCTATATCTTGTTTTCTGCTCATGCTGTCTCTCCCATCCAGACCCCTGTTTCCACGGCAATCCAGTACAGGTCTTCGCCGTCGAGCTTCTTATCGATAGCCTTGAAATTAGCGAAAAGGTCTTCAACAACCTTGTCGCTTGTTATGTTGTCTTCCATGTTCATAATATCCCTTTCAAGCCAAAGGCTTTGTTATCTGGTCAATTTTCTCAATTTCATCAAGCATCCGATAGACTGCATGCTGAAAGGCGGCGGTGTCGTCAAAGGCTTTGTATAAAGCGCACCCAAGCCTTAGTTCCTCAACGGCTTTTTTAACCTTTTTTAATGTCCTCCGTTTTTCTCGAATAAATTCACGCCGGGTCTCTGTAACGAATTTGTATGCTCTCATAACAACTCCCTTTCAAATAGACCGGCGATTCCGAGTGCCGCCGGTCGTTACCGTAACTCAGAGGATAGAGTATCTTCACTTGTTAACCGTCGAAATCTTCGCCTATTTCTGGCTCTTTGTATTCCAATGATGTCAATTCGGCTTTCAGTTTACGAAGCCGCTGCGATGTTTGCCCGATTTCGTACACAAGTTCTTGTACTCTGCTTTGAAACCTTTTTTCATGTTCTTCTTTTTGTTGCCGGAGGGCTTCTTCGATGGCTTTTTTCTTGTCCATTTTCTTATGTCCTTTCTTTAATTTGAAAAATTATCTACAATAGCCTGACGTACCTCGTCGTCTATTGCTTCAATCTTGGCCATAAGCTTGGCGGGTATGGGTATTTTGGTTGCGTTATAGCCAAGATTGAAATCTGCTGTCGCAACAACACTATTGCCACATTTAATTTCATACTCGCCACCAATAATCTTTTGGTTGTTATCAGTCTTGCCAACTTTCCATTCCTTAATCTCTATTTTCAATTCCATCTTTCAATCCTTTCTAATAATGGGGAGGGCGGCCCTTACCAACCCTCCCCGGTAGAGGAAATATTTAGTCGGGGCGGGCAGATTTTGCCGGTGCGTCATCGCAGGACTATCCCTTTTGATTATCACCGGCCCAACACTGTCTGGGCTTGTACCTGCCGAGTGGGGGGATGTCGCAAAGGAATCAGGGTATTCTGATTTTGGCCCTTCGCCACCAGACCTTCTCGCTAATACCGCCGCCCCGAATTTTGGGTGGGACAGGGCAGGGATTTGCACCCTGCATGTTGGCATTTCTACAGCATGGGAAGTCAGTAAGAGGAGCGACCTCGTCCTATTGTCCTAACAACTGGCCTCTGGGCTACCAGATATATAAACGGGCTGTCGTCAGGAACCCGCCTGTATCCAACGGTAGGCTACCCCGCGTTTACCTATTCCGCCACCTGTCCCATATTCTTATGTCATAAAGAGCACTTCCAGTTATCGACAATATCGGGGTTCTTCTTTAATATCCTGTCCATAACATCATCCCTTGTCGCCGCAATAGCAAGGGCAAATGCCTCTGGCGGCTCATAGTCAGCCTTGAATATTTTATAATGTACGCGGAACGCCTGATATTGAAAGCTGTCCCGCCTTGTAGCCCCGTACCACATTCCGCTTTTATGGGCCATGGTCTATCCTTTCACCTTCTTTGCTGTTATGGAGTAGCGGCGGCGACCGTCAATGAAGGGGAAATATTCAAGTAGGCGTTTTTTGCAAACATAGCCAACGCTATCGTCCCCCTTGAGTAGGAGGTCGGGGTATTTCGCGCCGGAAAATCTATACTCTCCACCTTTTTTCTGCTCTATAGTAACTTTGTATTTCCTATTTGGCTTTATGTTAAAGTGCCGGGAAATGTTAGAGGTTAAATAGTCCCTGTTGCTGTTTATGATTCTTACGCCGTTACCGCTATTACTTGTTGTTGTTTCAATAGTTCTTGTCCGCTTCATGGCTTATCTCCTAAATGCCCCCGCCCGCAGGATGTTTGACTGGAACGAAGGGCGGACGGGGGCCGTTGCATTAAGGAGTAATTTGGATGTTCCAGTCCATTTTTCATTTTTGCCTCTATTATATTATGCCAATTTCCTTGAAAAAGTCAAGGGCGAAATATATATTAGCAAGATATTTATACTAAAACCCCCATATTGACGGGCAAGTGGGGCTTGGGGGCAGCAAGATAATGACTAAATCCGGGCGATAAAATATATCACATTTTTTTGTTTTTACGGTTGACTTTTTTGTCCTATGTGTTATATTTGTAATAGAGATGATAACCGGATTGGCACAACCTGCTCGAACAAACCTAATGCTGCCCCTGCCGCGCGTGTGTCAATCCAGCCAAGCGTGGTGGGGGTATGTTAACTTGGCGGGCGGTGGTTAACAGAAAGGGATTGATATGACAGAAAGACACGGACACCCAAGGTTTTACGAATTATTAGATGAAATGGCCGACCTGCACTCCCGTAAGAACCATGATTATGCGGGCACAGACGACCCCCTAAAAAATCTCAGGGCTTGTGAGAGGATGGGCATTCCTGCATGGAAGGGAATACTTATTAGGCTCCAAGACAAGGTCAGCCGGTACGAGCAATTCGCAAAGGTTGGCAAGTTAGAGGTAAAGAATGAATCTATCGCCGATACACTAATGGACAATGCTGCTTATTCGCTTTTGGCAATAATTGATATAGAGGAGAAATCCAAATGACTTCTGCATACTTCATGGCGGCTGTCCGTGGCCCTGACGGCGAAACGGTAAGTGATGAAGAAAAGGCCGCTAACGTCGCGCGGGGTATTGAGGTTGGCGCGTGGCTGGAAAAGAAGTTTCCTACAGTTGACTTGTATATACCCCACCGCCACGAGGAGGTCATACATGAGCTGTGGCGCGACGGCGTGCCCGGCCCCCAGATAGTAAGGGCGACCACCCGAATCGCCCTCAGGCGGGACGTGGGGATAGCTTATATCGGCACGTACGGGTTCAGGACAACCGGCATGGAAGACGAATGGGAGGCCATGAAGTCTGCCGGTAAACCTGTGGTGGAATTTGTAGAGTGTAACGACTATGCTTTTGAGCGTATAGCGAGGGCTATACTGAAAGGGAAATGAAGATGGAAGAAATAGCAGAACAATTAACTAATATACATGTGGCTCTTTGGTCTATCTCTTTGTGGTTATTTATACAGATATTCACAAATTGACCTGCCCCTTCACCTGCCCTGCCGGTTGCCCTTACGAGGAGCTATACGAGGGCAGATGTGTGGTGCTGTGGCATCGATATTATTGGACAGACCCTGAAACGAGGGGAAGTATTGAGGAATTTTGCGAAAGGGTTAAAAATGAAGAAAACCGAAGAGGGCAATTTGGAGTACCCTGATTTTTTGAATTGTCATTGGCAGGGCAAGGAATGTTATATTTCTGAGACTATTACACAAGAGGGTGGAGAACGTATTTTATTCCGGGCAAGCGAGTGTTATGTTGCCGACGGGATAGCTTGCGCCGAAAGCGTTGCGGCTGAGATGGTCAGGTGCTACAACCTGATTCGGTCCATTAGGGATGGGCCTCAATTATGGCAGTTGCACCATCAGTTCAAGGACAGGACTGAGATGGTAGCGCAGAGGCCAATTTGCAGCGAGATTGAGATGCGAGAATGGCAAAGGGATGTTTCCGCTCGGCATCCTTTGCCCGAAGGGGCTGCATGGATGGTTTGTAACGACAAATCGAAGCATTTTGTATGGGCCGTTCCGCATCAAGAAAAGCCCATTGATGGCTTAGTGGGTACAGACGTGGAGGTGGTCTAAGATGGAAGAGGTCGGCTTGTCTTTTACAACAATACACGCCACGCCCTTGTTTTACTGCCCGTGGTGCGGGAAGTTGTCCCGCCCGATAGGCCATGTAGTTAAAAACCACGACCCTGTATGGGAGTGTGATAGTTGCAAGAAGGTATTTCGGCCCACTTTAAGACCGGTACATCATAAGACTAAAATAAAAAGGTACTCGGAGGACAGGCCGTTGCTGAGCGCAGCCAAAAAGGTCGCCCAGTGTTTCCCTGACAAAATACCAAAAGGGAAAGAGGTGTTGGAGTTTAACATTCCGGCGTATATTATAGAGGAACTAAGAGGGGCATTGAGGAATTTATAGAAAGGGCAAGGGATGGCAAAGGTCAAGACTGCCACGTTTAACGGGCGGCGGTACAAAATAGATATAGATGTTCCCGCAGACGGGCAGGTTGACGCCTACAAGATGGGTGATACCCAGCGGTTTATCTATATTCAGGTTGACGAGATAAATTCTTGTCGCGGCCTTACTACCCTTATCCATGAATTTCTGCATGCCGAGAACTGGGCCGAGACCGAGGACGTAGTTGACCGCGTATCGACCGAAATAGGGCGTACTTTATGGCGCATGGGATGGAGGCTGGAACCTTGAAGTTCCATTTTGGAACATCAAATAACTACATATATATGGATTTTCCTGATAACAGGGATTTTCCTATATAGGAAAGCTGGGTAATTTAAGAAACTGACTACATATATGAATAAAAACGTCACCATTTAACAATATATGAGTTGTCTAAACCTTGACACTTAACAATATATGTATAGTAAAACGTACAGAACGTACAGAATGTAACTGAAAGGGACTGAAGTGAACTTAATAAGCAAGCAGATATGGGTCAAGTCAGAAAAGGATTTTGTGGACATTTACCCCCTCGGCGACGTACACATAGGTGCGCTGAATTGCGCTGAGGGGCATTTCAGAAAATGTGTCAATCATATCCTAAAACAACCAAACGCCCTATGGGTCGGCGGCGGAGACCACTGTGATTGCATTACCCCGCAAGACCTAAAAAGGTTTGATGCTCGCTCCCTTCCAGACTGGTTGTTTTCTGGCCCGGCATCTACAATAAAAGACGCGCTTTCCGACATTGCTTTACAACAAAGAAAAAGGTTCGTAGAAATTGTTGACCCAATTAAAGACAAGTGTATTGGGCTTATCGAGGGCAACCACGAGTCGGATATTATGAAGTACAGTAATAACGCCCACCACTACATAATGTGTGAAGAATTAAAATCCCCGAACCTTACCGACGTGTCTGGGATAAGGTTTGATTTTAAGTGTAAAGTTGCGAACAATGTCAAGGGGTCGTCGGTAACTATATTTGTCTTTCACGGATGGGGCGGAGGGCGCAGCGATGGCGCAGAGCCGAACAAGTTAAGGCAACTTGTGGATTCGTTTGATGCCGACATAGTGATTAGGGGGCACTCTCACACTTTTGATATTCGCCCCCCCCAATTACATTTGTATATGCCTCGTCGCGGAGCTATGCCGGACGAGTTAATCGAGAGAAGAACCTACAAAGGCAATTGGGGGTGCTGGCTAAAGAGTTATGCGGTTGGCGCGCCAACTTACGATTCAAGAGCAAACTACCCTGCTCGCCCCCTCAGTAGTATGCAAATAAGGATAAAGCCGTTTAATCAATACAATGTAACTGTTTGTGGCAAAAGAACTACTCGCTCAAAGCCTGTTATTTCTATGAGGGAATGGGATGTTGAGGGATGGTTTGATTGAAAGGAAAGCAATGAACCGGCGCGAACTAATGAAGGGCTTAACCCTTGCCCCGCTACCATTTTTGGTTGGGGCCAAACGAAGACCAAGAACCGCAAGGGAGTTTTATTTGAGGGCAATGAAAGAATTGCCAGAAGAGTTTGTTGACAAAGATACCAGAACCGCCTTTCTTGACTGCAACAGTCAATACAAAATGTATGCCGCCAACCCTCGATTTGCACCGATTGTTTATGACGGCACAAAATGGAAAGATTTGGTGATAAAACATGAATAGAAGAGAACTCATTAAAGGCTTGGCCCTTGCCCCGCTTGCCTGCCTTGCGGGGGGAGGGGGAAAGGCTCCTTTTGTGCCCTGTGGCGTTCCTCGCAGGAAGGGAATGGAGTTTGCTCCGCTTCCCGCAGATGCCAAAGTAATAGTATCCGTAACGACTTTTGAGGGCGAAATAATTGTTGCATGTAAAGATGGTAGCATTTGGGCTGTCGGGCCAAGCGAAGGTGGCCCCCGCTTGCTTGCCAAAATTTTCGCCTAAATCAGCAACCTGACCACCAGCACTAACAGCACCCCCGTAAACAGACTTGCCCCTATCCAGCAGACAAACTTCCTGAACTGTTTGAGGCAGGCGATGTCAACCATGATGCCGTCTTTGCCGTTACCCCTGATGGCGGTGTCGATAGTTTTTATGTCCGTTTTTAGTTCGGCGATTTCAGTTAGTATCATCTGCGTTTCTGTCGATGTTTCCACTGGCGGCATTTTGTTCTCCTATACTTCTGCTCTTGGCTTACTTGTTTTATATCTGAACATTGCATGGTGGACTATTACATCATCGACCTCAGAATCGTCTGTGTTTAAGTTTAGTCGCCATGAACAACAGTCCCCCACCTGAACTACATGGTCAACCAAATCGTAATTGATTGTAAACGTGGCTTTTTCATGGTAATACTGCGCTGCCTCTCCCACCGTGGTCGAAGATGCAAGGACTTGTGTCTTTTGGGCGGTCTCTTCGCTACCCTTATAGTACATAACTAAATCGAAGTTTACCGTATCAGTGCCGGACCCGCCCCCGCCTGAATTGTCTGCGTTTGTCTCGAACTGGACCTCAACCTCTAAATCACTGGCCGCATCCCAGTCTGTGCCTATGTGGGTATTAAAGTATAGATATTCATTGGCAGCGTCTAACTGGAAACCGTTTAAGTTATTTGCACTCTGGGCCGTCCAGACTGCGTTAGAGGCACCCTTGGACACCGCCGACAAGTCAACATGCTGTACTCTCCACCATATAGAAGATGTCCCGCGAACATTTCCCACCCTGAGCGTTTCAATCGTATTCGTTCCAGCTATGTCATACCCGCCCTTTTCGGTAACTACCTTGTACCAGGTGGCTGAAGGCGAGGCTGATGGGCTTGCGCTAACGCTTGGGCTGGACGACGGTGAAGCCGACACGCTCACAGACGGCGAGGAAGATACGCTCGGTGAAGATGACGGAGAAGCCGATACGGACGGTGACGATGACGGGCTTGCTGAAACACTTGGGCTTGAACTTACAGATGGCGAGCTTGACGGCGAAGCTGATACTGAAGGTGAGGCTGATATTGATGGGGAGGCAGATGGGCTTGCACTGACCGAAGGCGAGGAGCTAACTGAAGGACTTGCTGATGGTGAGGCGCTAATTGACGGGCTTAGGCTCGGCGAAGCCGACACACTTGGAGAAGATGAAACGCTCGGACTGGCAGAGGGCGAAGCACTTATGCTGGGGCTGGAACTTACACTCGGCGAGGCGCTTGGGCTGGCAGAGATAGAAGGCGAAGAACTCGGACTTGCACTAACAGACGGTGAAGCCGAAGGCGATGCAGATATACTCGGAGAGGAACTGACAGACGGCGAAGTAGATGGCGAGGCAGATATGCTCGGAGACGAACTCGGCGATGCGCTTGCGCTTGGGCTTGCACTGGGGCTTGCAGATATAGAGGGTGAAGATGATATGCTCGGCGAAGCACTTGGAGACGCTGATATTGACGGACTTGAACTTATACTTGGGCTGGCGCTCGGCGATGCTGATACCGATGGGGAAGCCGATATACTTGGAGATGTACTCGGAGACGCGGATATGCTTGGGCTGGATGATGGACTTGCCGATATACTCGGAGATGAAGATACTGATGGGCTTGCGCTTATAGACGGAGAGGCGCTTGGCGAGGCTGAAACAGAAGGACTTAATGATGGTGACGCAGAGATGGACGGGCTTGCGGATATACTGGGGGAGGCAGACGGAGATGCGGAGACGCTCGGCGATGCGCTTATTGAAGGGCTGGATGACGGCGAAGGAGATACCGACCCTGCCGCCACATCTGCCTGTTCCGCCCCGATGTCCAGCGCATTCCACGCTGAGCCGTGCTGTTGACTACCAATATCAAGAGTATTCCAAGCCATTTATTCTGCGGGAGGATTGTCCCCTGCCCCTTCGTTGTAGTCTGCCCAGAAAGACACTGTATAATGAGCGTCAAGTCCACTTGCCAAAGCAGTTGAGTCGGCAGGCAATGAATAGTCATCGCCCGCCTCGTTAGTAAATAATCCAGCATCCACACCATCTACGTCGCCCCTGTCTCCAACTCCGTCACCAGCAGACACAACAAGGCAGTTGGAATTGTCATTATCTTTTGCATCGTAGAGGTTCCTGCCAATAGTTTGCAATTCACCACTGTCAGTTTCAACGACTATAGGTGTCGTATTATCACGAAAGATATTATTATAGGCTATCATCATAAAAGAATCTGCGGCGTTGTCAAAATCAAAAGCAACCTCAGTACCTTCTCCGTCTGTAGTACAACCCAGTATTCCAGTAAGCGTATTTCCTACGTGAGAAAGAAAAAAGTCATCAGAATTATTATACCCAAGACAGCCATAACCAATCCCTACGTTACAGGCAAAGCCAACTGAATTTCCATGAGAAACACAGCCTACAAAGAGGACATTACTGTCTCCATCAAAACCTGCTGTTGAATTGTTATAAGATATACAGTTTTCAAATTTTAACGTGTTATCGCCAACAACACCTTCTCCACCACTGGTATCGTGAATAGAGCAATTCTTAAATACCCAACTATCTGAGCCAGAAGAGGCTACTCCCCTTGTATTCGCACCCCAAAATTCAAAATTCTTAAACACTTGACAGTGAATAGTAGCCGCCGATGCAAGCAAGGCGTAATTCATATTATTAGTGTCGGCATCTATTTCAACAATGCCACCGTCATCTATGGTTGTGTGGTAGCCCTGCCATACTATAGGTGTTGTAACAGTTCCGGCTGTGGATGGATAAAAAATAGAGCCTGTCGCACCATCCTGAACGCTATAAGCACCAGAAGCCTTAACGTACACAGTTTCACCAGCAGCCACGGCATCACAGGCTTCTGCAAGGGTGAAGGGGTCAACCTCTGACCCAACCCCCCCACCACCAGCATTATGAGTTACATAGTATGGAGCAGCCATTATTCTTCTCCTGAATACTTTATCTTAATTGGGATTTCTTGTGGTACTGGTAAATATTGATAGCCATCACGATACCGACCGTAAAGTATATCCACGTAGTTGTTTTGTATTATCTCTTCGCCATCTATAGTTATGATTTCAAAACTACCAAGAACAGCATAATCCTTAATTGTACCACCGCACTTAACACAGATGCTTCCAGGCGGCGGTTCGCAGTTTGTCATATTACATCTTATAAACGTCCTTGACGTGTCGTCGCCGGGGAACAATCTGTGTCCTTTTTTAACCCCACCCTCGTCAATACAGGTCTTTTGAGAGAAGTTGCAATGCTGGTACTCAGTGTCTTTTGGAATATCGGCTATATCCAACTTCATAAAGTTTTTCCACTCAATCATTTTGAACCTCCGCACCAAACTGCCCGGACCAGTCCCCGACGTGCAAGCCTATCTTAATCAGTTTCCTGAACAGCGGGTCTTTCTCAAGCCATAATGCTTGTTTGCTCCGCGGCAGTTTCTTGAACACCTCGAACTTGGGCTTGTAGAAATCAATAAGGTTTTGCAACCCTGTTAAATACTGCTGGTATTGGGTGGATTGTGTGTCGATTATCATGTTACGCCTTTGTTATAAACACTATATTTGGGTAGAAAGAAACATTCTTTACTTCGTTAGACCTGTAAATATCACTTACCATATCCGTCAACATTGGAACTATGGGTTTGTTCGCCTCGGCGCGGAAGTTGTGGTGCAGGTCTTCAATAACATACTTACCGCCCCTGTTCACCTGCGACTCAAGGTAGGGCCACAGGGATTCAAAGGCACTTCTCTGTGATGCGGGGAAGTGGTTACAGTCGTCTATGATTATATTGAATGGGCCGTGTTCTTCGCCAATCTCTTTCAGGAATTTACCATTGTTTATATCGCCCCGAAAGACCTGTATCTCATCGTCAATAAATTCTTCCCTCATGTTTTTAAGGTTCGAGTCGATACCATAAACCTTTGCGTTGGGGAAGGCGTCCTTCCACAACTTTAACGAAGCACCGCGCGCCACACCAAGCTCCAGAATCTTTATGGGGTGGGAGTTTTTGTGGTCTGCTAATTCTATGTCATAGTGATAAGTATAACAGTGCTTCCAGTATTTATCGGTAGCGTACTTTCCATGCTTGGCAAACTGGTCGGCGGCAAGTTTAGTAATACCGCCATCGGGCCATTTATTCGTAGGAATGAATCGTTTTGAAAGATGTTCTGTTCGCCATACCCTGCCGAGTATATGCTTCCAGCCGAGATAGTATGCTATCACTAACCTTCGCCCGCCCCGGCACAATATAACCCGGTCCCTGCCGTTCTCCACCTCGCCCCTTATAAAGAAGTCCAGCGGCGCTCTCAGTCCCTCATCCCTCATACTATAAGTTAAGTTTATCATATCCTTCATCAAGTTAAGGACATGGCGAACACCCTTTCTGGTCGGGCCTTCTGGCGGGTTTACCTTTGGGTTGAGTCTTGAAACAAGATAGTCGTAATACTCAAACTTCTTCAATTCGTCGTCAGTAAAAGTCTCACCAGCTACAATAGCTTTAACAAACGGCGGAATACACTCCTCCTGCCACCTGATACCATCGGCCCGTTCGGGTCGGGCGAATCTTAACCTCTCTTTGAATAGGGTCTTAACCCTGAACCAATGGCCTTTTGCAAACCACGGCATCTTATTCTCGGTGTCGTTAAGTCTTTTGGTTTTAATCGTAGCTGGTATAAGTTTTTTCTTCGGTAGTTTGCATTGTGCTAAAGCATAAGCCTGTGTATGTGGTTTTGGGTCACGAGTGTCCTTTACCTCCCACTCAGGAAGCGGTGCAAACTTCTCTGCCAGCCACTCTATAGAATGTTTCTGTAAAGGCCACTTCCCGCCAAGCCAGAACTTCTGCGAGTATTTCCTTGCCTCCTCCTGTTTCTTGCCACTTGCGGGCCATGGGAAGCCCGGACCACTACCACCTCTAAACCAGTGGGAAAACCACGTTTTCTTATTGACTACATGACGACCGCCCGACAGCCATGCCTTACAGGCAAGCTCGACGCCCATCTGGCCCCATTGGCCGTGACCCTCGTCAAGTCCCCCCAACTCCCAGAAACGCTCTCTGTGCATGAACCAGCAAGCCCCTTGGCCTGTCATAACGTCATCTATGTCTGGTGCGTTCTTTGTTCTCTCTCGGTACGCCTTGTATTCTTCAGGATGTTCTGTCTTGCATTTACCATCCCAGTAGTAGTGCCTGAAGGGCTTCTTCTTGGCGCGGGGAGAGCGAATCCACATATAGTCCGTTTTCTTGTGCCATTTCGGCTCCCACTTCTTTACGTCGAGATTATACATACGAGGAATGACAGTCCAATCGTATTCACAGTCCTCTTGTAACTTAACGTCAAACCCCTCGTCGAACATACTATGAGCGTCTGTTTTAAGAATGTACTTTCCGGTAGCTGTACGCGCGGCGGCATTGATGGCCGGTCTTTGACCTATGGATTCTTCATAGTGAATGAAAGTAACCCTGTCGTCGTCCATGTGTATCTGCGGTTCGGGGATGTAACCGTCCAGCACAACCAGCACTTCAATATCACCTCTGGCCTTGGCTAATATATCTCTAAGGGTCGGTTCGAGATATATCTCGTTGCGGGCGGGGATTATAATAGAAACTTTACTCATGCAACCCTCTCCCTGTAAAACCCCTCCCATTTATCTAATGCGTATTTGAAAGACGCTTCCGCTTTTTCCCTCGGATAACTGTGGGTACGGTTGAACTTCCTTGCTTTATGTGCGTACCATGTATCAGTATTCAACATCAACTTACCACCAACACGCCATATCTTGAACAGCATCTCGGTAGTGTCCTGATACAAGTCGCCATACCCCTCAGTCTCTAACCTGCCGATAGTATCACGCCATAACATCGTCTCCATAATCCAGCACGAACCCTGCATGGCGGTCTTTTTATATATCGACTCTCCCCTGTTCCCCTGCGGCCAGTTCTGGGCGTGGAACTTACGCCCGCCCTTCCTCTTGCCTATCACACTCCTGCCGATAATCATTCTCTCATTATCTATAGGTTCGCCAATCACCTCCCACTTCTCTATGTCAAGCTCATACCGTCTCGGCGTAACAATCCAATTGTAAAGTATTTTGTCTGTCAATATTATGTCGTAGCCCTGCCCGAACCTGCAATGCTCGTCAACCCTCATAAGATACTTGCCGCGCGCGAGCGAAGCGCCTATATTGATAGCGTCCCGCATACCCACATTACTTCTAAGGCGAATCGGCCTGACACGCTCATCGTTAGTAAGTTCAGTGTCATAGCCATCGAGGACGGGGATTATCTCAATGTCGCCCTCGGCATTATCTAAAAGCGACCCGATAGTCTTATGCAACATCGGGTCTTTGTAAGACGGAATAACTATACTTATCATGTAAACCTCAAATATAACTCGCCGTCTGTGGTTAGACATACCAACTGATTTACTACAGAATCCCCCGCGCCGGGTATGGCATCTACACTGAATATCCCGCCCGTACTTGTCAATGTGCCGGTAGTAGTAAGGTCAAACGTACCGTTGGTTACGTCAGTAGTCTCGCCGTCAAGTTCAAGGTAAGCGCCAAACAGGGCATCCACCTCGGCCTCGGTGTAATAGATAGCGCCGTGGTCGTTGTCGTCCAAACCACCAAGCAAGCCGTGGTCGCGAATGAGGGGGTAAATGGTCATTTGGCCTTTGCCTCCCGCCTCATCATACCCTTCGCCTTTTCCTTGGACGCCTGAACAGCCCCTTCCACCTTAGCCGTCCTTCTCTTGAGCGGTATCTTCTCCCACCCATTCATGCCTGACAGCCTCGACAGTTTGGCATCAAGTATCTCGGCGGTTATTTCCTGATACCTTTCATATCGCTTATTGTCTATTTCCCAGTCACCTATTTTTCTGGCCAAGCCAAGAGATATTCCGGCCTCGTCCAGAAGTTTTTTGTTCTCAGGCTTGAGCTTCTTATAAACCTTTACGCCTGCCTTCTTTTGGTCCTCTATCAACCTGCCAACGTAATCGTAATCATCCCTTCTTGCGCCCTCTACCTTGGCCTGCAACTCCAAATCTGAAATTACCTGTTTGTTCATTCTTAGTAATCTTGTTTGCTGAGAAGAATTTAGTTCCTTCCATCGCTTGCCATGTTCAGCTTCTGCAATATTGTTTTTGAAGTTGGCGAGTTTGGTAAAAGCCGTGTCTTCATAAGATGCTGTATTAGTTCCAAAAAACGAAAGTGGACCAGCAACAAAGCCCATAGGCCAACCATCGTTTTTAGACGCATCCGCAAAATCCTGAACCCAAAGGAATAACATCCTATGGTATGCCTCTTTGCCAACACCTTGAATGAGTTTGGGAACGTGAAGCCCGTCTAATATCTTGCCCATCTCGCCCTTTGGCGGCGAGAATGGCCTGTCGCCCTGATACGTTTTGCCTGCCCACAAGTCTGATATTAGCGAGACAAGAGGATTTTCTTTGCCTCTTACAAATCTTCCAATAGTTTCAAGCCTCTCTGCGTCTTTAATTTCACCGGCCTGTGTTTTATATTGGCCTAAAGTCATCTGCACTAAGAATCTTGCCGCCTGTTGATAACCAGCCCATAAATCTATTCTTGTTGTTCCAATTTTCCCCTTTCCCCAGTCTGGAGAACGTGGGTCAAGTTCTATTGTTACATCATCGCCGAGCGCAAGTTTCATAAGTGCAAGTGCGGCGATGTTTGTTCCTATAAATGAAGCAAACGCAACGGCTGTTTTTTTGCCAACTGCCCTTGCAACAGGGTCGCCAGACGCTAAATGTCTCAGATACATTGGCGACGTAAATCTCGACACGGCAAACCTTGGCGAAAAGAAGAACCCTGTAGATATAGGTGCAATTCTTTTTCCCAACACTCCACCTATTTCCGGCCTACCACTCATAGACATAAGCCATTTGCCGCGCAATCCCAGTTCTGCCTTGGTTGGTTCCACTCCATTTAGAACATCTTGCGTTCTTATCTTGTCCCAAACAAGTTGTATCATCATGTTCATTGTTTCTACGTAATTCCTGTTACCCATTCTTATAATATGGCCCAAGACGGGAACCTTTTCCGGGTAATGACTCATGTACCATTCAGGCCGGTCAGCCGGGGCCACGGCCTCGGTTCCAGCTGGCTCAAAGAACTGGACGTATTTTTTGGCTTCTTTGTGATAAAAAGATGATTCATACTCTGCGCGAACAGTTTTAGCAAGGCCTTCGCTTTTGTAGGCACCAAGACCTTTTTT
>Ga0255055_10000196_pt1 | contig 45951 bp, 45 predicted proteins | sample JV7_2_27_MG_FD_188633 | JGI IMG/M metagenome (GOLD analysis project Ga0255055, IMG submission 188633) | Seawater microbial communities from Jervis Inlet, British Columbia, Canada - JV7_2_27 | ecosystem: Environmental > Aquatic > Marine > Inlet | place: Canada: British Columbia | collected... | reverse complement strand
GACCGCCGAGAGGCTGTCTCGTATCTCTTTTCGCTTTTCGCGCCGGACGCCGGAAGCAATCAAGTGCCGCTCCGCCTGCACGGTCGTCAACCGCTCGTCCCACGTTTCCACCGGCACCCCCAGATGCTCCCGGATCTTTTCCGCGAAGAGCCTCGCTCTTTTCGCCTGGATCCCTTCCTCGCCTCCCATGTGCAGGGGGAGCCCCATCAGCACGGTGCCGACCGAATACTCCCGGACGATGGTACCGATCGCCTCGAGGTCCCGTCTGTCTCCCTGGCGCCGGATGGCGGAGAGAGGCTGGGCCGTGATCCCGAGGGGGTCGGAGACCGCTGCCCCGATCCTGTGGCTTCCGAAATCCAGTCCGAGAATCCTCCCGCCCTCTTTTGCCGGCATTCTGTAATCCCCCGTAAAAAGTGTACGTTTCCCGTGCCGGAACCGTCAATACGATTGACGAACCTATCGTAGTCCGGTAGATATATACGCATTGCGGAGGAGGAATGGGAGGATCGATCACCGACGTGGCCGGGGTTCTCGTTGGGCACGAGGACGACCTCGGACGGGGTTCGGGGATCACCGTGCTCCTCTTTCCCCGGGGGGCCGCAGGGGCCGCCGACATCCGGGGGGAGGCCGCCGGCACGAGGCAGATGGATTCGCTCCTTCGCCCCCACCCGGCGCGTCGCATTCACGGGCTCGTCCTGGCGGGGGGAAGCGCTTTCGGACTCGACGCCGCGGCGGGTGTGATGCGCTTCCTTGAGGAGAAGGGGACCGGGTTTCCCACCCCCGCGGGAGTGGTTCCGATCGTGCCCACGGCGGTCGTCTACGATCTGGGCTTCGGGGATCGGACGTTCCGGCCGACCCCGGAGATGGCCTTCGCCGCGGCGAAAAAGGCCTCCGCGGAGTCTTCGGCGCGGGGTTCCGTCGGAGCGGGGGCCGGAGCGACCGTCGGGAAGATTTTCGGGCTGGACCGCGCGATGAAGGGCGGGTTCGGGACCGCGAGCGAGCGTGGGGGAGAAGCGATCGTCGGGGCCTGCGCCGTCGTGAACGCCTTCGGAGACGTCTTCGACTCCGCCTCGGGGCAGTGGCTCGCAGGCGCGAGAACCGGGGACGGGAAGGAACGGGCGGGGACGGAAGAGGCATTTCTCGGTGGGTATGCAAGAGAGCCGTTTTCCCCCGAGAACACGACGCTTTGCGTCATTGCCACCCCCGACGACCTGTCCCGGGAGGAACTGGCCGGTATCGCAAGGATGTCGCACGGGGCGCTGTTCCGGTCCATCCGGCCCGTTCACACCCCCATGGACGGCGATATCGTTGTGGCCCTGTCCACGGGGGCGTCGGGGCGGAAAGGGAACCCGATGCAGGTTGCGGTCCTCGCGGGTCTGGCCCTCGAGAGGGCGATCGCGGACGCCGTCCGGTCCGCTACGGGGGCGCACGGCCTGCCGTCGGCCACAGACATGCACAGGAGGGATAAACAGTGATTGAAAGGATCGAGGAGACCCTCAAGGAAATGCTGTCGGATCCTTCCGTCGCAGTCCGGTTGGCGGCCTCCGCCGCTCTCGACAAGCAACGGGTAAAAAAATCGGTGTCCTCCTACCTCCAGATGCTCAAGACCGGCACTCTGGAAGAGCGAGTACGGGTGGTGTTCGCCGCGGAGGAGATCGGCGGCCCGGAAGGGCAGTCCCTCCTTCTTGCCGCCCTATCGGACAAGGAGAAGGAGGTCCGGGGGGGCGCCGTCCGTGCTCTTGAGTCCTCCCTGACCGAACCCGTTCTCAAGGCGATGGTGGCCCAGTTGCCCGGGGAAGAAGGCGTCGTCCTCGGCAACTTGCTGGATGCATTGGGGAAATCCCGGAAGAAGGAGCTGGCGCCCGTCGTAGAGAGGTACCTGGAGCACCCGGACGCAGAGGTACGGGGAAAGGCGATCCAGGCGTTCGCACGGGTAGCGGAAAACACCGGGTGGGAGAAGATTCTCGCACATGCGGTCGATAAGGACGAGACGGTACGGTCAGCCGTCGCGCTTGCCCTCGGGGAGTGGAGTTCGGCGTAGCTAACGAAAAGACGTCCCGCGGTTTTCCTCAGGAGGGAGATGCCGGGAGGAACGCCTCCTTCTGCGCGTCCGGGTACAGGAGGGGATTGACGGTGCCCAGAATCGATCGACCGGGGGGAGCGGTCCTCGTGTCGCTCCCGGCGATTTCCACCTCCTCCGGCCGGGGAAGCGGGTGCCCATGCCGGTCGACGAGGACCGAGATCCTGTTCGGTCCGTACCCGGCAGGTCCCACCCCGGTGACGACCCCCACTTCCATGCTGGAAAGGCGCACCATCGTCCCGATCGGGTAGCTTCCCATCACGTTCTTCAGGACCGCGAAGATGCTCCCGTCGAGAGATTTTCCCGAAAGCTTCTCCATGAGTTCGAGCGCCACAAGGGGCTGCTTCGCATTTTGGTAAGCCCGCATGGTCGTCATGGCATCGTAGCAGTCCGCCACGGAGATGATCGACGATCCCCGGTTCGTGGGATAATCCGGCCCCATGTCCGGGTATCCCTTCCTGTCGAACCGCATGTGGTGCTCCCGGACGATGTAGGCGGAGGCGGGGTGGATGTGGGACATCTTCCCGAGGAGGACGAACCCCTCCTCGGGGTGTTTCTTGATCTCCTCGAACTCCGAAACGGTGAGACTCCCCGGTTTCCGGATCAGGTCGAGAGCGAGTTGGGTTTTCCCCACGTCGTGCAGGAGGCCGGCGACCCCGACTTCGGTCTTCTCCTGAGAGGAGAGGGAGAGTGCGTCGGCCATCGCGAGGGAGATCACGGCCACGTTGACGGAGTGGGTGTACGTGTATTCATCGAAATTCTTGATCAGGGTGAGGGCCATCATGGCGTCGCGGTTCCGCTTGAGCATGCCGCTGATGGCGTTGGTCACACGCTCCGATTCGGCGCCGGACGGGATCCGGCCCAGGCGAATCTCCTGCAGCACCGTGGCTACGGTGTCGACCGCGTTGGTGTAGGTGTCCCGCGCGAGGGAGAAATCGTCGTCCTCTTCCGCCTGCGGTTTCACCCGGATGTGGCTGACGCCCATCTCTTCAATCCGTTCCTGAACGTCGGTGGGGGTAAGCCCCTCCTCCTTCGTTTCGTGGAGAAAACGGATGAAGCGTTCGATGTCCTCGGGGGAAAGCCCCTTGTCGAATATGATCGCCGGGATTCCGATGGCGGCGAGTCTTGCCATGAAGAGTTCCAGGGAGGAGGTCAGGTTGAATATCGGAACCCCCTCGAACACCAGGGTTTCGTCGGTGATCGCCAGGGCGAGTTCCTGCCGGTCCGCGAAGAAGAGGAGGATCTCCGAGAAGCACTTCTCCACCGGGGTGCGGACCAGCGGGTGGGTCGGGGGGTACAGCCCGCGGTTCTTCAGGGAGGTCCCCAAAGAGCCGATGAGGTTCACAATGGTCTGTTCCTGCTGCCGCCGATTCATCGGGACGCTCCTTTACCAACCTGTTTTTATCAAGATCCGTTCCGTCTCCACCCGGAGATACGCCTCCGGGGCGCTCCGTGCCCGGAGGACGATCTCTCTCGGCCGGTCTCCCGACATCCTTGAGATGCATCGCAGCGCGTGTTTCTTCAGTTCGCGGAAATTCGACGGTTCCCAGATCGCGGTCGTGCGCAAGATCTCCTCGAGGGCGGCGACCGCCGCGTCCGTGTCGATGCCGCGCAGGGACTCGACCGCCTCGTGGGCCAGGCGGTAGTGCGGAAAGAAGACCTTTTTCTGAACGGCCCTCCGGAGGAGGACCTGAACCGCTTCCTCCTCCTTCTTCCGGGAGAGGGCGGCGGTTGCCGAGAGCGCTATGGTCTCCTCGGGAAAGAAGCACAGTTCCCCCAGGGCCGTCACGGCGGAGGGGTGCGAAAGCTTGGACAACCCCCTGATCGCCTCTTTCTTCACCCGGAGGTCGGGGTGGGAAAGCGACGCGGCGATGCGCGGCGCAAGGTCCGGTGTGTCGAGGCTCCCGAGGATCGCAACCATGTTTCGGACGACGTACCACCGGGAGTCGTTCAGGTTGTCGATGATCGCGGGAATCGCGGGATGCCCGATCTTCACGATGATGTCGACGATCGTTTTTCGTACGAGGAGATCCCCTTCCTCGGCCAGGGTGGAGAGCAGGGCCTTCACGGCACGCTCCCCGAAAGCCACCAGGGTCGTCTCCACCTCGCCACGGTTCCCACCCCCCCGCTCCCGCAGCAGCCGGATGTAGTGGGCCACCAGGTCGTCTGAGACGATCTCCTTGATCCCCATGCGGGCGAGGACGGCGATTTCCGGGTTTTTCTCCGGCGGCCTCTCGATGTGATCCACGTAGATCGAGAGCGCCGCACAGGAATTTTCAATTCGCCGGTCGTCACGTTCCCGCAGCAGGGCGCGTGTCACGGCGATGACGAGGTCGCGGTAAATGCCGGTGTCCGGTTCTTTTTCCAGCCGCTTGAGGAGTTCCTCGATCTCCAGTTCCTCCTGGGGCTTGTCGTCGGGGCCGAGGGAGAGGCCGGAGGACGTAAACCCCTCCTCACCTTCCTGCGGTAAAGGGATTTCCTCTTCCTTCAGCATCTTGGTGAGCCCCTCGTAGTCGACCCGGTTCACCCAGATCCGGGAGACCTTCTCCCGGAGCAGGACCTTCTCCAGTCCGCCCTCGTCCTGCAGTTCCTGGATGTCCCGGTGCAGGGCGGAAAGAAAGGCGATCATCTCTTCCGTTTTCTGGTCGGGCAAAAGAATGATCCTGCTGGCGCGACGATGATACAGTTCTCGATTGAGGTCCATGATCGTCTTGTTGCTCGAGGGAAGAGGCTCCTCCCGGTAGAGGAGTGCGTTCTTGGTTACATCGATCTCGATACCGGTTTCGGGGGGAGGAATTGCCTCGATCGCGGAAATGATCTTCCAGACCGCTTGGGTGAGAGCGGGGTGGCCGGGGGGGTAGAAACTGACGATTTTGATCCCTTTGGCAAGTTCGGTTACTGCCAGTACGACTTTTTCCAGCGTTTCGCCAGACAATGGATCCTGCTTCTGGTCCATTTAGGAAATATAGTTTTATTCATTTGAAAACACAAACATATTTATCATTTAATGGAGTTGATGTCCCAAGTCGATCGTCTGACGGGCAGTGTGGTCTGGAGGGCCGTCGCCTCCGGTTTGGGGGTAGGATACGCTCCCGTGGCCCCGGGAACGCTCGGGGCCATTCTCGCACTTCCGCTGTGGTACTGGGGAGGGGGCGCAGGGGCGATCCACTTCGGGGCGTTGGCCCTGGTCCTGGTTCTGTCTCTCCCCGCCGCGAATGTGGAAATGCGGGTAACGGGGCAAAAGGATCCGCCCTCCGTGGTGATCGACGAGATCGCGGGAATGCTGCTTGCTTCGACCGGGATCCCGTGGGGGTGGAAATCCTGCCTCGTCCTGTTCCTCCTCTTTCGCCTGTTCGATATCGTGAAATTCGGCCCGGCGGCGTGGATGAACTCCCGCGACGGGGCGACCTACGTGGTCGCGGATGACCTTGTGGCGGGCCTCTACGCCAATGTGGCGTGCCGGGGGATCCTGTGGCTGACCGGGTGACCGGGGGTCTCGCCGCCCGGGCCGGGGAATCGCTTAATGCCGCACGGCGCAGCGTGGCGGTGGCCGAATCGTGCACGGGGGGCGGAGTGTGCGAGGCCTTGACATCTGTCCCCGGAAGTTCCGCCTATTTTCTCGGAGGGGTCGTGGCGTATGGGAACGAATCGAAAACGAGGGAACTTGGCGTGCCGACAGACCTCATCGCATCCCTGGGGGCGGTGAGCCGGGAAGTCGCGGAGGCAATGGCGGACGGAGTCGCGCGTCGCTTCGGGGCGGATATCGGCATCGGGACGACCGGGATTGCGGGTCCGGGGGGAGGGACCCCGGAGAAGCCCGTGGGGACCGTGTACGTGGCGATCGCGTCGGGGGACGTCCGGCTTTCGTACCATCTCTGCCTTCCGGGCGACCGCGACGCCGTCCGCCGAGGGACGGTGCGCCACGTTCTGGAGGTGCTCGTTTCCTTTCTGTCGGGGGGGGAAGGGAGGGAAAGGTGAGGTCGTTCATCGGGATCGGGCTTCCCCCGGAATGTCGCATGGGGATCGCCGGGGTGGTGTCCTCCCTCCGGGCGAAGGAAGTTCCCGTTTCCTGGGTCCCGGAGCGTAACCTGCACCTGACATTGAAGTTTCTCGGGGAGATCCCGTCCGCCCGGACAGACGAACTGGCCGGGCTCCTGGCGGAAGCGGCCCGGGACATTCCCCCGTTCGAGTTTCGCATGGGGGATGCCGGCGGGTTCCCGACGCTTCGGGCGCCCAGGGTTTTATGGATCGGGTTACGGGAACCGCTTGAATTGGTCAGAAAGTTGCACCAGAATATGGAGAACACGCTTTCCGGAGCGGGTTTCCCTCGCGACGGAAGGCCGTTTCACCCGCATGTGACGGTTGGACGCGTCAAGAGCAGGGTGGCGCAAGGCTGGGGCGAAACGTACGCTTCCGCGATATCCGGGGTGACGTTCGACACGGTTTACGTGACTTCATACCGGCTGTACGAAAGCCGGCTTTCCCCGTCGGGGGCGAACTACCAGGTCCTGCGCGAGGTACCCTTCGGGGGAGGGGCGGACAGCACAGCTTAAGAGAGGAGCAGGGGGATGAGCCAGGACGCAAGCCGGCGCAAGGCGCTCGACATGGCGCTCGCGGCGATCGAGAAAAGCTACGGGAAAGGCGCGATCATGCGCCTCGGAAGCGACGTCCAGACCAAGGACGTCCCCGCCATATCGACGGGGGCGATTTCGCTGGACATCGCACTGGGGATCGGCGGCATCCCGAGAGGGCGGGTGAGCGAGATCTTCGGACCCGAGTCTTCCGGAAAAACCACGCTTGCCCTGCATATCATCGCCGAGGCCCAGAAGGAAGGCGGGATCGCGGGATTCATCGACGCGGAACACGCCCTCGACCTGAATTACGCCCGGAAACTCGGCCTGAACACAGACGATCTCCTCGTCTCGCAGCCGGACACGGGGGAGCAGGCGCTCGAAATCGCAGAGATGCTCGTGCGCAGCGGCGCACTGGATATCCTGGTCATCGACTCGGTGGCGGCACTGGTGCCGAGGGCGGAGATCGAGGGGGAGATGGGCGACTCCCACATGGGGCTCCAGGCGCGGCTCATGTCCCAGGCGCTCAGGAAGCTGACCGGCACGATCAGCAAGTCCCATACGGCAGTCGTCTTCATCAACCAGATCCGCATGAAGATCGGAGTGATGTTCGGCAACCCCGAGACGACCACCGGGGGCAACGCCCTCAAGTTCTATTCGACGATCCGGCTGGACATCCGGCGCATCAGTCAGATCAAGAAGGACGACGGGATCATCGGGGCACGAACCCGTGTGAAGGTGGTAAAGAACAAGCTTGCGCCCCCCTTCCGGGAGGGGGAGTTCGACATCCTCTACGGGGAGGGGATTTCCCGGGAAGGGGACATCCTGGACCTGGGCGTAAGCCTGGGCGTCGTGGAAAAAAGCGGCTCGTGGTACTCCGTCGGCGGCGAGAGGATCGGCCAGGGGAGGGAAAACGCGCGGGTCTTCCTCAAGGATCACCCGGACGTTGCGGAGGGACTCAGCAGGCAAATCCTAGAGAAAACCGGCGTGGTGGCCCCCCCCAAGGCCAAGGCCGCGCAAGAAGGGAAGGCGTGATTGGAGCTAAATGACATTCTGAAAGCCGGCGTCAGGAACTCTGCTTCCGACATCCACCTGAAGGTGGGGCTTCCCCCCATCCTGCGCATCGACGGAAAACTTGTACCTCTCAAGGTGCCCCAGCCTCTTCGGCCCGAGGACCTGACCGAGATCAGCAGCCGGATCCTTTCCGTCGAGGAGCAGCAGCAACGGTTCGACAGAAACCACGAGGTCGATTGTTCCTACAGCGTGCCGGGGTTGGGCAGGTTCCGCGTGAACTTGTTCCTGCAGCGCAGCACGATCGGGATTGCCATCCGGGTCATCTCGGTCGGGACCCTCTCTTTCGAGGAGTTGCACCTGCCGAAGGTGATCGAAAAGATGGCTCTGGAAACGAGGGGGCTCATCCTCTGCACCGGCACGACGGGGAGCGGGAAATCGACAACCCTGGCCTCGATCGTGGACTACATCAATCACAACCGGAGTTGCCACATCCTTACGATCGAGGATCCGATCGAGTTCCTTCTCCGGGATAAAAAGAGCATCATCAACCAGCGGGAGATCGGGGCGGACACCTCCACGTTCGCCGGGGCGTTGAAGAGCGCCCTCCGCCAGGACCCGGATGTGATCCTCGTGGGCGAGATGCGCGACTTCGACACGATCGAGACGGCGATCATGGCGGCCGAGACGGGGCATCTCGTGCTTTCGACGCTCCACACCTTGGACGCGGCGGAGACGATCAACCGGATCATCGGCGTCTTCCCCCCCTACCAGCACAAACAGGTGAGGATCCAGCTGGGATCGATCCTGAAGGGGGTCATCTCGCAGCGGCTCGTTCCCCGGTCGGACGGGACGGGCCGCGTCCCGGCAGTCGAGGTGATGATGAACACGGCGCGCATCCGGGAATACATCGAGGACAAGGACAAGACACGGAAGATCCGGGAGGCCATCGCCCAGGGGCATGTGAGTTACGGGATGCAGACCTTCGACCAGTCCCTCATGGCGCTTCACAAGGACAACCTGATCTCGATGGAGGAAGCACTCCGGCAGGCGTCCAACCCCGATGACTTCGCCCTCCGCGTACGCGGGGTTTCGTCGACTTCCGATCTTACATGGGACGATTTTGACAAGGACGGGCCGCCCTCGAAGGAGTGAGGGAGAGGCGGAGTCGGCCCCGCCGGGGGGCGCGTTGTCTGCCGCCTTCCGCATGCTTTCCCGCCGGGCATTGAGTGAAGGGGAGATCCGGTTTCGGCTGGAGGCGAAGGGGTTCACGAAAGCGCAGGCCGCAGACGTTCTCATCAGGCTCCGGGAACTTGGCCTGGTGGATGACCAGGCCCTCTGCGCAAATCTGGCGCGGGTGTACCGGGACGTTCGCCGGTTGGGCCCCCGCAGGATCACCGGGGCGCTCCACTTGCGGAGGTTTCCCCGGGACCTGGTCGAACAGTCGGTGCGTGCGGCCTTCCGGCCGGGAGAGGAACTGGCTGCCGCGGCTTCCACGCTCGGGAAGAAGTTCCGCGACGGGATCCCGGAAGGGCGCGCGGGGGCCGCAAAGGCGTTCCGGTTCCTTTCCGGGAGGGGGTTTCTCCCGCAGATCTGCCGACAGGCAATCCGGGCACTGTCGGGCGACATCGAAGAAGGAGAGGGGTGAGGTCCCATGACCGGAGCAGAAATTCGCGCGGCATTTCTTTCCTATTTCGAGAAACAGGGGCACAAGGTGCTCCCCAGTTCCTCCCTCGTTCCGGGAAACGACCCCAGCCTGCTGTTCACCAATGCCGGCATGGTGCAGTTCAAGGAATATTTCCTGGGGCTTGCGTCCGCCGACTGGAAGCGGGCGGCGACGTCGCAGCGGTGCCTCCGGGTGAGCGGCAAGCACAACGACCTGGACAACGTGGGGTACACGGCGCGGCACCACACGCTCTTCGAGATGTTGGGGAACTTTTCCTTCGGGAACTACTTCAAGAAGGAGGCGATCTTTTTCGGGTGGGATTTCCTGACGCGCGAGATGGGGATCGACGGCGAACGGATGACCGTATCCGTGTTTCGGGATGACGACGAGGCGTACGACATCTGGCACAAAACGATGGGAGTGCCTGCGTCCCGCATCGTCCGGTTCGACGAGGAGGACAACTTCTGGGCCATGGGGCCCACGGGACCGTGCGGGCCATGCTCCGAGATCATGTACGACCAGGGAGAGGAGGCGGGATGCGGACGCCCGTCTTGCGCCGTGGGCTGCGATTGTGACCGGTTCCTCGAAATCTGGAACCTGGTGTTCATGCAGTACAACCAGGACGAGAGCGGTGCGAGAGTCCCCCTTCCGAAGCCGAGCATCGACACGGGGATGGGTCTGGAACGGCTGGCGGCAGCGGTTCAGGGGGTAAAGAGCAATTACGACACCGACCTCTTCCGGAACATCATCCTGGAGATCGAGCGCCTGAGCGGCGTGGAGTATGGGAGGTCCCCCCTTCAGGACGCCGCTGCCCGGGTGATCGCCGACCACTCCCGCGCGACTGCGTTCCTGATCGCCGACGGCATCCTCCCCGCCAACGAGGGGCGGGGATACGTCTTGCGCAGGATCATGCGGCGGGCCCTGCGCCACGGGAAGAAGCTGGGATTCGACGGACCGTTTCTGCATCAGGTGGCGGGCGCCGTCGCCCGGGAGTTCTCTTCCGCCTACCCCGAGCTGGAAAGGAGCGCCTCCTACATCGACACGGTTGCCCTGCACGAGGAAAAGCGTTTTCTCGAAACGCTCGATGCGGGACTCCGGATGGTGGAGGAGGAGTTCGCTCGGATCGGGAAGGCGGGCGGCACGGTCTTCGCGGGTTCGGTTGCCTTCAAGCTGTACGACACCTTCGGGTTTCCCGTCGACCTGACCGCAGACCTGTGCCGGGAGCGCGAGGTGACGCTCGACACCGAAGGGTTCGAGGCCGAGATGGAGAGGCAACGTGCGCAATCCCGCGAAGCCTGGAAGGGGGGCGAGGTGGGCGTCTCCGACGCGGCCACGGCCGAGCTTGCCCGGGCAGGGGTTTCCGCCGAGTTCGTCGGATACGACCGTCTCGAGGCGGGAGCGAGGGTGATCGCCCTGTTCCGGGACGGGGAGCGGGTCATGTCGGTGGCAGAAGGGGAGGAGGTAGGCCTGGTGACGGACGTCACTCCCTTCTACGGAGAATCCGGAGGGCAGGTCGGGGATTCGGGTGATGGGACGGGCGAGGTTTTCCGTCTCGAGATCACAGACGCCCACCGTCCCACGCCGGATCTGGTCGTTCACCGTGCAAAGGTGGTCGAGGGAAAGGTGGGCGAGGGGACGACGGTGGATCTGAAGGTGAATTCCGCTCTGCGGCGGCGGACCCAGGCGAATCACACCGCCACCCACCTCCTGCAGGCGGCGCTGCGCAAGGTCCTGGGGAACCACGTCAAGCAGGCGGGTTCCTTCGTAGGCCCGGACAAGCTCCGGTTCGATTTCACCCACTTCGAGGCGGTCCCGCCGGACGCCCTCCGGGAGGTGGAGGATTTCATGAACGAAGCCGTGTTCTCCAACCTGCCGGTGTCCTGGGAGACCCTCCCGCACGAGGAGGCGATCGCGAAAGGGGCGATGGCGTTTTTCGGCGAGAAGTACGCCGACGTGGTCCGGATGGTGACCGTCCCCGGCATAAGCCGCGAGCTGTGCGGCGGGACACACGTCCGGCACACCGGTGAGATCGCTCTGGTTCGGATCCTGTCGGAGGGCGCGCTCGCAGCCGGGGTCCGGCGCATCGAGGCGCTGACCGGCCCGGAGGCGTTCCGCTACCTCCGGGACGACGCGGACCGGGTTCTTCAGATCGCCCGGGACCTCAAGGTATCGCCTGCCGATGTCGTGGAGAGGGTAGACAGGCTCCAGGCCCAGATCAGGGCGTTGGAGAAAGATGTCCGGGAGGCGAGGCGCAGGGCGGCGCGGGACCTCGTGGGCGAGATGCTGGCAAAGGCCAGGGACGTGAAAGGAGTCCGCGTGGTCGAGGCCCAGGTCGAACCGATGGATCCTGCCGGGCTCCGCGAGCTGGCCGACGCGATAAAGGGAAGACTTGCAAGCGGTCTTGTGCTCCTGGGGACGGTGGAGGAAGGACGATGCCACCTGGTCGCGGGGGTTACCCCGGACCTCGCCTCCACCTATTCCGCAACCGACATCGTCAGGAACGCGGCCGGGTTCGTGGGAGGCGGAGGGGGCGGACGCCGGGACATGGCACAGGCAGGGGGATCGAAAATCGAAGGGTTTGCCTCCGCGTTGTCGTCACTCTCCGCGTGGCTTGCCGAACGGCGCCCTTAGCCGGAACGGAGCTCCCGCTCAAGAGCGTTCAGGTACAGCTGGACCAGCTTGTTCCGCGGGTCCCGGTAAAGGGCTTTCTCCCAAGCCCCTCGAGCCTCCTCCTTCCTGCCCAACAGGTACAGGATGACGCCCTGCTGGGCGAGTGCCGAAACCACCCCGGGCCGGTCGGCAATCGTCTTTTCCAGTTCCGCGAGTCCCTCCTCGAGGCGTCCCGCTTCCCGGAGGGCGATGGCCAGCCGGATCCGGAGATCGGGGAACCCGGGAGCGACGGACAGGGACTTCCGGTATTCCTCGATCGCATCCTCGGTCTTCCCGAGGGCGAGGTAGAGCGCCCCAAGTTCGGCGTGCAGGTTGGCGATCTTCCCGGCGGGCTGGTTTCCCGGTGTCATCATCCCGGGCCGAGTCATCGAGTCGGCGGCCTTCTGGTGGGCAGCCCTGGCCTCCTCGTACCTGCCCAGTTCGCTAAGCGTGATCGAAAGCGAGAGGAGGGCTTCCGTGTATTCCGGGTTCAGGGAAATGCTGCTTTTGAACTCCCGCACGGCTTCCTCGAGTTTTCCCCACTGGTGGTAGATGAGCCCGAGGGTATAGTGGATGTCGGGATAGTTCGCCCCTCCCGCCATCGCCTCGCGGAGCGTTTTTTCCGCCTGCCGTAAGTCCTTTTCCGCGTAGGCCCGTTTTCCGATGGTGATGAGAATGGACAGGTCGCTGTTCATCGCTTTTTCTCTCCTGCACCAAGGTATTTCTCCTGGAGATTTTTACTGACCTCGGCGGACTCCTCCTTCTTCCCCTCCCGCGCAAGTGCTTCCGCCAGGAGGGACATGAGGGTGGGAACGGAGTTCGTGTCGGGGTAGTCGGACAGTGCCCTTTTTGCTCTGGCCTCCGCGCTGCCGGTTTTTCGCCGGGCGAGGTAGTGGGTGACTACATAGACTTCGTGTTCCGCGAGCCGGTTGCGAAGTTCTCCCACCCGTTTGGCGGCCGTTTCTGCGTGCGGGCCGGAGGGGTATTTTTCCAGGAGAAACTTGTAGGTCCGGATCGCTTCGAGGGTTTTCCCCTGGTCCCGGCCGGGTTTGCTTACCTGGCGGGAGAGGAGTTCCCCCTTCTGGAATAGGGCATAGGGGACGCTGTCGTTTGCCGGGTACAGGCGCATGAAATCGTCGTAGGCGACTTCCGCATCCACGTTTTTTCCGTCTCCCATGTAGGCGTCCGCGAGGGCAAGTTGCGCCTTCGGCGCCAGTGGTGAGTTGGGGAACTTTTCGAGGAGAACCTTGTAATGCTCGGTCGCGTCGTCGTACTTTTTCTTCGCAAGATACTGCTGGCCGCGGGAGAAGAGGTCCGTGTCGGTGAGTCCGGGCTGATCTGCCAGTTTTGTGGAACAGGAGACGACGAGGAAGGCCGCGGCCGTCAGGAAGGCAAGGGAGTAGCGCGTCCGCCGCATGGGGACGACGGTAGTATAGCCATCCGGAAAAGTCAATGTTAGGCTGTTTTCTCTCGATGCGGGCGGGAGAGACGGCGGTCGAATGCCGGCGGATTTGAGGGGTGGGTCAAGAGGGGGATTTGAGGGGTGGACCCTCAGATCCCCAGGAAGGCTTCCCGGATGTCCTCGGATTTCCTGATCTCTTCCGGTTTCCCCTCGGCCTTGATCTGTCCTTCGTGCATGATGTACACGTAATCCGCCGCGTTTAGCGCGGCGTTGGCGTTCTGTTCGATGAGCAGGATGGTCAGGCCCACTTCCTCCTTCAGCTTGAGGATAGTCTCGAAAACTTCGAGCACCAGCTTCGGGGCAAGCCCCTGGCTCGGTTCGTCCAGCATGATCAGCCGGGGCTTCGTCATGAGGGCCCTGCCGATTGTCACCATCTGCTGCTGTCCGCCGCTGAGCGATCCCGCGACCTGGTTCTTCCTCTCCTCGAGAATGGGAAAGAGGGAGTAGACGAGCGCGAGCGTTTCGTCCTGGTGCTTCAACGCCTCCTTCCGGTATGCGCCCATCGTCAGGTTTTCATAGACCGTCATTCCCTTGAAGAGATGTTTCCCCTCCGGCACGAGGGTGATCCCCAGTTCCACCTTCCTGTGGGTGGGCGAAAACGTGATGTCGGCTCCCTCGAATTCGACCTTCCCCTTCCAGGGAGGTACCGAGCCGAAAATTGTCGATACCATGGTGGATTTCCCGGCGCCGTTCGGGCCAAGAAGAGAGGTGATGGTCCCCTGTTTAACCGTAAGGGACGGCTGCCACAGGATTTGCATCGGGCCGTAGCCGGACTCGAGTTTTTCAACGGTCAGCAACGTTTCCCTCCGGGGGGCGGCCGAGATACACTTCGATGACCCGCGGGTCGCTGAGCGCCTCCCTCGTCGGTTCGTCCACGAGCTTGGCTCCCTGGTGCATGACCATGACCCGTTCCGCGAGGCCCGCAACCGCTCTCATGATATGTTCGACCATCGAGACAATGGCGATATTTTCGGTCTTCCGGATCTCCTTGATGAACTCGACCATCTTGTCGATGTCCTTCGGGTTCATCCCCGCCATCGCCTCGTCCATCAGGAGGAGCTTCGGCTTCATCGCCAGCGCCCGCGCAATCTCGACGAGTTTCTTCTCGGTGGGAGTGAGGCCTCCCGCGGGCTTGTCAGCGTGCTCCTTGAGTCCAACCAGGTCGATGTACCGACCGGCCTTTTCCATGCATTCGTCGACGCTCATCCTGTGTCCCTGCGCCCCGAACATCCCCCCGATGGCGATGTTCTCTCTCACGCTTGCAGACCCGAAAGGTCTGGGGATCTGGAACGTCCTTCCGATCCCCAGAGGCGCCCTCCTGAAGGTCGGAACGTTGGTGATGTCCTTCCCTTCGAAATGGATTTTCCCGCTATCGGGGGGGAAAACACCGTTGATGATATTGAAGAGCGTCGTTTTCCCCGCCCCGTTCGGCCCCACGATCGCGATGATCTCGCCGGGCCGGATTTCGAGGCTCACGTCGTCCACGGCCACCAGGCCGCCGAACCGTTTCGTGATGTTTTCCAGTTTCAGCAGCGGCATCTCTTCCCTCATACGATGATCTTTTCCCAGAACGTGCCCTGGACCTTCTTCTTGAGCACGCCGACGGTTCCTTCCGGGAACAGGACGATGATGAAGATGATGATCGGTGCGAAGATGAGGAGCTGGAAGCCCGGCAAAATGATGGCGAGATAATATTTGGACAGGCCGTAGATGAGCCCCCCCACGATCGGTCCGAGGAGCGTCCCTGCCCCGCCGAGAAGGACGATGATGATCGCCTCGACGGTGTAGTGGATCTCGAACACGTCGGGGGGGTAGACGTACGTCAGTTTGAGTGCCCACGCGACGGCCCCGATCATGCCCGCCAGCGAAGCGCTCGTGATGAACGCGATGATCTTGTATTTGGTGACGTTGATGCCCATCACCTTTGCGGCGTCCTCATCTTCGCGGAGCGCCGTCAACGCGTACCCGACCTTGCTCCTCATGTAGAAAAGGGTCATGAAGGCCGCGAACGCGGCAATGAGAAACAGCATCACGTCCGCCCAGTACGTGGACAAAGCGATGGCGAAGTCCCTGCCGAAGGCCTTTTTGAGGTGTCCCGAGAAGAGGATCCCTTCAGAACCGTTCCACAATCTGGCCCCTTCGATCAGGTACCGCAATCCTTCGTTGACCCCGATCGTTGCGATGGCGAAATACGCTCCTCTCAGGCGCAGTGCAACCGCCCCCACGGCGAGGGACAGAAGGGTCGCCATCCCGATCGCCATCAGCATACCCACCACGAGGAGTCCCAGTCCCCACCCCTTGTCGGAAAAACGGGAGATGGCGATGGCCATCCCGTACGTGCCGATTCCGAGAAAGGCGACGTATCCGAAATCGACGTATCCCGTCATCCCCATGAAGAGGTTGAACGCCTGCCCGAGTGCACAATAAAAGGCGAGCAAGGCGATGAGCTGCCACGTCCCTTCCAGGTTCTCTCCCACGAGAAAGAGGAGGAGGTAGCCGGCCAGAACGGGAACCAGGGGAAGATATTTCGACAGTGTGTTCTTCATCCGGTCCGGGCCTTATCTGGTCCTGAACAGTCCTGTCGGCCGGATGAGGAGAATGACGAGAAGCATCACGAAGGAGAGAAACCGGGTGAGAGCGAAAGGTTCGACGTGCGGGATCAACGCGAGCAGCGTATAGGACCCGTTTTCTACCAACCCGAATACGAGGCCACCGAAAAAAGCGCCATAGGGGGAGGAAAGCCCGCCCAGGACCGCGATCACGAACGCCTTGAGGGTATACTGGCCGCCCATGTAGGGGTTGATTCCCACCGGGATGAACATCGTCAGCATGACCCCGCTTGCCACGGTGAGCCCGATGCCCAAGGAGAAGCTTAGCGCATATTGCCAGTCCACGTTGATTCCGCAGACCCGGGCACCCTCGCTGTCTTCCACGACGCTTCGCAATGCGGTCCCCGCTCTCGTCCTGTTGAACCACAGGTACAGGAGGACCGCCACGATGATGCTTCCGGAGAGTGCGACCAGTTTGGTATAGGGAAGAACCGTGAAGGGAATCGTGATTTTCCCCAGGGCCCAGTTGTATCCCCGGAATTCGGAGCCGAAGATCAGCTTGATCGTCTCTTCCAGGATGATTCCGACGGAAAAGGTCGCGAGGAGGGAAGCGAGTTCCGGGCCTTTGAGCAATCTCTTGATACAGCTGTAATAGAAGATGAACCCGAGAAGCATCCCGAGCAGGAACGCGAAGGGAATGGCGATGACGGGTACGACTCCCAGGGAGTTGAACATCCAGAGGGCCATGAACGCCCCCACCATGATGAACTGTCCGTGCCCGACATTGACGACCCTCAGCACCCCGAAGATGAGGCTTAAGCCCATCGTCGCCATCCCGTAGATCCCGCCGAGAATCAGGCCCTGGATCAGGTTCCCGATCAATTGCTCGGTGATCATCCCCTTCTCCCGCAAGGTCGATGGAACGGTTGCGATATGGTAAGGAAAAAAATCTCCCCGGGAGGTGTTCGACCCCCCGGGGAGGTCCGGCATCTCATGATTTTACAGAATCGAGAGTCCGCTTTCAGCCATTTGTTGATTTATTTCCTTCTTCCTGTCGTGTTCCCGTTCCCTTTACTTTTTCGGTTTTGCTTTTACGCCCTTGGCTTTTTCCGCAAACGTCGGCATCGGGAAGGCAAGATCACCTGTTTTCGCGGAGGCGGGATTCACGATGATCCGTTTACCGTTTTGCCACTGGACGTCGACCATATCGTGTCCCACCTGCATTCCGTTTTTATCCACATCCCAGCCTCCGTAAAAGGACATGAATGTCAATTGGCCCAGGGCCCTCCTCACCACATCGGAATCGAGGCTGTTCGATTTCTCGATCGCCATGACAAGGGCGAGGACCGCCGCACCGGCTTCCGCAGCGTGGTAATCGGGGATCATGTCCTTGCCGAGGGCCTCTTTGAAGAGTTTTACGAATTCGTCCTGGGATGGCCCGATCCACTCGATGTTGGCCGCTTTTGCCCTTTTGGCGCTGTACTTTACGCCGTATTCCCAGTGTGATGGCCCCATGACACCCTCTGCCTGGGTCGTGAGAGCCTCGTAGAATGCGGGCAGGGTTGCCGCGGCGATGAGAGAGAGGGCTTTCGGGTTGATATCCAGGTCGGCCATCTGCCGGTTGAAGAGCTGGCCGTCCTCGAAGTGGCCGCCGCCAACAACGATTTCAGCGTTCGCCGATTTCATTGCCGAGAGAAGCGGTGTCAGATCGGATACTCCCTTCGGATAGGTTCGCTTGAAAACAACTTCAAAACCGAGCCTTTTGGCGTGCTTCTCGGTCCCCGTCATGACGGCCCGGGCGAACTCGGAGTCCTCATAGACGAGTGCCACTTTTTTCACGTTCGGGTGTTTCTTGCTGATCATTTTGAGGACCCCCCTGTGATAGTTGGAGGCGGGTCCGATCGTCTGAACGATGTACTCGAAACCCTGCTTGAAAATCTTGTTGCTCGCTCCGCCGTGATCCATGTAGATCATGCTGTACTTTTCCGCGATCGGAGCGCCTGCCAGCGTCAGCCCGGAGCTGTAGGGGGCGAAGGTGAAGTGAACCTTGTCGACCTTGATGAGTCTTTCCAGGAGACTTGTGACGGCTTCCTTCTTGGATTCGCAATCGTATTTCTTGTATTCCAGGGGCACTTTCTTCCCGTTCATCGTCGCGCCCCCGTGGGTTTCGTTGACCCATTTGATATTTGCCAATATCCCGCCGACAGCCTGTTCCCCCGCTTTTGCGTATTTCCCCGAGAGGGCGGCAGGATGGCCGATGAGGATCTTGGCCGGAGGCGCCGCGAGGACCGATGGCGCGAAGGCAAACCCTGCAAGAGCAATGAAACAGAACACGGTGGAAAACATTCGGTTTCTCATCTTCTCCTCCTTATGGGGGGTTTCCGTTTCCCGCTGTAATGCCAAACATCATTCCGATATTGGCAAGACATTATTGTCGGCGAAAACATTCAGTTCTATTCGACTATTTTCACAAAACGCAATGGATGGGGTCTGGCTCTAAAATAGTGGAGGGGGAAGTCTCTGTCAAGGGGAGACACGGTTCCCGCGGAGGGCCGCCTCCCCGGGGAAAAAAGAGGGGCCTCCTCATTAACCTATGCCCATATATTGTGGTCGAGGATGTATTTTAGTATCCTAGGATAAGTTATTCCCTATTTTTGGTTTCTAATTGGTAACATAGACGGTTTTCATTACGCATATAACCTTTTAAAAAGTTCAACCATTTTGGGAGTAATTGGATGTGAAAACTCCTCTTGAGAATAAATCTACAATAAAAGAAATCAAGGAACGCTTTGATGATGACGTAGAGCGTTTTTCCAATTTGGAAATTGGGCAACAGGCGATTATTGATGCCACGTTGATGATGGATCTGTTAGCGAATGCGGCAGCCACAACTACACCACATGCAAAGCGATTGCTCGATATTGGCTGCGGTACTGGAAACAATACAATTAAAACATTAAGGTGTTTAAATGGGCTCGACTGTGATTTGGTAGATTTGAGTCTTCCAATGCTTGAAAGAGCAAGAGAAAGAATCTTAAAAGAAAAATCAGGGAAAATTCACCTGTTCCAAAGCGATATCAGGGAAATTGAGCTTGGAAGAGATAAATATGATATCGTTTTGGCTGCTGCCGTACTCCATCATTTAAGGGATGAGTCTGACTGGAAGTTTGTCTTTACAAAGATATTTGATGCAGTAAGTCCTAACGGAAGTTTTTGGATAAGCGATATGATCTCTCACGACATTCCTGTGATACATGAATTAATGTGGGAAAAATATGGGAAGCACCTTGAAACTTTGGGAGGAAAAGAATATAGAGCAAAGGTATTTGGCTACATTGACAAGGAGGATTCTCCCAGGAGTTTGACGTATCAGCTTAAATTAATGAGAAAGGTAGGATTTGAGAAAGTAGAAGTATTACACAAATCATCCTGTTTTGCAGCATTCGGTGGTATCAAGACAAGGTAGCGTCAAAGCAGATTTTATCCTGAAAGAACAAATTGAGTCACTTTACAGGCAGGCAGTGCATGGCCAGTTACAGGATCGCGGTGATTCCCAGAGATGGAATCGAACAACTTCGTGAAAGTGACGCAATCTTCCTTGGCGCCGTCGGGTCCGCAGAAATGCGGGATAGATCTAATATTTTACGTGTCCAGTAGGTTTGAAAATCAGCGGGTTCTTGACGTCCATCGTGACTATTCTCTTCCGCCACCTAAAAACAAGCGGCCTACTTCCGGGTTTTCCAGGAGCTCATCGCCGCTACCGGCCATCGCCAGCTGGCCTGATACAAGCACGTAGCCGATGTCGGCGAATTCAAGCCCTTTTTTTGCGTTTTGCTCGACCATGATAATGGTCTTGCCTTCCGTATTCTGGAGGTCATACAGAATTTCAAACACCATCTTGATAAAACGCGGCTCTAGGCCGATGGAAGGCTCGTCTACCAGCAGGACGTCCGGTTCCATAATGAGGGCTCGCGAGATCTCCAAGAGACGCCGCTCGCCACCGGAAAGAACACTCGCCTTTTGTTTTCGTCGTTCGTTAAGGAGAGGATACTTATTGAGCACCTTTTCCGTAGCCTCCTGTGCCTTGCTGGGTTGTTTCATGAGGAAACCGCCCATTAACATGTTTTCTTCAACCGTCATGTCGGGAAAGACCGAGTTGTCCTGGAGAATGTATGCGATACCGGCACGGCTGAGCTTTTCGTTGGGACTCAGGCGGATAATGTCGTTTCCTTCCATTGTGATGGACCCGCCCATAATATTGGTGAATCCGTAGATGGAGTGCAGCACTGTAGACTTTCCGGCACCATTGGGCCCGATGATACAAAGAGACTGTTCTTTCCCCACTTGCAGATCGAACTCATGCAGGATCTCCATCTTGCCGTAGCCGGCCCTCAGTCCTTCAATTGTGAGCAGTGGGTCCTTACCCACCAATTCACTCAGGCGTTCCATAGTAGGCGTCTCGGCGATCAGCCTTTCGGCTTCATACGCTACCTCGTCAACTGAAAGCACCATATCTGAAGAATCGAAGTCGTAGTCGCTGATGTCGTCTTTACTACCTGCCTGTTTTTTTTTATTCTCATTCATCATTTCGCACCGAGATAAGCGTCGATTACCTTCTGGTCATATTGGATCTTGTCAGCCGGCCCATGGGTCAGGAGCTGGCCATGCGCCAGACAGTAGATGTGTTCGGCAAGGTTCATGATTACGCGCATATTGTGTTCGATAACAAAAAGTGTGATCCCGAGATCTGCATTTGAGCGTTTCAGACGATCGATCATGCCGTTGATCAGGGTCGGGTTGATACCTGCCGTGGGCTCGTCCAGAAGCAATAGTTTGGGCTCACTCATGAGCGCCATGGCAAACTCCAGAAGCTTTTGCTGGCCAAAGGAGAGATCACCCGCCATTAGGCGCCGTTTTGTATAGAGTCCTACAAAGGCCAGCAAACGATCGGCCTTTTCCATGACTTCTGGCGGAAACTTGGAGAACATGGTGCCAAAGCCTTCGTTGGTTTGAGACACGCTGATTTGCATGTTTTGTACGCAGGTCATCTTACCGTAAATGTGGGTTTGCTGGAAGGTCCTGAGCATTCCCTGGCGTGCGATCTCAGGTACCCGCATGTTCGAGATTTCCCTTCCCTTGAAGTGGATGGAACCCTTGTCGATGGGGTGGTAGCCGACGATGGAGTTGAATAGCGTGGTCTTGCCCGATCCATTAGGGCCTATGAGGCCTACAATGCTCCCTTCAGGTATTGAGAGGCTGATGTTGTCGTTGGCAACCACACCACCGAACTTTTTACAAACGTCTTTTACCTCCAGCAGGTGTCCGCTCATGGCTTAGCATCTCCAAAAGGGTCGGAACCACTGCTTTCCTCGACCCAATAACCGAAGCGTTCAGGCCAGCGGTCGCGCAGCCAGCCCATAATGCCTTGTGGAAAGAAAACCACGACAGCGATAATGAGGCCGCCCAGGGCTACTCTCTGCCAACCGAAAAGGTAGGTCCAGAATAGTTCCTGAGTGAAATGGAAAATCACGGCACCGATCACCGGTCCCCAGAGAGTCCCTTTGCCACCGAGAATCGCCATCAAGATCATCCACACCCCGAAGGTTGCACCGGCAAAGGCCACTTCGGTAGGATCGATGAAGCCAATCAGATGGCCCGCTGCACCGCCGGCAAGCGATAGAAAGAAGGCACAAATGCACCAGGCGATAATTTTGTACCGGGTGGTGTGGATGCCCATGGCTTCAGCCTTGTCTTCATCGTCGCGGATGGCCTTAATGGCAAGGCCAAAGCGCCCCGAATAAAGCCATCGCAACGTTAAGAACAAGATTCCGGCCAAAAGGAAAAAAATGTAGTAAAAGAAAACCCCGCGCTCACCCAATCCATCGGGGAACACCGGCGTTACCATTCCAGACCCGGCGCCGATGTACTCCCAGCCACTGGCGAGTTCGCCGGCGGCGACCCCAAGTCCCAGAGTGCAGATGCCGAAGTATTGGCCGCGCATCCCCATTGCCAGGATGCAAGCGCCCAAGATCGCCGCAACGATCACGGAAGCGATGGTGCTTGCACCCAGGCCAAGAAAGAGCCCTGCCAGGTATTGACCGGGTGTCAACATATCCACCGCACCCGCCACATGAACATATTCTTCGATATCAAAGTGAAGGTTCCTTTGGATCACCGCGGTAACGTACATACCGACACCGAAAAACACGATATTGCCAAAAGAGGTGTAGCCCATCTGACCGCCCACCAAATCCCAGGTGAGGGCAAACAACACCATCATCCACAAAAAGGCCAACTGGGTCTGGTAGGCTGGCAGCATCCAGGGCGCAGCCAGTGAAATGACGAGGATGCTGCCGTAGAGCACGAATTTTCGTCCGGTGTTATTCATTCAAGGTAACTGCGTTTAAGTTTTAGCAAGAAGTTTCGCCAAACCAAGATAACAACCAGCAGCGAGAAGACAAACGCGGCCTGAAACTCGGTACCCAAGATAAAGCCGGCGAAGTTCTCGACAGCACCAAGACCCAGACCCGCAACGATAACACCGGCCACGTTGCCGATCCCTGCAACGATTACAATCATGAATGAGCGGATCGTATAGGCGAGCCCCATGAACGGCTGAATAACCCAAATCATCAGCACCAGTGCTCCCGTTGCACCGCAGATGGCAGCGTTCAGTGCGAAGGTAGTGGAATAGACCTTGTCTGTGTCGATACCCAGAATGCGCGCGGCACGTGCGTTCTGTGCAGTGGCTCGTATAGCCTGCCCTAACCGCGCCTTCTTCATAAACAGAGCGAGGCAGGCCCCTATAACTAGGGCGATGACGAAGGAGACGACTTTGATCTGGAGCACCGTCACGTTGTTGTTAAAAAGGAACCAGGTGCCCATGCCGGATTCGGCGGTTTGAACGTCGGCACCGAAGATTTGGTTCATGATCTGCTGCATGAATATGCTGATACCGAATGTGGCAAGGATTGAAATGAATAGATCCTTTTCCACGATTCTAACTATGACGAGACGGTACAGAAACCAACCGATGATGTACAAGGATACCGCTGCCAGCGGAACCCCCAGAAACGGATGGATGCCAGTATTGATAAAGGCAAAGGCAATGAACCCGCCCAAAATGACGAATTCACCCTGGGCAAAGTTGATGATCTTCATGACACCCCACACCAGTGCCATGCCATAGGCCGCCAGAGCGAAAATGGCGCCGATAAGAATGCCATCAATGAGAAGCTGCACCGAAAAAATCGGTGCGGCGAATAGAATTTGGAAACCTTGCATATATGAAACTTTGCACCCTTCCCTACGTTCCCAAAAGAGAAGGGTGCCTGTTTTATCGATTTATCGCGTTGCCCACTTGGGTTTCGGAAAGATTACCTGGCCTCCGGCAAACTTGCTGGGAGCCACCGGAACCAACTTGCCCTTCTGAATCTGCCTCAATACCATGGGTTTGGCGATGTTCTTGCCCGTATCGTCAAAATCTATGTTTCCGTAGAAGGTCTCCAGTTTAGTTGCAGCAAGGGCATCACGCACTTTCTTGGTGTCAAACGAACCAGCCCGTTCTATGGCATCGACATAAACCAGTACGGATGCTGTCGATTCCGCGGCCTGGTAAGGCGGCATATAGCCGTAAGCTTTCTTGAACGTCACTGCGTAGTCACCGGCAAAGCCGAACCATTTATCCTTGTAAGTCATTGTCTCCGCCCACTGGGTCGCACAAAGAGTGTAGTTGGCATCCCCACCAAATTTGCCAATCACATCGGCTGCTTCACAATGGGTTAAGGCCAGCATCGGCACGTCCACCTTCATCTGCGACGTTTGGCGAACAGCAAGGGCTGCGCCTTTGGAGTGCCCGGAGACTACAAGGAGGTCGGGCTTCAAAGCCTTGACCTTGGTCAAGGTCGCCGTCATATCGGTCAGCTCTTTGGGCAGCTTGTCGTCAATGATAACTTTCATACCCCACCTCTTGGCATCATCTAGAACACCGGCCCGGATGTCCATGGAGAATGGGTCGTTTTCAACTGCGATGGCAACTTTTGCGGAACTGGGGTCTCTGCCCGCCTTTTTGAACTGCTCTGCCAACAGGTTAATGGATTCTGCCAAGTACTTCTCTGAAGTGGAAAGCACGGCAAACAAATACTTGTAGCCTTTATTAAACAAACTTCGCGAGGCGCCGTTTCCTTCTACCATCGGGATTTTGTGCTTTTCGGTTATGGGTGCCATACCCTTGGTCGGGCCTGAACCATACGGGCCAAGGATAAATTTGATGCCGTCTTGTTTGATGAGCCTCTCGGCCAGCTGTCCGGCACGGGCGGGCGTCGATTCGTCGTCGTAATACTGGATTTTGATCTTATATTTCTTGTTGCCAACTTTTACGCCGCCCATCTCATTAATACGTTTGGCAGCGAGATCGTAGCCGTTCTTTGTGTGCTTTCCGTTGGTCGAGTATTTTCCTGTAAAAGAAACCGCCGAGCCGAATACGATTGTATCTCCCTCGACCTTGGCGCCAACCGGACCGGCAATAATGAGGCCGACGGCGGCTACACCAAACACCAGTGCTATTAGTATTTTTTGTTTTTTCAACATAAGCCTGCCCTCCTTAAGTGATGTTTGTGGGTAATGCAAAATGCAACAGTTCCTCTCGGTGCCCATATATCTGACTGTTATCTTTTGTGGTTATGATTCTGCTGCTATATTTTCCTTTCCAAAAAGTTCCATACAGTGTTATGTTTCATTAAAAATAAGGACCACTGGGCTCCTAATTAACTAATATTAAATACAAAATGTCAAGTTTTAAATATGCGATAGGAAGTTTCTTTTTTCGCTGCCTCATCAGGAGGGCACTTCCACCCGGCCGGCCGTCGTGATTCTGTTGCCGGGTCGGTCTGTCCGACATGAAATACCCCGCCCCGCCGCCCGCCGCCGCATCCGGCAGCCTTTCCCCATCAGTATACGCGCGATGGGATGGTGTGCAACCCGAAACCCACGCGCACGTCGGTCGTCGAGGTGAAAGGGGAGGATGGGAGGGGTTCGGGCCCCGGTCGCCTTACTGCGGTCCGTAAGTCCTTGGGAACGGGTCGGGGGAGAAGCCTTCGTCGATGCCGGAATGCCGGCCGCAGGACCTTGGGGAGCGCGACAGTCCCGCCGTGGATTGATCGGATTGTCCCTGCATCATAGCATTCCTCCCGTGCTGTTGCCGGCGGGTTCATGAAACCGCGTCGATCCCCGTGAGATCCTTCCCCAGGACCAGGGTGTGGATCTCGTACGTCCCCTCGTAGGTGTCCACGGACTCCAGGTTGCACATGTGCCGCATCACCTGGTACTCGTCCGAGATGCCGTTCGCCCCCAGCATCCCTCGCGCAGTCCGGGCGATTTCGAGCGCCATACGAACATTGTTGCGCTTTGCGAGGCTGACCTGCTGGGAGCGCATCGCGCCGGCATCCTTGAGTCGCCCCAGTTTCAGCGCCAGAAGCTGTCCCATCGTGATCTGCGTAATCATGTCGGCGAGCTTTGCCTGGCTCAGCTGGAATGACGCGATCTGGCGGCCGAACATCTTCCGCTCGAGCGTGTAGGAGAGCGCCTCGTCGAAACAGGCCATCGCCGCCCCGACAGCCCCCCACGCGATCCCGTAGCGCGCCTGGGTCAGGCACATCAACGGTCCCTTCAAACCCTCGATCCCGGGGAGGAGATTCTCGGCCGGAACGCGGGCGTCCTCGAACACCAGCTCCGAGGTGATTGATGCGCGCAGCGACAGCTTCGACAGAATCTCCGGGGACGAAAAACCCGGGGTTCCCTTCTCTACCAGGAATCCCCTCACGACGCCGTCCAGTTTCGCCCACACCACGGCGACGTCGGCCACCGTTCCGTTCGTAATCCACATCTTCGTCCCGTTGAGAACGTACCCTTTCCCGTCCCTGACGGCCCGGGTCTTCATCCCGGCGGGGTCGGACCCGTGATCCGGCTCCGTAAGACCGAAACAGCCGATCGCTTTCCCGGTACCGAGCGGCGGCAGCCACCGCTCCTTCTGCTCCTCGCTGCCAAAGGTGTGGATCGGGTACATGACGAGCGCCCCCTGGACCGATGCGAGGCTGCGCAGCCCCGAATCTCCACGCTCCAGCTCCTGCATCACGAGCCCGTAGGACACGCTATCGATCTCGGGGAGGCCGAACCCTTTCAGGTTCGCCCCGAGCAGTCCCATCTCCCCCAGTTTCGGAATCAGGTGCAGCGGGAAGGTCCCGGCGCGGTAGTGGTCCCGTACGATCGGCAGAAACTCGCGATCCACGAATTTCCGGACAGCGTCCCGGATCATGCGCGATTCGCCGCTCAGATCCCCCTCGATGCCGTAGTAATCGATTCCCTTGAACATCCCCTTCCTCCCTCGTTTGATAGGCCCCATCCGACGGGCGGCTACGGTACCCCGGCCAAACCGGATCCGGCCTCTCCCCCACCCCCGGCTACCGCGAGCAGGAGGGATACGCCGGCAATTTCGCGATGGTCATATCAACCCCCCCCTGGTATCCCTTTCGCAAATGGATACAAACGTGGACCGGGGGAAGGCGCAATCAGAACCCGATAGGAAGTTTCTTTTTTCGCTGCCTCACCAGGAGGGTGCTTCCACCCGGCCGGCCGTCGTGATTCTGTTGCCGGGTCGGTCTGTCCGACATGAAATACCCCGCCACGCCGCCCGCCGCCGCATCCGGCGGCCTTTCACCGTCAGTATACGCGCGATGGGATGGTGTGCAACCCGGTACCCCCGCGCACCTCGAACGTCGAGGGGGAAGGGGAGGAGGGGAGAAGTCCGGTCCCCGGTCGCCTTACTGCGGTCCGTAAGTCCTTGGGAACGGGTCGGGGGAGAAGTCGTCGAAAAGCGGAGGCGACCGGCCGGGGAGTTTCCGGGGCCTTCGCGCCGCCCGATGTGGTAAGGATCTTGCGGACGACGGCCATGGATGGCCTAGTGTCGCCGGGAGGCAGGATGCCGGAGGCGACAGGACGGGGGCTTGGGCGATGAAGCCCACGACGCGCATCCTCTCGCAGCAAGGGCACAGCAGCGGGTCGACCTCGTAGACACGCCGTAAGAGGCGGGCCCACGATTTCCGGCGGGCTGCAAGCCAGGCACCGTCGGGTCGCGGAGGATCGGGCGGTCGGAATTAATATTAAATAAGGTTTAGGCACTAAATCTCTAGGGGTCAGGGCGATGGACAGGTTTCACGGGAGCAGGTCAGTGACTTAACAATCCCCAGAAACTGATCAGAACAAAAATAAATAACACTAACAGGATCAAAGTCTGAATCCCTGGCCGATAAGTATCCGGGCTGAAATATTTTCCACCGGACTTTGTGAATATCAGCATTGGATTTTTACTGAGCAGGGAAAGTTTACTTACAAGATCCATGCTCAGGGTCTCGACTTTAGTAAAGGCAGCTTCCAGGTCTTCCAGAAAGATCCTTTCTACCCATCTCGCGGGCCTGCGGTAAAACCAGTCCACATCCAGGGTGATGCCGGCTTCCCCGGCAAGTTGCACGCGGTAAATCCAGAAGGCGGCAAAGGTGAAGATCAGGATCTGCGAAGTCTCTACAAGGTGGGAGAACGTATAGGGTGCAAAATGCACCGCATAGGGAAGCATGTCGTATAACAGTCCGGGCGCCACCCCGTGCAAGGTACAAAAAAAGGCCGCCGCCGCCATCCCCAGGTACATGTTCCGGGGCGGGGGAATCGGGGATACCCCCCTGTCCTCGCCGTACCAGGTTCCGTAAGGCAACTTCAGGCCGGTATGGAGAAACGTGCCCACGGAAGCCAACAACAGAAGAAGCATCACGACGCTGTGATGCGCCTCGCCCGCGGCCGCAATCACCATGGACTTGCTGACAAAGCCGTTGAAGAGCGGGAAACCGGAGATGGAAAAGGCCCCGATCATGTAAAGCCACAAAATAGCGGGCTGTTTTCGCGCCAGCCCGCCGAGTTCCGTCAGTTTGCTTTTCCCCGTGGTTTGGATTACAGCCCCGGCGCCCATGAAAAGGAGGGCCTTGTACAGGATGTGGCTGAAGGCATGGGCCGAGGCTCCGTTGATCGCCATTTCCGTGCCGATGCCCGCGCCGGTCACCATGTAACCGACCTGACTGATGATGTGATAGGCGAGGATCTCCCGGATGTCGTTGGCCAAAACGGCAAAAACAACACCGTACAAGGCCATCAGCACACCCAGGTAGATCAGGATCTCCCAGCCGGGGAAGATCCTCAACAGGACATAAACGGCGGTTTTTGTTGTCAAGGCGCTCAGGAAAACCCCCCCCGTCACCGTTGCCTTCGGATAGGCGTCGGCAAGCCAGGCGTGCAAGGGGACCATAGCGGCATTGACGGCAACGCCCGCCAGAATCAGCCATGACGAAAGGGAATTGCGGTCCGTGAGTTGTTCCACCAGGATGCTTCCCGTTTCCCCTGTGTGAACGAGGATGCCGGCAAACAGCAGACCTCCTCCGAAGACATGGAACATCAAATAGCGCATCCCCGCCTTATCGGATTCACGATCACCTCTGGACCAGATCAGATAGGTCGAGGGCAGGCTCATCAGTTCCCAGAAAACGAACAGGGTGATCAGATCGCCGGCAAATGTCACCCCCAGGGCGCCGGCGGCATACAGGAGGGCCGCGCTCTGTTCCGCCGCCTTCTTGACATGAAAGGCAAAGACGGAGCCGATAACCGTGATCAGGGCAAAGATCGTCCCGAAGAGCCGGCTCAACCGGTCGACCTTATATACGACAAGCTGATAATCCATCAATTCCAGGGTGAGGTTGACGCCTGACGGCGCCATCCGGACGAGGCCAAGGGCGAGCAGCGGAACGAAAAGCGAGAAATAAGACCGGGTATTGCGGGGCAACAGGGGAAGCAAAAGGGCGCCCGCGAGCATGACCAGGGCGGGAGGAAACGTAGCGTCAATCGGCATCGTAGTACTCATCCCCCTTTCGCAAAAAGAGCTTCCCCAGGATCTTGGCAAAGAAAATAATCACGATGCATCCGACAAAACCGTAGAGGGCAAAGAACACGGGGATGCGGTTCCACCAGGCATCGTGCGCAGGATCATGGGGTGCCGCAAACCCTCCCCACAGGGAAACGATCGTCGCAATCGCGAACAGCGCCCACAGCAGTTTGTTCATTGGACGATTCCTCCCAATATGCTGCCGCTGACCGCAACGGCCAGACGATGGAAATGAAAAAACAGATCGGGATCAAGTCCCAGCAGGAGGGACAAAACCGCCGTGATCACGAGAGGGATGACCATGGCGGGTGACGCCTCTCCATGTTTGTAAGGAACAGTGGGGGGTTTGAGAAAGGCACGGAAGATGATGGGCGCAAAATATCCCGCGTTGAGAATCCCGCTCAGCACCAGAACGGCCAATGGCAGCAATTCACCGGCCTGCAGGGAACCCAGACCGAGCTGCCATTTGCTGATGAATCCGTTGAGGGGCGGAATGCCCGCCAAACCGATGGCGGCCATAGTGAAGGCGCCCATGGTCCAGGGCATGACCCTGCCGATGCCGTCCAGCTCGCTGATCTTTTCCTTATGGTGCCTGACGTAAATGGCGCCGGCGCAAAAAAACAGCGTGATCTTCATCGTGGCATGATTGGCGATATGCAGCAGGCCGCCGACGAGCGACGCGGGGGAAATCAGGGCTGCCCCCAGAACGATATAGGAGAGGTGCCCCACGGTGGAGTAGGCAAGACGGTGTTTGAGATTGTCCTGCCGAAAGGCGAGCAGGGAAGCCAGAATGATGGTTACGCCCGCGACTGTCGCCAAAAAGATATTCAGGTCGAATTGACGCATCAGCGCCGGCCCGAAGACAAACCCGACGACCCTTACCACCCCGAACACGCCCGATTTGACCACCGCCACGGCGTGCAGCAGGGCGCTGACCGGGGTGGGGGCGGCCATCGCCGCGGGAAGCCAGCTGTGCAGGGGCATGACGGCGGCCTTTACCCCGACCCCGCCGAGAAAAAGGAGAAATAACACGGTAATCGCGGCTGGGGAAAAGGAGGCATCGCCGAACAGACCGCCGGCCCGGAAATCCAACGTGCCCGCTATTCTGTATGTCCAGGCCGTGGCGGCAATTAGCAAAAGGCCCGCCGTAAGGGTATAGACGAGATACTTTCTGCCCGCCGAAACGGCGATTTTCGTTTCCTTGTGGATCACCAGCGGATAGGTGGCGATGGTCAGAATTTCATAAAAAAAGACGAAGGTGAGCAGATTGGCCGCAAAGGCGATGCCAATCGTGGCGGAAAGACAGACGGCGAAACTGGCAAAGTAGCGGGTCTGTTTGTGCTCCTTGAGTCCGCGCACATATCCGATGGAATAAATGGAGGTAAGGATCCATAAGCCGGAGGCGATCAACGCAAAAAAAACACCGAATTGGTCCGCTTTCAACGCCAGGGCTATGCCGGGCGATATCTCCCAGAAGGTGAACCCGGCAATCCGTCCGGCCAGGGCGCCGGGCAACAGAAGAAAAACGAGGGAAAACTTCACAATGCTTGCCGCGAGCGTCCAGAATTCACGCAGGTTGGCATGGCGGGAACTGAGCAGGATCAACGGCATCGCGATCAGCGAAACCATCACGGCATAAAACGGTAGGGTGGAGATGTACATTTCCGGAGATGTCATTGCCTGATATCCGTTACATACCCAACGGAATGATCCGTTGGATAACCTCCTTCACGATATTTGCGTTCCCTAAACCGATCAGCAGCAAGGAGAAGGAAACGATAACAACCGGTATCATGAGGGAATATTGTTCCTCGCCGACAAGAAAACCCCATCCCTTTCCCGCTTCCGGGTGCAAGTCTTCACCCGTCTTTTGCGGCGGCGGGATAAGATAAATCTTCTCCAGGATTCGGAAGAAATAGACGGCATTCAACAGGCTGCTGACGAGAATGACCGCCAGAAAAACCCACTTCCCCCGGTCGATGGCGCCCAGGGCCAGATACCACTTGCTGAAAAAGCCGGCCGTCGGGGGAAGGCCGATCATGGAAAGGGCGGCTACGGTAAAGGCAGCCATGCTCCAGGGCAATTTCTTCCGCAAGGAGGCATCGAGATTTGCAATGTCCGATTGACCGGTTTTCTTCCTCAAGTTTGCGGCAACGAGGAACAAAGACCCCTTCATGAAGGCATGATTCAAAATGTGGAGCACCGCGCCTATGTACCCGAGGGGATTCGCCAGCCCTATTCCCAGACCGATATAGCCGATCTGGGCAACGCTGCTGTACGCCAGCATTCTTTTCATCTCGTTCTGGGCCATCGCCATCACCGAACCGTAGAGGATGCCAATGGCGGAAAGCCACGCGATCAAGTCCGTAATCGGCAATGACTGGCTTACAAATTGGACGCCGAAGACAAAAAACAGGATGCGAATCAACACGTAGGCAGCGATCTTCGTCCCGATGGGGGCGACCAGCGCCGAGGTAGTGGAAGGGGCATAGGTATACGCGTCGGGCAACCAGCCGTGGAGGGGGAAGATGGCCATCTTGATCCCCATGCCGATGAATATCAGCGACAGGGCGGCGGCCACGGCAGGGTTTCCAGGAATATGAGGAAGTATGTTCCTTACGTCCGCCATGTTCAGAGAACCGGTGACGATGTAGAGAAAACCGATCCCCAGCAGATAAAACGATGCCCCCACCGTTCCCATGATCAGATAGCGGAAAGAAGCAACCGGCGCCTGCTTCTCACCGATGCCGATCAGCCCATAGCCGGCCAGGGAGAAGATTTCCAGGAATACATAGAGGTTGAACAGATCGCCCGTGACGATGATGCCGTTTGCGCCGCAGAGAAACAGCATGGTCAGCGCATAGTAGGGAACCGATTTTCCCGGCATCTCCCTTTCCTGTATGCCGCTCGAATGCCAGAGAACAAAAAAGGCGATGACATTGACCACCAGCGCGACAAACGAGGAGAGGGGATCCAGCACATATTCGATCCCGATCGGGGGGAACCACCCGCCGAAATGGTAGGTCAGCGGACCGTTTCGTAAGACGTGGAAAATATTATAAGAGGAGATGATAACGGAAACAAAAGAGGCGACCATTGTCACGGGATAGGCCACTTTTTCTTTCCTGATCGCCAGGAGAGGAATGGAGATCGCAGCTGCCAAAAACAGTAAAGGGACCAAGGCGGGTGAGTTGAGGTTCATCACGATGACTTCATTTTTTCCATCAGGGCCGATTCTTCCAGTGTTTTGTAATGACGGTAGATAAGAATGGCCAGGGAGAACGCGACGCCGCTTGTCGCCACGCCCACCACGATGGCGGTCAGCATAAGGCAGTGCTGCAGCGGGCTGATGTACTTCGCCGCATCGGCGACTCCTGTCACGGGATCGAGTACGGGAACCGTCGCCGACCACTTCACGGCGCTGGCCACGAAAAACATGATGATGGAAACCTGGAAAATGATCATGCCGATCAATTTCTTCGCCAGATTATTCTTAAACATCATTCCATACAGGCCGATGATCAGAAGGGCGATGATGCTCCAATAGACAAAATGGCCTAAAAGGAAATCAGTCATGGAGATAGCCTTCCAGCAAATCGTCGTAGATGGCGACCAAAATGGCCATCACGCCCAGGCCGACACCGATTTCCACCATCAGGATGCCCAGGGAACGGAGCCCGGCTTCGGTGAATCCGGCAAAGGGGAGGAAACCGTAGTTCAGGAACTCTCCCCCCGAAACCATGGCGAGAAAGCCGGTACCGAAGTAGATGAGAACACCTATACACCCCAACGGCGTTCCCAGAATTCTCTTGAATTGAAGCTGAGCGATGTCAAAACCGGCGGCCAGGCGCATCAGCAGGAGGGACGCGGCAAGCAGGGTGCCGCCCTGGAAGCCCCCCCCGGGGCTGTAATGGCCGTGAAAGATGACATAAAGGCCAAAAAGCATGATGAAAGGGGAAATTGCGCCGCTCACCGTCGATATGATCTGGTTGTATTTATGTTTGCGCATCTGCGCCCGCCTTCAGGGATTTTTTTCCGTCACGATTTGTTCTCTTCTTCCGTAACAGAAGATAACAGACCAGCCCGGCCGTCAGGATCACGGTTTCCTCGCCGAGGGTGTCGTAACTCCGGTAATCCGCCAGAACGACCGTGACCATGTTCGGAGTTTCCGCGTCCCGGTAAGCGTTGCGAATGTAGTATGACGACGCCCCCCAGGACCCTGCCGGGCTTTTCTCTCTGTGCATGACCACATCTCCGTCGCCGCGATTGGGCAATCCCACGGAGGCATAGATCAGCAAGGCGCCAAAAGAGACCAATAGAAGCCAGTTGACGATCTTCAATCGCCGCTCCTCCTCGAGGTTTGAAAAATCAGGACGACAAAAAAGATTCCGGTTACACCCGCGCCGACGACAGCCTCCGTAAAACCTACGTCAATTGCACCCATGACGGTATAAATCAGGGCGGATATGAAGCTGAAGGCGGTCAGGGTAACGACTGCGACAAGGAGGTCCTTGACGTAAAGAGAAAACAGGGCGGTGATGATCAGGAAAACAAAAAGGAGCGCTTCTATTTCCAGGTACATGGCCTACTCTACCCTTCCCGCGTTTTTCCGGAACCAGGGCTTGAGTCCGCTGCGGAGCGCCGCGTTGGCAAGGGCATGGGTGCCCGTGGGATTCGTGAGAAAAACGAAGATAAGGACAAAAAACAGCTTGGCGCTGTTGAGGGTTGCGCCCTCGATCAAAATCATTCCGAAGATCACGAGCATGATGCCGAGCGTGTCGCTTTTCCCGGTGGCATGATTCCGGCTGAAGAAGTCGGGAAGTCGTATCAATCCCATACTGCCGACCAGCAGAAAAAAAGCGCCTCCGATAACCGCCGTTATGCCCAGGATGTTTCCGATCATTCTGTTGCCTTCTCGGTTCCCAGAAATTTTGCGATGGCGATGGTGCCGATAAAATTAAGAACGGCATATGCCAGGGTAATATCGACAAACATATCCAATCGGTTGAAAATAAAACCGATCGCGAGGATAAGCACCATGGTTTTGGTGCCTATCGCCCCGGCGCCGAGCATCCGGTCAAAGACCGTGGGACCCTTGATAACCCGGTAAAGGGGGAGGAAGATGATAACGGTCAATACAACGGTGTAGTAGAGAAAGAATGGTTCCATCACAAATCGGCTTCGGTTCTGATCACGGTAACATCCCCGACGACCTGCCCCGGACTCCTTTCGTAAAGTTTGGCAACCTCGCCCGGCAGGGTTCCGTCAAGGATGCCCGTGCTGGAAATATCCATCAGGGAGTGGACAACAAACTCCTCCTGCTCGATTTCCAGGGTTATGGTTCCCGGAGTCAGCGTAATGGAATTTCCGAGGATCACTTTCGAACTTGTATTGCGGAGCCTCGTCTTGAAACGCAGCAGGGCAGGATCAATAGGACATTTAGGGTGCAAAACAACGTAAGCCACCTGAAGGCTGGCAATAACGATCTGCCAGAGAAGCCAGGGAACGTAGTAGAGGAGTCTCACGAGGCTGAGTTTCAGCGCGCTGGAATGTTCCCCCAGGGCAAAAAGATGCTTTCTTATGGGATGATTGATGAGCAACACGAGAATTACGGAGAAAATGCCGAAAGAGACATGCAGGAGGTCGTAATGACCGCTTAAAATCAGCCAAAAGGCCATCAACAGGACGGCTTGAATGATCGTGTTTCGTGAAAATGTTCGGTTCAATGTGCAATCTCCTGACAAGTCTTTTGCAATTTCCAGCGTGAAAACGAGCGCATTGTCGCATACGGAATTGGCGAAATCAACAATGTGCCCAATCCATACGGAAAGGGCAGGCACACGGATCCGTCCAGTGTACGGTCCCGGGCCGGGTCGTCTGCCGGCATCCGGGAAAAAGGGTGGGGAAATCCGGCACTCGCGTGCCGGTCAGGCGAAGCAGATGCAGTAACCGTTGTCGATGCCCAGCCTTGACGTGTCCCCGGTCTTCCGGACCCCCGCGCAGGAGATGCGCGTTCGCGCCATCGAGGAGTAGATCTTCGGCTGCGGCGCTCCCTTGATCCGGTCGCCGACCGGGATGTCCTTCGTGGCCACGTGCAGGATCGCCTTCTCCGTGAGGGTCTCGTACGCTGCGTAGAAGGGGTGCTCCGCCCTGATGTCCCCCTGCTGGTCCTGCATGTGGTACCAGCACCCCCCCCCGTGGAAGAAGCGGAGGTCCGTCACCTTCCCGCCCTCCCGGGGCAGCACGGTGAACGAGCGGATCCTCTGGACCGCCGCGCTCTCGCGCCACAGTCTTCCGATCTCTCCCGGGACGTAATTCCCCTGATCGTCGAGGAGAGTTCCCAGGTTGAAGGAGGTGTCGTGCATCGTGGTGGCGCACGGGTGCAGCATCCCGTCGGCGTTGATTCCCAGGATGGTATACCCGGCCCCGCACATGTCCTTCCGGGGGCCGTTGGTGGCGATCGCTTCGAAGATCTTGTCGTTCGTGATCTTGAGCCTGGTCTTTACGCCTTCCTGCTTCGCCTTCCGGATCGCCTCCTTGCAACTCGTGACGACATCGATGAGGTCGGTCGTCGTAAGCTTGGCGGTGTCCCCTTCTCTTGCGTTTCCGGCATGGACCACGTAGATGATGTGGTGATAATCCACGCCGTGTTTCCCCTCCGACGTTCCCGCCAGCAGCCGGGTCAGTTCGGGAACCCGCGACGCGGTCCGGGGCGTGGGGGTGGAGCTTACCCCGACCCGCAGGCCGGCCCGCAGCAGGGTCCGAATGCCCTCCATCGCCCGGGCGAACGATCCCGTGCCCCGAAGAACCGAATTGGACTCCTCGTCTGGACCTTCCAGGCTCACCTGGACAACGAGGCGCTCCCGGTATCGGGAAAGGTGTTCCGCCCACTCGGGCGTGACGAGCGTCCCGTTGGTGAAGAGGATCGCCCGGGAACGGCGCGTCGCCCCCTCGATCAGGTCGAAGAGGTCCCCCCGCAGCAGCGGCTCCCCGCCGGTCAGGTAGAACACCTCCGTGCCGAGCCTGCGGCACTCGTCCATCATCGCAAGAAGCGCATCCTTCCCCACGCGCCTACGGTCGCCCGCCACCCTCTCGTAGGTGTAGCAGTGTCGGCACGCCATATTGCACTCGAAGTTCGTGACGATCCAGACCTCATGGAGTTTTTCGGGCTTGAGAATTTCGGCCCGGGCGACGAGTTCCCCGGTGATCGGCATGGTGGAGAGGAACTCCTTCCTCGCGAGGTCCGCGGTGAACTTGCGAAGAAGCCTCTCGGGTTCCTCGGAGGAGAGGACCCCCGCGGCGGCGCACTCGGAGGCGGCCTCCTCAACCGTTTTCCCCGGGAGCGCCTGCACGATTTGCATCCCGCTCCGGTTCAGACAGATCCAGTTCGCCCGGTCCCGGTCGATGGCGACGAAAACGCCGTCCTTCTCCCGGACGATTAATTCGGGGGTGTGGAAACGGCTTCCGGGGGATATCGGGAACGCCATCGGGCTCTCCTCATTCCTCCTCGAGCGTTTGCAGGGCCTGCACGGCGTGGACCAGGGACGCTCCGCCCCGGATGACGGCCGCGACGTGAATCGACTCGGCCATCTCCTCCCGGGTGGCGCCCGCGGACGAGGCCTCCTTGGCGTGGACATCGATGCAATACGGACACTGGATCGCGTGGGCGACCGCGAAGGCGATCAGTTCCTTGGTCTTCTTCCCGAGCGCCCCCTCCGCGAACGCTGCGGCGGACCAGGCGTTGTAGGCCTCGAAGGCTTCCGGCGCGTACTCCTTGAAATCGGGATAGGTGTTCAGATCGGTGCTGGTATAAAAGGGACGCGACATTTCGTGGGGCCTCCGATACAGAGAAGTTCGACGCATTTTACCATATCGACCGACGGCGTTTGGTCTCCTTGACAAATCTCCCGTTCCGCCCATAAGGTTCAGTGTCAGAGGAGGAAGAAAGGGAGGAAATCGATGAAGACGGAACTGGTGGTCGGGGATATCCGGAAGCACCGGGCCGATATGCTCGTCGTGAACCTCTTCGAGGGAGTCAAGAGGCCGGGAGGCGCGACCGGGGCCGTCGACAAGGCGATCGGAGGGGCCATATCCGCGGCGATCCGCGACGGCGATTTCCGGGGGAAGTGGGGAGAGACGCTTTTCCTCCGTCCCGGGAAAGGGGTCGCATCCCCCCGCGTCCTGGTGGTCGGGCTCGGGAAGAAGGAGAAGTTCACCCCGGACCATGTCCGTCAGTCCACCTTGCCCGTCATGCAGGTGGCGAAGAAGAAAAAGCTCTCCACGGTGGCCTCCGTTCTCCACGGGGCCGGGGCGGGGGGTCTCGACCCGGAGGATGCGGCGCGATTCCTGGGACTGGGGGCGGTCCTCTCCGGGTACGAATACGACAGGTACAAGTCGGAGAAAGCGGGGAGGGTGTCCCGGTTCCAGGTGGTCGAGGGGAACAGGCACGTGGCGGCGAAGGTCAAGAGGGGACTTGCACGGGGGACGAAACTGGGGGAGGCGATCAACTGGGGGAGGGATCTCGTGGCGGCTCCCCCCGGGGACCTTCGCCCGGACGGGCTGGCGCGGGCTTCCCGGTCTCTTGGAGGAGGGAAGGTCCGCGTCAAGGTTTACGGAAGGAAGGAAGCCGAGGCATGGAAGATGGGGGGACTCTTAGCGGTTGGAAAGGGGAGCGAAGTCTCCCCGCGACTGATCGTTGCCGAGTACCGGGGAGGACGCCCCGGCGCCCCCTGGACGGCCCTCGTCGGCAAGGGGGTGACGTTCGACACGGGAGGCATTTCCCTCAAGAAATGGGAAGGGATGGAGAAGATGAAGTACGACATGGCGGGAGGAGCCGGGATGCTGGCCACCGTCCGCGCCGCGGCCGCGCTCGGGATCCGGCGGAACGTCGTGGCGATCGTCCCCGCCGTCGAGAACATGCCCTCGGGGAACGCCTACCGGCCCGGCGACGTGCTTCGGATGATGTCGGGCAAGACGGTGGAGGTGCTCTCCACCGACGCCGAGGGGAGGTTGATCCTGGCGGACGCCATCACGTTCGCCATCAAGCGGTACCGCCCGGACGTCATCCTCGACGCCGCCACGCTTACCGGTGCATGCGTGGTGGCGCTGGGAAGCGTCACGATGGGGATGATGGGCAACGACGCGAAGGTCCTGGGACGGATGCGGGAGGCCTCCGAGGTTTCGGGGGAACGGGCCTGGGAGCTGCCGCTTTACGAGGAATACTTCGAGCAGATAAAAAGCGACATCGCAGACCTCAAGAACATCGGAGGAGGAGAGGGAGGCGCCATCACGGCAGGCTATTTCCTGAAGGAGTTCGCCGGGGAGACTCCCTGGGTCCATATGGACATTGCCGGTGTGGCCTGGAGAGAGAAGGAGAAAATGGGGTACGCCCCCGGCCCGACCGGGGTGCCGGTACGGCTTCTTGTGGAATTCCTGCAAAGAGGGGGGAGCGGGAACGCCTGACCTCCCCGGAGGAGAACATGCCCGACATGCCGCCGCAACCGCCGAAGGGCGAAGAGTACACCGCCTGCCCGCACTGCACGATGCAGATTCCCGTGGGAGATCAGGTCTGTCCCCACTGCCTGCAGGAACTCCTCCCTCCGAAGCGTCCGCAACGCCTGCGTCCCTTCTCCCCGGGGAGGCCGGATCTCACAGCCCTTTGGGAGCGGTACGGCAGATGGGTCAAGCTGGCGGGCCCGGCCCTCCTGGCCGTTCTCGTTCTCGCAATCGTGTATCAGAAATGGGTTGCGCACACCGTGAAGGTGGTGCCGAACTCCTCGCTCCCGATCCAGGTGGAGAAGGAGCGAAGAGGGGATGACTTGATCCTCCGGGGGACGGTGACCAACCGGGGGGACGACATTCCCGACCTCTCGCTCCGGTCGGTCGCGGTCATCGTGGAGTTCGTTTACCGGAGCGGCCGCAGGGAGAAGAAGACGGTATTCCCGAAGGCGCGGTTCCGCGGGAAGGGTGCGCTCCTCCGCGGAGAGACGGGGTCGTTCGAGGTGGCAGGGCCGGCAAAAGAGATCAAGGAGGTCGTCCTGCACACCGAGGTCGTGGACCTGGGAATGGGGCGGAAACTTATTCGTCCTCGCGGGAGGTGAGCCACTGCCTCGTTCGGGGGCAGGCCGGGGAGGAGCGGGTTCGCGCCCAGCGGGCAAGCGATGCAACATCGTCTGCGGTGTCGATGTCGAACCCGGAGGGGAGGAGGGAGTAGGGGACCCCCGCCTCCCGGCATCGCCTGGAAACCTCGGAAAGAACCGTGCCCGTCCCCCATTGTACGCCCCGGAACAGGGACGGGATGTGGGACGAAAGCGCGATCAGATAGAATCCCCCGTCGTCGCTGGGACCGAAAACGGCGCCGGCGGGGGAAGCGAGTTCCCGGAAGGCGGCACGTACGAGGGGCGCGGACAGAACCGGGCAGTCTGCGCCGACGAGGACGGTCCGGGCAAAGCCGCGGGTGAAGGCGGTTTCGAAGGCGTCCGCCATCCTCTCGCCCAGGTCTGCGCCGGACTGGGGAAGTGCCTCGAAACGGGAAAAAGGATCCCGGCGAAAGAATCTCCCGCTTTCGGGGGGGGAGTAGAACAGGTAGCGGTGGACCCGTTTCAGTCGGGTCATCTCCATCGCCGTGTCCTCGAGGAGACATGCGTAAAGCGCCGCCGCGCCACCTTTCGTGAAGGGGGGGCAAAGCCTGGTCTTGACCTGTCCCGGGAGGGGGGCCTTCGCCATCAGGATCAACGCGTCTTTTCGCGTCACGGGGGTTCCCTTCTCGCGGCGTCGCATCGAACGGCCTTCATTGTATAAGGTTTTTTCGGGGAAAGAACACGGGGTGCGCCGGCAGGCCGTCCGCCACCACCCCGCCCTTAGCAACAAGCGATTGCCAGAAATCCGATCCCCGGGTACTATATCTGCCTTTACCGTTACCGCATGAGGGGAGCGCCATGAGGAAGAAAGCCGGGAGGGTCCTTTCCATCGGTCTTCCGAAGGGTAGTCTGCAGGATTCCACGATAAAGCTCTTCAGGAAGGCGGGATTCTCCATATCGGTGGGCTCCCGTAGCTACATCCCTTCCATCGACGACGAGGAGCTTTCCGGGCTCCTGATCCGCGCCCAGGAGATGGCCCGGTACGTACAGGACGGTATCCTGGACCTCGGGCTGACCGGGCGGGACTGGGTCCTGGAGCAGAATGCCAAGGTGAAGGAGGTCTGCCCCCTCCAGTACGCGAAAGGGGGCTTGCGGCCCGTCCGATGGGTGGTGGCCGTTCCCACCGATTCCCCCATACGGCGTATCAAGGATCTGGGCGGCAGGAGAGTGGCCACCGAACTCGTGCAGTACACCCGCCGGTTTCTCAAGGAGAGGGGGATCGAGGCGAACGTGGAATTCTCGTGGGGCGCGACGGAAGTGAAGCCCCCGCGCCTGGCCGACGCGATCGTGGAACTGACCGAGACGGGGAGCACCCTCCAGGCCAACAACTTGCGGATCGTGGACACCATCCTGGAGTCTACGACCGTCCTGATCGCCAACCGGGACGCATGGAAAGATCCGTGGAAACGAAAAAAGATCGAAAATATCGCGATGCTTCTCACCGGCGCACTTCGCGCGGAGGAGACGGTGGGGCTGAAGATGAACGTCGGCCGCGCCGATCTCGACCGGGTACTCAAGGTTCTCCCCGCTCTTCAGAACCCCACGATATCGTCGCTCTCCGAGGCGGGCTGGTTCAGCCTCGAGGTCATCGTGGACGAAAAGACCGTGCGGGAGCTGATACCCGTACTGAAGAATTCGGGTGCCTCGGGGATCGTCGAGTATCCGCTCAACAAGGTGATTCCGTAACAGGGACCAGGCTTCTCCGGCAGGCGCTCAAGGCGTCTCTTCTTGCGTACGGGGACGCGGATCCGTCGTCCGATCCCGTCCGGTTCCCCCGCCGGTTCGCGGACCGCGCGGACGCGGAAGTCGCCGCGTTCGTTGCGGCCTCCTTCGCCTTCGGCAACGTGGGCCAGATCCATGCGTTTCTCGAAAGGATGTTCCGGACACTCGGTCCCTCCCCCCATGCGACCCTGACGGCCCACCGCCCCGTTTCGCTGTCCCGTGTCTCGGGGCTTTCCCACCGGTTTATCTCCCCCCGCGGCGTACACAGGTTCCTCCTCTGCGTCCGGAAAGTCCTCCTCGAGCACGGTTCTCTGGAAGGTCTCTACAGACGGGCAATGGAACGCGAGGGCGGCGACGCGCGCGCATGGCTCGCAGGTTTTCTCGCCTGTTTCCGGGAAGCTTGGGGGGACAAGATCCCGAGGGAGAGGGATTTCCTGTTTCCCGATCCTCGCAAGGGATCCGCGTGCAAGCGGCACAACCTGTTCCTGCGTTGGGTGGTTCGAGGGGGCGACGGGGTGGATCTCGGGATCTGGACGGTTCTTGGCCCCCGGCAACTGATCGTCCCCGTCGATACGCACATGGCGCGGCTGGGGAGATGGCTGGGGCTTACCTCCCGCCACACTGTCGACGGAAAGATGGCCGAGGAGATCACCGATGGGTTCCGGGCGGTCTGCCCCGAGGACCCCGTCCGGTTCGACTTCGCTCTGACCCGGATCGGGATCCTGAAGGCCTGCACGGTCGCGACCCGGGGGACGTGCAGCCTGTGCCCGCTCGGACCTGCCTGTTCGGGGGGGACACGACCCCTCCTCCTGCGCGGAAGGGGTGGATGAAAGCCCTCCCCGGGAGAAAATGGTGTTGCCCCCCTTTCCCCTCTGGGATAGATTTGGAAAAGGCACCTTCATTTCCCGGCATGACGGGACGGGGGAGGGAAAATGACGAATGAAAAATTGAAAATCGGGGGAATTCTCATATCTTCGGGGTTGATCACGGAAGATCAGCTGAAGGCCGCTCTCAGCGGGCAGAGACAGCTTGGAGGCACGGTCGGAGAGAACCTCATCCGGCTGGGCTACATAAGCGAGGAGGTGTTGCTGAGTTCCCTGTCCGAGCAGACGGGTCTGCAGCACATCAATCTCACCCGGGTAGAGGTCCCTCCTTCGATCCAGCGCCTCATCCAGCTGGAAACCGTCCGGTCCCGGCGGTTGCTCCCCATCGGTTTCGAGGGGAGGATACTCGTGGTCGGGATGGTGGACCCGACGGATCTGACTGCCCTTTCCGAGGTGGAGTTCCAGTCGGGGCACAACACGAAGCCGGTGATCCTGTCCTCCACGCATTTCGAGCAGGCGCAGAACTTCTTCCAGACGGCGGGATACGGGGAGGACACCCTGAAACTCAGCGGTGAGACACTGCCGCGGGAGATTCCGGCGGAGAGCAATATCAGGAGCCTTCTCAAGGCGCTGGTTATCTGGCACGGCCAGGATCTCCACCTCTCCTCCGGTGCCATCCCGTCCATCCGGGTGGACGGGGAAATCAAGCGCCTGGACATCCCGGCGCTAAAGCCTGTGGAAGTCGAGTCGATGGTCCACGATATCCTCACGCCGGAACAGAAACGAATCTTCCAGGAGAACCTCGAGCTCGATTTCGCCTTTTCCCTCGACGGGGTAGGGCGTTTCCGTTGCAATGTCTACCGCCAGCGCGGCTCCCTCGCGTTTACCGCTCGTCACGTTGCGGACAAGATTCCTCCCGCCACCGAGCTGGGCATCCCGGAGTTCCTCCAGGAGTACGCCTTGCGCAAGCACGGGCTCATCCTGATTGCCGGGCCGAACGGGCACGGCAAGACGACGACCCTGGCCAACCTCGTGGACATGATCAACCGGGAGCGGAAGGCCAACATCATCACCATCGAAGATCCGGTCGAGTACACGCACCGGCATAAAAACTCGAACGTGAACCAGCGGGAGGTGGGAACCGATACCAACTCGTTCGGCGACGGACTCCGCCATATCTTCCGGCAGAACCCCGATGTCATCGTGATCGGGGAGCTCAGGGATTTCGAGAGTTTCTCCATCGCCCTGACGGCGGCGGAGACCGGCCACCTCGTCATGGCGACGATGCACTCCAACAACGCCACGGCGGCCGTGGATCGGATCATCGACATCTTCCCCCCTGCCCAGCAGTCCCAGGTGCGGGCCCAGCTGGCGGATTGCCTGCTGGCGGTTTTCTCGCAGCGCCTCCTCCGGAGGGCGTCCGGCAGCGGGCGCATTATGGCGTGGGAAAAGATGAGCACTTCTCTCCGGGTCCGGAACGCCATCCGCGAGGGGAAGGTCCATGTCCTGCGCGGGATGATGCAGACGAATGTCGAGGAACTGGTGAGTATCGACTGGACCCTTGCGGAGCACGTCGCTTCCGGGAGGGTGAAGTACGAGGAGGCAATGAAGTACGCGGACAGCCCCACGTACCTCAACGAACTGCTGAAGGTCAGGGGGGCGTACAGGTAAGGCCTGCACGGGATCGGGGGAGGGGCGAGCAGATGATCGGCAAGGAGATCCGGCTGGTGGACGCCGCCGCCGGCACGGTCTCCGTGGCGAAGCTGTCCGTGGGGGATTCCGTTCTTCTCGCGGAAGAGAAGGCGGGGAGGCATTTCGGGGTGTCGGTGGAGGAGACGATCAGGGAAACTTGAGCAGTTGACCCGATTCCGGTGGTATGATGGAACCGTAGACAGCTTACGGGCAGGAGGGATGTATGTTCGGACTTGGGGTGCCGGAACTCCTGATCATCTGTGTGATCGTGGTCCTCCTCTTCGGTGCGGGGAAACTTCCGCAGATCGGAAGCGGACTTGGGGAGGGGATCCGCAACTTTCGAAAGTCGATGAAGGATAAGAACGAAGTGGACGTTACTCCGAAGCAGAAGCCGGAGAACAACGACAAGTAGCAGGTTGCGGCTGTTCCGTCGCCGGAAACGGGCGAAGGCGACCGGTTCCTAATCCCCGTCGAGTGCCTCCAGGCGGTATTCCTCGATTCCCTCGGGGGGGGTGAAAAACGCCACCATGAAGGGAACCGATTTCCCGGGTTCGACGTCCAGATTGCTGAGCCTGTCTCCGAAGCGGTTGGACATGGCCGCCTCGATCTTCTCCTGATCCGCGAGACGCAAACCGGCGACGATGTTCCCCGCGTACACTGTTTTTTCGGCGATCGTCTGGTGGTTGCTGTCGAGCAGTTCGGCACGGATCCGGATGCCGCTTTTCTTGCTTCGTCCCTGGTTGGTGGCCACTCCCTTGATGATGAACATTTTTCCCGCTTTTTCGCTCATCTCGTAGTATCCGATCAGGTTGCCGACGTGATAGGGACGGACGGATTCCTTCCCTCCCAGCCAGAGCGACTCCATCCCGGGGATGAGGGTACGCAGGGTTTCCTGCCCGGTCTTCGTGAACGCGAGGTACGCTCCGCCCCCCGCCAGCGTCACGAACAGGACCAACAGAAGCGCGACCGACGGTTTTCCGGAGGGGACGGGCGGTCGGGGGTGCGTCGCCTGCATCTTCCCGATCTCCAGGGGGATTGGCGGCGGCACGGCCTGGGAGGGCGATTCCGGGACGGAGGTTTCCTCGACGGGACTGCTTTCGGCCAGATCGGTCATTTCCTCATGCATCGCATCCGCGCGCGAGGAGGGAGTCTCCTCGGAAAGGGGAGGGAGGTCCGGCGTCGGCGGAACCGGTGCCTTGTCCTCCTCCGGAGTCCCGACAGGATCTATCGTCAGGTGTTCGGAGATGTCGAATTGCCCGGAGGATTCCGTGGCCGCTCCCTCTTTCCTCAAGAAATCGGGGAGAACGGTGTCGATCCTCAAAAACTCCTCGGACTCGTGGATTTGTTCCCGTCCCCGTTCCATCGGGGAAGTTGGTACCTTCGGCGCCTGATCCGTCAATTCCTGCAGGCCTTGAACGGGAATTTCTCCGGGCACTGGAAGAAAGGAGATCTCCTCCTCCTTTTCCAACTCCAGCGGGAAAGGAGTGTCCGGAAACCCCGCCGGGGCCGACGGTTCCTCCGCGGCGGGAGGTTCGCTCTCCCCCTCGGAGAACAGGGGACTCTCCATGGCGGTATCCGCCTCGTCTTGCGGCGGAGGCGTGTCCGCAGGTTCCTGCGCGAGCGTCTCCCGTTCCCGGTCTTCGTGGAGAAGCGTGTCGAAGGGGGTCTCGATATCGTCCCGGGGCACAGGCTCGGGCGCGGCCGGCGGTTCCACGGGTTCCTGCGTTGAGGCTTCCTGTTCCAGGGCCGTCGGGTATGCCGTCTCGTCCACCGCGGGAGGTTCGCTCTCTTCCTCGGAGAACAGGGGACTCTCCATGGCGGTATCCGCCTCGTCTTGCGGCGGAGGTGTGTCCGCAGGTTCCTGCGCGAGCGTCTCCCGTTCCCGGTCTTCGTGGAGAAGCGTGTCGAAGGGGGTCTCGATATCGTCCCGGGGCACAGGCTCGGGCGCATCCGGCGGTTCCACGGGTTCCTGCGTTGAGGCTTCCTGTTCCAGGGCCGTCGGGTATGCCGTCTCGTCCACCGCGGGAGGTTCGCTCTCCCCCTCGGAGAACAGGGGGCTCTCCATGGCGGTATCTGTCTCGTCGCGTAACGGATCGGCGGTCTTTTCTTCGGGCTCGCCGAGGATCGCCCGGAGGTCGAGGATTTCCTTGTCGACGGGGGGGGGTGCCGGCTCTTCCGTGACGGCAGGTTCACTCTCCCCCTCGGAGAACAGGGGACTCTCCATGGCGGTATCCGCCTCGTCTTGCGGCGGAGGCGTGTCCGCAGGTTCCTGCGCGAGCGTCTCCCGTTCCCGGTCTTCGTAGAGAAGCGTGTCGAAGGCGGTCTCGATATCGTCCCGGGGCACAGGCTCGGGCGCAGCCGGCGGTTCCACGGGTTCCTGCGTTGAGGCTTCCTGTTCCAGGGCCGTCGGGGATGCCGGCTCTTCCGTGACGGGAGGTTCGCTCTCCCCCACGGAGAACAGAGGGTTCTCCATGGCGGTATCTACCTCGTCGCGCGACAGAAGCGTGTCCGCAGGTTCCTGCGCGAACGTCTCCCGTTCCTGTTCTTCGGAAAGAGGCGTGTCTAAGGCGATGGAGATGTCTCCTGGCGGAGGTTCGGGTGCAGCCGGCG
>Ga0255055_10000195_pt1 | contig 45980 bp, 32 predicted proteins | sample JV7_2_27_MG_FD_188633 | JGI IMG/M metagenome (GOLD analysis project Ga0255055, IMG submission 188633) | Seawater microbial communities from Jervis Inlet, British Columbia, Canada - JV7_2_27 | ecosystem: Environmental > Aquatic > Marine > Inlet | place: Canada: British Columbia | collected... | reverse complement strand
GTATCGCCGAAGACTCCACACACTAGGTGGTATGCTCGGCGCGGAAAGTCGTCTTGGCGGATACTGGCGGGGCTGCCCTCGAGGATGACCGATGAGCTGTGCCAAAGCGTCCCTTTTGATGGCGTGGCTGATCGTTCTTGCGCTGGCCCTACCGGCGGTGGCCCAGTCCGAGGGGGCACCGGAACGACGCCAAGATCCAGGAGAAGTCCGCAAGCTCCGGGCGGAGGCCGAGGCCGACGCCTCGCTGGGCGATGACGTCCGCGCTCGCGTTCTGGAGCTGTACGACTCCGCGATCAGCTCGCTCGAAACGGCTGCCGCCGCCGACGCCGAGGCGGCGAGCCTTACGCGAGAAACGGCCGGCGTGGGTCGCATGGTCGATGCCATGCGCAAGCAGCTCAGCCGCCCCGAGCCGGAGACACAGCTCGCCCTGCCAAAAAACGCGACCGTGCAGCAGGCCGAAAGCTCGCTGGCACGCGAGCGAGCGCGTCTGGCCGCGAACCGTTCTGCTTTGCGGGGCCTGGAGCGCTTGGCCGAAGAACGCGCCGGTGCACGCAACGAGATCTCACGGCGTCTCGGCGCGCTCGATCAGGAGATCGAGACGCTCAACGACGAGCTGCGGGCCGCAGCGCAGCGCGACACCCATCCCGAGCTGAAAAGTGCCACTCGGAGTAGCTTGCTGGCGAGGCAGGAGGCCGCCCTCCACGAGGTCGAGGCGCTGCGGGCCGAGCTGGTGCTGCTCGACGCCCAGGGTGCTCTCCTTCCGTGGCGGATCGATCAGGCCCAGCGACGAGTCGACCACAGCGAAAAGCTCGTGTCGATGCTCGAGGACGCAACGCAGGATCTGCGTCACCGGGACGCCGAGGAATCGCTTCGGGTCGTACGCGAGCAGTGTCGCGAGGCGGCCGACGAGGCGTCGGCGCTGGGAGATGTCGCCGCCGAAACCGAAGGCTTCGCCGAGATGCTCTGGGGACCGCAGGGTGTGAACGTTCGGTCCGAGCAAACCGCCCGGCAGCTAGCCGACACCCGCAGGCACCTCACCGATCTCGAGCGAATCATCCAGATCACGCGGCGGAAATTCGAGGCCTTCGGCCACCGCGGTAGCATCTCGAGGTGGTGGCCCGAGATTCCCGAAGACTTTCCGGAACCTGGCGCGGTGGCAAACGCGATTCGCGGGCTCGAGAGTGGAATCCCCGAAGCGCAACACCAGCTGATCCGTCTCGAGCAGCTACGCACCAAGGCTCGCAAGCTGGCCGACAGGACCCTGCTCGATCTCGAGACAGACCAGGGCGAGGACGCCGACCCCGAGTTGAACCATCTGGCCCGCGAGCTGTTCAACAGGCGGCGAGAGCTACTCGATGAGCTGATTCAATCCTACGGGAGGCACACCAACACGCTCATCGAGCTCGAGACGCTCTCGCGCTATTTCGCGGGTGAGCAGCAGCGCGTGTGGAGCTTCCTGCTGGAGCGGCTTCTGTGGGTACGCAGCGTTCCCAAGCCGATCATTCCTCGCCTGGGCGATATCGCCGATGCCTTCGGCTGGCTGCTCTCGGCCCCGAACTGGAACGGGACCTTTCGCATCGTGGTCGACGGTTTCGCCGGCTTTCCGGGTCGCGGCGCGGGGATGCTGATTCTGTTCGGGCTGCTACTGGGAGGGCGCCGTTGGCTGCGCCGCCGTATGGCGAGTGTGGTCGAGCTGGTTTCGACTCCGGAGACCGACTCGTTTCGGGCTACCCTGGAGGCTCTCCTTTACACGGTTCTCCTGGCGGCGCCCGTACCGCTGGCGATCTACCTCGGCAGTCAGCTGCTCTCGAGCTCCGACGCCACGACTTTTCTCTTCGCCGCGGGAAGAGCTCTGTACTACCTCGCGTCCGTCGCTGCTCTCCTGGAGCTGACCCGCCAGCTGCTGGCGCCCAAAGGGCTTGTCGAGGCCCATTTCGGATGGCCATCGCGAATCTCGCGGAAGATTCATCGGGGCATCCTGTGGCCCGAGATCGTCTTCCTCCCGCTGATCGGTCTCGCTCTTCAGTTGGCCATGGCCGGGATCTGGCTGAACAGCCCGCAGCAGCTGCAGCTCTACAACAACTCGCTCGGTCGTCTCTTCTTCATCGTGGCGATGTCGATTCTCGGCTTCTCGCTCCTCGGCTTGTTCCGCCCACGAAAACGAGCGGCGACACCCCGTAGCGACTCGAGCTCCGCCTGGTTGCACCGACTCTACATGTTTGCTTACCCGACCGTCGTGCTCGCGACGCTAGTACCGGCCGCACTGGCCGTTTTCGGCTACTACGTCACCGGGATCCTGCTCGCCTACCAGATGCTGCGTACGCTCTGGTTGCTGCTGGGTGTGCTGATCCTCGGAGGCCTGTTGGTGCGCTGGCGCACCGCGACGGGTCGCGACGCCTCCCGCCTGTCGGAAGAGCGGGCCGGAGGTTCCGGAGTAGCGGTGGACCTCTCGGCGGCAGAGGCCCAGGTGCGTAAGCTGTTTCGTTTCGTGGTCCTGCTGATTGCCGCCGTCGGTCTCTACACGATCTGGTCCGAGGCTCTGCCGACGCTTCAGATCATGAAGCGCGTAGAGCTGTGGCCCCGAGTCGCGATGATCGAGACCACTCGGGATCGCGGTCTCGCCTCCTCCGCGGTTTCTCTCGAAACGCAGGACGCGGCATCCCCGGAGGCAACGGCCGAGAGCGAGGGCCAGGCGACCCCGACGATTCCCGGCGTACCCCTACCGTCCGGCGGAGACTCCGGCGCAACGACCGGAGAGCCATCGGACTCGACTCCGCTCACGCTGTGGAACCTGCTCGAGGCCGTGCTGGCTGCCATGATCGCCGCGGTGCTGGTGAAGAACGTCCCCGGCTTGCTCGAGCTGCTCCTGCTGAGGCGGACCGGCCTCGACCGCGGCGCCCGCATCGCCCTGAGCACGCTCATCCGCTACACGATCGTGATCCTGGGAGTGAGTATCGCGTTCGGTCTGCTCGGCATTTCGTGGTCCAAGATCCAGTGGCTCGCCGCCGCCCTCACCTTCGGTCTCGGCTTCGGTTTGCAGGAAATCGTCGCCAACTTCGTCTCGGGTTTGATCCTTCTGGTGGAGCGCCCCGTACGCGTCGGCGACGCCGTGACGATCGGCAATCTGCAGGGACGCGTCTCGCGCATCCAGATCCGGGCCACCACGATCACACTCTGGGACCGCAGCGAGATGATCGTCCCCAACAAGGAATTCATCACGACCAAGCTGGTCAACTGGACGCTGTCGGACTCGAGGCGTCGCGTCGACATTCCTCTCCGCGTCGCTTTCGGTTCGGATCTGGAGAAGGTGAAGGAGATTCTCGTCAAGGTCGCCGAACGACACCCCGATGTGTTCGACGACCCCGCGCCGCAGGCGTTGCTGCTCGAGTTCGGCGATGACGCCATCAAGTTAGAGCTTCGTTACTACGTGGATTTCGGAGTCGGCCTAAAAACCCGCGACGAGCTGCACATGAAGATCGAACGGGCATTTCGCGAACAGGAAATCGACTTCGCGCTTCCGAGGTTGGACATCAAGATGCCCGGACGAGGGGCAAGGAAGGCGATCCCTGGGCCGGATCCGTCGTCGACGGAATCCTCCGCTTGAAGCGCCGTTCCCTCAGGCGGAAGACACCCGCGGCGATGTCGCGATCCGGGCCTGCCAGGGAAAGACCGATCTCGTGAGCTGCCGTAGGGAGTTGAGACGATCTTCGACCGCCTCGAGGATCGCTTCGAATCCCGGATCGTTGCGCAGCGAATCCAGGTCGGGATCCGTGTCGATCAACGCATCGGCGAAGCCCAGCTCGAGGGAACGGGAGAGACCGTCGATCGCCTGCGTCCGCTCGCCCGCGAGCGCCCAGAAGCAGGCCAGGTTGTAATAGCCCCACCCGCTGGCGGCGAGTGACTCTGCGTGGGTCGCAGCCGCTTGAGCCTCTACCTCGCGTCCGCCTCGTTGGAAAACGACCGCCAGATTGGCGCACGCCTCCTGACTGTCGCTCAGCCGGCAGGCGCGATCGATTGAAACAGCGGCCTCGTCGAATTTGCCCGCGCGAGTGAGAACGAGGCCGAGCCGTTGATGCTGTCGCCACGAGGCCGGCTGCAGTGCGAGCGCCTGCTCCGAACGCGAAATCGCCCCATCGAGTCGGTCCAGCGCTTCCAGGCTCTTGCTCAGCGCGACGTGGCTCGACGCGTTCGATGGATCCAATCCGACCGCCTCTTCGGCATCGCCACGCGCGGCCTCGGCATTCCCGACCTGCAGATAGGTAAACGATCGTTGGCGCAGAGCCCAGGCGCGAGCCGTGCTCGAGATGTCCGTGCGCGTGAGTACCTGCGAGTACGACGCGCGAGCCTGTTCCGGTTGGCCGGAAGAGCGGTAGATGTAGCCGCGAATGAGCTCGTCGTACGGGCTCGACGGGTCGACTCGATCCAGCGTGACCAGCCGTTCCTTGAGCTGGGACAGATGAACCTCGTTCGAGGGAGTCGCGTCCCAGGCAAACATCAAGGCCCACGCGTTGAGAACGTGCGCGGCCGGATCGTCAGGATACTGATCGATCAGGCTCGTCGAGGTCTCGAGGAGCCCTACGATGTCGTTCCGTCGCCACGATTCCTGTGCCCTTGCCGTCAGCGGTGACTCCGACATCTCCGTGCCACCCGTGACGGCACCGATGTAGTCGTACCGATCGGGAAACGTGACGCCCATGTGCTGAATCGTGTGCATCGCCAGGCGGGAAGCCAGAGCCGAGAGGTCTCCCCCGTCGGAGGAGATTTCCGTCTCCCAGAGCAGTGCGTCCTTCACCGGATCGCGCAGTTGCAGCGCGGCGCGAACGCTCCCGCCCTCGCGAACGAGCTTACCGGTGATCAGTCGCGTCGCGCCCTCGACCGTGGGCTCGGCGCTGTTCGGGGATTCGAGAAGCCGTAGATCCTCCGCCTGGGCCAGGCTGATGGCGACGGACTCGGCGACGGCTCGGCCAACGTAGCCGGCTCCCTCTTGCTGCCCTTGCACTTCGAATGGGAGCACCACGACGACGAGCTCCTCGCCGTCGGCCGGTTCGCTCGACGGAGCGCCGCACGCCGCGAGAGCGATCGCGGAGAGCAGAACGATAGCCGACGGCACGCTCGAGCGAAGCCGGGGTCGCTGTCCATCGGCCGGTCTCGTCACCCGGACCCTCGGCGCATCCCTCAGCGGTCGAATCCGCCGTGCCGCGAAGGTTGCGTTCAGAAGGAGACTCCGTGTGGATTATACCGACCGCGGGCCCACCAGGGGTCAAGACCGAGCAAATCGCTCTACTTCTCCTTGCCGAAGAAGATTTCGTGCCCGTCGGGGTCCCGGATCGAGAACAGCTTCATCCACGGCTTGTCGGTCAACGGCCCGACCTGGCCTCCTGCGGCCCTCACGCGTTCGAAGTGTCTGTCAACGTCGTCCACCAGGAAGTAATGGCGCATCCCACCGACCACCAACGCGCTCGGATCGGCCGCCCGGTGAAGCGCGAAGGTCTGAGTGCCGGCAGCCATCAGGGCCCAGATCGGCGGCTCCTCGCGAGTCCACTCCTCGACCTGCTTGCCCTCGGAGTAGTCGAAGAAGTGACGAAGTTCGAATCCGAGGACATCCCTGTAAAACTCGACGCTCGTGCTCACGTCCCGGACGAAGAAGACCGGTAGCAGCTTTCCGGTGAAGCCTGCCGCCTCGCCTGTGTGTTCTCCCGCGGGACCTTCGGCCGCAAAAAGACCCGAGGTCGCGCCGAGAATTGAAAAGCCCGTCAGGAGGACAATCATTGCTGTGGGCTTCGGCTTCATCGCACACCTCCATTCAGGACTCTACGGGTCGTTCGACTCGTCCGAGGCAAAGGTCGTGTAAAAAAGGAATTTCCTCTCGCTCAGCGGATTCCCGAGTGGTTGGAGGTCGGAACAAGGCCGGTTAACATGTTGCCAGCGGTCCGCAGCACGAGATGGGCGCTGCGGCGGAAGGTAGACAGGGCCGTGGTCGAACCGTCCGATTCCTGCGGCAGTCCAGACGAGTCGTTGGCCCCACACCGCGACGCGATCTACCGATACGTCCTCGGCATCGTACGCGATCCGCCGGTAGCGGAGGATCTCACCCAGGAGACCCTTCTACGCGCCCATCGCAAGTTGTCGACCCTCGACGATCCCTCCAGGCTCGTCCCCTGGCTCTACCGCATCGCCACCAACATCTGCCGCGATCGATTCCGGCAGGCGTCGTACCGCCAGCGGCCCGGGTCCCTGGATTCAGACGGCGCTTCCGACCAGAGCCCGGCTCACGCCATTGCGGACACCGCTCCTCGCCTCGACAAGGTGATGGAGCAGAAGGAGATGAGCGCCTGCGTGCAGGACTATCTTGCGGGGCTGTCCGATCCGTACCGCGCGGTCGTCCTGTTGCACGACGCGGAGGGGCTCACGAATCCCGAGATCGCGGAGATGCTCGGCATGTCGCTGGCGACGGTCAAGATCCGGCTCCATCGTGCGCGGGCGAAGCTGCGCGATGCGCTCGATCGGGCCTGTTCGTTCTCCAGCGACGAGCGCGGCGTGGTCGTCTGCGATCCCAAGCCTTCAAAGACCGAGGACTAAGACAGATTCTTGCCGTCGTTTTCCGGGGGGTGTATCCCTCAGACTCGCCGTTTCGTCAGTACCAGTGAAGCCACGGAAGAGGGACTGAGGGTGAAGGCGACGGATCAAGACAAAGGAGGTCCCACGATGACCAAGGAAAACAATGGAAACGGCCCTGTCGAGGAACAGCGCTCCGCTCCGAAGGCCGAAGGCTCGCCGTGCTGCGGGCACGCCTTCGATAAATCGGATTTCTCTGCCGGTGACATGAAGAAGATGATGCAGGCCTGCCCCTGCGGAGCAGTGTTGAAGCGTCACCGTGTCGCGATCTACACCGCGATCGTCGGGCTCGGTCTCGCGTTAGTGGTGCTGCCGGTGGGCTGGATCCTGGGAGTCATCGCTTTCTTGCGGACGATTTGATTCCCCTGCGTCGTGGATCCTCCTCGTCGATTCAGGAACCGACAAGCTCGCTTATAGCCTCGTCCAGGATCGACTCGGTCTTGAAGCCGACCAGCTTTCTTGTGACCCGTCCCTCTTCGTCGATCAGAAAAGTGGAGGGCACCATCCGACTGTCATAGGCCCTGGAGATCGCCTTGTCCTCCGAGACGATCAGCGAGTATTCGACGTCCCATTCCCAGGCACGGGACTTTAAATCCTGCACGTCGCCGCTGTTGACAAAAACCGGAAGGATTTCCAGATCGTGACTCGCATACTTCTCGCGCAGATCGGCCAGGATCGGTAGGGTATCCACGCTGTGATAGCAGTGGCCGGAGAGAAAAACCACGACTACGTTCTTGCCGCGATAGTCCGACAGAGAGACGGTCCGACCCGCTGTGTCGGGCAGCGTGAAATCCGGTGCATGCCAGTTGTCGATGGGCTTGCCGTCGAGCGCCACTTCCTGCTCGTACCGCTTCAGCTCGTCGTCCTTGGCCAGGGCCAGATTGCGGTCGACCGAGCAGGCGCTGAAGCGCGAGCAGTTGCTCTTCAGGCAACCCAGGTCGACGACGGAGGTCACGACTTTCTGCTCGTCCGCGGTCAGCCCGGCCAGCTTTGCCGCGGAGGCCTTGCTGCAGCCCGTCGAGGTCTTGCTGCAGCCCGCCGAGGCCGCGATCGATTCACCCGCCACTGCACCGACACCGACCCAGAGCAGAGCACCGGCCAGCAAACAGCAAAGACCGACGCCACAGCACAATCCGAGCTTGAGCATGATCAGCCCTCCTTCTCACCCTCTGCATCGATTATGCGGTCCGGACCACGGTACGGAGTCAAGCCCCCAAAAGGGGACTGGGAGCTAGACTGCCGACGCGATCCATCTCTCGATCTCGGCATCGCCGGGTAGCCTTCCCGCCACGACTACGTTGCCGCCGATGACAAGCGCGGGCGTCACGATGACGCCGCGCTTGACGAGCTCATTGATTTCCTTCACGTAAACGAGCTCGTAATCGATGCCCAGCCTTTCCGCAGCGGCCTTGGCCCTGGCCCCGAGCGTCTCGCACCTGACGCAGCCCGTCCCCAACACTTCGATCTTCACGTCGCTTCTCCTTGCGGGGAATCAGGCCCTCGCCGAGGCGGCCAGCAGCACGCGTTGAATCTGATCGGCGAGGTTTCTGGCATCCTCCAGCATTCTGGGATTGGCGGGCTGTTTCTCGACGCCGAGATCCATCGCGACGAAGTGAAGATCGACGGGAAGATCGGCCGTTTCCAACGTCTTGCGCACGCAGTGATCCTCGCAGCCGTCGATCGCCACGCGGCGCCATGCTCTTCGGGTGCGGTCGAGCTTGTCCTCGACCCCGGCGGACACCGCCGCGGTACAGAAGATCTGCGCGACCCCGTCGATCGTCAGCTGTAGGGCAGCTCGGTTCGTGACCTGGCCGCAGTGCGCCGCACCGGCACACGCAAAGAGCAGCGTCTCACCACTGGAACCGCAGCATCCTTCGCTCATTCGATCACCTCCCGTTGTTTGGACCGTCTCGTGTTGTTCGCTAACTTCCGAGGTTTCCGTAAATCAATCCCGTCAAGGTCGCAACGGCGACGATCAGCAAACTGAACGTGGCGGTCTTCTTGAATCCCATCACCTTGACCAGCACGAGCATGTTCGGCAACGAAAGGGCCGGGCCGGCCAGCAAGAGCGCCAGCGCCGGGCCGCGGGCCATCCCGTGCTCCATCAGCGCCTGGGTGATCGGGACTTCCGTCAACGTCGCAAAGTAGAACAGCGCGCCGACGACCGAGCCGATCAGCACCGCGCCGAGACCGTTGTTGCCCACGAGCACCGCAATCCGCTCGCCCGGCAACAGCGCGGATACGAATCCCACGGCAAAGACCCCGCCGAACAGTAGTGGCACCAGCAGTTTTGTGAAATCCCAGGTGTTGTCCATCCAGGCGCGGAACTCGTCGCGGCCGACCCAGCGCCAAATCATCACCACGACCGCGAGCCCCATCAGAGCGGCCAGATACCAGCGCACGCGATGGACGCGCATGACCCAATTCCCGGCCTCGACGATCCTGGCGATCTCCGCCTTGGGCAGAACGAGACGGTCGCCCGCCCGAACACCGCCCGTCGTCTCTTGGACCTGGATCATGATCTCGTCGCGCATCTCCTGGAGCACGACGCCCCGGACCTCCGAGCCGTCCGTTCGGTGTATGACGGCGTCGCCCGGATTGAACCAGTCGCTGAAGACGAGAAAGCCGATCATCGCGCCGAGAAGCATGGCGTTTTGCCACATCGGCCTTGTCGACGCCGGCGTCTCCGGCATCTGTGCCTCGGACTCAATCTTGCGTCGCTCTTCGCGCCTGAAGATCGTGGCCATTCCCAAGCCGACGAGGAAGGCGAAACTGATCGCGCCGAGCGCGCGCCACAAGCCCAGCTCGAAGCCCAACACGCGCGTCGTCAAAAAGACCGCCAGCACGTTGATCGCCGGACCGGAGTACAAGAAAGCCGACGCAGGTCCCAACCCGGCACCGAGGTTGTAGATCCCGGCGAACATCGGCAGCACGCTGCACGAGCAGACCGCCAGGACGACACCGGCGACCGAGGCCACGGAGTAGGCCGCGAGCTTGTTCGACCGGGGGCCGAGATAGCGCAGCACCGCGGCCGGCGAGAGAAAGGTCGTGATTCCGCCGGCGATGAACAGGGCCGGGACGACACAGGCCAGCGTGTGGTTCCGAACGTACCACTGGAGCAGCTTGAAGGCCTCGACGATCGCCGTGGTGACCTTCGGGTTCGCCAGAGGCAAGAAGTAGGTCGCGATGAAGACGACCGCCATCGCGCCCAGGATCTTTGACTCCCTCCCGATCGTCACGAAGATCTCTCCGCAATACTTGGCCGATCGGCCAAACACGCAGGCAAAAAAATCAGGCGGTCTCCCGCGTCCGTCGCGGACGGCCCACGCGTTGCTGCACTTGCTCGACGCAGTCGAAGAATCGCAGCACGCATGGGGTGCGCAGCGCGTAGAACACCTGCTGGCCTCGCTTGTCGTCGATCACCAGGCCGGCGGCCTTGAGCAGCGCAAGGTGCTTCGACACGGTGGAGATGTCCGCCCCGACCATGTCTCTCAGCTCGCAGACGCAACGCTCGCCCCGGGCCAGCTGGTCCACCATGAAAAGCCTCGTAGGGTGGGCCAGCGCCTTGATGATGCGCGACTTGGCCTCGTAACGCGCTCGGGTCTTTCGGTCCAGACGTTTCATACCGGTGCCCTCATTTGGCAATTTAGCCAAATATTCATTTCATGTCTGCTTTTCTTGTGGACCGTTCCGCTCCGTTTTGCGTTACCCCTCGCTGGGAACGGATCGCTCGGCCGGGCTCACGCGAGCGGACTCGCCGAAGTAGCGGCGCTTGAAGTAGAGCGACACCTTGACCAGCCCCAGCAGCACCGGTACCTCGACCAACGGGCCGATGACCGTCGCGAAGGCCACTTCGGAGCTGATTCCGAAGACGGCCACCGCCACGGCGATCGCCAGCTCGAAGTCGTTGCTCGCCGCTGTCAGGGAGACCGTCGAGGTCTCCGGGTAGCGCCCGCCGAGCCGCCTCGCGGCAAAGAAGGTGATCAGGAACATCGCCACGAAGTAGATCGTCAGCGGAAGCGCCGTGCGCAGCACGTCGTACGGCAGGCGCACGATCAGCTCGCCCTTGAGCGAGAACATGACGACGATCGTGAACAGCAGGGCGACCAGGGTCAGCGGACTCACCCTGGGGATGAAGACGTTCTCGTACCACTCCACGCCCTTGAGCTTCAGGCTGACCAGCCGCGTGATCACGCCGGCGAGGAACGGAATGCCGAGGTAGATGAAGACGGTGCGGGCCAGCTCGCCGATACCGACGTCGACGACCGCTCCCTCCAGCCCGACCATCGGCGCAAGCACGGTCACGAAGACCCACGCGTAGAAGCCGTAGAACAGGACCTGGAACAACGCGTTGAGCGCGACGAGACCGGCCACGAGATCGCGGTCGCCCCCCGCGAGGTCGTTCCAGACCAGCACCATGGCGATGCATCGAGCGAGACCGACCAGAATCAAACCGATCGCGTAACCCGGCAGATCGCGCAGCAGCAGCGCGGCCAGCGCGAACATCAGAATCGGACCGACGATCCAGTTCACGACCAGAGACAGGCCGAGCACCTTGCCGTGAGCGAAAACCGTCCAGAACTTCTCGTAGCGCACCTTGGCCAGCGGCGGGTACATCATCAGGATCAGGCCGATGGCGATGGGGATGTTCGTGGTGCCGACCTGGAAGCGATCGATGAAGCTCTCGACGCCCGGAACGAGGTAGCCCAGCCCGACGCCCAGCGCCATGGCCAGGAAGATCCATACGGTTAGGTAGCGATCGAGAAACGAGAGCCCCCGGGCCAGAGTCGACTTCACGACACGCTCCTCTCGGCGATTCGTAAAGGTAGCATGCCCGCCGCCGACCGCTCTTTCGTCTTCGGTATGCTAAAGAAGTGCCTCGTCATCCGCGACTTGCGGGCCCGTCGAGAGGCAGGCTAGCGACCACACAGACAATTTGGGTCCCATTTAGCCTGCTTCGAGGACCGAAAGGTCGAGAAGGTCGGCGTATCCTCAAGCCGGTCATTCAATTAGGGACAAGGATCGAATGCTCTCGACAGGGTCCAACCGGGGAGGGAACGACACCGATCGGCGGCCCGGAACGGCGACGGGAGCCCCCGATCTGGAGTGGCTGCGACGCCGCGTTCTCGCGGCCGTCCGGCGCTCCTGTCCGCGTTGGCTGGCGGAACAGGCCGAGGACATCGCCCAGGAGGTAATGGTCCGGCTCGTTCGCGTCATCGAAAACGAGCGTGAAAGGAATCGCGAGCTGCCTGCGTCGTATCTAACGAGAACGGCGTACAACGCCACCGTCGACGCGATTCGAAGAAATCGCCAGCGTCACATGAGCGAAAAGCCGATGGAAGAGACGACCGCGCCCGACATCGCGAAATCGGAGAACGGCGATCCGGAGCGGAGACTGGCCGCCACGGAAGTGGGTCGCGAGATCCAGGACTGCCTGGGGCGGCTGGTTCGCAGCCGGCGTACCGCGGTGGTTCTCTACCTGAACGGTCATACCGTCCCCGAGATCGGTCGCCTGCTCGGCTGGCCGACAACCCGCGCGAACAACCTGGTCTACAGGGGGTTGGGAGACATTCGCGGCTGCCTGGAGCAGAAAGGCATCACACCTTGAGCGAAGACAGGGCATTTGTCGATTTCCTGCGCCGGCACTTCAGGGCGCTGGCGGAGGGGCAGGTCGGAGGCCCGGACTGTCCGCCGGCCGACCAGGTGTGGCGTGCGATCCACGGAGAGCTGCGCCGCCACGAGCTGATGGAGGTCGTCGAGCACGTCGGCGTCTGCGGCGCATGCGCCGAGCAGTGGAGAGTGGCTCGCGAGATGGACCTGGGCGAGCTCGCGGCGACGGAAGCCGCCCCCGCATCGTCCCGCAAAAGGAGTCCCGCGGTTCGGTGGGGCGCTCTCGCGGCGGCTGCCGCGATCGGTTTCGTTCTGATCGGCGTCGGCCTCTACGTGATACCTCCCGGGCAACAGACGACGGCGCCCGTATTGCGCTCCGGCGAGATCACCGAGATTCGCTCGCTCGTCCCCGAAGACGTGCCCTTGCCTCGTGCGGGGCTTCGCCTGCGCTGGACACCGGGCCCGGAGGGTAGCCTCTACACGGTCCGGATTCGTACGGAAGAGCTTTCCCCGCTCGTCTCGGCCGAAGGACTGGCCGCACCGGAGTACCTGGTTCCGCAGGAGCGGCTTCTCGAGTGCGAGGACGACAGGCTCTTGTGGCAGGTCGTCGTCTTTCCTCCGGACGGCGGTCAGATCACCTCGAACACCTTCTTCGTGGAACTGGAGCCGCGGGGGCCATGAGAAGCGCGGCGGCGCTTCTTCTTATCGCGCTGTTCGCGACAATCCCCGCGCACGCCGATCTCGGCGCGGAATTCCGACAGACCGAGATTCCACAGGACTGCGACGCTCTGGTGCGCAGGCACGACGGCGAAGTTCTCGCCTACTCGTGCTATCTCGACCTGGCCCGCCGGCAGCGCAGCCATCCCGAAATCGCCCGTCACCTGGAAGCGTTTCTTGCCCTGAACCCGGACGATCATGCGGCACGCCTGGCACTCGGCAGGATCGAGGCCGATCAGAACAGCGACCGGGCGCTGGACCACTATGCTCGGGCGCTGGCCGGTTTCGAGGACGGCGCGGACCACGTGGGCGCGTTCTACACACGGCTGATGTTCGCTTTCTTCTACCAGTATCGCACCCGCTACGACGAGGCAGAGACCGAGCTCGAAGCCGCGGAAGAAGCGGCACGCCTCGCCGCGCGGAACGATCTGCTCGGTCGGGCCAAGTCGCGACGAGGATGGCTGGCCTACAACCGAAACGACTATGGCACCGCCTGGATCCGATTCAAGGAAGCCGAACAGGCCGTCTTTCCGGAAGGCCCTCGCCGCGTGCAGGTCGAGGTACTCGATTCCCTGGGAACGATCTCGAAAACGCTGGGCCGCTATCGGCAGTCGCTGGAGTACTACGAGCGACAGGCAGATCTTCTGGGAGAGGACGGACTCCTGGTCTGGGAAGCCGCGGCTCGCACCAACGTCGCCGAGATCTCGACCCTGGTGCGCAAGCCCAGGCGGTTCACGGACGAGGAACGGCGCGCATTCTGCGAGCAAGCGATCGAGGTATCGATTCGCGCCGGCTCGCCGGGCAGCGGGGCCATATCACGGATACTGCTGGGCCAGCAGCTTGAAGGCGCGGAGGCCATCGTGGAGTACGAGGGGGCCCTCCAGCTGGCCCGGGCCATCGGCGATTGGCGCATAGCCCAGCGGGCCCAAAGAGAATTGGCCCGGGCTCGATTGGCGCAGGATGCATCGGATCCGGACGGCGCGGTCGAGATCGTCGAGAATGCGATGACCGAGGCCCGCTCCAAGGGCAGTGTCGAGGAGATCGCCCTTGACGCAATCGCTCTCGGCGATCTTCGCTGGCGCGTGGGCACTCGCGACGAGGCGGTCGCCCAGGGTTTGGCGGCGCTGGACGCGATCGAGCAGGTCCGGGACCTGCAGCACGACGAGATGGTGCGCGCGCGTACCTTTGGCCGGTTCGCTCCGGCCTACTACCGGCTGGCCGGACACCTGCTGAACCCGCCCGGGCACCCGCCGAGCGAAGAGGACGTCGCGCTCGCTTTCGGTGTCATCGAGCGCATGCGCTCGCGCGTCCTTCTCGATGCGCTCGACGCGACGGACATCACGCGGACTCTGACCGGTTCCGGTGCGTCGTGCACGGAGCGCCGGCGCATTCTCGACGAGATCGCACAGGTTCAGAGGCAACTGCTCGACGGCGAGCTGTCGGCCGCCGAACGAACCGCAGCCCTGGAACGGCTGGACCGGTTGGAGGTCGAGGAGGCGGCGCTGCGCGAGGCCATCGCTGCGGAGGATCCCGCTTTCGGCGCTGTGCGCCGGCCAGAGATTCCGTCGCTTGCGGAGATTCAGTCGTCGCTGCGCTCCGATCAGGCGATGCTTGCCTATCAGATCGAGTCGGGAGATCCCGAGGAGCTCGAGCGGTGGGGCGGAGGCTCCTGGCAGTTCGTCATCACGCGGGAGGAGGCCAAAGCGTTGCGAGTGCAGAACGGAGACGTTCTCGTAGCGGAGGTCGAGATCTTCCTCGGCCTGCTCGGTCGACGCGACGGCACGGAGGGACGGGCGGCGACACACCTCTACGAAAAGCTGCTGGAATCGGCGCTCTCAGGCCTGAGCCCGGAGGTGTCGAGCCTGGTCGTCGTGCCCGACGGGCCGCTGTTCCGGCTGCCTTTCGCCGCGCTGCGTGAGGACAGAAACGCGGATCCGGTGGCCGGAAGGTACGCGATCGACCTCGTGCCCTCGGCCACGCTGTGGCATCGTTGGAAAAGAGCCGAGGATCCCGATCGTTCGGACGCTGCACTCGTCTTCGCCGATCCGACGCTCGAGTCGACAGGCGACGGCCTCCCGTCCAACGGCAACGGGATCTTCCGCGAACGCGCGCAACTCGGCCCGCTGCCGCGAGCCCGCGGCGAGGGACGGGCCATGGTGAGCCGGGTCGGCGGCGAGAGCCGATTGCTCCAGGGCGCGGAGGCGACGGAACGCGCCCTCAAGACGGCTCCTCTTGGCGACTACCGGGTTCTGCACTTCGCGGCGCATGCCCTGATCGACGAGGAGCAACCGCAGAGATCGGCCGTGGTTCTCGCTCCGGGCGCCGCCGAGGAAGACGGCCTGGTGCAACCCCGCGAGATCGCCGAGCTCGACCTGGCCGGTCAGACCGTCATCCTCTCCGCGTGCAGCTCGGCGACGGGAACCGTGCTCGACGGCGAGGGCGTGATGGGCGTCGCCCGCGCCTTCTTCCAGGCGGGTGCGCACGCGGTCGTCGGCAGTCTGTGGCCACTGCGCGACGACGAGGCCGCGGAGCTCGTCTCCGATATTTCGCGCCGTCTCGTCCGGGGCGACAGCATCGGCACCGCGGTGGCCGGGGCCGAACGGGACTGGATGCGCTCGGGCCGTCCCGCGGCGTCGTGGGCCGGACTCGTGATTCTCGGGGACGGCGATCACGTGCCCTTCCCCGGCGGCGCGGCATCGCGGCGCGGGATTTCCTGGGCCGGCTTCTTCCTGTTGGCCTTGTTGTTGCTGGCCGCGTCGACGGTCCTGGTGCGGTTGTTCCGCCGGCGGTACGCACCACTGACCTGAGGCCGGCGACGGCCTCGCGTCGCTGACCTTCTCCCCATCAATAACAGACCAGATGACTCCGCTGGAGGAGTGAAAGGGTCGGCGGCTGTCCTGCGTCGCTAATAACAGTACGGCCCGGTCGACCGGAAGCCGGCATGGTCACCCACTCGGTGGGTGGCCATGCGACTCCGGGGCAAACCCGGGCGATTCCGAGAGAGGCGCATCATGAAACACAGAATCCTGACCTCCGCACTAATGACGATGACATTCGGGATGGCGGCCGTGGTCGCGGCTTCGCAGCCCGCGCAGCGTGACGTCTCGAGCCTCGATCCGCGCTTGTCCTTCGAGGCCAACGAAGGTCAAAGCGACCCACAGGTACGTTTCCTCGCACGCGGTGACGGATACGTCGTCTTCCTGACGGCGGACGAAGCGGTACTGTTGTTGAGCTCGCCGGTCTCCGAAGGCCAGAGCGACGGGGAACGAATCGCTTCGGATCCCGCGATCGTGCGCCTCAAGTTCCCGGGCAGCCATCCGAACGCACCCGTGGCCGGCGAGGACGAGATCCCCGGCCGGAGTCACTACTTTTTCGGGACCGACCCGCAGAACTGGCACTCGGACATTCCACGCTACGCAAAGGTGCGTTACTCGCAGATTCGGCCGGGTGTCGACCTGGTCTTCTACGGGAATCAAGGGGAGCTGGAGTTCGACTTCGTCCTCGATCCCGGAACCGATCCGGCCTTGATCGAACTTGCCGTCGAAGGTGGAGAGCGACTGAGCCTGGATTCCGACGGCAACCTGCTAGTGCACGTGGGATTCTCGGAAGTCACCCTGCGCGCGCCTGTCTCCTATCAACTGGTCGACGGTGTCCGCAAGGAAATTTCCGGACAGTTCTTGCTCGAGGAGGACCAAAAAGTCGGGTTCGAGATCGCCGCATACGATCCCACAGAACAGCTGTTCATCGACCCCGTACTGGACTACTCGACTTTCTTTGGCGGCAGTTCCGTGGACTGGGCCGAGGACGTCGCCGTCGACGATGCCGGCAACATCTACTTCACCGGGACGACCTATTCCACGAACTTCCCGACGGCGAGCCCCGCGCAGGCCGCGTGCGCGCCCAGTTCGACTTACAGTCCGACTGGCTGCCGCGATGCTTTCGTGACCAAGTTGGGTCCGGACGGACAGCTCCTCTACTCGACCTATCTCGGAGGCGGCGAATCGACCTTCGCCAGCACCGACGGATACGACACCGCGCACGGAATCGTGGTAGATGGCAGCGGCAATGCCTACGTGACCGGCGAGACCCGTTCCTTTACCTTTCCCACGACCGCCGGGGCCTTTCGGACAACCTGCTGGGCGCCGACGACCGGCCAGTGCGTAGGGGACGTCTTCGTCGCCAAGCTGAACAGCTCCGGAGCGCTGGTCTACGCGACGCTCTGGGGTGGGGACGATACCGACGTCGGTTACGCGATCGGCGTCAACGGTGCCGGCAACGCGTACGTCACGGGTTATACCAATTCCGCGGACAACCCGGCGACGACGAGCGTCGACGAGGGTATTCCCACTGCCGTTGCCTGGTACGCCACCTGCCGGGGCGGGACGCCGGGACCCTGCCAGGACGCGTTCTACCTCAAGTTGAGCTCCGACTTCTCGTCGCTCGTTCAGGCCTCCTATCACGGGGGTAGTGGTAACGATGCCGCGTCCGGCATCTACGTCGACTACGCCGGCGATGCGTGGCTCGCCGGAACCACCACCTCCTCGACATTCTTGACGACCTCGGGTGCCTGGCGAACCACCTGCAGTAGCGGCGCCGCGTGCAGCGACGGCTTCGTGACGAAAATACGTCAAGTCGGCGGCACCGCGTGCACGCCCGTCGCGGGCGACGGGTGCGGTGGAAGTCCGGCCATCACCGGTAGCTACTCGACCTTCCTCGGCGGCGAGAATGTCGGCGCGGGCGACATCGACGTGGACGCCTCGGGAAACGCCTACGTCACCGGTAGCGGCGGCACGATCGTGACCACCACCGGGGCCTACGACACGACTCACGATCTCGGCGCGGATACGTTCGTGATGAAGCTGAACCCGGCCGGATCGGACCTGCTCTACTCGACCTACATCGGAGGCAGAGGCGACGATTCGGCCGGGAGCATCGCCGTGGATGACGCCGGGGCCGCGTATGTCGCGGGCCGGACGACGGGTCGATTCGACCCCGGGACCGGCAAACTGGAAAACGACTTCCCCACTCTCGATGCCTTCCAGGATCAGTGCGGGCGGGATGCCGGGGGCAACTGCACGTGGGATGCGTTCGTCTCCGCCTTGAATCCCGACGGTTCGGCATTGCGGTACTCCTCGTATCTGGGAGGCGAGGCTATCGATCAGGCGCACGGGATTGCGACCCAGGGGCATGGCAACGCCTACATCGTGGGACGCACGGACTCCTGCGACTTTCCGACCACGCCCGATGCTTACGCCGCCGTGTGTCTCCCCGTCGGGTGCGGAATCTGCTCGGACGCCTTCGTCGTGGCGATCCGCACCAAGGTCGATCTACGGATTTTCAAAACCGATACGCCGGATCCGGTCGGCGTCGGGGGCCATCTCAACTACAACATCGACATCTTCAACGACGGCCCGGACGTCGCGACCGGCGTGACCCTGGTCGATCCGTTCCCCGCCAGCATGGACTACCACGGGTACTCGATCACCGGTGGCAGCTGTGAATGGCCGGACGGTACGAACACCGGGCGCTGCACCTTCGATCCGATCCCGCCTGGGGGCTACGCCGGTGCGTCGTTCTTCATGACTCCGCTGGAAGCCGGCACGTTCGTGAACACCGCCTCGGTGAGCAGCAGCGAGACCGACATGGATCCGTCCAACAACAGCGACAGCACGACGACGACCGTACTCCCGGACAACGACGGAGACGGTTTTGCCGACAACGTCGACTGCGACGACGACGATGCGACCGTCTATCCCGGCGCGCCCCAGATCTGTGACGGTCAAAACAACGACTGCGACGATAACTGGCCCACCGTTCCCGCCAACGAGCAAGACAGCGACGGCGACGGGTCGAGCCCCTGTGAGGGTGACTGCGACGACTCGGTGCCCACCTGCCTGTCCGATTGCGTGACGGACACGGACGGTGACGGCACGCCGGACTGTGCCGATCAGTGTCTCGATGCCGACGGCGACGGCTACGGCAGCGCCGGCGGCGCGGGAAACTCGTGCTCCGGAACGGACTGCAACGACGCCGACTCCACGATCCACCCCGGCGCGCCGGAGCTTTGCAACGACGCGGTCGACAACGACTGCAACGTCGCGACCCCCGACATCTTCGACGGCGACCTCGACGGCTACACCTGCGTCATCGACTGCGACGACACCAACCCGTTCGTGAATCCCGGAGCGGCCGAGGTCTGCGGCGACCTCCTCGACAACGACTGTAATCCGACCACACCGGACGTGTTCGATGGGGATCAAGACACCTTCGCCTGCGACGTCGATTGCGACGACAGCGACGCGACGGTCAATCCAGGGGCGACGGAGGTGTCGTGCGACGGGATCGACAACGACTGCGATGCGGCGACCCCCGACGTCTTCGACGCCGACAGTGACGGCTACGCCTGCGACACGGATTGCAACGACGGCGAGTGGTTGATCAACCCCGGGGCCGCGGAGGTCTCCTGCGACGGTGCGGACAACGATTGCGACGGCGCAACACCGGACGTGTGGGATGCCGACGGCGACGGTTACTCCTGTGACGTGGACTGCGACGACGGCAACGCCGGGCTGTGGGATTGCAACACGCCCTGCTGCGGTCCCACCACGATCGCGGAGGGCGATCACTCGGTGACGATCGACGTCACCGCCGCCGGCGACACGACGGTCACCGCCGCTCCCTGCGATCCCGCCCTGCTCGACGGCTTCTTGCTGACGACGGCGAGCACGCCTTGTCTGACCGTCACGACGGACGCAGGCTGGACGGAGCCCGCGGAGGTCTGCATCACCTACGACGACACGGGGATGAGCCAGTCTCAGGAAGAAGCACTGCAGATGTTCAGTTGCGACGGTTCAGTACCTCCCGTGTGCGACCCCGTGCCGCTGACACCGGAACCTCCGGACAATCCCGATACGGTCGCGAACCGGGTCTGCGGATTGACGGAGCACTTCTCCATCATCGCTCTCGGCGAGGCACTGGACACTGACAACGACGGCACGCCGGATTTGCTGGACAACTGTCCGACAACCTGGAATCTGATCCAGACCGACTCCGACGCCGACGGCTACGGCGACTCGTGCGACTGCGGGCCGACCGACCCGACGAGCTATCCCGGTGGGGTCGAGTTCTGCGACGGTGCGGACAACGACTGCGACACGACGATCGACGAAGCCTGTCTGGCGGCCTGTGACAGCTCCGCCGAATTGGGCGACGACGCCGCGGTGACGAGCGACCTGGGCGCATCCGGATTCGCCTCGACCGTATGGACCGGAATCGAGTACGGCGTAGCCTGGCATGACGACCGTAACGCCGACTCGGACGGAAACTGGGAAATCTACTTCGCCCGCCTCGACGCGTCGGGCAACAAGATCGGTTCGGACATTCGTGTAACGTACGACACCGCGATCTCAGGCGGTCCGTCCCTGGTCTGGACCGGTTCGGAGTACGGGCTCGCCTGGCGGGACACGCGAGACGGCAACGCCGAGATCTACTTCTGCCGGCTGGACGCCGCGGGTAACAAGATCGGCGAGGACCGCCGGATCACCTACGCGCCGGAGCTGTCCTCCACGCCTTCTCTGGTCTGGACCGGAAAGGAGTACGGTGTCGCCTGGCACGACGAGCGTGACGAGAATCGAGAGATCTACTTCGCCCGGCTGCACCCATCCGGAAAGAAAATCTCCTCCGACATCCGGGTGACCGTAGACGACGCGTTGTCGGAGTACCCGTCGTTGGTCTGGACCGGCGAACGCTTCGCGATGTCGTGGCACGACGAGCGTGACGGCAACAGTGAGATCTATCTGGCGCGGCTCGATCCTCTGGGTACCAAGGACGGCTCGGATATCCGCATCACCAACGATGGCGCCGCCTCCGAGTATCCCTCCCTGATCTGGGCCGGCAGCGGGTATGGCGTGGTCTGGCACGACAACCGGGACGCGACTTCGGACGGAAACTGGGAGATCTACTTCACCAGACTTCTCCCGTCGGGCACCAAGATCGCCTCCGATCTGAGGCTGACCAACGACACGGCGATCTCGAGCTATCCGTCGCTGGTCTGGACCGGCAGCGAGTACGGCGTGGCCTGGCACGATCACCGCTTCGGAGACTGGGAGGTCTATCACGCAATCGTCAACCCGGCCGGTGTCAAGGTCAGCGGCGACATTCAGGTTTCCAGCGCGACCTCCGGCTCCTACGCACCCTCGCTGGTCTGGACCGGTAGCGAGTACGGCGCCGCGTGGCACGACGACCGGGACGGCACCTTCGACATCTATTTCTCTAGGGTCTGGTGCTGCACCGACGCGGACTCGGACGGTTTCACCGTTTGCGAGAACGACTGCGACGACGGGAATTCCGGCATCCATCCGCTCGCGAGCGAGGTCTGCGACGGGGTTGACAACAACTGCGATGCGACGGTCGACGAGGGATTCCTGACACCCGGTCCGATCCAGGGGCTGCGGATCGCGGACGACAAGACGACGATCCGCTGGGACGTGGAACCTCTGGCCGATCGGTACGAGGTATTGAAAGGCGATCTCGTGAGTTTGCGACAGAGCGCCGGCGATTTCACCGTTTCGCTGACCGAATGTCTGGAGAGCGATTCTCTCGACGCGCAATCGGCGGACGGGCTCGACCCGGGTTCCGGTCAGGGCTTCTATTACCTGGCACGGGCGTTGCGGGACTGCAAGTTGGGAACCTGCGACACCGGTCACCCGGCCCAACAGGAAAGTCGAGACGTCGAGATCGATGCATCCGGAAACAGCTGCCCATGATGCTCGAACGGGTCTGCGAGCCCGGTTTCGTCTCGCGCGAACAGATCAATCGCAGCGCCGCATACCGGGGGTGGTCATGAGAAACTCAGCGTCGATTCCAGGTCTCGTCATCGCGTCCCTGTTGTTCGCGGGAGTCGCTTTGGCGACCGTGGGCCCCGAGGTCAGCGTCAGATTGCTGGGAGAGCCTCGACCGGCGGAAGCGGGAAAACCGTTCCAGGGCGAGATCCAGATCGTCTCCGGTAAGGAAGCACTGGTCTCAGGGTTTCGGTTCGAGCGAGCGTTGCTTGCCGACGGTTCGAAGGGCGCCGGTCCGCAGGTTCTCGCGTTCGATGCTCCGGTCACCAGACAGCTGGCCGTCGACGAATCGATGATCGTGAAGTTCGAGGTCCTTCAGGACCCCGGGGAGCCACTGCTCTTCGTTTTCGAGTTCGACGACCATACCGTTGCACGGCGGTTCGATCTCTCACCCGAGCACTTCAAGTTGATGACCGAAGGCGCGACGCTGATTAGGGAAGTCGACCTCGGCGGGACCCAGACAGCTTCGGATCCGGACCGATCGGAGATCGCTGTGGAGGAGGCGGCGGCGGAAGAGATCGAGAGCGCCTCGGTCACCAGGATTATCCAAGTCTCCGGTCAGCTCGCCTACGTGCGCGAGGGGCGGTGCATCGACACCGATTTCGACTACGCGGCCGACACTTGTTCGGATCCGTGGACCACCACCTGCGGACACTGCTCGGCGACGACCACGATCCCGTGCACGCACGGGGTCCATTGCCCGGATGGCGAGACCTGCGTAAACGATTGCCCCGAGACCTTGAACGGCGCCGACGCCGTGACCTTCCACGTCAAGGACGACAACGCGGGTCCCGACACGACCTACATCACCGACCGCACGGACGAGCACGGGGCCTTCAACGTCTTCATCGAAGCTTCGGGGAATCCCGATCTGTACGTGGAGTTCGAGGCGATGAACGGAGTCGTAGCGATCCGGGGCGGGACTTGGGGATCCAACAACTACAAGTGGCAGACGATCCGTCACAACGACTACTCGGGCAATCACCTAGGGCTCGGCACGCTGATCGCCTCCACGATGTCCGGGGCGCTGGAGATCCACACCTCCATTACGCGCGCCGCGCGGTGGTATTACGAGAACGAGGGCGTGTGGACCCCGAGCGTCGTCGTTCGCTGGCCCCACGCCGATGATTACCAAAACTCCTTCTACAGCCCCGAAGACGAAGAGATCAACCTCATGCCCGGTGCGGCCTGGAGTCTGCGGACTCAGATCCACGAGTGGGGTCACCACTGGACCAAGCGGTTCGCCCGCATCGCCTGGCCCGATACCTGCAACGGTGTGTGCGACGCAGGCTCGGGAGATATGTGTGCCGGACACTGCCTGTGGTGCGAGGAAAGTGAACGAGTAGCCTGGAGCGAGGGGTGGCCCGACTGGCTCGCGGACGCTGTCGCGAGATCCTATCGGGCACGCTACAACGTCCTGCCAATGACTCTTGCCGGCAGCGACATAGAATCGGCGCGGGACGAGCCGGGATGCGGCGACTGCATCTGCCCTCCGTACGAAACCGAGGGCTATATGGCAGCGCTGCTGCGCGACATCGAGGATGCCGGATACGATTCGAAGTCCGTGAACGGGGAGGTTCCTGCGGGACCGTCTGGCCGACAGGTCCTACGGTTCTCCCCACACCCGCCACCTCATCCCGAGTACTTTCCCGGACTGAAGCCGAACACGGCCGTATCCGTTCGTTTGAGCGCGACCACGTCGGGTTTCCTCCCGCGGCTGACGATTTCGTGCGCGGCGGAGGATGGGGACATCGAGCCCGGAGAGTGTGACAACGTCATTCTCGAAGACACGGACGGCGATGGCGAAGTGTCGATCGATAAGTATGTCATTCCCGCCGGGGCCTACCGAGTCGATGCACTTGTCGAGGGAATGAGCGGCACCTGGGGGACCTTTACGATCCAGTTCGACGACTACGACGACGCAGGGGGAGACGATATTCCCGACGAACTGGCGCTGGGGGTGGGTGAGATCTTCGCTGTTACCAGACTCGATCGGCCTATCACTCCGTCTCAGTTCCTGACCGCTTTTCAGAATCGTTACCCGGGTCAATTGCCGGGACTGTGGTCCACGGCGACCAACCTCGGTTACTTCATTGCGGACGACGTCGCCCCGGGGGCCCCGTCCGGACTGACGTCGATCAGCCATCCCGTTGGAGACCCCTCGTCGAATCCGGCGATTAGCTTCACGTGGTCGCCCGCACCGGACACCATCTCCGCTGTCGGTGGCTACAGCTGGTCGCTGTCCCAGAGCGGTCCCGCGATGCCCGACTCCACTGCCGACATCGGCCGGGTGACGAGCTTCACCACTGCCGACCTGGCACCCGGCTCGTATCACTTCAACCTGAGGGCCGTCGATCGCGCCGGGAACTGGGCGTCTACTTACGAGAGCTACGGACCGGTCGAGGTCCTGCCGCCGTGCAACATCACTGTTATCGCACCCGCGGACGGCGAAGTCTGGCGCATCGGAGAGATTCGAACCATCAGTTGGACCTGTACGCGGGACACCGATCTGTACGGCTGGGAACCGGTGCACCTCGAGCTGTACCGGGGCGACGTGTACCAGCGAGGACTCGGTACCTCCTCGAGCGGCTCGACGAGCCGCGAGATCTTTCCGGACGTTCCCCCGGGAACGGACTACCGTATCAAGATCACGTCCCGAGACTGGGCCGACGACACCGCGTTCAGCAGCGGCTTCTTCACGATCGAGTCCGATCTGCTCGACAACGGCGACGGCACGGTTTCGCACTGGAATTCGTGCCTGATGTGGCTGCAGGATACCGGGACGGCGGGCAGCACGATGACGTGGGAGACCGCCGCGGCCTGGGCACGAGATCTCGACTTCGCCGGCCACACCGATTGGCGTCTGCCCTCGGGCCGGGATCCCGACGGCTCGGTTTGCGACAGTAGCTCCTCCGGCGGTAACTGCGTCAGTACCGAGATGGGAACGCTCTACCATCGACGTCTGATCTCGGCTCTCGCCCCCGGGCCGTTCACGATGCCCTACTGGCAGTTCTGGACGTCGACGCAGCAGCCGAGCGACGCGACGCGCGCAATGGCACAGGAGATGCTGGATGGCGCGCAATTCGACACGCCGAAGACCCGCTACAACGGGCCCTGGGCGGTCAGGGCGATCCCCGGCTGCACGCCGATCTATGCCAACTTCGTGGTGCGGCCCGACGCGGACGGCGACGGCTTCGTGAGCGGCGACGACTGCGACGATTCGCAGGCGGGCATCAGCCCCATCTCACCGGAAGTCTGCGGCGACGGCATCGACAACGACTGTAACGGCGCGGTCGACGAGTTCTGCAACTGTGGCGACGGTCTTGTCGACAACGGCGACGGTACCGTGACGGAGTCGAGCACCTGTCTGATGTGGGTCAAGGATTTTCGGCAAGCAGCGTTCGGTCAGTACAGTTGGCAGGGTGCCATCGACTTGGCGGACAGCTTTGTTTTTGCCGGTTACGACGACTGGAGGCTACCCGAGACGTTGGTGCCGGATGCTACCTGCGACTGGACCCCGGCACGCGGATACAACTGCACGGGAAGCGAGATGGGACACCTGCACTACGCGACTTTGGGCAACCTGGCGACGCAGACCCCCGCGTGCACCGGGCCCTTCGTGAACTACGGAGACGGCTGGTCGAGCCGTGTCTGGTCAGGTACGGAGGACTCATCGGATCCTGCGAGGGCCTACTACTTCATGTTCGACGCCACGAATCTTTCGGGAGCGCAGGACACGATCTCGAAGCAAGTCGATATCTGGGGTGCTCTGGGATGCGGAGTGCTGCCGGTGCGCGTCGATCAGGACTGCCTCGGCGATACCGACGGCGACGGCTACCGCAGGGGCGTCGATTGCGACGACACGGACGGCGAGGTCTACCCCGGCGCGTGGGAGCTCTGCGACGGCAAGGACAACGACTGTGACGGTTTCGTCGACGAGGATTCCGCGATCGAGCAGTCGTGCAGCGTCGGCATCGGGGCATGCGAGAGCTCCGGCAGCCTGTTGTGCGACACCCAGAGCCTCGGGACGAGAGTGCTCGGAGATCTTAATCCCGGATCGAGCGGATCTTTTCCCGCCATACTCGGAGAGACGGGAGGAGCGCTGCTCTTCGCCGCCAACGACGGGTCGTCGGGGTCGGAACTTTGGAGGACCGACGGTACTCGACCCGGCACGGCTCTGCTCAAGGAGATCAACTCCGGTTCAGCGGGCTCGGGGATCTTTTCGCTCGCGGCGGCGACGGTCGGCAGCCAGGTCTTCTTCGGAGCCGACGACGGCATCAACGGTCGCGAGCTGTGGAAGAGTGACGGAACCGCCGCCGGCACCACCCTGGTCAAGAACATCTATCCCGGATCCGGCGGCAGCTCGCCCAACCGCTTCACCAGCGTCGCCGGCACGCTGTTCTTCACGGCGACGAGCAGCACCACGACGGGCCAGGAGCTGTGGGTCAGCGACGGCACGCAGGCGGGCACGCTGATGGCCAAGGACATCTATCTCGGTTCGAACACCTCGAATCCCGACAACCTCACCGCGCTCGGCACGACGTTGTTCTTCGCGGCGAGCGACGGAACGAACGGCAGGGAGTTGTGGCGAAGCGACGGCACGACGGCGGGCACCACACGGGTCAAGGACATCGCGACGGGCGGTGGCAGCTCGAATCCGCAGAACTTCGCTGTCCTCAACGGAACGCTTTACTTCCAGGCCTCCGACGGCTCGAATGGGACCGAGCTCTGGAAGAGCGACGGCACCGAGGCCGGAACCGTGATGGTCAAGGACATCAGGGCGACGCCTCCCGGATCCCGTCCGGCTTACCTGACGGTCGTCAACGGCGTGCTTTATTTCTCGGCCAACGACGGTGTTCACGGCGGCGAGCTGTGGCGAAGCGACGGCACCGCGGCGGGAACGACGATGGTCAAGGAGATCCGTAGTGGCTCTTCGGGGTCGTACCCGTACCGGATTACGAAGGTCGGCAACACGTTGTTCTTCTGGGCCGACGACGGTGTGCACGGGATGGAGCTGTGGACGAGCGACGGCACGGCGGCCGGTACCGTACTCGTCGCGGATATCGAGCCGGGCTCCGGCTCCTCGGATCCGACTGACACGATGGAGTACAACGGGCTCCTGATCTTCTCTGCGTACGAGATCTTGCTCGGTAATGAGTTGTGGAGGAGCGACGGTACGCAGAGCGGAACGGTCCTAGTGAGAAACATCGCACTCGGCGACTGGGGATCCTATGCCCACGAATACACATCGTACGACGGGAGATTGTTCTTCATCGCCGAGGATGGCACAAACGGCGTCGAGTTGTGGGCCACCGACGGTACCGAGGACGGGACGGCGTGCTCGGCCGTGCCCGGCATTCCCGCGACCGAGGTCTGCGACGACGTCGACAACGATTGCAACGGCAGCGTCGACGACAACGCGGTCGATGCCATCAACTGGTGGGCCGACGGCGACGGCGACGGTTACGGTGCCGGTTTCAGCTTTGCGGCGTGCGACGCTGCGGCTGGTTACGTCACCGACGGCACGGACTGCGAGGATTCCAACGCCGCCATCCACCCCGGTGCGGTCGAGGTGGGCTGCGACGGGATGGACAACGATTGCGATCCCGTGACACCGGAGGTCTTCGACGCCGACGGCGACGGTCTGGCGTGCGACCTCGACTGCGATGACATCCTCCCGGGATGCACGACCGATTGCACCGACGGAAACGCCAACGGCATCGCGGACTGCGCCGAACTGCCGGGCGACGCCGACGCCGACGGTACTCTCGAACCCGACGACTGCGACGACAGCGATCCGAACAACTGGACCTCCTGCTCGACCTGTGTCGACGCGGACACGGACGGCTTCTTCGTCGGGTGCGACGCCTATGTGACGATCTCGGGCCCCGACTGCGAGGATTCCGCGGCGACGGTCCACCCCCAGGGCTGGGAGGTCTGCGATCTGATCGACAACAACTGCGACGGTTCGACCGATGAGGCAGCGGTCTTGCTCTCCCGACTCGAGGATCCGAATCGAACGGCGTCCGCCCGCTTCGGTAGCTCGATGGCCCGCATCCACGACGTCGACGGCGACGGGACCGACGACTTCATCGTCGGGGCCCCGAACGATACGGTCGCCGGCCTGTCCGAGGCAGGAAGCGCGACCGTCTTCTCCGGCCTCACGCGACGCCCGATCCACGTCATCACAGATCCCGCTCCCGCACCGACGGACCACTTCGGTGTGCGGGTTGCCGCCATCTCGGACGTCAACGCGGACGGCATCGACGACATCCTCGTCGGGGCCGACGGTGACTCGTTGGACACCGGGATCGCGTTCGTCTTCTCGGGATCGGCGACCGCGAGCTTCGCGCTGATTCACCAACTGCAGGATCCCACGGGTGCCCCCGGCGACCTGTTCGGGTACAGCCTGAGCGCTCTCGGCGACGTCGACGGAGACACCGTGCCCGACATCCTTGTCGGTGCCCGTGGCGACGACGGCAATCGAGGTAGTGCGACCGTCTTTTCCGGTGAGTCCGGCGCTACTCTGCGCCAGCTGACCGATCCCCTCGGCGACGCGAACGACTACTTCGGGTACGCCACCTCCGGCATCGGCGACGTCGACGGCGACGGAACGCCCGACATGCTCGTCGGAGCGTTCGGAAGCGATTCGCCCACGGCAACCGCCCCGGGCGTTGTAATCGTGTTCTCCGGGGTCGACGGTTCGATCGTCCGACGACTGTACGACTCGTCGGGCGAGACGGGCGACGACTTCGGGCGAGCGATCGCGAACGCTGGAGATCTCGACGGCGATCTGGTCGACGACATCGTCGTCGGTGCCCCGCGCGACGACGACACGGTCCTCGGAGTCGACGCAGGAAGCGTAACTGCGTTTTCCGGCGCAACCGGCGCGAAGCTGGCCAAAACCGTCGATCCCGAGGGAGGCAGCGACGAATGGCTCGGATACAGCGTTGCCCGAATTGGCGACGTCGATGGCGACGCGGTCCCCGACCTGGTCGCCGGCGCCCTGAGAGACGACACCAGCTCCGAAGCGAACGTGGGAAGCGCCCTGGTTCTCTCGGGAGCCAGCCTGGCCGCGACGAGCAGGCTCTCATACGACCTGGGGGCCCTCAACGAGGGATTCGGCATCAGTGTCTGCGGCGTCGACGACCTGGACGGCGACGGTCTTCCGGACATCCTTGTCGGCGCCTACCGGGCCGACCCCGCCTCGAGTCAGGACTCGGGTCGCGCCTACCTGTTCTCCTCCGCTCTCGCGCAGGACACCGACGGCGACGGCAGCGGCAATCTGTGCGACACGGACGACGACGAGGACGGCCACGCCGACACGATCGACTGCTCGCCGCAAGACGCGGACACCTACACCGGCGCGTCGGAGGTCAACGACGGACGCGACAACCAGTGCGACGGAGACGACGGCTATGGCCTGATCGACGAGATCTCGGGCGTAACCGGTTTCCTCGATCCAGACGACAAGACGCGTTACTCGTGGACGAGCCAGCTGGGCGCGACGATGTACGAGGTGGCCCGCTCACCGCAGCCGGATTTCGCCACTTGCACTCTCTTCACGACGCCCGACGGTTTCCTGATCGACACGGCCACCCCGAATCAGGGAGAGGTCTTCTACTACCTGGCCCGGCCCGTAAGCCCGTACACGGGCAGTTGGGGCGCCAGGTCACCTGACGAGGAGCGGATTCTGAGCTGCGGAGGGTGACCCAGCACAATCCGGCATTCGGGGGGCCTGCCAGCACCTAAAACATATAAAAGAGGATGGCAGTCCCCAGAAGGACGAACGCGAGCGCGTACTTCACCGCCGTCCCGACCACGAAGCCGATCAGCGTTCCGACGCCCACCTTTCCGGCGCGTTTGAAGTCGGGGTCTTTCGCGTACTCGAGGACTACGGCGCCGGCGATAGGACCAATGATGATCCCGGGCAAGCCGAACCCGAAGCCGACCATAAGCCCTACGAATGCTCCGAGCAGCCCCCAGTAGGACGCGCCGAAGCGCTTCGCGCCCACGATACCGGCGGCATAGTCCACGATACTGATCACCGCGGCCAGACCGCCGGTCACCAGCAGGCCGGTAAGACCGATACGCGAGAAACCGTCTCCCCACGCGACAGCGAGGATCCCGAGAAAAATCAGAGGAGCCCCGGGCAGCGCGGGCAGAACGAGCCCCAGCATCCCGATCAGAATCAACAGGATGCCCACGATGTACAGAACGATCGTCAGGGCCAGGGGCATGGATCACTCCCTTCGCTGCCTACGACATCCATGATACGAGATACGAGAGACTCCGACCGAAGTCTCAACGTGCCGGTCAACCAGGGGCGCAGACGTTTGCCGCATCCACGGTTGGCGCGATCCGTTGTCGGCGGCGCGAGGCGAAAAGAGGGGCGCAGACGTTTGCCGTCGGCCTCGCTGTCTCGGTCGGATCGCCGAGGGGTCGAGATCCAAAGGGGGCGCAGACGTTTGCCGTCCCCACCGTTGGCTCGATCCTGTCGTCGTACCTACGACGCGAACGGGAGGCGCAGACGTTTGCCGCGCCTACCGAGCTCCCGCCCAAACCATCGTACGCTCGACAGCAGCTTCCAAGTTTTCAAAGAGCACCCAAGTCCACCCGCTTCCACCGAGTCGGCGCTCCGGGTGCGGACGGCGCGCACGATCGGCGAAGCCGGTGAACTCGTGGGCGAGACTGTCTCGCCTGATGAATACAATGTAGCGAACACCAACGAGAAGATCCGTATCAAGACGCGATCCAGGGTTTCGGATCCGAAACTCCAAAACCCCCAATCCCCAGGCCGCAGTCGCGAACCCGCGCCCGTCATGGCGCCGAGCCCGCGCGCAACCTATCTTCGCTCGAAGAGCAACCGACACGACCGAGGACGAACGATGGGTCTTTCCCGCAAAACACTCACAAGACTTGCAATCTTGACGATACTGGCCATGCCCGGCCTGGCAGCGGCCGACGAGCCGGCGCAACTCCTCGTGCACTACGACTTCGATCAAGACACGGTCGAGACCGGTCCGTACACCTTGATGGTCTTCGAAAACTCCCAGGGATCCGTCGAGCTGACCGACGCCTACCGCTACAGCGGCTTCCGCGCGGTCGAGATCCGGGATGTCGCGGGCGACGGCGATTTTGCCGAGCTTCAGGGCTACTTCCCCGACCGGACGAGCGGCAAGCTCTTCGTGCACTTCGCCCTGATGACCGCCGCTCCAGACGAGCGGTTCAACGTCGCCTTCGCCGGTCCGTCTCACTTCACCATGCGCAAGCACGGGATCACTTTCTGGCTGAAAAACGTCGACGGTGTCCTGTACCACGTTTCCGCAGGCGAGGACCGAGCCCTGTTCGAAGCGAGGGCGTTCACCTGGTATCTCTTCGACCTCGCCTACGACATCGACAACGGAACTTACGATCTGGCCATCTACGAAGAGAGACAAGCGGAGCCCAGGCTGGTCCTTACCGAGCAACCGAACGCCGTCGCGCAGCCCGGCTCGTCGGTCCACAAATTCTCCTTCGTCGGCGACATCCCGGGCGTCGACGGCTCGAACGCGCATTTCTACATCGACGACATCGAGATCCGATCCGACCGTGCGGTCCGTCAGGGACCGTTCGTCGCTCCCGGACGGCGCATGCTGTTCGTCGACATCTGGGACTACTACCAAAAACAGATGTACGAGCGGCCGGGATGTCCGCCCGTCCTGGGCCACGACGACTTCGGACTCTCGCCGCGAGATCTACACGACCTGTCCCGTACGGGAACGCTCAAGGCCGTCGAAGCGCTCCTCGATGGCCGAGAGGCCTCCCGCCCACCGGTGGATCTGGAAATCCAACTCGAAAAGCTGTTCGAGGGACTGCGACTCTGGCAACGCGGATGCGAGGCCAGGCCGGAATGCGACAGCAACTGCCGAGTAGCCTTCCTCGAACGGGCCGAGGCCGCGATTCCGAACGCCAAGTTGCCTCCGATGTGCCGGGTAATGGCACTGGCCGGTGCGAAACGCTGGGCCGAGGCCGACGAGCTGTTCGTTTCGATCTACCCGGACTGGCAGAACGACCCGCGATTCCCATCGATCTCGGCCGTGCTCGGTCTGGCTCGCGAGCAGATCGAAAAAGCCGAGGAGGAACTGTTCGCCGTACCGGAGGAGCTGACAGGTGACGCACCGCATCCGTTGCTTCGCCGACTGTGGTCCGGCCAGCTCAACCGAGCTCTTGCAGGCGAGCTCGAAACCGAGTTCGGCGATCGTTGGACCGAATCCGTCGAGGCCGCACTGGTCGTCGAGCATCGCTACTACGTGTTCCTGTGGCAAGAACGGTATGACGAGGCCGAGCTCTACGCCGAGCGAATGGTACGCCGGTTTCGCCGAATGGATCTGCCCGTGGGAAGATGGCTCGAGCGTCAAGCCGACGCGGCGTTCTACGCCGGGGACTATGTCGGAGCGCTACGCGGCTACGAACGCGCCCTTCGTATCGCCGGCAATCCCACGGCGGTTCTGCTGAAACTGAGCGACGTGCACTTCAAGCTGGAAAACATCGACGACGAGCGCGCTTACCGCGAAAAAGTCTACGGAACACTCGAGCCGAAGTGGGCCCAGCGCGATCCGGAGCCGGGCCTCAGATTCGATCGCTGTCAAACTTGCCCCGGTAACGAATGATCCCTTCGGCGTCGACGCTGAAGACCGTGAAGTCCCCTACACCGAATTGACCGCACACGCTGCCGTCCGGGTCGGCCAGGCTCGTGCCCGGAAGCCGTAGGTCGGCACTCACGCGCCGGCAGGATTCACTGTCCCCCCGATACTGAACGCCGACGACCGCGGTTTCCCTTTGCTCGAGCGACTCCACGAATTCGGCCACACGAGGTAGCTGCTCGCTGCAGTGCCCACAGCAGCCGGAGTAGAAGTAAACAAACGCCGGGCGCGTACCACGCAGCTCGGAAAACTCCACGCGATTGCCATCACTGTCGTCCAGGGCAAAATCGCGCATCGGTTCTCCGACACGCGTACCCACACGGACCGTCTGTACCATCTCGCCCAGCCGGGGAAGCAGCTCGGACCACAGATCGTGACGCGGATGATGTCCCGTGCTGTCCACGCGGAGGATGAAATCGGCGTCGACGAGCTGGAAGCCCGGAATCATGTCGTAGCTGGCCCGCATGATCAGGCTTTCGCTGCCCACCAGGACATAGTGATTCGGCCGACGGTCTTCACCGAAGTGCTCCGCCCATTGCCGCGCGTCCTCGAGGCTGGGCGGCCCGGTGCGGGACCAGTCGTAGAGCAGCAGCTGCACGTAGACGAGACGCGGGTCGTCCAACGTAACGCCACCGCCATACTGCTCGACGTATTCAGCGATCGACTGCAATCCTTGCTGCGGCCGGCACGTGCGAAACGGTCCGATCTCCGGTCGGTTGCCGCCGGCGAACGCCTGGCATGCGGGGCAGTCGATGCCGATCGGCTCGACGAGAAGCACCCTGCCCTTGAGCTCGGACAGCCGAACCTCCCGTCCGGCGGGATCCTTCAACGCCAGGTCGGGGTAAGGCTCACCGAGCCGGGGAGGCCAATCCGCCGCCCCCTCCGCAACTTCCCCTCGCGCGGATTCCCGGGCAAAATCGGGCGAACAGCTCAGGCTCACGACCGCCAGGATCGCGATCAGCGCCAGCAAGACCAGCGACGAACGATACGGGTGCGTGTGGCTCATGAGATCGGCCTCCGCGTTGGGGTCCGAGTTCAATCTGGGGCTGCGGTGCCCGGGAGGCAACCGCGGATGATAAGCTTGAAGAAACCATGCGGATCGGCACGTTTACTCCCGACCCGTCGCTGGCCCGGCACATTCAGTGTTTCACCGTGCTGGAGCTGGACGGCTCCGCCGCGTTCGGTTCACCCGAGCGGATCCTGCCCGACGGCATCGTCGAAATCGTGTTCCACTACGGGGCACCCTTCGCCATGCGCTACGCCGGCGAGTCGTTCCGCATGCAGCCGACCAGCCTCGCCGTCTCGCAGACACGGCGTTTCGTCGAGATCCGACCGACGGGAAGAAGCGGTTTCGTATCGGCTCGCCTGTTCCCCTGGGGCGCCTGTCGCCTATTCGAGCTACCGGTCGAGGAATTCGCCGACCGCTCGATTCCCGCTCAGGAGCTTTGGGGCGAAGACGCCGCGCGACTCGAGGAGCGCCTGGCGCTGGCCGGCAGTCGGCGCGAACGGGTTCGCGCCCTGCAGAGCTTCCTGAGGGGCAAGCTGCGCGAGGATCGGAACAGTGCGCTCGAGGGCTGGGTGCGAGCGATCAGGAACCGACGTGGCGACGTCGCCGTTTCCGGGTTGTGCGCCGAGCTCGGAGTCGGCGAGCGGAGCCTAGAGCGCGGCTTCCGCGAAGGGTTGGGGATGACGCCGAAACAGTTTGCCCGGCTCACGCGATTCCTGGAGGCGTGCCGCGCGCTACGAAGCGGCGGGTGGACCAGCCTGGCCGAGCTGGCCCTTGCCTGCGGCTACGCCGATCAGGCCCACTTCAACCGAAACATGAAGGACTTCTCGGGTCTGACACCTCGCCAATTCCTCGCCGAGAACCAGGTCTCGTTCCTCGGCAGCGAATGACGGACGTCGGATTTGTTCAAGACATCTCGCGCCCCGCCGCGGTAGGGTATAGCTCGCCAAGAACCGACGGCCGAGGAGGAGGTGCCATGAAAAGCATCGCGGTAGCCGCACTGATCGCCATCGGCGCGACGATCGCCCACGCGCAACAACCCGCAGAGGCCGATCCGTTCGATCCGCTCGCCTTTCTCGTCGGCGAGTGGCGAGGGCAGGAAGACGCGCGGTTCGGCAAGGGAAAAGGCGAACGCCGGTACCGCCTCATCCTGGGCGATCGTTACCTGCTGTCCCAAAACGCCTCGATCTTCGAGCCCCAGGAAGGCCTCCCCGAGGGCGACCGCCACGAGGACTGGACGATCTTCAGCTACGACAAGGGTCGCGACACCTTCGTCGTCCGCCAGTTCAACAGCGAGGGGTTCGTCAACCGGTTCACTCTCGATGCCTCCTCGGTGATCCCAACGAAGATGATCTTCGTCTCCGAGGCGTCGGAAAACGCCCCGCCCGGCCTAAGGGCGCGGCTGACCTACGAGAAGGTGAGCGACGACGAGTTCAACGAGATCTTCGAGTTGGCCATGCCCGGCAAGGACCTCCAGGTGATGATCCGAAACCGCTGGACGAGAGCGACTCCCCCGTAGAGCACGCACACGGGCATACAGGGATGTCGCAGCCAAACGACCGGCAATGTCCTCAGTCCGCGAACTCCTGCAGGTAGGTCGCCACCGCTTGCCCCTCGCGCCGGCGGAGGTTTACGCAGTCGTTGACCTGCTCGGAGACCTTCTGCAGGTTTGCTCCGGTCCCGTCGACCCGGTGATCCGGCTCGGCAAAGAACTTCTCGGCGGTCTCGAGGCGCTGCGCCGAGCACCCGCTCGCGGCAAACGGCATGAACGACTTCATCATCGCCGGCATCGGCGCGGTGAGCTCGCCGTAATGACCGGTGACCCACTCGAACACGAGGTCCGCGTCCTTCTCGGTCTTGGCCATTCCGCCGGGAATGGTGAAGATCTCGTTCGGGCGTAGGGATCCGGAGAGCACGTAGCTCAAAGCAGCTTGTCGAATCTCCGGGTCTTCGAAGCTGCCGAGAGCGGCGAGGTATCTCTCGCGCTCGACCGGCGTCTTCGCCGTCTCGAAGCGCTTCTTGAACTTGTCGTACAGCGCGCGGTCTCCCTGGGCGGCGGCCAGACTGAGCGCCGTTCCGGCAAGCGCGGGATCGACGGATCGCGAGTCGGCCATGTAGGACTTGGCCATTTTTGCGGCGTACCGCCGCACCTCCGGGTCACGTCCCACCTCACCCAGCCAGCTGACGAGCCGTGAGCGCAGCATCGACACGGTCTCGTCCTCGCCCTCGACCGCCTCCATGCCGAAGCGGTCCAGCACGGGGCGCAAGGTCGCCCGCACGTAGTCGGCGAACTCGTCGCGAAGCTCGTCGGGGACGAACGCGCCCTCGACCTTGCCCAGACCGGAAACGACGCTCGAGACGACCTCCGGCTCGGGATCGTTGGCGAAGAGATTGAGAATTCGAAGGTAGTCGCCACCGGAAATGCGACCTGCGTCGAGAAGCGCCGCGGCGTTGCCGACGAAGACGATCCTTTCGGGAGCGGTGAGCCGCTCGGTCGAGTTCTCCGCCAGGTCGACCAGCATCTCGCTCGGCAGGTTCCAACGGTAGTAGCCGATGGCCCCGTCGTCGGGGAAGATCCACTCCACATCGCCGCCGACCTTGAACTTCGTCGTCTTCTTGTCGAGCAGTACGGACTTCGTACGGATGATCTCGCCGTCGTGGTAACGCATGTTGACGGGCACGGTCCAAGTTTGCGGCTCGGCCTCGACCCCGTAGTTGAGAAAGCGCCGCTGGCTCAGCGTCACTTCCCCGTCGGCGCTGACGGCGACGTCGATCAACGGCAGACCGGACTGGTCGAGGAAACTCGACATCGGGCCGCCCACGTCCATCTCGGAGGCCTTGGACAGCGCGGTCCACAGGTCGTCGCCCACCGTGTTGCCCCACGCATTGGCCTCGATGTAGCTCGTCACGCCCTTGCGGAAGGCCTCGGGACCGATCCACTGCTCCATCATTCCCAGCACCGTGCGGCCCTTGCCGTAGGCCAGCCCCATGTCCTCGAAGATCGCCGCGGTGGAATCGATCTCGCCGCGAATCGGCTTGGTCGAGGGTCGGGCATCCATCGACATCAGACCCTGGACCTGTCGCCGCCGGGCCAGGTCGACGCCGTACTCCGGATAGAGCTCGTGCGTGATCTTCTGGCCCATGTAGGTGGCGAAGGCCTCGTTGAGCCAAAGGTCGTTCCACCACTCCATCGTCACGAGATCGCCGTACCACATGTGCGCGAACTCATGGGCCAGTAGCCCGGCGAGGCCTCGTTTCTGAGCGTTGCTCGCCGCGGCCGGGTCGAGCAGGATCGCCGCGTCGTCGCAGACGACTGCCCCGGGGTTCTCCATCCCGCCGAACCAGTACTCGGGCACGGCGATCAGATCCAGTTTCTCGTACGGATAAGACTGTCCGAAGTACCGTTCCAGCGCGGCCAGAATCGGTGGGCTCATCTCGGCAGTGAGTCCGGCCAGATGACTCTGTCCTTGCACGGTGTAGATACGGCCGGGTACCGACATGCCCATGATGGGAACGCTCTCGAGCGGTCCACTCGCGATGGCCAGCAGGTAGCTGGGCATGGGCGGGGTCTTGCGAAAGACCACGGTCTTCCAGCCCCCTTCGGCCTTCTCGCTTTCGACCGGCGTGTTCGACACGGCCACCTGGGCGGCAGGGACCACGAGCGTCATCTGGAAGGGGATCTTGAACCGCGGCTCGTCCCAGCAGGGAAAGGCCTTGCGCGCGTCGACCGCCTCGAACTGCGTGAACAGGTACCCCCGGTTCTCGTACAGCATGCGGTAGAGGCCCACGGCCTGCGTGTTGAAACGGTTGGTGAAGTCGATCTCCAGCGTGTGCTTGCCCGGAGTCAACTTGCGCTCGGTCGAGATCGAGACGACGCCGTCCTTGCCCCTTGCGGTCTGCAACGTGTTCTCGGCACCTTCCGCATCGCGAAGCTCGATCCGTTCGAACGACTGCCCCTCGGCGTGGAACTGAAAGGTGTCGGTAGGCTGCTTGACGTTCAGCTCGACGCTCACCGAGCCGCTGTACTCCTCCTGCTCCGCATCGATCTTCAGCTGGATCGATTGGAAGGTCGGCACGACCTTCGAGTCGAGACGCAGGTCCGCGGCCAGAACGCTCGTGACGAGCGCAAGCAGGCCGGCCACCGCGACGAACAGACAGAGACGGGGTGTGAGTTTCATTTCATTCTCCCTCGGGGAACCCCCGAATTTTACGGGAGATCGCCGCCAAAGCAAAGCTCGCGACGACACGTGGTATAGTCGGCCAGTCTTTCGGAGCGGAAGTTTTCAGCAAGGGGGTTGACATGAATCGCAAGAGCTTGCTTTGGATGATCACCGTGGCGGTCGTTTCGATCGCGGCGGTAACGGGATGGATGTTCACCCATCAGAGCGTGGCCGCCGCGGGAGAGGCCTGGGCCATCAAGGCCGACATCGCGGAGGCCTGCAGCTGCAAACCGGTCTGTCCGTGCCTGTTCGGCTCGCCCTCGACGGGGAATCCGTGTGAGGGGAGCCGGCTGATCGATATCAAGCAAGGACACGTCGGCGGCGTGGAGCTGGATGGTATCCCGGTCGTCGTCACCTTCCGCATGGGCGGCTTTTCGAAGTACTGGATCAGTGACAAGGCCACCGACGAGCAGGCCAAGGCCGCGGCCGAGCTGATCACCCACGCATTCCCCTCGTTCAAGGAGTGGGGCATCGTTTCGACCGAGAAGGTCCCTGTCTCGATCATGCGCGCGAACGGACGGATGAAGTTCACCGTACCGACCGCCACCGTGGAGATGAAGGCGATGGAGGGCAGAGACGGCAAGCCCGTCACGATCCACAACATGCCCGCGGCGTTTCTCGACGGCTACACGCAGTACGTCTCGGTCGAGAACAGCCACGAGAGTGCCGAAGTCACCTTCGAGTACTCGGGGACCAACGGCTTCACGTCGAGGCTGGAGGCGGACGGCTCGTAGGAGCGCGCTGTCATGAGAGGCCGATCGTCCCTCTGCCTTCTCGTTCTCTGCTTGCTCGGCTCCGCGACTGCGGCGTCCGATAACGCCGTCGAGGTCGAGACGATCGAGCAACCCGGGCTGCGGACCGTGGAGTTCAAATCGGACCGCGGCACCGTCTGGGTCAATCTCCCCGCGGACATGGCGGCGGGCGACACCCTTTCGGGCACGGTCGTCGCCAGCGAGGACGGAAAGAACGACAAGCAGAAACGCAAGAACCGTGAGCTCCTGCTCGCGAGCACGATTTCGATCGGCAGGCGGGAGGTCGGCGTCGGCGACCCGCGCTTCACGCTCGACCTCGCCGCCGATGCAGCAACGACCCTTTCCGTTTCCTTACTCGATTCGGCGGGGAACGCCGCCGAAGTGGCGCAGGCCGAGGTCGCCCTGGATCTCGAACCCCCAACCGCGCCGTGGAACTACACGGTTCCCACCGTCGGCCAGCGAGGCCGATCGATTTACATCACGGGACCGTTCGACGGCGCGCTTGACGGTTCTTCTCTGACACTGGACGGGAGCCCTCTCGACGTGCTGGCCGAGTCCCCGCGCGGCGCCGTCTACCGCGCGCCCGTCGATCACGTCGGCGCCGGTACGCTTCGGCTCGACGAAGCCGGGCGAGTCGTCGCGGAAGGCGACTACCACAACGTCCAGCTAAAGCTGACCGCGCCGAAGACCCGTCTCGACTCGGGTGAAGCCACGACGCTGACCGTCGCCGTCACGGGGCTCGACGCTTACGAGGGCGATGCGAGCCTGACCGTCGATCTGATGCCGGAGAGCGTGATCGGCATGGAGGGTGGTAACTACGCCGAGCGGACGCTCGACACGCAAGAAGACGACGTCTATGTCGAGACGTTCGACTTGACCGGCCGCACGCCGGGCGCCTGGAACGCGATCGCGACGGTTTCCGGAGACAAGCGGTCCTACTTCAGCGGACGGTTCGCGTTGGAGATCGACGGCGAGTTCGAGACCTACGTGAGGGTCGTCGACGCTCCCGGGATCCACGCCGAGCTGTCGATACACCACCTCGGGCCCTCGCCGATCAAGCTGCTGGATTCGGTTCAATCGGCGAGCGATTCGATCACCTTCGGAGTCGATCTACCGCTGACACCTCGCGTCGAGAACTGGATCAGGACGGCCGTCGAGGGGAGCCACGCACCGCAAAGCGGGTCGATCATCGCCCACGACGCCCGGCGAGACGAGACCCTGCGTTTCACCGTCTTCGACAGGGCCGTCGTCGACATGGTCTCCGTTCCTGCCCTCGGTGGAACGAGCAGCACCGAACCCACGTACGTGACCGTGCGCATCCAGGCCGAGGAAGTCCACCCGAAACGAGGGGAGAAGGCCGAGGTCGGAGGTGTCATCGCGCCACAGACCAAGAAGTGGCTCGGCTCGAGCTTCCGTTTCGATCTCGGCGATCTTCCTTGCGATCGAATCAGCAAGATCGATTCGATCAGTTGGAAACAGGGAGTCGTCAAAGACGAGGTTGGCGCGTTTCGCGAGCCGACGAAGGAACCGGCATCGATCGAGGTTCCGCCGCTGAAACTCACGATCTCGACGGCCGACGTCGATCCGTGGAGAACCTGGGCGCGGCAGTTCACGATCGAGGGTAAGTGCGAAGAGGGAGACGGACTGTCCGGATCGCTGGAGCTCCTGGGTCCGGACCGCCAAACCGAACTCGGGCCGATCCGGTTCGAGAACGTCTGTCCGGTCCGAATCGATCTTCCCGATGTCGAGACCGACAAGGCAGAGCGAATCCAGGTTGAGCTGATCGCCACCAAGGTGCGCTTCACCCGATAGACCCACCTCTTCGATCCGTGCATGAAACCGGACTCCGGTCGGGAGTCGCCCGGGGAGAGGGGCCAGAGCTCCTGGCGTGATCTACCTCGATTATGGCGCTTGGCGTCAATGCGGCGCTCGCTATCCACCCATACAAGAGAATCGAGACAATGTTCGAGCGGCGTAACGGCCGTCCACGCGGGAGAGACCGAGTTTCTGGGCACAAGGGGGGGTGTGCAACTTTGGGGGCGCAGAGGCAACGGCCATGCAAGCCAAGAAGCACCTCCGGCAGAAGAGAGAGTTCTCGCAGGGCAGACCTACGGTGCCTCGCGGCGATGCTCGGGCTCGAGCCATCGATCCCACCGATCTCTCCGATCTTCCGATCGAGAGTCTCGTCGATTCTCTTGCCGAAGCAGACGAACGACTCCGATACGCGGTCGACTTCTGTGCTGCTCGCGATTCACTGGCCACCGTGTTTCTGGATCTGCCGCCGCTCTGCCGCGACCACGTTCTGCAAGAAAACGCTTCTGCTCCGCGGGAAGGCCATCGCTGGGCGTTCGAGCGCCTCGAGGCGTGCTACGACCGGCTCGCCGCATTCGAGGCGACACACCCTGACGCGGAGGTTTCGCGCGCCCTCGTGATGGCGCGGCAAATCAAGACACGAATGATTCGTGCGCGCGAGGCCCTGATCCTGGCCAACTTGCGCATCGTGCCCCACATCGCAAAGGGTTTCGCCACCGGTGCTCTCCCGCTCGTGGACATGGTGCAAGACGGTTACCTCGGCTTGCTGCAGGCCGTCGATCGCTTCGATCCGAATCGCGGGTTCAAGTTCTCGACCTATGCCGCCTGGTGGATTCGGAAGGCACTGAACGACGCGTTCAGATGCCATGCCCGACTAATACGCTTGCCCGAAAACGTACGTCGCGAGCTCGGTCAGCTCCGGAGCGTCTCGCAAGAGCTGAGGGCCTCTCTGGGACGTTGGCCCACGGACAAGGAACTTGCCGAACGGATGAGACTTCCGTTCAAGAGAGTCAAAAAGCTACTTGCCGTCGGGCCCGATCTCTATGCGATCGAGGATTTGGCGGCGTATCGCGATGCCGGATGGGAGGCGGTCGTTCGTGACACCGCGGCACCGGATCCGCTGGAGTCGACGCTGCGCTCGGAATTGCGGGATCGGGCCGAAGAGGCGCTTCGAGTGCTCAGCCCGCGCGAGCGTGAGATCGTCAGATTGCGTTTCGGTTTCGATGCCGGCGAAGCCGTGACCCTGCATCAGATTGCGCTGCAGTTCGGTCTGAGTCGCGAGCGCGTACGTCAGGTCGAGAGGTCGGCGCTGAAGAAGATGGGCCGCTGGGCTAGGCGTAGGCCACCCGTCAAGTAGTTGAACGGCCGATACTTCACCACACGCGGGACCCGACGGCTTACCGCGGCGCAAAGAGAAACGGAACACATCCCAAAGACAACTACTCCGTCGATGACTCGGCTCGCGTCGTATGATCCAAGCCTTCCCGATTGAAGACTGTCGGGTCGACTGCTAGACTTGAAACAAGATTAACGATCTCCAGGCGGTACATTTGAGGTCTCATTTGTTCCGTTGTCGGACGCGAACGACATGCCTGGCAAGGTGAGATTCAAGACCGACCACGTCGATCCTACGATCCGTGAGTTGGAGTGCACGCGGGAGCGAATGAAGTTCTCCCAGCGGCGCATGGCGCAGGCTCTCCGAGTTCCTTTTCGCACGTACCAGAAGTGGGTCTACACGGGGCAGAAACCGCGCAATCCCGATGAGCTCTTGGAGCGCGTCGGAAACCTGGCCGCCCCTCGGCGATCGAACTGCTGGGAGGCTCTCAAGTGCGGAAGAGGGCCGGGCGAGTCGGGGCAACGCTGTCCCGCGGCGATGGACGCGTCGGCCGACGGAGTGAACGGCGGTGTCAACGGCGGAAGAATCTGCTGGGCGATTGCTGGCACCCTCTGCGACGGCAGGCCCGAAGGAACTCAGGCGAACAACCTCGCCTCGTGCCTCGGTTGCCATTTCTTTCGCCAGGTTGTCGAGGAGGAGGGGCTTGTTTGGTTCAAGCTCCTCAAACCCGGCCAAACGTACACGCAGCCGTGAGCCGAGCCTGATCAGCGGCATCGGTGGAGCGGTTGCACGTCTTGCCAAGGAGTGAAGTAGGCAGGCCCGAAGATGGGCGCGCGCGAGTCGACGCCTTTCGCATTGCCGCCCGCGAAATGCAACCGACTCAGCCGCTCGGACCTACCGCAACCGCCTGAACCAGGGCGGCACGCGTGATGAGCCATGGTGCATGCCATCAGAGGCCACGGCATGGAACGGCGCACGCCGTACCTCGAATTGACCTTCGGAGCGCTCATGGTTGTCGGTTGGGTCCTACTCGGCTCGTTCATATTCGATCGAGTAGTCCAACACGTGGACACCTGGTGGAAGCTCTTCCTCAGCGCACCGATGATCATCAGTGCCGGTGTCTTCGTGATACGGCACGATTAGCCGCCGACTCGGCTACGCTTCGTTTCACGCCTCCAGGCCCTGGTCGAGCGTCTGAACTTTCCGGCGAGCGACGAGAGCAGGGCGCCCCGGGTCCAAGGATCGAGATTCCGAAATCCCGGACAACGGGTTGCCGTCCATGAGAATCGAGTAGTCCTCCTTGAACGCTACCTGGTTTGCCGAACGCGGAGCTGCCGGTCGAGCTCGACGACCGCACTGCCGAAGCCGCGCGAGCGAGAGCGGACGTAACGCGCGTCCAGCAGATAGACGGTGTAGCCTTCGGCGGTCTCCTCGATTTCGACGAAGGGGAAACGCATCCAGGAAATCGCTCCCTGGATATGCGAAGCCTCGAGGGCCGCATTCAACACCGCCGACGATTTCGGCTTGTCGATGGGGTCGGCATGGAGATCGAGAGACGGGCGGGGTAGCCAGTGGAAGGAACCGTAGCGGTACGACGAGGGAGTCTCGGCCAGAACGTCGCGACGGAACGGATTGGCCGGCATCGGGCCGACCATCAGGCGATGCACTGGAGAAACACCCTGGCGCTCGAGCTCTGCGCGAACCCACGATGCGGCAACGGCCGACGATACCGTCATCGCCACCAGGTAGAGTGACGCGAGAGTCAGTCCGACCGCAGCGGTCCGCATGGGACTCTCCCGCACGCCCGGCAACCGGCGAAGGGCAACGATCGCTCCCAGTCCGAGGACCCAGATTGCCCGAGCCGCCAGAGGAACGCGCTCACCCGCCAGGAGCACGAGCAAGCTGCTGAGCACCGCGAGGATCAACCAGCCCCACGGAAAGCCTCGTCGATCCGAACCGAGAAACGCGACGCCTCCCAGCACCAACCAGAGCCACGGGTCGACGATGAAGACCGAGTCGCCGTAGTACCAACGATCGTCGAACGGCATCAACCAACGGATCCCGTACGTGTTCAGCCAGTCGAGAAACGGATGCGTCAGACAGCCGAGGTATGCCAATCCGAGCAAACGAACCGGGCGTGCCGGTGCGCGGCCCGGCTTGCGACGACGTATCCAAAGGTCGTACGCCAGCAGAAACGCGGTCAACACGATGGGTAAGACCAGCACGGCCAGAGGACCGTGCGTCCAGCCACGACGGAACCCCATCGCCGCGTCCGACCCGGCGACGAAACTGAGGATGTCGACATCGGGCAGGTTCGCTCCGACGAGCAGCGCCGCCCCGGCCAGCCTCGTTCCGCGAGCGAGCGGAGTCCGCGCAACCGCGGCACCGACCAGAGTGTGAGTCAGGGGATCCATCGGGAACTAGGCGATCGAGCTAGCCGCCGGCTTCGAAGCGGCTCTCGAGCCAGGCCTCTAGCTCGTCCGGGTCGAAACCCATCGGACCAACTCGCCCCTTGTAGGCCACGATGCCGGACTCGTCGATCACGTAGAGACGCTCGGGCCAGCCGGCGTAGGCTTCCTCGGCAGGATTCTCCATCGGATCGACGACCATCGGCACGCCGTATTCGAAGCGCTTGACGAAGTCGTCCACGATGGCGACGCGCTCGGACAGGCTCGTAGGTTGCTTGTAGCAGACGCCCTGGTCCTCGTTGGCGCCCATCTGCCACTCGTCCTCGGGATGCGCTTCCTTTATGTAGATGGTCAGGAACTCCGCCTGCTCCGCGAAGCGTTCGTGAATCGACTCGATGCGCTCGACCGAGCGCCGAAACGGCGGTCACGTGAAGCTGCCGAAGACGAGGACCAGCGGGCGCGGGCCGATCCAATCGCCCAGCGTCCTCGAAGTCACGCCGTCGAGATCGACCAGGGCGACGTCGGGCGCGGTGTCCCCGACCTTGAGGATGCCCTCGCGGGCCTGGCCGCCGTACATGATGAAGCCGATGAGGTTTCTGGGTCCGATCATCACCACGAATCCGATCACGGCTGCAACCACCACGAGACCGAACACGATCAGGATTTTCTTCAACATGGTTCTCCTCGAGTATAGGGGACAGCAACCTTAATTCCAGGTTGTATTGATTCCGGCGAGCAATGGGGACAGCAACCTCAATTCCCGGCTTTCCGGTTCGAAGCAAACCGTCTCTCGGCCCAACTGGATGTGTAGGAACAAAACCGGTGTAGAATGGAGCCACTCAACGGGATCCGACCGTTCCAAAGCACCATCATCAACGACCGGCCGCGGGCCGGTCACCAAGGGAGGGAAACAGATGGCCGTAAAAGCGGTGCCCGAAGGATACACCACCGTCAGTGCGTACCTGATCGTCAAGAACTCGGTAGAAGCGTTGGACTTCTACCAGAAGGCCTTCGGTGCGGAGGCCGGCGTCCGCATGCCGGGCCCGGACGGCAAGAGCACGATGCACGCGGAGATGCGCATCGGCAACTCGATGGTCATGCTGACCGACGAGAACCCGCAGTGGGAGATGAAGTCGCCGGAGACCCTGGGCGGCTCGGCGTCTTCGCTGCACATCTACGTCGACGACGCCGACAAGCTGTTCAACCGTGCCGTCGAGGCGGGCTGCACGGTCAAGGCGCCGTTGATGGACGCCTTCTGGGGCGATCGCTACGGCAAGGTCACCGACCCGTTCGGCCACGAGTGGGGTATAGCCACCCACAAGGAAGACCTGAGCGTCGAGGAGATGGGCAAGCGCGCCACCAAGTTCTTCGCCAACATGGGCGGCTGCGACTGATACTCGGGGACAGCAACCCTGACTCGGCGAAGCCAATACAACCCAGATATCGAGGGACAGCAACCTTGATTCGGCGAAGCCAATACAACCTGGAATTAAGGTTGCTGTCCCCGTCTCGCGGGACGAAACAGAGTCGGATGCTATGATTCCCTTTGAACTTGAGCTAGGGAGTGACTGGCCATGTCGACCGGTAGCCCAGACCGAACGCTTTTCATCGGCATCCTCGTCGGTGTCAGCCTGGGCCTGGCCTCGGTCCTGCTGTTCTCCACGAAACGTGGGTCTCGACTCCGAACCTCTCTTCTCGAGCGGGCCAAAGACGCCGCCGACCAGGTGAGATCCCTGGGGCGTGATCCGAACGGGTGGCACGATCGTAAGAGAGAACGAGTCGGGCGCACGCTCATGGATCAACTGGAGCGGATCCGATCCGCCGGGCTCTAGCCCGCGACTTGCGCAAGAACGCGGCCCCGGCGCTTACTCCTCGCCCCACTCCACCGCTCGGATGATGTACTTCGGGACGTGCTCCGTCTTGACCAGGTGCGTGACCCGCTGCCCGTAGTTGCCCGCAAAGAAGACGATGACCAGGTC
>Ga0255055_10000194_pt1 | contig 45993 bp, 43 predicted proteins | sample JV7_2_27_MG_FD_188633 | JGI IMG/M metagenome (GOLD analysis project Ga0255055, IMG submission 188633) | Seawater microbial communities from Jervis Inlet, British Columbia, Canada - JV7_2_27 | ecosystem: Environmental > Aquatic > Marine > Inlet | place: Canada: British Columbia | collected... | reverse complement strand
GGCCGCTTGCCCGCACTGTGGGCGATGCCATTAGACTTCCGGCTAGAGCGCCGTACGACAGCTTCGGGCGTAGTTCGCCATCGAACGGGAGCGCTGCGCCAAGCCCCGGAAAGAAGCTCGGGACTGTCCCTCCCGAAAACCTGATTCTCGCGGGATCACGGCCACTTATCGAGGCCCATTCCCAGCGCCTGGATGTCCCAAACCCCCGCCTTCGACAGCGACTGTGACGGCAACCAGGGGCGACGCGCGGCCCGGGTCCCGCCCGCCGGGGCGGCGCGGGGAGGCTGGCCCTCGACCCGGATCCTCCGTGCCCGAGGAACACCACTCCCCGGGGAGGCCTGACCGGCATCGCGGATCGATTGAGCCGCGCTCTCCGGCACCTTCAGCGACTTGTGGGGCAACGCATCATTCAGGAAGAGGTTGATTCTCGGAAAGAGCGTGCCGCAGGAGAACGATGCGGTCGTTGCCCCAGAACATTTCGGCGCCAAGAAAGAAGGTGGGAACTCCGAAGGCACCGCGCTCATATGCGTCCTTGGCAGTGGCCTTGAGCCGGCGATCCGTTTCCGGGTTGGTGATAAGCGATGAAAAATCGTCGGTCGGGAGACCGACTTCCCCGGCTACGCGAACGCAGAGAGAGAGGTCCAGCGGCCACTCGTCGGAGCCGTAGACTGCACAGGCAAGGCGCCAGCCGTAGGCTGCAACCGCGCCCATGCGGTTGGCGGATTCCGCGGCTCGGACGAGGAGTTGGAAGTCGAGATCACGGCTGGGGGGCTCTCGAAAGGGAATCCCGTAGTATCGCGCCCACATCTCGGCATCTTGGCGGCGGTAGCGCCACTCGTATTGCCCGGAAACAGGCTCTCCCGCGAAGGGATCACGGCCTCGAAGAGCACGGATGTCGGTGCCGCGGACAGGACGCCAGTGCACCCGACAACCCGTGTCAGATTCGAGTCGTGGAATCTGACTGGCAGCCAGGTAGGAGTAGCGGCTACCGGGCGAGAAGAAGAACTCGACAAGAGGCTGCTCTGTCACGTCTCCTGGCCGGCCCTGCCCAACGTTGGGCTGCCTCACCCCTCGTTGTCTTGCTCGATGCGCTTGCCGAGACCCACCACGTCGTCGACCCGATAGCCAATCCGTTCATAGAACTCGATCGCAGAAGTGTTGGTTCCGCGCACTTGAACGTTGACCTTCGGACACCCCGCCTCGCCTAGCAGCTTCTCCACTTCGGCCATGATCGCCTGACCGAATCCATTCCCTTGCTGCTCGGGAGCAACTGCCAAATAGTTGACCCATCCACGGTGGCCATCGTAGCCGGCCATCGCCGTGGCGACGAGTTCTCCATTCAGGCATCCAACCAGGAACATCTCGGGCTGGACCTCGAGCTTTCGGCGGATGTCCTTCTTGGGATCATTCCAAGGACGCAAGAGATCGCACTTCTCCCAGAGAAGAATGACAGCGCTCTCATCTGACGGATGAAACGTTCGGATGTTCACCAGAATCTCGTAAGAAGCCTCACGGCCAACCGCCCAGCTGCCGCCGACATTGAGATTACCACGGGCGACCCGCCCCGGGGAGCCCCGACCGGCGCCGCGGGTCGATTGGCCCGGTTCGTCTGGTGGGCGGGTGGCTTGTTGGACGGCGCACTACGACGCCAACGAAGCGAGACACTCAGTTCTAACTGGCGTTGGGGTATGCGCACAAGACGGTGTCCACGGGCTTGATACCTCTGAAGTACCGACAGATGGACGTGTCCTTGACTGCGCACTTGTGCGAAGAGCTGTCTTCCGCGTCGTTCCACGGACACGCTTCCTGTTCCCACTTGAGACCAGCCGTGGGGATGAGATCGATGTCCATGTTCCCGCCGCGAAGCTCACGAATTGACTCAGCCATCGTCTCTCCCGGGACAGGTTGTAGGCGACTTCGCGCGGCCCAGCGGACCGGGCTCATCACCGGCGTGTGAGAAAGTGTAAAGGATCTACCTGGACTTGTGTAACCGATCGTCCGGACCGTTCATCTGCTCCCAAAGGGGGCAGGATGATCCCGGCGTAGCGCAGCAAACTCCTGTCCATTTCATTTCTCCCCCGTGACCACCTGGAAAAGGCCCCGGTGCTTCGGGGTCTTAGTCACGTTCCTGAAGCCGGCCTCTCTGACCTCGTTCTCCAGGCCGATCCTGAGCATCTCGCGCCTGGTCGGGGTCTCGAAGTTGAACGGGAGCCAGTAAAAGAGCCAGAGGCCGGAGAGAAGCCTCAGCAGCAGACTGTCGGGACTGTCCAGTTCCAGAACGATCAACTGCCCGCCGTCCCTGAGCACTCTGCGCGCTTCCCGGAGCACCCTCATGCGCAGGTCGTGGAACATCTCGTGAACGGCATGGGGGATGAACACCTTGTCGAATGCGCAGTCGGGAAAGTCGATGCTGGTGGCGTCGGCCGCGATGAAATCTACGTTGGGGAAGCGGTTCTTCCTGGTGGCGACGCGTATCTGGCCGGTAGACAGATCGAGCCCCGTGATGCGCACGTCGGCAGGGGCCTTCTCCGCGGTGATGAATGTGGCGTTCCCGGTGCCGCAGCACATGTCCAGAATCCGCTCGCCCGGCTGGAAGGTGACTTCATCGATCAAACCGGCTCTGGCTTTCTTCTCCCCGCCGAAGGGCAGGAAGCAGTACGCGACCATAAGATTGTAGTAGCGTGACACGATGTTGTCGTACCACCAATTGTATGCCTTCTCGCTGACGTCGTATCCGTTCTTCGTCCCCATACGATATCTCCCAATGGGGGTTTGGCCGCCCTCGACCTGCGCGTCAGGCAAACTGCTGCGAGGCTCCGCAGCCCATGTCGACCCCGCAAGGGCGCGGGCGAGGACCAGCTGCCGCGCCTTGTTGGGCCGCGGCCTTAGGGATGTTCAGGGCCGAGGCGGTCCCTTTCGTAGCCGCTCGCGCGCGCCTTCCAATGACGTATCCCACGTCATGATGTACTCGAGCCACCACGTCGCACCCGCTTCGGCACATGCCTCCACCTTGGCGGTGTCATGCGGGTCATTGGTCTGACCGAACTGGACAACGTCGAACGGCTCGGTGCTAGCGCGGTGTGCCGCTATGTAACCTACAAGGCTACGAAGATCGCTTGGTTCGATCCCCATGCCAGCATTCGCATCTTGGGCCATCGGGACAACCCCATCCCACCGGGCCGCTCGACGAAGCGGTTTCTTGGCGGGCCATGTTGCGGCAACCCACACCGGGACTCGCGGCTGCTGAACAGGAGGTTGAAAGCCAGCGCACTCAACGTGATAGTAGGTCCCGTGGTGCTTCACGGGCTTGCCGCTCCACAGCCCGGCCAACACCTCCAAGCCTTCGTCAAGCTTGGACGCGCGCGTCCTCCGGTCGCCGTCATCACCGAACGCAGTGTATTCAGGAAAGGCGGGGAATCCCGCGCCAACTCCCAGGACAACTCGTCCGTTTGAAAGATGGTCGAGGGAGATGACTTCGCGCGCGAGCTTTGCGATGTGTCGGCGTGGCAATGGGGTGACAACCGGTCCCAGACGAATATGCTCTGTACGCATTGCCATCGCGGTCAGTGCGATCCAGGGGTCCGCAGTTGGTTCTTTGAATTGGAGATGGTCCCAGATGAAAAAGCCGTCCCAGCCGGCCTCTTCTGCTTGATACGCAAGATCAGCGAGTACGGATGCGTCTCCGCAGAAGTCAAAGTTCGGCGTGTAGAATCCAAATCTCATGCCCGCGAGTCTACCGGAAGCCCCCGGGGCTTTTCTACTGTACGCATTCATTCCAAGGTCGGCCGCGACGAGAGGGGCGACGAGCGGCGATGGGGCTCACCCAAGTCAGGCGGCGCTTCGCCGCTCCGGCTGAACGCCATCGGTGAACCCGGCCGCCGCCCACACCCTACCACGCCCGGCCCGGGCCATGGGCGGTCAGCTCCACTGGCTCGACAACCGGGGGCCTCATGGGTGTCGGGCGGCCTGCCCGCGCAAACTCACAGGCGTGGGCCGACGATTGCGACGGCCTCGGGCGAGGTTACGACTGGTATCACTTGGAAACTCATGAGGTCACTCCAGCGTGACATCCACCGATCCAGAAGGGCGGGATCGTCGCATTCCATCACCTGATAGCAGCGCGTGAGGTCCTGCGTGATCCAGCTCCCGAGGTACTTGAGGCCGTCGGGTAGCTGGCGCCCGCTGTCTCGGAAGCGGCGATACACCGGTTCCGGGGCACCGTCGCAGAAATCCTCGATGATCATGTAAATCATTGGCGAACCTACTTGAGCGATCGGGTTTCGTGCGGCCGCCTAGCGGACCGGGCTCGTCACCGGCGCGTGAGAAAGCGTAAACGATCTACCTGGACTTCTGTAGACGATCATCCGGACCGCTCAGCCAGCACACGCTGCGTGCCCAAGGCGATGAGAAGGGCGCCAAAGGAGAGCATTAGGATGGGGAGAAACAGGTCTGACACGGGATTGCTGCCTCGGAGGATATGGCCGATGCGAACGAGCGCATGGCCCCATTCGGCGACGACGCCCACGAGGACGGCGAGGGGGAGATGGCGGCTGGGATCCCGGGCGGCACCGAAGAAAAGCGCCGCCATGGAGAGGTCGAAGACGCCCGCGATCTGGATCTGACCGACGTGCAGCGGGGGCCACGGCGGAGCGACGCCGAAGAACCAGCGCGGAAAAGCGAGACCAGCGACGCCGATGCTGAAGTGTACGACGCCGGCGAGACCGAAGAGCACGCGAAGGAGCATTCCGGGTTCCTCCTCGGATGAGATGAAGAAAAGAATCTACTGTGATCGCGGCGAGACGCCTGGGACGCCGCGTTCCGACGGCTGGCCGCCCGCCGCCCGCATCCTACCACGCCCGGCCCGGGCTATGGGCGGTCGGCTTCGGCGGGTTGTGGGGCGGCGCCGTTTCAGCAGCTCAGGAGGCAGCCAACCGGAGGAGGTAATCGTTCCGCGTAGATGAAGGCAGCCTTAGCTCATGGTGGCGTCGGCATTCGACACTCACGCCGAGTCGCCGACACATCGCCTCGAACTCCGCTTCCGGAAAGTGAAGGTTGCTCGCCGGGTAGAGAACAACCGGTTCTCCACGAAGTAAGGGCCTAATATAGACGTGGTAGATGAGTCGCAAGAAGGCCCGTGGACCGTATTCGCGGAACTTGCGTGCCATGTGCACCAGCACCCCGCGCCTGAGTTCACTGCGGAAAGGCAACTCGCCCACGAAGACCGCGCCGCCGGGCGTGCAGACGCGGACGAGTTCAGCGAGAGACGTCTCGACGTCCGCAGCGGACGGTAGGCACTGGAGGACTGAGTTGATCACAACCACGTCGAATTCAGCGTCCCGGTAGGGAAGGGCGTCTGCTGAGCCGACAGCAAATTCGACGTTTGGCGCGTTCCGGAAGAGCGAAGTCAGTCTTGCTACCGCATTGACGCTGGGATCTACCCCACAGCACCGGCGTACCCGACCGGCAATGATTCGAAAGAGGGCGCCATCCCCGGGTCCGACATCAAGGACCTGGCTCCCTTGCTCTAAGGGAAGTTGCCGCGCGACGTTCTCGATCTTCCGACGAGTCGTCTCGGCGTCGCGATTGGCCATCAGCGCCGCATCGTCAAAATGGGTCGCCCAAAAATCGTAGGCTTCCCTGTGGTCTCTGGCGATCAGCTTCTTCGGCATTGCTTGGCACGACGTGGCAGCGACGCCCAACGGCTGGCCGCCGGGCCGCGGCCGGCATCGAAGTTACCACGGGCGACCCGCCGCGGGGAGCCCCGACCGGCGCCGCGGATCGATTGGAGCAACGCGTCCGGCCGTCAGCTTCGGCGGCTTGCTGGGCGACGAACGCTCCGAAGGCTCGCATCAAAGGTTCGCGCAGGAAGCGGAGCGTGCCGTGCGTGCGCTGGATGAAGCCCACTTCAATGCGTGCCGACCCACGCATGCTCGCGCTCCTCCCGGCTACCAGACGCCCGGGATCAGGCGGAAGCGAACGCGAGCCGCGTACTCGGCGTAGCCGGGGAGCTCCGCGTGGAGCGTGCGATCCTCGAGTGACGTGCGGATCACGAGACAGACCACCGCGAGCAGGGCCGGGACGAAGGCCCAGGCCGATGCGAGCAGGAGCGGCGTCGAGAGCATCCAGCCCACGAAGCCCACGTAGCCAGGGTGGCGCAGATAGGCGTAGGGCCCCGCGTCGATCACGCGATGTCCGTGGTCCGTCTGGATGCGCACCGCCTTCTCGAAGAATGGGTTAACCACCATGGACCAGATGACCAGAACCCATCCGGGGACGTAGATGGCCAGGCCCAGCAGCCACGCTGCGCCCGGCGCGCTCGATGGGGCATCGCGCGCCTCGAGTCCCGCGACGATGTAGATTGCGATCACCACGGGCGCGAACAGCACAAGCCACACCTTGTCCCAAATCTTCGTCTCCTTGCCGAGGTACATGCGCCGCCGGATCAGCTCGGGGTTCCAGCGCAGCAGACACGCCAGGTTGATGGCCCAGGTCGCGGCGAAGATGACCACGTAGATCCAGCCGAGCGTCCAGTCCAGCCGGCGCGCGAGCACGAAGACGAGCCCCGCCAAGACGACCATGGCCGCGACGGCCAGGCCGACGAGGGCCGTCGGCTTCGAGGCCTGGGAGTCGGCGCGCGTCTCGACATCGGCCATTTCGCGTCCCTCCTCGTCTCTCGAATGCTACCCCCTGAGCTGGTCAGCACGCGCCACGGGGCGTCGCTCTTCGCCACCTGACTCATAATGAACTGCGCCAGAGTATCTTATCCTGCACCGGGCGGAGGGGGAGGGGCAAGAGACCGCCCGAGAGACGCGGTTCTGCGTCGGCCGCGATGACCTGCGCCCGCGAGGCCCCCCTGACGCCGGCTCGACAGCAGTAAGACAGCAACCGGGGACGATTCCTGGGCATCGAGCAGGCTAAAGGGGGTGCGGCGCTCCGACGATGCACGTCCCAGGGGTCGATCCAGAATCGGAGGCCTCTGGGGGAGAGGGACGATGAAGAAGATCCTTCTGCTGGGCTTAATCGCCCTCTTGGGATGGGCAGGCTACAGCACCTTCCAGAAGCTCGGTCCGGCCGCAGAGCCCTTCCGCGCTTACCAGCAGCACGCCACCGCCGTGGTGCAGGGCGGCACCATGGCGGGTCGCGCCGCGGCGGCACGCTTCGGGGCGGCGGGGAACATCCCAGAGGTGACCGCCATCGAGTACGAGCTCGAGTCGCAGCAGGAGGAAGGAGAGGGGCGCGTGCGGATCGTGGCGGTCCAGCACGTGCAGCGCGTGTACCGGGACGGAATGGGAAACCCCGCCGGTCGCCCCAAATCCTCGAGGACCCGCCACCGCGCCCTCGTCGAACGCGTCGGCGAGCGCTGGGAGGTGACGGCGCTCGACACCCTCTGACCCACCACCCGGCTCCCGGAACGCGTCATTGCTGCCAGTCCCCGTTCACCCGCCCAGCTGCGTTCGCGCCGAGCGCAGGGACCGGGTCGCGCGGGGTCGGTGAGCCCGAGGTCTCTCGCCATTCGCGATGACGTCTCCTCGAGCAGCTCAAGGCAGCCTTCCCCCGCGCCGATGTGCTCGGGGGAGGAGCTCGCCATGTCTGACGCCTTGCTAAGGGTGATTGCCGCCGGCTTCGCTGTCGGCGGCTGGGTGTATGGCCAAAAAAGGGGATACTCTCTCCGAGGCAAATCCTTCTTGGGTTTGTTGGCGGTTATCCTCTGGATACTTGTCGCCGGGGCTTTTCAAGCGTTCATTCCTGCTTGAGAGCCTCCCTCGCTGACTCCTACGCGAGACAAGGGGAGGGGCAGCTCCTCTACGACCGTTCCACCGAGGTAGCCGTCGCCTCGCTGGATCAAAGGGAACGCGCCGGGCGCTGCGCTCCGGACGCATAGCCACCTCCCTGGCGACGAAGGCAGCCTGTCCCGGTCAAATACTCGGAACTTCCGGCCATTGTTTAGCCTCCCCGCTCGGTGGCCCGATGGGGCTACGCGGCACGCCTGGGCCGCGCCTCTACACGGGAGCCTCGATGGTTGTCCCTCGCGAACACTCACCCAGGGTTGGCCGTGGGCTGGCAGCGAGCTCGAGCCGATGGAGACTATCTCGGCGGCAATCCTCGACGATCCATCCGGACCCGGCTCCCCAAAGCCCCCCGCGTCTGACAGCGACTTTGACAGCAACGGCGGCGGACGCCCAGAGGCGCGGTGGACGTCCGTGGAATCTGACAGCTATACGAACCCTTGCACCGTATACGTCCCTGGACGCCGGTGGAACCCAGGTGAAACCAATTCGTAATCAGCAGGTCGGCGGTTCGAGCCCGCCCGTCGGCTCCAATGATTCCAGGCACTTACGCGCTTCCCCCGGCGCCCCGGGCGCCGGTTTGACAGCAACGTGACAGCAACCAGCGATGATGCAGGGCCAAGGCATCGCCGGCCGGGGAGGCGCGGGGAGACGAGGCTGGCCCAAATGCGCACGCCAGCGCTCACCGACGGCAACACGAACCGCCCTCTCGCAGACCGGTTTCCAGAGGTCCTCGAAGACCCCGCAATCATCCGCGTACAGTCGACCACGTCGGCTGGGGAGGAACGCGCCGAGCCTGCATTCGACGCCTGCCGTCACTCCTCCGGGAACCCGATGCGGCGGAGCCGGAAGATGCAGGGATGCCACCTTCAGGGGGCGGGGGCGACAGATTTCTTAAGGAACAGATACACGGCCCACCCGATCTCGTTGCGTCCCCATCGCAGGTAGTGGTCACGCGCTTTCCGCATCTTCGCCATCAACTCAGGGAGGTCTGGATCGTTGGGATTCCGCTGTGAATGCCTCTCCGCAGCGCACCACTGGTAGCCCTCGTACCGATCCCAGTCATCTTCGCTTGATACGATGGTATGGAGAAGACTCAATCCCAGCCCGAGCCCGGTCTGGATGTTCCCCAGATGCGTGCCGAAGCTCGATTCGGTCAGTTCCGCGGCTTCGAGATGATCTGCGGAAGGAGCGCTCCGCCAGAAGGGCTCTCCGACTACCACTAGCCCGTCTGGTTTGGCCCAAGTGGAGAGCGCACGAAGCGTCCCCTCCAGTCCGCCCCAGATCCACGAGGCGCCTAGGCAGACCGCTGCGTCGAAGGACGATAGCTTCCCGCCGTACTCGCTCCCATTCGACTCCACGATCTCGATTGCGGACTCAAGGCCCGCTGCCTTGACCTTCGCACGAGCATCCGCAACGAAATAGGGAGAGATGTCGACGCCGACCGCGCTGCACTTCCATCGTCTGGCGGTGCGTACCAGGAACTCGGCCTTGCCACATGCGATATCGAGAACCCGAGCCTCGTCCGGCAGAGCCAAGAGTGCGACCAGTTCATCGACTTTGGCTTCGCTTAGCGGATTGCAGAAGACGTGCTGCTCATGCCCGACGGCAAAGTATTTCCAGAGGTCCATGAGCTTTCCCCGCTGTCCAACTCATAGTGGATTGCCCCAGGGTACTCGAAACCGTTCCAAGCCTTGCCTTACATCCGCCGTCAGTCCCCAGGGAACCCAATGCGGCGGAACTCTCACTCGCAGGGATCGAGGCGCAGGGTGATCGTGTGGGGACCGGGGCCGTCGCCGAACATGCCGAGAACGCCGCCGAGTCGCTGCACGGCGTACTTCTCCTGGCGCAGATCGAAGGTCCGCTGATTCGCGGCGGTATCCTCGACGATCCGAGGGATCACGCAGCGCGTCTCCCCGGCCCGCAGCAGCTCGAGCTTCTTTCCGTCGATGGCGTTCTCGTCCGCCTTGGAGCGCGGCATTGAGACCCACTCGACTCCCTCGTGATCGACGATCCACAGACGCAGGTCCGCATGTTCGGTGTAGAGGACGACGACCTCTTCGAGCTCCGCGAGCGCGCCGTAGAGTGCGAAGAACAGCACGAGCGGCGACGCCGCGTACGCCACGACCCGCGCGATCACGGGCGTGCCGCGGACGAGCAGCACCGCGGAGACCGCGAAGCACACGAGGCCGCCCACGAGGCCTCGCCCAGGGATTCCGTAGGGGCCCGCGTGCTGGAGGGGGACGAGGAAGGCGGCGGCGCCCGCGAGCAGCGTCAACACGCCCACGAAAGTTGCCGCGGTGCCTCGCGGCTTCGTGCTGTTCATGGAGAGACTCCTATCACGGCGCCCGTGGTCACACCAGTCTCGCACACGCGAACGCTCTGCTCGCGGTCTCCGGTGCGGAAGCGGTGACCAGCACAATGGGAAGGCCCAGCACAGAGACGAGGGCCTCGATTCCCTGGAGTGCCACCCAGGCTCCTCCGAGGTAGATCCCCAGCACCTGCCAGAGCGAGCGCCGGTGGATCTCGTGGATGAGGCGCTTCAGACGCGACACGGCCCTGCCCGTTTGGGGCAGTATGGACCCCGGGGGATCGGGAGTCCATATGGCCCTGGAGGACCGGTGAGATCAGCGTGATCCGACGCGCGATGGCGTAGTCGGGGTGGAATCACCCGCCCCGTTCAGGGTGTTGGGACCGGCGCTCTTGAGGTGCTGAGGCGCTGCTTGGTGCTGTCCGGGCAGCGAATGGCTGACACGGCGGATCGCTTGGCCCGGGCTGTTCGGCCGTGAGCTTCGGCGGCTTGCTGGGCAGCGCGCTCTAGCCACCGGAACCCTGCGTTTGAGGGAGCAGCCGTACTGCCACCGAACGCGAGGTGTCGAAGAGTAATCCCACCCACCAGTCCCGAAATCCGTACTTCTCGCGAAGAAGCGATCGAATCGTCGTGTGACCCGACGATTCTCGGACCGGCTCGGCGAGGTACTCAGTTGAAGGCCCCTCAAGCCATAGCCAGACGCGGGGTGAGCCTTCCACGTCCTGGAACCAAGCGTTCTCCGGTGTGCCGGCCTCGAGCCACACCCCCCCATTGTGGGTGACATGCCAGACGTGAGTCGATCGGGTCGAGCCGTCAGGTCTTCGCGTTTCGAGAACCGCAACGCCACTAGATTCTAGTGCCCACCACGTGAGCCCAACGAAGGCCAGGAGGAGCAGGAATACAGTGACGAGAGCGTGCTTCACTCGACAACTCAAGGGCGCTGCCTAACGCTGGAGCGCCTGGTCACGTGGCATTGTCCTTCGTCCCGCCGATCACGGCCGCACGATATTCTTTCCAAAACACTTCAGCATTTGTAATTCCAGATTTACGAAGGATTCGCATGTCCTTGTCCAGTGTCTGCGGCTGATCTTGCTCCGTTGCTTCAAGGTCATCGAGAAATTGTTTTGTGGCATTAGTGCTGCGGAAGCGCTTGTCCTCAACCGGGGCGCGATCAGTGACAGCTTCAACACGAATCTCCTGAATTCGCCGCTCCACATCGGGAGCTTCGGCCACCACAATATCCGCATTCAAGAACCAACCGGCTGGGTTGATTGCCCCGAAGACCGACTTCAGGACAGCAAGTTTCTCCTGCGCATTCAGATGGTGAAGTGCATAAGACGAAATCACTACATCGAATGTCTCGGGATTTGTGACCGTCGTGGGCATCGTTTGAAAGTCGGACAGGACCCACTCCACGCGATGGGCAAGTCCACCGAGCCTTGACTTTGCAAGTTCCAACATCGAGGCAGCGCCGTCGATCGCGACCACTTTCGAGTTTGGGTACTTCTCCAGGAATCGCTTCGAAAACACGCCCGTTCCAACACCAAGGTCGAGAGCCCTCAAGGAACGCGCTTGATGGAACGGAAGAACTTCCAATGCGATTTCGATCATCTTCCGCCGCAGAGGATGCATGATGTCCATGTCAGCGTCGTAGGTATGTACGCGTTCCGGAAGGTCATATGCTTCTACACTGTCAGAATGCATCTTGTTACCATCATGGCAAGGTTAGCGGTATCGCTGCCACATAACGGCTGGCCGCCGGGCGGCGGCCGGCGTGAAGCCTACCACGGGCGACCCACGCTAGGGAAGCCTGAACGCCACCGCGGATCGCTTGGACAAGCCTGTTCGGCCGTCAGCTTCAACGGCTCGTTAGGCCGCGGCTTCGGACGAATGTGAGTTGGAGATCGAGCGTTCAAAGTATCGCCGCGTCAGCTCTATCTGGTAAGCGAGCGCGGCGATCGCAATGAGAACGGCGCCGAGAGCCAGCCAGCCTTGGCTCCCGGAGACGTGCAAGACCAGCCCAAGAAGGCCAATCCCTGCGATCGCACTGATCGAAGGCACGAAATCCCGAAGCGTAGCTGGCGGCACCGACTCGAAAAACTCCCGGTTACCCGGGTCTTGACGCGCGCGCCGGAAGATGGTGTGGCTCGCCCAGGTGGACACGGCGAAGATGAGCGCAAGGACGTAGAGCCAGGGGGCCAACGAATCAGGACCCATCAGATCGATAAGGCTGAATTCGAGGATTCCAATCCCGAATGGGACAACCGAGTCCTGTATGGAAGGAAGCCAGCGGAAGCGCATCACAACGCTGATGTAGAAGAGCCACACCACCAGGAATCCCAGAAGCATCGCCGCGACCTGGGTCCATCCGAGCAAGGCGTCCCAGCCCAAGGTCCACAGGTAGGGACTCTCGCGGACGCGGGTCCACAGCAACTCAAGGGCGAGGGCCTGAATCATACTCAGAACTGTAAGCAAGACTGACGGGAGTCGTTCCGTCGCGCGGGTCCGCATCGTCTCCATCTCGAAATCCTCCTGCGAAATCCGAGTGGAGACTAGCTCCTTCGCGCCTACGCCTGGACTCGCTGTGCCGCCCAACGTTTGGCCGCCAAGCCGCGGCCGGCATCGAGGTTACCATGGGCAACCCACCGCGGGAGCCCGATCCGGAGACCCGGAGCCGCGGCAGCGCCGACGACCCTGCAGCCGGGAGGATCGGCGAACGGGGACGTCATAGGTGTCGGGCGGCAGCCGGACCGGACGGCCGAAGACATCGCGCCGTTGGCTGGGCGGGAATCTCGATCTAGTCCCAGGGAACGTCAACGTCGAGTAGTGGCGCGTGCTGCTGTGCACCAAAGACGTCTGTGTCCCCCGCGGTTCCAGAGCTGACGGGGCGAGTGATCGTCGCCTTGAGGGTCAGTGCGGGATCGAAGGAGTGGACCGAGAGAACATGCTCGCGCGGCACGCGGTACAGGCGCGCGAAGAGCTCAGCATCGAAGACGCCCGAAGCCTTTACGCGCTCGTAGACACGGATGTCGTCGAACATCACGTCGAAAGTCAACTCGAACGGTCCAGCATTCTTGCTGCGGATGATTCTTGCCAGCTCGCCTAGCTTCCGCGTGGTCACGGCACACCCCTCATATATCTCGATATTCGATCCGAAAGAGTTGGAGAGGATCGTCCACCTCCACCAGGTGATAGACGTTGAACTCGAAGACCGGCCCGACTGGAAGGTCCAGCGGTGAGAAGGGCGCCGCGAGGTTGCCCGCAGTCGAAGTCCGACCCTCGAAGCCATGGTGCAGGATGGTGCTTCGAGCGAATCCGCAGAGAGTAGTGGCGAGACCCTGGTCAGGCGCGACCACATCGATGAGCAGACAGAGCTCGTGGGGCGGTGGTCCCGTATGAGTCTCGAGCGGTCCCATCACGCCATTGCGCCCGTAGACGTGGAAGAGCAGGCGACGGGCCGCCTCGTCCAGGGTGGGGTACTGACGCCGCAAGTTGCTGCGAGCCTCGTCGAGCAACTCGTCCAGGTTCTCGATGACCGAGGGATCGCGAATGCCACAAATCGAGATCGAGCGAAAGCCGATCGGCTTCGAGCCTTCGAGCTTGATCATGTAGCGATCCTCGGGAACCCAGCGACTCCCGGAGACGCGGACACGGCGCGCATCGACCTGCTCGAATTGCACCTCATGCAGCTCGACACGACCACCCGGCACAAGGAGGTGAAAGGGGTCAGATTTCTCGTAGAGGCTGTGGGCCGCAACGGACGCCCGCGTGCATCGACGCTCCATCGCCAGCGGCTCGAGCAGGAAGTGGTCGCGCCGCAGCGTTCCAAGCATCGCGTCGCTCCCGCTGCCGGGCTCCGCGGCGATGGCGCCGCATTCGAGGATTTTCGCCATGTGGATCGCCAATCCCGGATCGAAGCCCCGTGCCAGCGGAAGGGCTGCGAACATGCTGGGATCGTTCGCACGCCCCCCGACGACGACCTCCGCACCACTCTCGAGCGCGGCCAGGAAGGGTTCGGCGCCCATCTGCCCAACGATCCGCGTACTACGGTCCACCTCTTCCTCGCTCAGCTCGGCGACTGGCCCCAGCGGCTCTACCTTACCCGCGCGGAGACGCTCCTTTACCCACGCCTTGTCGACCTCGGCGTGGATCGACGCAAGGCGGAAGTGGAGGCATTTCTCCTCAGCGTGGCGCAGCAAGACGGTGAGCTGCCCGGCCAGGTGAAGATCCGCGCCCGCGAAGCCGGCAGAGCCGATCAGCAGAGGAATCCGCGCGGCACGAGCCGCGTCGAGTAGCGGTCCGGTATCGCGCCCGATGAACTCGAGAAAGGCGCTTGCCTGCCCCGCCCCACCGCCTGAGCCAGGCTGCATACCGAGATAGTATGGGCCGCCGTCAGTGGAGCCGCCGTCCACTGCGATTACATCTGGGCGGCGTCGCATTCCCTCCTCCAGCGATTCGTGCGGATAGCCGTACCCCAAGATGGCGGTAGGTGATAAGACCCGAATCTCCTCCATTGAAGCCTCCGCTTTCTGCAGCGCGACCAGCTCGCAATCGTTCAGGTGGCGATCGCACCCGAGGCTGCCGCCCAACGGCTCGGCGACCGCCGGCCGCCCGAGCGGCAACCATGCCCCGGCGCGCCCCGAGGCGTCAAGGGGGGAGAGGCGGCCCGGTCGCCCCGCGCTGTTCGGCGTCGGCTTCGGCGGTTGTGAGACGGCGGCCACGCGCGACGACAAGGTGGGGAGTTCAAGCCTCAACGACGAGCTGGAGCTGCTTCCTCGTACTGCGGTGCGCCTCCAGGGATCTCGTCCCACGGAGCTTTCGAGCCTACAAAGATGTGCTGCTCGATTCTGGTGCCCGGGTCATCGTCCAAGCTTCCGGCTAGGCGCCCAGCATCGCCGGCAGGAGTTCTCGGGACGGACAGGACCGACCGCGTTCCGCAGCGTTTCATGACCATGATCGGACTCAGACCGTCTTCACGTTGGGGCGAATCATCTGGTCGGGCTGAACGGCGGCGTCGAACTCCTCGCCGGTCAGGAGCCCGAGTTCGATTGCCGCTTCCCGCAAGGTCCCACCTGTCTCATGAGCGCGGTTAGCGACCTTCGCGGAATTGTCGTAGCCGATCTTGGGGTTCAAGGCGGTCACGACCATCAACGAGTTCCTGAGATGTTGTTCGATCCGCTCCCGCTCCGGCTCGATGTCGGTCACGCAATTCTTGTTGAAGCTCTCGCAGGCGTCGGCTAGCAGGCGGACCGACTGCAGCAGGTTGTAGGCGAGCACGGGCTTGAAGACGTTCAGCTCGAAGTTGCCCTGGCTCGCAGCGAAGCCGATGGTGGCGTCGTTGCCCATCACCTGCGTGGCGACCATCGTCATCGCCTCGGACTGGGTAGGGTTGAGCTTGCCGGGCATCATCGAGCTGCCCGGCTCGTTTGCCGGGATGTGGATTTCGCCGATTCCGCAGCGTGGGCCGGACGCCAGCCAACGCACGTCGTTGGCGATCTTCATGCAGGCAGCCGCCAGCTGCTTGAGCGCGCCACTCGCGGCGACGAAGGCATCGTGGCTCGCGAGAGCGGCGAACTTGTTCGGGGCGGTTACGAACTGCTGGCCGCTGATCTCGCTGATCTTCGCGGCCACCCACTCAGCGTACTTGGGGTGGGTGTTGAGCCCCGTACCCACGGCGGTGCCGCCGAGCGCAATCTCCCGCAATTGAGGAAGTGAGGCCTCGATACTCCTGACGGCCTGCTCGAGCTGGGCAGCCCAACCGCCGATCTCCTGGCCGAGCGTGAGCGGCGTAGCGTCCTGCAGGTGCGTGCGTCCGACCTTGACGATGTCCTTGAAGGCCTCCGCCTTCTGCGTGAGGGTCTCCCGAAGGTCACGCACGCGGGGGAGCAGGTGGTCCTCGATGTGCTCCACGGCCGCGATGTGCATGGCCGTCGCGTAGGCGTCGTTCGACGACTGCGACATGTTGCAATGGTCGTTGGGGTGGATGGGGTCCTTGGAGCCGAGCTTGCCCCCCGCGATCTCGATCGCGCGGTTCGCGATTACCTCGTTGACGTTCATGTTGCTCTGGGTCCCCGAACCGGTCTGCCAGACCACCAGGGGGAAGTGGTCCGCCAGCTTGCCCTCGATGACCTCCTGGGCCGCCTGGATGATCAGGTCTTTGCGCTTCTTGTCGAGCAGCCCGAACTCATGATTCGCCAGCGCTGCGGCCTTCTTCAGGATCCCGAACGCCCGGATGACCTCGGCCGGCATGCGCTCGGTGCCGATCCGGAAGTTCACCAACGAGCGCGCCGTTTGGGCGCCGTAGTACTTGTCGGCGGGGACCTCGAGTCGACCCATCGAGTCGGTTTCGATACGCGTCGCCATGGCGTCTCCTTCGATGTGCGGCCGTTTTCCCTGCACTGTGAGGCGGAGTGTGAGGCTACTCCGCCTCTTCCAGCCGACGCTACGCCGCTGTCGGACGTTGTCCAAGGGTTGCTGAATCTTCTCTTCGACTGTCCACTCCGAAAACCCGTTCCTCGTGGAATCACGGCCACCTACCGAGGCGCGTCCCCAGCCAGGCGGCGGCATGGGCACAGAGCTCTCCGCCGGCGCCGTCGAGCAGTGGCAGAGGCGCGACGAGTGTGCCCGAAATTGGGGACTCCCTCGGCGGCAATCCTCGATGATCCATCCAGACCTGGCTCCCCCAACCCCCGCCTCTGACAGCAGCGGTGTAGCAGCGGGGGCCGACGCCGGTGGGCGCGGTGGACGCCCGTGGAATCCGACATCTGCCCAACCCCTTGCCCCGTATACGTTCCCGGACGCCGGTGGACGCCCCTGGAACCCCGGTGAAACCAATTCGTAATCAGTAGGTCGGCGGTTCGAGTCCGCCCGTCGGCTCCAGCAATTCCAGGCACTTACGCGCTTGCCCCGGCGCCCCGCCCGGTCGAACGGAAGTCTGGCCGGGCTGAGCCCGGCCAAAGCGACCCCGAAGAGCCGACCGAACCGCCCGCACTAAGGCTCCGGGCGCGTCCTGCCGACGTTCGTTACATTCTCGTCAGCCTCAAAGCAGGCCCTGCCCGCCTTTCCTTCCGAGCCTCGTCTCAGTCTGCAAGTCGGCCCGGTGTTCGTTTCGAAGCTGCCCACGTGAGCACAGGGCTCGCGTGGAGAAACCGCCGACCTGAGCGCGAAGCGCAGGCACCACTCGCCTGCTGCACGCGCCGAAGACAGGAAACCCATTTGTCTACCTCTGCAATGAACCAAGAAACCCGCCCGCGCAACTCCGCGCGTGGATTCGAGACCCTGGATCTCGACCCCGAGCTGATCGCCGTCCTCCAGACCCTCGGCTACACCGAGCCGACCCCGATTCAGCGAGATGCCATCCCCCACGTCCTCGAAGCCCGCGACGTGCTCGCCTGCGCCCAGACCGGCACCGGAAAGACCGCAGCCTTCGCTCTCCCCATCCTCGACGAGCTGCTGCGCATCGAGCCCGACGGTCGCCGCCGGCCGATCCGCGCCCTGGTGCTGGCCCCGACGCGTGAGCTCGCCGCGCAGATCGCCGAGAGCTTCCGGAGCTACACGCCCGGGGGCCGCATCTGCTCCGACGTGGTCTTCGGAGGCGTCGGCAAGCGGCCCCAAGTGACGGCGCTGCGCCGCGGCGTCGACGTCCTGGTCGCCACGCCCGGAAGGCTCCTCGACCTCATGGGCGACGGTGAGGTGGACCTCTCCCAGGTGGAGATGTTCGTCCTCGACGAGGCCGACCGGATGCTCGACATGGGCTTCATCCCCGACGTCCGCCGCATCACGAAGGCGCTTCGACGCGAGCGCCAGACGCTGCTCTTCTGCGCAACCCAGCCGCGCGAGATCCGCGAGCTCGCGAGGCGGCTCCTCTACGAGCCGGTGGAGGTGGCCGTCGACCCGATCTCCTCGACCGTGGAGCCGCTCTCCCAGTCGGTCTACTTCGTGGATGGGCCGCGCAAGCTCGGCCTGCTCCTCACCCTCCTCGCGAGTGACGAGATCGCCCGGGCGCTCGTCTTCACCCGCACCAAGCGCCGAGCGGACCGGCTCGCGCGGAGCCTCAGCCGCGAGGGCGTCGATGCCGCGGCCATCCACGGCGACAAGTCGCAGAGCACCCGGGTGCGCACGCTCGAGGGCTTCAAGCGCGGGCGGACGCGCGTGCTCGTCGCGACCGACGTCGCGGCGCGCGGCATCCACGTCGAGGACATCGACACCGTCATCAACTTCGACATCCCGACCGAGCCCGAGACCTACGTCCACCGAGTGGGGCGAACGGGCCGCGCCGGCGCCAGCGGAACGGCCCTGTCGCTCTGCGGGGCCGACGAGCGCGAACAACTCGCGTCGATCGAGCGTCTCACCCGGCGAAAGATCCAAGAGCTGGAGACGCCGACCGCACTCGAGGCGACCCGCTGGGACCAGCCCGCGGCGCGCCCGGAACGGGAACGCCGACCCCACGCGCGGCGACGTTCAGGCAGCGGCGCCGCGCGTCGGCGTCGCAGCCGTGGGCGCGGCCGGCGCCCCAACTCCGCCGCAGCTGCGCCGCGTTCCGTCTAACAGGCCTATTCGGTCAAGTCCCGCGGGATGAAGGGCGTTCGTTCATTCCCGATACCGATTGGCGGCTCCCCCAAGACCCCGCCTTTGACAGCAGCTTTGACAGCAACCCGGGGGCGTTGGCGGTTTCGGGGTCCACGCACCGGAGCGGGGTGGGGAGATCAATCTGTTCGTCAACCCAGGCGCGCGTCTCGGGCGCGAATATCGCCTTCGCTTCGCTCCACCAATCACGCACTCCGGCGTAGGGAAGCATTCTCGTCCGGAGGAGGTGCCCCCAGTTCTCCAGGGTCTCATCCCCGAGAAGGAAGGCGTTCCTCGAGAAGATCGTAGACTCGATGGCATTGAAGTACGCGGACATCAGATGGTCAAATCGGAGCTTGTCGCCCCCGGAGAGCGTCTTGAAGTCCCGCGTCCCCGAGATGACCAGGTCGATGTTCTGGCCGCCGAACATTTGTACGACGGCCGACAACAAGAGATATTGAGTCGGCGCGACCGGACCAAGCGTGAGACGCTTGCACGGCGCAAGAGAGAGAACTTGAGGAGAGCGGCGTAGCCGCACACACGAAGCGGAATGTGTCTCTTACGAAACGAGCCCGATTGTTCGGATTACTTTGAAGACCCACACACGATTACGAATATTGCGGTTTTTGCCCGACAGAATACCAGTTCAGGCTTATCAGTTTTTCTTCTTCCGCTTTGATGTACGATTCGGCATTGGCGTTCATACGACGAATCATCATGAACATCTTTCGGGGAAACAGGTGCATCGTCGATAGAAATGAGACGATTGCCTCGTATTTGTCGTACAGCGCGACCTCCTTTCGAATGTTCTCTACTGCACTCTGCCCTTTGGATGTAATCAACTCAAACCCCGTGTGTTTGTACGTGTCCTCCCAAAACTTGTAGTGCCAAAACCCTCCGAATGCAGTCAACTCGCGGGTATGCTGAATCAACAACCTGTGGCGGTTGTTCTCACGATCGTAGTTGTCGAGTGCAGCAACGTCATCGATGACAAATTTCCCGCCAGCCTTTAGGACGCGGAACACCTCCTTAAATGTGAATTCCATATCGGTTACGTATGTCATTGGTTGGATCGCGTAAACCCCGTCAAACGTGTTGTCGCCAAACTCGAGAGGCTTGTTGAAATCACCGACTGTAAAGTGATCTTTCTGCAACAACGGGTTTCCCCAAGCCTTTTCGATCTGCGATCTATCGATGTTGATGCCGTAGATGGTAGCGCCTGTTAATGCCCCGATGTGCTCTGCGATTGCACCACAGCCGCATCCCAAATCCAAAACAATATCGCCTTTGGCTACATCAAGATCCTTTGCCACTTGTTGTTCGAGCAGATTCTGGTTTTCTTTGACCGATGTTTGTGCATCCATGGTTGGAGGCATATACATCTTTTCGACGGAGCCGAGGGTACACAACAAATGGATGATCTTATAATATTGCTCGAGCTCCTTGCTACTGCCCTGTTTGTAGCCTTGCATTGGAACACCGTTGTCGTAATCAGCTTTCGTACTTTCCGGTGAGTCGATGAACAACGCGCCGTAGGTGCCCATAAAAGCATTGAATTCAGCATCGCTTATCTTTAACAAACCACCGAGAGCGGCGGCTTTGGAGCGGAGGTTCTTCATCCTCTGATTCATGCTTTCTTCCTCCGCACGAACGCTGCGCTCACGGGCACTGTATCCATAATCACGAGTGTCTCCTTCAGCGGGTAGGCGGATAGTCCGTATAAACGGGCAAGTGGACATCATCCCCGATTCCAGGAGCCCGCGCCCCTCGTGACCTGACCCCGGTGGTAGTACGGCTGCCTATGTGTAAGTACTCGCCCATTCTCGCCTTGTCGCGCACAAACGGTCAACCGCCGGTTTTCTTTTAGTATTCCGAGGAGTTGAGGCCCCGAGCGAGGGTGACCGTGCCCGGGTTCCGAGCGGCCCGCAGCGTGGCTTCCCGCAGGTAGGCGCGGGGCTCGACCCCGGCGAGACCGCGGCCTTTCACCGCAAGGTGCGGGAGGCGATTCCCCCGAGCCTACGTCCCGCCCTCCACCCGATTCTCGTGGTACTCGAGCAGCTCACCGAACAGATCCGCCCCTGGCTCGCCGTGCTTGCTTTGTGAACTTCGCTCGCCTCCGGCTCGCTGCGCGCGCGGCTCACCCCTGGTTCGCCGCGCTTGCTCAGTCATCCACCGGCAGCAGGCCGCAGTGGAGCTGGGCTGGGCTCAGCAGCTTGAGCGCCTCGCCGTGGGAGAACGCCTTCCCCTCGGCCCAGGCCCGCTCCATGAAGTCGAGGCCCCGGTGCAGCTGCTCGATGGATTCCGGCGTGAACTGGGCCCGGTAGGCGTCGATGGCGCGGTGTTTTCGGTCGCGGAATTCGCTGATGTCGAAGATCTGGTTGGGCTTCAGGGTGAAGTAGAGCGCGATCCCGATCAGTGTATGCGACTGGTAATCGCGGTCGACCTCCGGATCCGTGGCGAGGCGCGGAAACCCGTACAGCAGCGCGGCCTCGGTCACGGCCCGCCCGGTCTTCAGATGGTCGCCGTGGGCCTCGTAGGGAAGCCATGGGTCCACGCTGAACAGGAAGTCCGGTCGCAGCATCCGGATGTGACGGATGATCTCCCTGCGGAGGGTATGGTGATCGTAGTCCCCCGCATCGGGGAAGCCGAGCCAGTATTGGCGTTTCACGCCGATCTCGGTGCCGGCGCTCTCCTGCTCGCTGCGCAGCCGGGCCGTCGCCTCTTCGTCGCTGAGTGTCGCGTCGAGCACCCCGACCAGGTCGTCGGTCACCGTCAGGTAATCGACTTCGGCGCCGCCGCCGGCCAGGGCCGCCAGGGCGCCACCGGCTCCGATGTCGTTGTCGTCGTAGTGGGGCTGGATCGCGAGGATCCGTTTCGCTTCCCGAAGATTGGGAACGGGGATCGCCATGCTGCCTCTCTGCTGCGTCCGGGCTGGGCTTACCGGGTGTCCACCTCGGCCAGGCTCACCTCTCTCCCCTCGGCGGCGCTGCGCACCGCCGCCAGCGCAAATGCGAGCGTCCGCCGCGATTCCGCGACCGTCTGCCGGGGGACCCTTCCCTCGAGCAGCGCGTCGACAAAGTCGATTCCGCCCAGGCGGAACGACTCCGCCCAGTCTGCCTCGATGTCGTGGAAGGCCCTCGTCTCCCCGTCCCTGTAGAGGACCAGCGAAGGCTCGTCGAGGAGCTTACCGGTACACCGGTTCACCCAGATCAGGCCCTCGGTTCCGTGGATCTCGGTTCGGTCGTCGCTCGCGTAGTATTTGGAGCGAACGCGCATTCCCAGAGAGGCGATCACCTCCCAGGAGCCGTAGCGGGGTATCTCGCCTGCGTAGCGCCATGAGATCAGCGCGGGACCGTCGATCCACTGCTTCTCGCCCAGCTTCGTCCAGTGGATGAACGCGTGGACGCGATCGACCTCCGCGGGGACGAAGTACTGACCCATGTGATAGCAGTGGTAGCCGTGATCGAAGGTCGTGGGGCCGCCGCCGCAGGTCTCGGGATCCATGCGCCAGGCCTGGGTCTGCGGCCCGATCTCCCAGCCGTCGCCGAGCCGGCCCGCCGCGGTCTTGACCCGCACGGAGATCGGGACGCCGATCGCTCCTTCTTCGATGAGCTGCTTCGCCCTCACGTGAGGCGGGTAGTGCATGAAGTTCTCGAACACCCGGAGGATACGCCCGGCCTCTTCCGCCGCGCCGGCGACCCGATCCAGCTCTTCCAGGGTTCGCGTCGGTGGCTTCTGGAGCGAGACGTGTTTCCCCGCACGGAGAGCCGCCAGCGCGTGGGTCTCGTGCAGGTGATGGGGCGTGAGGATGTCGACGGCGTCCACCTCGGGATCTGCGAGCATCCGATCGAGATCGGTGTAGCTCCTGGGTGCGCCCCATTCCTCCGCGCGCCTTTGCGCTTTCTCCCCGTCCCGGTCGCACACCGCGACGATCTTCGCGCGCGGGTGCTCCAGGTATCCGAGGCACTGGAGATCCGCGATGCGCCCACATCCGAGCATCCCGATTCCAACCCGTTCCATCTGGCCGAGTCTCCGTTACGTGTCTTCGGATTCGCGGAGTCGCGCGAGCACGGTGTAGTCCTCGAGCGTGCTGGTGTCTCCGACGGTTTCCTTTCCGGACGCGATGTCGCGCAGCAGGCGGCGCATGATCTTTCCGGATCGGGTCTTCGGGAGCGCCTCGGTGAAGCGGATGTCTGCCGGCTTGGCGATGGCCCCGATCTCCCTGGCGACGTGCCCGCGCAAGGCCGAGGCGAGTTCGCCGCCCGCCGCCGAGCCCGCCCTGGGCGTGACGAAGGCGACGATGGCGGTACCGGTGATCTCGTCGGGGCGCCCTACGACCGCGGCCTCCGCCACGACGTTGTGCGAGACCAGCGCACTCTCCACCTCCATGGTTCCGATCCGGTGACCGGAGATGTTCATCACGTCGTCGACCCGGCCCATGATCCAGAAGTAGCCTCGTTCGTCCCGGTGGGCGCCATCCCCGGTGAGATAGGTGTTCTCGTACTTGCTCCAGTAGGTCTCCCTGTAACGCTTCGGATCGCCCCAGATCCCGCGCAGCATGCCCGGCCAGGGCTTCCGCAGCACCAGCAGTCCGCCGTTGGGCGGCGTCACCGGATCGCCCTCCTCCGTATACACCTCGGCATCGATTCCCGGAAAGGGGAGCGTTGCCGAGCCCGGCTTGGTGTCCACGCCGCCGGGCAGCGGTGTGATCAGGATCCCGCCGGTCTCGGTCTGCCACCAGGTGTCCACGATCGGGCATCTCTTCCGGCCGATGACGCGGTGGTACCACATCCACGCCTCGGGATTGATCGGTTCACCGACCGTGCCGAGCAGGCGCAGAGTCGAGAGATCGTGCTTCTTCGGGTGTTCCTCACCCAGACGGATGAAGGTCCGGATGGCAGTCGGCGCCGTGTAGAGAACCGTGACGCCCCACTTCTCGATCAAGGACCACCAGCGGTCCGGCCCCGGATGGGTAGGAACGCCCTCGTACATCACCGTGGTCGCCCCGTTTGCGAGGATCCCGTAGACGACGTAGGAGTGGCCGGTGACCCATCCGATGTCCGCCGTGCACCAGTAGATGTCGTCTTCCTTCAGGTCGAAGATCGCCTGCGCGGTGGCGGTGACGTGGGTGAGATAGCCGCCGGTGGTGTGCAGGATCCCCTTCGGCTTTCCGGTCGTGCCGCTGGTGTAGAGGATGAACAGCGGATGCTCGGCGTCGAGCCTGGCCGGGGCGCACTTCGGGCTGACATCGGCCATCAGGTCGTGCCACCATTGGTCGCGTCCTTCCCTCATCGCCGTGGGTTCACCCGTCCGCTCGACGACCACCACGTGCTCGACCCCCGGGATCCCCTCGATCGCCTCGTCCACGGCGGGCTTCAGCGGAAGGGCCGCGCCCTTGCGGAAGCCGCCGTCGGCGGTGATCACCACCTTGGCACCGGCATCGACGATGCGGTCGCGCAGGGCCTCCGCAGAGAATCCGCCGAAGACGATGCTGTGAGGGGCGCCGATGCGCGTGCAGGCCAGCATCGCAATCGCCAACTCCGGCACCATCGGCATGTAGATGGCGACGCGATCGCCTTTCCTGACGCCCAGCCCCTTCAGCGCGTTCGCGAACTTGCACACCTCGCGGTACAGCTCTCCGTAGGTGAGCACTCGCGAGTCCCCGGGCTCGCCTTCCCAGATGATGGCGGCCTTGTTCTTGCGCCAGGCGTTCTTGCCGTCGATGTGTCGATCCAGACAGTTGTAGGAGACATTGAGCTTCCCGCCGACGAACCACTTCGCGAAGGGAGGCTTCCACTGCAGAACCCGCTTCCAGGGCGCGAACCAGGTGACGTGCTCTCTCGCCATCTTCGCCCAGAAACGCTCCGGGTTCCTGGCGCCGAGCTTGCGGTACTCTGCAAGGGTCTTCTTGTTCCAGTTCGCCTGCCGATTGAACTCGCTACTCGGCTTGAAGACGCGCTTTTCTTTCAGCAGGGATTCGATGTCGGGCATCGCGCCGGGGCTCCTCTGGTCAACTTGCGTCTCGCACCCACGCCTCGAGGTCGGCTGGGCGCTTGGGAATGGCAGCCGTGAGATTCTCGAAGCTCTCCGAAGTGATGACGACGTCGTCCTCGATCCGAACGCCGATGCCTCGGAACTCCGCCCTCGCTTTCTCGTCGTCGTCGGGGACGTAGATCCCGGGCTCGACCGTGAAGACCATGCCCGGTTCGAGCACGCGGGGCTTTCCGCCGACGCTGTAGGTACCCACGTCGTGGGCGTCGAGGCCGAGCCAGTGACTGGTGCGGTGCATGTAATAAGGGCGGTACGCATCCTCGGCGATGAGTTCGTCGACGGCTCCGGAGAGCAGGCCGAGAGCGACGAGTCCCTCGACCAGAGAGCGCACGGCCGCGTCGTGAATCTCGTCGAGAGTCGCACCGGGCCGGCAAGCCTGGAGGGAGGCCTCCTGGGCGGCGAGTGCGATCTCGTAGATGGCCCGCGCCGGGCCTTCCATCGATCCACCCACTGGATAGGTGCGGGTCACGTCCGAGGCGTAGCCCTCGAGCTCGCAGGCAGCATCGATGAGGACGAGCTCTCCACTCACGAGCTTCTTGTCGTTGGTCGTGTAGTGGAGGGTCGCTGCGTTTCGGCCACTCCCCACGATGGTGGTGTAGGCGGGTCCGTTGGCGCCGAGTCGGCGGAAGGTGTACTCGAGCATCGCGGCGAGCTCGTACTCGAAACGCCCATCCCGGACGAGTTTCGCCGCCTCGCGATGGCCCTCGGTCGTGATGGCCGCCGCACGCCGCATGATCTCGAGCTCGGCGGGTTCCTTGCGCAGGCGCATCTCGTGCAGCAGGTTGCGGGGATCGGCGATGATGGAAGCCGGCTCGAAGCCCTGTCGTGAGCGCAGGCGCATGTCGCCGAGGATCTCGGCGAGCTTCGCGTCGAGGTCGCGTTCGCGACCGAGGATGTGGTAGATCTGCTTTGCCTTCGAGAGGATTCCGGGCAGCTCCTTCTGGAAGTCGCCGATCTCGAAGGCCTCATCGGCCCCGTAGTTTCTCTTCGCCCCCTCGGTTCCCGGTCGGTAGCCCGTCCACGTCTCCGCTTCCCGATTCCGGGGCTCCACGAAGAGGGTGTAGGGGGCGCTGCCATCGGTGCGCAGGACCGCCACCGCATCTGGGTGATTGAAGCCGGTCAGGTACCAGAAGTCGCTGTCCTGCCGGAAGGGATATTGGGTGTCGTGCGAGCGGGTTGCGAGCTTCGCGCCCAGAAGCAGCACCACGGAATCCTCACCCATGGCGTCGAGAAAGACGCGTCGGCGCTCTGCATGCACGGCGAAGCAGCATACCGCATGCGGGAGGCGATTCTCAGCGCTCCAGGTCGTGGCACACGACCGTCACCCCGCCGCAGTAGGTCGCGCAGAGGCGGTCGCCCGCGAGGACGCCGGTGTAGTAGAGACCGCGCCCGCCCGGCCGCGGTAGCTGCATCAGGCTCATCTCCCCCTGCCGGTTCACCAGATGGATTCGGCCACTCCAGCGCGTCACCACGACCCCGCCCTCGGCATCGACGTGGATGTCCTGGACGAAGTCCAGGTCTTCGGCGAACTCGTCGTCCAGCGGAACGAGTCGCCCGGTGAAGATGGCGGCGCCCGCGCGCTCGGGCGGGCGGATTCGCAGGTTCAGCAGCGGGCCATCCCGCTCGGCGAAGTAGCCGGTGCCGTCGGGACCGAACCTCATGAACTGAACCTCGGGACGCTCGAAGCGGAGTCGCTCCCGCCCGCCGGGTCCGAGAACGCGGGTGTCGTGGCGGATCTCTGCCTCTCCGAGGGCGCTCGGCAGAAGATCCGTATTCACCCAGATTTCCTTCCGAAGCGGGTCGAGGGCGAGGCTCTTTGGGGCCGCCCGATAACCCTCTGGAGCCTCGAGGGGGTGTTCGGCGAGGACCACTCCCTCGGCATCGAGGATGACCACGGAGCCCGTGCCGCTCCCGCCTGTCCCGTACCGGGTCGCCATGATCCCGGCGTCTGCAGACAGGCTGAGTTCATTCAAGCCCACCCCGGCCGCTTCGAAGCGGCGAACCCGGCCGCTCGCCGGGTCGACGTAGCCGGCCGACTCGAAGTAGGTGGTGAAGTAGATCCGGCCGTTGGGGTGGGCGAGGACATCCCAGACACCGGCGCGGGCGTCGGGTCCGCCGACCACCAGGGGCTCGGCGAAGGCCAGCCGCTTCAGGTCGAAGCGCCCGACGAACTGCGGGCCTTCGGCCCGCAAGTCGGCACTCGGGTCACCTCCCGCCTCCTGGAGGGCGGACCAGAACGGGGAGGCGCCGAAATAGAGCATCTGGTCCCTGGAGTCCCCGTACCAGGCGCAGTACTCCTCGGCGTCGCTGGGGGCGGGAGCGGTCCGCATCACGAGAGGAGACGCGGCGTGCTGCGTAGGCAGTGACTCCCCACAGCTGAGAATCAAGGCGCATCCAATTGCTGCACTGCACCATCGGAATGCACCGCTTCGTTCGCGTGCAACTACGTGAGATCCAGAAGCTTTCTCGATTTTCGCCGCTGCTGGAGCGCTGCGAGAGTGCAGCCTGCAGTTGCATCTGGGGTGGCTGATCCGGCTCGATGATACCTCAATTAGCCCTTTATCATCAGACACTTAAAAGATTTCTTGCGGATAGGTGTCGGGTTGGCACGAATCGTGGAATGGATCTGACAGTGGAGCCAACCTGACACGGACGAAGCTGGTGGCATCGGGCGCGTTCACCTGCTGAGTCCACGGTCTAGAACCTCTCGGGAGTTGGATAAGGCGCTTTCCCCCAAGAACGGCACCCCGCCTTTCTCGTGAGTTCTCGGGCCTCAGGTTGAACGGCCCCCCGGCAAGTTGCCGGGGGGCCGACTATTTCTTCAGCCCTCGCTGGGGTGGGTGGAGCGAAGCACCTCGGCCACCTCTTCGCCGAAGCTTTGCCCAAACCACCCCTTCACCTCGGGCAGCTCGGCGAGCTCGCTTCCGTCCCGTGGACTGCGCCAGGCGATCGCCTCCAGCGCCGAGTTCGGACACAGCACGCCGGGGTCGAGGCGCAGCTCCTTGGCCCGGCGGGCGCGCCAGCGCTTCAGCAGGTCGAGGCGTCTCTCCGTCCCGCGGTCCATCCTGCGGCGCGAGTTCCCGCTCCCGTTCAGCTTGCCCGCTCGCTTCGGGATCGGACCGTGCTTGCGCTTCATGCCCCGGTTGACCGCGCCGAGGATCTCCCGGCCGAAGCGGCGAATGATCAGTTCCGTGACCCCCTTGATGCCGCCGAGCTTCTGCTCGGACGCCGGTTGCCGCTGGGCAATCTCGAGGAGCGCCCTGTTGCTCAGCACCTTGAACGGGGGGCGGTCGATCTCCCGCGCGCGCCTGTCACGAACCAGATAGAGCTCACGCAGCACCGAGAGACTCTCGGGATCGAGACTCTTCGAGCCCTTGATTCGCAGATAGCCCAGCTTGTCGAACTCGCGCTCGGGCCATTCCCGCTGGGTCAGGGTCTCGAACTCCTCCTGAGCCCACACCAGTCGCTTGGCTTTCTTGAGTTCTCTTTCCAGCTTCTCTGCCAGCGGGATGAGGTAGGCGGCGTCCGCCGCCGCGTAGACGAGCTGGCTCTCGCGCAGCGGCCGCAGGGACCAGTCCGATCGCTGCTCGTCCTTGGGGAGCGACACCCCGAAATGCCGTTCGGCGAGGGCCGCAAGACCGATGGATGGATATCCGAGTAGCTGGGCGCTCACCATGGTGTCGAAGAGATTGACGAAGCTGAACCGACAGTCCCGCTTCAGTATGTAGATGTCGTACTCGGCTGCGTGGAAGATCTTGCGGACGTCTGGCGATGCGAGCACCGGCCCGAGGGGCGCGAGTTCTGCCGGACCGCCGAGTGCCAGCGGATCCACCAGATAGTTCTGCTGTCGGGTCGCGATCTGAACCAGACAGGTCTTATCGAAGTAGTGGTAGAAGCTGTCCGCCTCGGTGTCGATTGCGACGACCTTCTTGGAGAGCAACTCCTGCGCAAGCGCCTCGAGATCCCGGTGGTTCTCGATGCGCGCGAAATCTGCCACGCACGCCTCAGTTTCCGGGGGGCCTTCTTCGCATTCAAGATTCGGAGTCGGTGCCCGGGCGCTCCGCCGCGAGGGGAAATCGAGCGCGACGAGGCGAGAAAATGCTAGCCCAAGGGGAACTGCGGCGAAAGACGGATCCCTCGGGGTGTTGCATTGTGCTCCTCGATCAGTAGAATGTTCCAAATAGAGAGATCTAGTCTCTTTATTTGGAACACCTTTACTTAGAACGCTTGGGCGAGAACGAATTGCAGTCTCTTTCTACCGTTGAGAAGGCCATCGATCTTCTCTTTCACCTTCACGGAGAGGCGGCACCCCGCGGGGTGACCGCCGTGGGCAACGCTCTCGACCTGCCGAAGTCGAGCGCTCATCGCCTGCTCTCCACACTGACCCGCCGCGGCCTGCTGGAGCGGGACGAGCGGGGCCAGTACTTCCCGGGCATCGGTCTGGTCGCGCTGGGCCTCGGGGTTCTGCAGAGGGAGCCCGTGGTGGCTGCGGCCCGGCCGGTGCTCGAGTTCGAGGCGCAGCGGCTCGGGGACACCGTCTTCCTGACCGCGGCGCGCGCCGGCGGCGTCGTGGTTCTGGACAAGGTCGAGGGAACCGGCTTCCTGCGCGCAGCGCCGCAGATCGGTTCCACCGTTCCGCTTCACGCGACCGCCGTCGGCAAGCTCTATCTGACCCATGTGCCGAAGGCCGTGGCGCTCGGCGAGGCTCCATTGGAGGCGTTTACGCCCTCGACCAGGACGAGTCCAGCGATCCTCGCAGCCGAGCTCGAGCGGGTCCGGCGGCAGGGCTACGCCGAGAACCGGGACGAGTGGATTCCCGGGCTCTCGGCGATTGCGGCGCCGGTTCTGGTGGCGGGCCGGATGGTAGCGGCGTTGGCTGTGGCGAGCGCTTCGCCGCGCCTCGAGGCGCTTCGAAGCTCCGCCATCGCCGGCCGCATCGTGGAGGCGGCGCGGCGCATCGGCGAGCGAATGGAGGGAAGGGCGACATGAAGGTCTGGATCGATGGTGCTGTCGTCGAGGGATCGCAAGCGCGAATCCCGGTGACGGACCACGGCTTCCTCTACGGCGACGGTGTCTTCGAGGGAATCCGCCTCTACAGCCGGCGCATCTGCCAGGCATTCGAGCAATACGCCCGCTCGACGGGGACGCCCATCTAGATGTAGCTTCTAGCGCCCACCCGAGGGAGGACCTCCCGGTGCGCTGGTCGCAAGCTTTCATTCCGACGCTGCGAGAGGACCCGGCCGACGCCGAGGCGCCGAGCCACAAGCTGCTGCTGCGCGCCGGCTTCATCCGCCAGCTCATGGCTGGCGGCTACTCGCTTCTTCCCCTCGGACGCCGCGTGGCGTTCAAGATCGAAGGGATCATCCGCGAGGAGATGAATCGGATCGGCGCCCAGGAGTTCTCCCTCCCAGCCCTGCATCCCGCGGAGCTCTGGCAGAAATCCGGCCGCTGGGATGTGTTCGGGGAAGAGCTCTTCCGGCTGCACGACCGCCACGGCGCCGATCTCTGTCTGGGCATGACCCACGAGGAGGTCTTCACCACGATCGCCGGGGAGCTGCGCTCCTACAAGGAACTGCCCCAGATCTGGTACCAGTTCCAGACGAAGTTCCGCGACGAGGCGCGTCCCAAGTCCGGCCTGCTGCGGGTGCGCGAATTCCTGATGAAGGACTCCTACTCCCTCGACGTGACCGAAGAGGGACTCGATCGCGCCTTCCAGCTGCACTTCGAAGCCTATCGCCGCATCTTCGAGCGCTGCGGTCTCGATGCCATCGCGGTCGAGGCGTCCTCGGGTGCCATGGGCGGCAGCGAGTCGATCGAATTCATGATCCCGAGCGACGCCGGCGAGGACTGGACCGCCTCCTGCGCCAGCTGTGGCTACGCCGCCAATACGGAGAAGGCCACCTCCAGCCTGATCCCCGTGGAGGATTCGCCCGCGCTGGATGCTCCCGAGAAGTTTCCCACCCCGGGCGTCCGGACCATCGAGGAACTCGCCCACTTCGAGGGCGGTGCGGCACCGGAGCGGCAGATCAAGACCCTCGTCTACCTGGTCGACGGCGAGGTCACGCTGGTGCTGCTGCGCGGTGACCACGCGCTCGTCGAGCAGAAGCTGATCGACGGGACGGGGACCGCCCAGCTTCGCCCCGCGGCGGCCGACGAGGTCCGCGCTGCGCTCGGCGCTGGCCCCGGGAGCCTCGGTGCCGTCGGCGTCGCGGAGTACCGGGTTCTCGCCGACCTCGCCCTTCGCGGCCGCACCGGCATGACCACGGGCGCCAACCAGGACGACTTCCACCTGCGCGGCGTGGACGTGGAACGCGACATCCGGGCGAGCCAGTGGCTCGACCTTCGAAAGGTGACCGAAGGGGATCTCTGTCCCGCCTGTGATGCGCCGCTCAGCGTCCGCAAGACCATCGAGGTGGGCCACATCTTCAAGCTGGGAACGAAATACACCGAGGCGCTGCGGGCCACGGTGCTCGACGAGAAGGGCGAGGCCCGCCACATCATCATGGGCTCCTACGGGATCGGGATCGGTCGTGCCGTGGCTGCGGTGGTGGAGTGCTGTCACGACGAGAACGGAATCATCTGGCCGCTCTCGGTCGCCCCCTACGAGGTCGTGGTGACGGTGTTGAACCCGAAAGACGTAGAGTGCACCGAGGTGGCGCAGCGCGTCTACGAGGGGCTGCAGGGCGAGGGGATCGAGGTCCTTCTCGACGACCGCGACGAACGACCCGGCGTCAAGTTCAAGGACGCCGAGCTGGTGGGCATTCCCTACCGGATCACCGTCGGACCGAAGGGCCTGGCGAATGGGAAGCTGGAGGTGTTCCGCCGCCGGGGAGGCCGGAAGCGCGACGTGGACGTCCAGAAAGCCGCGGGCGCCCTCATCGATAACGTCCTGGAGGAGCGACGCTAGGGCAAGCGCGGCTCGGCGATGCCGAGCCGCGCGCGCAGTGAGCCGCAGGCGAACGAAGTTCACAAGGTTGGCGCCAGCCTGCGTTATCCTCGCCAGCGATGTCGGTCACCACCTCGCCGCGGCGGCGCGGCCGCTGGCTCACCTGGGCGAACGGGCTCACGGCGTCGCGCCTCGTTGCGGCACCGCTCCTCGCTCTCGCGATCCTGCGCGAGGCCCACGGGGTGGCGCTCGTCGTCTTCATCGCGGCGGTGCTGACGGATCTCCTCGACGGACGGGTGGCGCGCTGCCTCGGCGAAGTCTCCTCCCTGGGCAGCGTTCTCGACCACGCCACCGACGCGGCCTTCGTGACCGCGGGTATCGGCGCTCTCGGCTGCACCGGCGAAGCTCCCCAGATCCTTGCCTGGCTGATCGCAGCCGCATTCCTCCAGTACCTCGTCGATTCCCGAGTCAGCGCGGGCAGGCCGCTCCGCAGCAGCGTTCTCGGGCGCTGGAACGGGGTCGCCTACTTCGTGCTGCTGGGGATACCCGTGGTGCGCGACGGTCTGGGACTGGCCTGGCCGCGCGCTCCGCTGGTCAGCGCGATCGGATGGGTGCTCGTGGTCAGCACACTGCTCTCGATGGCGCAGCGACTGGTGTGGCCCCCCAGCGCCCGTTCCTGACCGCCCTCGAGAAAGCGGTACTGCTCTGCGTCTGCACCGACCGGCTGAACCGGTCAAGGGCTCCGCGGAGAGGGGGTCCCGAACAGCTCGCGACTGACGCGGCGCAGGAAGAGTAGGCCGATTGCCGCATTGAACAGCACGAAGAAATTGTGCTGGACGAGGCCGAACACCGCCATCTCTCCCGCGTGATCGGGGACCAGTATCGGCCACATCGTGACGGCCACCGCTCGAAAGGGACCCGGGACGAGGGTTCCGAAGAAGATCACCGGCAGGTACCCCAACATGTCCACGAAGCTGAGGTCGACCCCGAACAGCGCTGCGACCTCCGAGTAGACCCAGGCCGCGGCCAGCAGCGCCGGTGAGCGGATCACGATGATGATCAGGTAGTACCAGGGGCTGGCCTTGCGAAACGAGAGAAAGAGCTGGCGCTCTCTCAGAGTGGAGGCGGCGAAGCGGGGGCTCCGAAAGTAGTAGACGAAGGCCGCGAAGAAGACCACCGCCACCACGGCGATCCGCGGAATCCAGTGGAAGATCTCGGGAAGCTGATCCCCGCGCACCGCTACACCTTCCACCGCCCAGAAGAGCAGGTAGTAGAACTCGCAGAACATGATGAAGAGCATGCTCGAGCCGATCTGCCAGCCGGGGACGCCGTCGCGCCGGTTGAGGTAAACGGCGATGGCGCCCTTGCCCACCTGCTCGTTCACGATCGAGATGATGTAGCTGCTGGCGCGCACCGGGAGCAGATTCAGGTACGAGACTCTGGTGTTGAACCAGTTCACCACCCGCCAGAGCACGGTCGTGTCGATCAGCAGGTACAGAAACGAGTAGGGAACCATCAGCGCGAGCCAGTGAATCCAGTTCACACTGGCGAAGATTCCAGACAGATACGCCAGCACGGTTTGCGGCGGGTCGGCGTTCTGGGCGGCCCCTCCGATGCGGAAGTAGAGGAAGCCGAAGCAGACGATGGTGATCGCCCAGGGCGCGAGACGCTTCCACAGCGCCGTGCGCGGTTTCGCCCTGCCCGGTTCGGAGGGCGTGCTCACGAGGCGGTACCGTCCTCTCCCAGACAACGTCTCAAGGTCTCGTCAAGAGGCGTGAGCGTCAGCCCGAGCCGCGCGCAAGCGGGGCTCGGGTCGATCCGGTCGTCGTGCTCGAGGACTCCCAACATGGCGGGTGTGAGCGGGGGATCGTCGCCGAAGCGCTCCGCCAGCCGGGCGAACAGGGAGGCGGCGGTCAAGGGGACGGGCAGGAAGCGGGGTCTTCTCCCTATCAGCTCGGCGGCACGGCAGACCAGCTCCCGATGGGTAAGGGGCTCAGGGCCGGCCAGGTCGAGAACCAACTCGTCGGTGGTTTCCTCCGCGAGGGCGTTCTCGATCGCCGCCGTGACGTCCTCCGCGTCGATGGGCTGCTCGAAGGTGGCGCCGCCGCGTACCAGCGGTGTCAGGGGAGCGCGGATCTTGCCGCGCAGTGCGAAGGATGCGATCTCGCCGGGACCGAGAACCATGGGCACCCGGATCACGGTCGCCGGAACCCGGCAGCCAAGCAGGATGCGCTCCGCCCCTCCTTTCGAGGACAGGCAGGCGTTTCCTTCCGCCGGATCCGCCCCCAGGATGCTCATGTAGACGATCCTGCGCGCGCCCACCCTCTCGGCGGCGCGGGCCAGTGCGCTGGAAGCGGACTCGTGCGCATCGACGTAACGGGCGCTCCTCGTCTCCTTCAGGATTCCGATCAGGTGTACGATGCGGTCGCATCCGCGCGCCGCGGTCTCGATGGCCTCCGCGTCACCGTAGTCGACGATGCAGATCTCCGGACGGCAGCCCTCGGGAAGATTGCGCACGACGTTCGCGGCGCGCTCCGAGCGAACCAGCGCTCGCACCTTCTCGGACGCGGACCCTCGGTTGGCCAGACTGCGGATCAGCCTGATTCCCAGGTGTCCGTTGGCACCGGTCACCAGAATCCGTCCGTCTTGTGCCGTCATCAGATCTCGACTTTGTGTGGGCGCATCACCGTCGGAGCCCGATCCAAGGCTGTCTCGATCTTGGACCGCCCTCCTAGGATACCACCGTTTCCTCATCCTCCTACTCGCAGGCTACGGCGCGACCTCGTCGAGGAAACGCTGGATTCGTCGGTAGTAAGCAGCTCCGCCCACCAGGGTGGTGTCGTTATGCCCCGCGCCGGCGATGGTCTCGAAGGCCTTGGGCTCCGGAGCCGCCGCGAACAGCCGCTGCCCCAGCTCGAACGGAATGATCCGATCCCTGTCGCCGTGGAAGAAGAGGATCGGACAGCGCACTCGCGTAATCTTCTCGTCGGCGGGAAACCGTCGTCCGATCAGTGCTCCAATCGGGATTCCGATGGCGGCGCGGGCCACGTCCGCAACCGAGGTGAAGGTGCTCTCCAGGATCAACCCGGCCAGGGGACGGTCCGCTGCGAGGTCCACGGCGACCGCGCCACCCAGAGAGCGGCCGAACACGACGACGCGCTCGAGCGGCAGCGCGCGGCTCGCGCGCAGGTGCTCGAGGCCGGCCCGCGCGTCCGCGTAGACGCCCTCTTCGTCGGGCCTCCCCTCGCTCAGTCCGTATCCTCGGTATTCGAGCAGGAGGACGTCGGTGCCGAGGGCCGCCAGATCCGCGGCGTTGGGGAGGCGGTGGGAGGCATTTCCGGCGTTGCCGTGGAGAAACAGCAGCGAGCGGGTGGCACCGGGCGAGGGCAGGAAGAAGGCGTGGATCCGCACGCCGTCCTCGGCCTCGAGAAAGACACTCTCGGCCTCGATCCCGAGGGCCTCGGGCGTAAGGTCGACTCCCGGCGAGGGCTGGAAGATCAGACGGTCGATCAGGGCCAGGGGCAAGGCGCAGATTCCGACGATTAAGAGGATCGGTAGCAGCGCCGGGAAGCGACCGCGCATCCCGCCCGCGGCTACATTCCCAGCTCGAGGCGTGCGGCCTCGGACATCATCTCGGGGTTCCAGGGCGGATCCCAGACCAGATCGATTCGAACGTCACGAGCGCCTTCGATCTCTCGGGCCTTGGTCTCGATCTCCAACGGCAGCATCTCCGCCACCGGACACATCGGCGAGGTGAGGGTCATCACAATATGGATATCGCCGCTCTCATCGGCTTGCACGTCGTACACCAGACCGAGCTCAAAGATGTTCACCGGGATCTCCGGGTCGTATACGCCCCGGAGCATCGCGATCACTTCCTCCTTGACCTTCCCGCAACCGGGATCCATCCTCGGCCCCTCCGATCACTCGGTCTTCGTGATCTCGCCCTCGCCGCGCACCGCCGAGCGCAGCGTGTGCCAGGGCAGTGTCGCGCATTTCACGCGCATCGGGTACTCGCGGACTCCGCCGAAGACGGTGAGCTTGCCGAGCGCCCCCTGGTCGGGCTCCGCTGCAGGAGAGCCGGCCACCAGCTCGTGGAAGCGATCGAATACCTCGAGAACCTCGTTCAGTGTCTTGCCCTTCACGACCTGGGTCATGATCGAGGCGGACGCAGTCGAAATCGCACAGCCCGAGCCCTGAAACCCCACCTCCTTGACCACGCCGTCGTCGTCTACCGTCAGGTAGACGGTCACCTTGTCCCCGCAGAGCGGGTTCCAGCCGTTCGCCTCGCGGTTCGCACCCTCGGGCTTGCGAAAGTTCCTGGGCTTCTTGTTGTGATCCAGGATGGTGGTCTGGTAGAGCTCGCGAAGATCCGGCATCAGCGGAAGATCTCGATGACTTTGTGGATCCCTTCGGCGAGTCGATCCAGGTCGCTCTGGTCGTTGTAGAGACCGAGGGAAGCGCGGGCCGTGGCGGGGAGCCCCAGTCGATCCATCAGTGGCTGCGCGCAGTGATGGCCCGCCCGGATCGCGATGCCCTCTCCGTCGAGAATCGTCCCCACGTCGTGGGGATGGACTCCATCGACGACGAAGGAGAGCACTCCGGTCTTCTCGCGCGCCGTTCCGATCAGCCGGACCCCCGGGATCCCCGCGAGCAGCTCGGTTCCGTAGGAGAGCAGGGACTCCTCGTGGGCGGCGATCCGATCGAGGCCGATCGCCTCCACGTAGTCGATGGCTGCAGCGAGTCCGATCGCCCCGGCGATGTCCGGTGTTCCCGCCTCGAACTTGTAGGGAATCTCGTTGTAGGTGGTCTTCTCGAAGGCGACGGAGGAGATCATCTCGCCGCCTCCCTGATAGGGGGGCATGGTCTCGAGCAGATCCGCGCGGCCATAGAGGGCGCCGATGCCGGTGGGGCCGTAGAGCTTGTGACCCGAGAAGACGTAGAAGTCGCAGCCGAGCTCCCGCACGTCGACGGCGAGCCGCGGGACGGCCTGCGCCCCGTCCACCAGCACCGGAACCTCGCGGGCGTGCGCGAGCTCGATGATCCGGCGCACCGGGTTGACGGTTCCGAGGACGTTCGAGACATGCGCGACGGCCACCAGGCGGGTTCGCGGCCCGATCAGGCCCTCCAGCTCGTCCGTGAGCAGCTCCCCGGCGTCGCTGATGGGGGCGACGCGCAGTCGGGCTCCCTTCTCCTCGCAGATCATCTGCCAGGGGACGATGTTCGCGTGGTGCTCCATGCACGTGATCAGGATCTCGTCGGCCGGGCCGATGTGAGTGCGGCCGTAGCTCTGGGCCACCAGATTGATCGCCTCGGTGGCGTTGCGGGTGAAGACGATCTCGCGGGACTGCGCCGCGTGCAGCAGAGCCTGGACCTTCACCCGCGCCTGCTCGTGGAGCTGCGTCGCCGTCTCGGAGAGTTCGTAGAGCCCCCGGTGAATGTTCGCGTAGTGATTCGAGTAGAGATCCGTGATGGCATCGAGGACCGCCCGCGGCTTCTGTGCACTCGCCGCACTGTCGAGAAAGACGAGGGGCCTGCCCCGCATCGACCGGCTCAAGATCGGGAAATCCTTGCGGATCTTCTCCACTTCGAGCGGTCTGTCCATGACGGTGGCCGCGCTCATGATCCGACCCCGGCGTCCCGCAGACGTTCCTCCAGCAGCTCGAGCGTGGCGTCGCGTAGAGCGGGGGCCGGAAGCTGCTCGAGGATCTCGACGGCGAAGCCGCGGGTGAGCACGAGTCGCGCCCTCTTTTCGTCGATGCCCCGGGAACGCATGTAGAACAGTGCATCCGCATCCAGGCGTCCGATGGCGGAACCGTGGCTGCACTTGACGTCATTGGCGTAGATTTCGAGCTGGGGCTTGGTGTTGATCTCCGCCCCGTCGGCCACAAGCAGGTTCGGGTTCGACTGCTCGGCGTCGGTCTTCTGGGCGTCGGGGCGAACGATGATTCGGCCGCGGAACACGCCCTTCGACTTACCGCACAGGATTCCCTTGTAGAGTTCGCGGCTCGAGCCGTGCGGCATGGCGTGGTCGACTACGGTGTGGTTATCGATCAGCTGCGATCCCCGCCCCAGGAAGACCCCGTTCAAGGTGCACTCCGCGCCCTCGTCGGCAAGCAGGACGCCGAGGTCGTTCCTCACCAGGGATCCGCCCAGGGTGACGGTGTGCGACCTGAATCGGCTATCGCGCTCCTGCCGGGAGGCGAGGTTCGAGACGTGGTGGGTGAGATCGTTCTCGCGCTGCAGGATCACCAGGTCGAGATCGGCGTTGGCCCGAGTCACCACCTCGCTGACGCTGTTGGTGAAACGGACTCCCTCGCCCACGGACACGTGGTCCTGAATCACCACGGCGCGGCTGTTTTCTTCGGCGACCACCAGGACGCGGGGTTGAGAGAGGGTCGTCGTCTCTCCGTTGGAGATGAAGACCAGGTGCACGGGGTTTTCGAGCCGCGCGCCCCTGGGGATCGTCACCACCGCGCCGTCGTCCAGGAACGCGGTGTTCAAGGCCGCGAAGGCATGCAACTTCTGGTCCGCGTAGCGGCCCAGGTGGGGCTCCAGGAAGGCAGGATCCTCGCTGCGGAGCCGGGCGAGGCTGTCCACGCGCAGCTCCCCGGAGAGAATCCGCGACGCGGAGAGCTCGGGCTTGAAGTATCCGTTTACGAACACGAAGAGGCTGCACGCGAAGACCGGAAAGGAGATCTCCTCCACCACCTCCCGCGAGATCGGCGGGTGTTCCTGTCCGGCGAGCCGGAAATCCGTCGCTGCGATCGGACCGACATTGGTGTAACGCCATTCCTCCAGGCGAGTGGTGGGGAAGCCGAGAGCGGCGAAGTGGCTGCGCCCCTCCTCGCGGAGCCTTCGCAGGTGCCCGGACTCGTCCGCAGCGACTCCCCGATCGAATGTGGAGGCCTGACTGAGCAGGCGATCGCGAGCGAGTTCGAGAGGAGTCATCGGCTGGCGGCGCTCCCCTCACCCGAGGGTGTCGTCTCCAGCCAGCCGTATCCCTTCTTTTCGAGCTCCAGGGCGAGATCCTTCTCTCCGGAGAGGGCGATGCGTCCCTCGGAGAGCACGTGGACGAAATCGGGAACGATGTAGTCGAGCAGGCGCTGGTAGTGGGTGATGACCAGCAGCGATCGCTCGGAGCTGCGCAATGCGTTCACGCCCGTTGCGACCACGCGCAGCGCGTCGATGTCGAGACCCGAATCGGTCTCGTCGAGGATGCAGAGCCTCGGCTCGAGGAGCAGCATCTGCAGCACCTCGTTGCGCTTCTTCTCGCCGCCCGAGAAACCCTGGTTGATCGAGCGGTTCATCAGGTCTTCCGGCACGTCCACCATCTTCATCTTCTCGCGGACCAGGGCCAGGAAGTCCATGGCGTCCAGCTCCTCTTCACCGCGGTGGGTGCGCATCGCGTTGAGGGATGTCTTGAGGAAGTAGTGGTTTCCCACGCCGGGGATCTCCACCGGGTACTGGAAAGCGAGAAAGATGCCCTCCCGGGCACGCTCCTCGGGCTCGATGCGGGTGAGGTCACGGCCGTCATAGAGGATCTCGCCGGAGGTGACCGAATAGCCGGGCCGCCCGGCGAGCACGTTCGCCAGGGTGCTCTTTCCCGAGCCGTTCGGGCCCATCACGGCGTGGACCTCGCCCGGTCGGATCGTCAAATCGATCCCCCTCAGGATCGCGGATTCTCCCGCATTCGCGTGAAGATTCACAATCTCGAGCACGACTGTCTCCTAGCCCACGCTTCCTTCGAGGCTCACGCCCAGGAGCTTCTGGGCCTCCACGGCGAACTCCATCGGGAGTTCCCGCAGGACCTCTTTGCAGAATCCGTTCACGATCATCGAGATCGCGTCCTCTTCCGAGATGCCCCGTTGCCGGCAGTAAAACAGCTGGTCTTCGCCGATCTTCGAGGTCGTGGCCTCGTGCTCCACGGTCGCCGCCGAGTTCTTGACCTCGATATAGGGGAAGGTGTGGGCTCCGCATTTGTCGCCCAGCAACAGCGAATCGCACTGGGAGTAGTTGCGTGCCCCCACCGCCTTCGGCCCCATTCTCACCAGTCCGCGGTAGGATTGCTGGCCGTGGCCGGCGGAGATCCCCTTGGAGATGATGGTGCTCTTCGTGTTCGCCCCGATGTGGATCATCTTGGTGCCGGTGTCGGCCTGCTGATAGTTGTTGGTGAGCGCCACCGAGTAGAACTCACCCACCGAACGTTCTCCCTGGAGGATGCAGCTCGGGTACTTCCAGGTGATCGCGGAGCCGGTCTCCACCTGGGTCCAGGAGATCTTGGAGCGCTTGCCCAGGCATCTTCCGCGCTTGGTGACGAAGTTGTAGATGCCGCCCTTGCCCTGCTTGTCGCCCGGATACCAGTTCTGGACCGTCGAGTACTTGATCTCGGCGTCGTCGAGGGCGACGAGTTCCACGACCGCGGCGTGAAGCTGGTTCTCATCGCGCATCGGTGCCGTGCAGCCCTCGAGGTAGCTGACGAAGCTACCCTCTTCCGCGATGATCAGCGTGCGCTCGAACTGCCCGGTTTCCTGAGCGTTGATGCGGAAGTAGGTCGATAGCTCCATGGGGCAGCGCACGCCCCTCGGGATGTAGGCGAAGGAGCCGTCACTGAAGACCGCAGAGTTGAGAGCCGCGAAGAAGTTGTCCGCGTAGGGAACCACCGATCCAAGATATTTTTTCACGATCTCCGGGCAGCGCCTCACCGCTTCGGAGAAGGAGCAGAAGATGATGCCCTGTTTCTCGAGCTCTTCCTTGTACGTGGTCGCCACCGATACGCTGTCGAAGACAGCGTCCACGGCCACACCAGCCAGTCGCTTCTGCTCCTCGAGGGGGATCCCGAGCTTCTCGTAGGTCCGGAGCAGTTCCGGATCGATCTCGTCCAGGCTCTCCAGCTGCTCCTTCTTCTTGGGGGCCGAGTAGTAGTACATGTCCTGGTAGTCGATCGTGGGGTAGGTGACCATCGCCCAGGTGGGCTCGTGTCCCTCTTCGAGCATCTTCGCGAAGCGGTGATAGGCCTTGAGGCGCCATTGCAGAAGCCACTGGGGCTCTTCCTTCTTGGCGGAGATGATGCGGACGATCTCCTCGCTGAGACCCTTCGGGATCGTCTCCGCTTCGATCTCGGTAACGAAGCCGTATTCGTATTCGCGGTCGGTGAACTCGGAGAGCTCAGTTGTGCTCGACATGTTCCACCTCGGTCTCGGCAGACTCCAGGTACAAGAACTCCTTCTGCGGCGGAGCGACCAGCTCCCGCAGCGTGACGTGCTTCAGCGTCTCCAGGATGGCCTGATTGATCCGTTGCCAAGGATCGCGCACCGGGCAGCTCGTCTCCTGGTCGCAGTGGCCCGGGCCGGCGCTGCACTCCATCAGCGCGATCGGCCCTTCGAGGGCATCGATGATCTCGGCGACGTTGACCTCCTTGGGACGACGCGTAAGTGTGTAGCCCCCCTTGGCGCCGCGCTGTGAGGTCAGAAGCCCTCCCTGGGCCAGGGACTTCAGGATCTTGCTCACCACCGGAAGCGGCAAGGACGTCGCCTCGGCCATGGTCCGAGCGTTCTTGCTGCTGCGTGTCTCGTCGCTGGCGAACTGGACGAGGAGGACGATCCCGTAATCCGTGAGCTTGGTGATGCGAAGCATGGGGTACCTCTAGGCCTCGGGCGCCCGAGACCAGATCGGACCGAACCGGCGCTGTAAATATAAGACTAAATTAGTTCTGATTCAACGGGGGCCTTCCCCTGGGGGGAGTGAAGACAGGGATGGGGCGTCGCTCAGAGATCGACGTCCGAGAGGCCGTAGTCCGTGGAAATCGCATCCGCGACAGACGGGCGAGAAGTCGTGTGACTCGGACCGTAACGACCCATCCCTGTCGATCTGCTTGAGCCTGGAAGCAAGGTAGAGATCCCCGCTGAAAGGCTCGATCAGCTCAAGGATGGCGGGACGCAGAGTAGGCCGGCTCCACCCACCCTTGTCCAATTCACGAACACGGCCGCGTTCGCGAACCTACCTACGCCACCAGTCGATAGTCGTGCTCGAGTCCGCCGAGCACCGGTAGTGCGACCAGCTTCCCTTCCCTCGGCGGAGAGATTTGAAGCTCCGGATACGGATCCGGAATCGCTCCGATCGCTTGCGAGGGCCTCGCCCGGTTGTAGTACTCCACGAACTCGCGGCAGACGCGGCGGACGTGTCCTTCGCTGAGGAAGATGAAGTGGTCGAGCGCTGCCTCGCGGAGCGTCCTGTGGAATCTCTCCACGTGTGCATTCGCATTCGGAGCTCCGTAGGGAATCGGAATGCCTTTGATGCCCATCACCTCGAAAAGCCATCGGTCGAAATGGCACCGGAAGCATCTGCCGGCTTGCCGCTCGCGGAACTGGCCGAAGATGCCGTCGTTGTCATGGATCAGGTAGCGAGGGCCTTCGCCGAAGGCTGTGACCGTGCGAATCTGCTGCTTCACCCAGTCGAGGGTCGGGCTCGTTGTGACGTTGATCAGGACGATGCGACGCGTGGAGATTGCCATGACGACGAAGACGTACACGAGATCGAACCACGCAGTATGTTGGATCAGGAAATCACAGGCAAAGATCTCCTCCTGGTGAGTTCGAATGAAGGTTCGCCAACGGTGACCACTCCTGGGACGACGGCTGCGAACCATGTAGCGCCGAATCGTGCTGGTGGAGTGCTCGACCCGAAACTTGAGGTGCAGCTCGAGGGCGATCCAGTCCTCGCCCCAACCCGGATTGTCCGCGCTGATCCGCTTGATGAACGCGATGTGCCTGCGCGGGATTCGAGGCCGGCCGACCTTGCCGCTTCGAGACTTGCGCCGCCAGAACAGCTGGAAGCCCTTTCGGTGCCAGCGAATCACCGTCTCCAGCTTGACGATCACAAGCGCCGACGGCCAGCCGTCCCAAAGCCTAGACAGCCCCACCCAGAAGACCCGATCTGAGGACCGCAGCCGCGCGCGCTCAGAGGTGCGCCGATACGCTGCGAGTTGCTGCCGAAGAGCAAGGTTCTCGAGCAGAAGAGCCTGTTTCCTCGTGAAGAGCGTCCGAATCGCGGCCCGGATGACGGTGAACAAGAGCGACATCTGCCGAAGCTAGCAAAGGACGAAAACGCCAATGATATCAAGGGGGATGGAGTTTCCGCGGACTACGGGTGGTTCGTGAACGAAGGCTTCGACGACGCGCGCCGGGACACGCTCTTCCTCACGATGCCGTTTTCCCGGAAGGGGACGCTCGTCCAGTACGCCGGCCGCCTGCACAGACTGCATCCATCGAAGGAGGATGTACGGATCTACCGCTACGCCGCTCGCCACGCCTTACGGAGCGATGATCTCGAGCCCCGGGAAGTACGTGCGGTAGCGCGCCGCATCGCGGGTCAGCTTGCGGCCTCGAAAACTATCTCTGGAGCTCACCCGCTTCCGCGGAGAGGGATGCGTCCGGGTCGAGCTTCCCCCGGGGATTCCGGCCTTCCCGGACCGTCGGCCGGCCCCCGCCGAGCGGACCGCGGCCGGCGGGGGCCCCTGCCGCAGCGGACACCGCGCCGGGCGGCCAATCGCGACTGAAGTGACGACCCCCGTCGTACGATACCTAGGAAGCCAAGCACGGCGGCGAGCCGGCGCAGCACCTGGGTGCGCGCGGCGATGGGAGACGATGTCGACAGATCCGCAACAGGTCGGGCCGTGGGAGCAGGAACGCAAGGGGGGCGTCCGCATCCAGACGGAGATGTGGGTGCGCGTCATCGGCCGTGACAACGAGCCCTTGCTGCGCGCCGGGAACATCTCCGGGACCGGGGTCTTCTTCGAAGCCGAGCAGTGGCCGGGGAGACCGGGCGACATCACGGTCATCGAGGTGAGCAGCGGTGACAGCGCTCGCAGCTTCACGACCCTGGCGAGCCTGGTGAACGTGTTCAAGGCCGACGAGGCGCGCCGGAGCTCGATCGAGCCCGGGGTGTCCTTTCAGTTTCTTCCTTCGGATGAGGCCACCCGTAGTTCCATTGCCAAGACGGTCCGCTACATCGCCGAGCAGCACCCCGAGCAGGCAGGCGAGCTCTTGCAGGAGGAATTCGAGCGAGCCGCGGCCGAAGGGGAGTATCCCTCGGGCGTCAAGAACGCGAAGCCGTGTATCGAGACAGGCGCGCACGTCGTCCTCGTCGTCGACTCGGCGACCGGCGGCGGCAAGAGGGAGGTGACCGGGGTCGTGGGCGACGTCACCGAATCGGTGCAGGGCGACGGCGCCACGCGCTTCTGGGTTCCGGTCTACGCCGACGAGAAATCGCAGCCCATCGAGGCGGAGCCGGTCCGCGAGCGCGGTGCCCCCGAGCCGTCCGAATCCGCTGGCGCGGGGTCGATCATCGAGGAGATGTGGAGGGACCTGGTGCCCGAGGCCCAATCCATCATCGGTGAACTCCGCTCCGACTCCTCGCCGACTGGAACCTCCCATCTGAGCGGCAGGCTCGCCCAGATCTCGATGCCGAGCGCGCTCTGGCTGCTCGACAACGGACGCCTCTCGGGTGTATGCGAATTTCAACGCCCCGGCGAGGAGATCGTCCTGTTCCTGAGCGAGGGGCGGGTGATCGACGCCGAATCGCCGAACCAGGAGCGAAGCCCGCGCGAGCACCTCTCGGCCCTGATGGCCTGGGACGACGGCGAGTTCGAGTTCCGCGTCGAGACGGTGGATCGCCCGGATCGGCTCGGAGTCCCGACCCAGGGGCTCCTCCTCGACCTCGCCGTGGACGCGGACGAGGCCGCCCGGTAGCGCTTCGGCGAGCCTCCCCTCGTCACGCCGACCGAGCCCCCTCGGGGGAACTTGCGGCCCCTCGATGCGCGGACCTGGCGAGCCCCGCGAATGGCCCTGCCCCCCGAGCGACGCGAGGCTCCCTAAAGGGCGCTGGACTACTCAAGACTCAGCTTGGCCCGACCGATAATCGTAGGTGATTTACCTCACGTATTGGAACCCGCAATGAAGAGGAAAAACCCCAAGGGCGACTCGCGACGTCCGATCCTCCTGGAGCTCGAGCGCCGTCTGCTGCTCTCTGCGGACGCCTCGCTCCTCGACGACCCCTCCCTCGTCGCCGACCCCGGGCTCCCCGAGCCCCCGGCCCAGGTCGACCTCCTGGAGTCGGAGGAGGCCGCGAGCCAGACCGAGGTCCTCGCCCGCCGCGAGCTCGTCATCGTAGACCCCGGCGTCAAAGGCCACGAGCTGCTGGTGGAAGACCTGCGCTCCGCGAGCGCGGCGGAGCGGGGGATCGAGATCGTGCTGCTCGACCCCGACCGGGACGGCATCGCCCAGATCGGCGAGATCCTGGCCGGCCACGACGACCTCGACGCCGTCCACATCGTCTCCCACGGCAGCAGCGGCGCCGTTCAGCTCGGAAGCACCTGGCTCGACGCCGACAACCTCGACGCGCACGCGAGCGCCATCGCCGGATGGGGCGACGCGCTCCGCCTCGACGGGGATCTCCTCTTCTACGGCTGCGACCTGGCCGAGGGCGAGGCTGGCGAGGCCTTCGTGGGGTCGCTCGCCAAGCTCACCGGCGCCGACGTGGCCGCCAGTGTCGACATCACGGGCAGCGCCCTGCTCGGTGGCGACTGGGACCTCGAGTACTACTCGGGCAGCATCGAGACGGCCATTGCCTTCAGCGCGGACGTCCAAGACGACTGGCTCGGCCTGTTGGACGCGCCCCAGGTCGCGGACATCACCACGGACGAGGACACCCAATCGGGCGGGATCGTCGTCGATCGGAACGCCGGCGACGGCCCCGAGGTCACCTACTTCCGCATCAGCGGCATCACCAACGGCAGCCTCTTCCAGGCCGACGGCACCACCGCCATCAACAGTGGAGACTTCATCACCGTCGCCGAAGGTCAGGCGGGGCTGCGGTTCACACCGACCCCCGATTCGACCCTGGACGGCAGCTTCGACGCCGAATCCTCGCTCGACGGCACCACGGCCGAGCCGGGCCTGTCGACCTCGACCATCACGGTCACCCCCGTGGGCGACACCCCGGTTGTCCCGGACATCATCACCTTCGAGGACACCCAGTCGGGCCTGATCGTGCTGGACCGGGCGGCCGTGGACGGCCCCGAGGTCACGCACTTCCGCATCAGCGGCATCACCAACGGCAGCCTCTTCCAGACTGACGGCACCACGGCGATCAGCAATGGCGACTACATCACGGTCGCCCAGGGCCAGACCGGGCTGCGCTTCACGCCGGACCTGCACACCAACCTGACCGGGAGCTTCGGCGTCGAGTCCTCGGAGGATGGCTCCTCGGTGGCCGCCCAGAGCGGTGTCGCCACCTCCAGCATCAACGTGACCCCGGTGGGCGACACCCCGGTGGTGGCCGACATCACGACCGTCGAGGAGACCCAGTCGGGCCTGATCGTGCTGGACCGGGCG
>Ga0255055_10000193_pt1 | contig 46113 bp, 69 predicted proteins | sample JV7_2_27_MG_FD_188633 | JGI IMG/M metagenome (GOLD analysis project Ga0255055, IMG submission 188633) | Seawater microbial communities from Jervis Inlet, British Columbia, Canada - JV7_2_27 | ecosystem: Environmental > Aquatic > Marine > Inlet | place: Canada: British Columbia | collected... | reverse complement strand
AGTCTATGCACGGGTCATGATCGTCATCTGTCATCTTGTCTGTCTCCTGTGTATATCGCACTCTTCTCCTTGCATTGACAGTGGTAGCTGCCAAGGGTTGTAGTTGCCAGTGCATACTGCCACTATCACCGCTTTGCCATCATCATTTCGTTGTTGCTCAAGATCGAGATGGTCACACCTCAAGCACTGTAACTTAGACATATCTCTTCAGCTCCTTCTCTGCTTCTTCAAGCTCTCTTTTCAAATCTATAATCCGCATCATGCACCTTACTTGAGGCCAGATCCCCAGCCTCTCGGTCTCTTTCTCAATCAACTTCTTGGCTTCGTCAAGGGTGTCATTGTCTTCCCATACGAAGCTGTTGCCGTTCACATCCATGAAGGCAACCTCGAACACTGGTCGCATCTCGGTGTCATCGTTGTACCCAAGCTCATCATGCACCAGCTTGATCTGGATTGTACCTATGTCTTGGTGCCAAAATTCCAGATCGTAGATGTCGCCTATGTGGTGTTCTATCGGACTCATCTTGGATCACATTCCTGCTATCTCGTCAACCTCTACAGACTCTCCGCACTCAGGACATGTCTTGTGCCTCGTGGTGTAGAACCCACCAGCACTTGTCTGGGTCTCTTCTCGATCCCAGTCCTTGTGGTCGAACTGCTCATGGTCAAGAGAGCATGGCTCTGCATAGGTGATGAACACTCCATAGGCACCAGTCTTGATGTTGTCGATCTTGGGTGCCCCTGCCTTCTCAAGTATGTCAGCAACCTCTCTGTTCTTCATAAAGTATTGACCACTCTTTACTTCCTTACCTAATTTTGTCATAGTTCTCCACATTCCTCTACATTGCACACATGGTCTCCATCCCAAGTGTGATGGCACTCGTTGCACTCATAGTGACGCACTATGGTGTCTGGCTCTGTCACTCTCAATTCTGTGTACTGTACCTCTTCGTACTTGGTGTCGTCGTTGCCACAGAGTGGACACTTGCCTTCCAGACGATCAAGCGTCATGGTCACCCAGCACTCAAGGCTGTCGTTGTCGAAGGTCACCTCGAAGGTGCCCTTGCCCATAAGTTCTACTCCCACTGCTTGGTCTGATCCCTGAAGTGCATCTCTCTGTTCTTCAGTCCAGATCGAAATCCACTTGCCCAGTTCGTGGTTGAACTCCATCTTCATCCGTATCATCCTTATCTGTAATTTCTCGGTCATTCTACTCTGTCTCCTTCCTTCCAATCCTTATTGAGGTGCCACTCTACCTTGAACTTTCCGTCTGGCATGATGTCGATCTTTTTTGCCACTGGTCGCTGTATCACTTCAGCCAGTTCCTCTCGTGTGAACATCTTCTCGCACTCGTCACAGTGTCCGCCATAGATGTACCAACCCTCTGAAGCAGTGGTGTCACTGTAGTCGTACTTGTCCGAACCCTTGCCACCGCCGCCAGTGTCGTGCACCCTAACCACCATGTCCTCTAGTAGGTAGAGCTTCAGGTGCTCGTGCTCACATAGCAGTTGCTCTGCTAGTTGTCTCTCGGTCAGTTGTTCATCAGTCAAGTAGTTCACCCCTGTCCTCTCCGAAGTTCTCAAGCAGTGTGTCCAGTAGTACCTGTTGTTCCTTGGTCAGGTTGTCCAGTCCGATCCTGTCAGGTCCACTCTGGTCGTACAATACCTTCTTGCAGTCCTTGCAGGTGACAGTCCACTGTTCAAAGGACTCAGTGCTTCCAGTCTTCTCTTCACCCTTGTCCACTACGGCGTACATGGGTTGTGATATGTCATGCACCTCGTACTCTAGGGTCTGGTGCTTGTTTGCCTGCCAGATGTAGTCAGCCTCTATGTTCGGGTGCTCACAGGTGACCACCTGTGCTCTCTTGGTCTCAAGCTCATTGAGCTGCTTGCGAATGTCCTTCGCCAAGTCACCCTGTCTTGCCAGTGCTGGATAGTCCTCGTTGCTCACTGGTATTCCGTGCAGGTCAATGGTGACCTGTGACATGATTGTTATCAGTCTCTCAGCCAGAATCTTTGCGTCACGCAGTAGCACTGCGTTTGCTTCTGGCACTGGGTTGTCATTATCAATTGTCATGATTGCCAAATTTCCTTACTATATCATACTCCCGAATCCTTATAAACATTGCGAATGCATGTTCAGATTTGCATACGATGTCCAGCACCGAGTGGAAGACAATATGTATATACATATTGCACTCCAGTCGGCTTCACTTTGCGAATGCATGTACTTTCCGCGCCATAACCCAGATACAACCCTCATTCCCGACAGTGAACCACCACTCCCCCCCTCACCACATACACACCGCCTCTCCCAGAGCATTGCGATTTTCAGGTCATTGACTTGACCAAAAGGAGCTTCAACTGGTACCATTGCCCGATCTCGGGTCATTGGGTCTACCAAAAGTCTCCTTAGCTCAGCATACTTAGAAATGTGATCCATCATGGTCACCTCAGTCATACATAAGGAAAAAAAAGTGAGATCTGGATACCTAGCATCCAGATCATAGTGTGTGGTTGATCCTACCTCTCAGTTTACCCATTGACCATCGAGCCATGAGGAATCCTGAGAGCACGGCCTTGTGTCCAGCCGACACCGAATCACCAAATGGGTACCAGCGATCAAGTTCTGCAGTCCAGCGCTGCATACCTATGATCTTACCCGACATGTTCTTGTCGTCGATCTCATAGATGGATCGGATACCTACGATCATGGCTGTGCACTGTTCCATACTTGGTGAAAAGTGCGTACTTGTGATCGTCAAGATCGTCTTGTTCTTCAATTTCTTCTCTGCCAGCTCTTTGCCCCAGACGGGGACTTTGCATGGCTTGCCTTCTACATACCTATAGTCGTCTACTGTCATTCATATCTCTCCTATCTCACACTCTTCGATGAATACCCAAGTGTCGCAGTGTGGACACTTTGCCTGTGTGTCGTTCTTATCGAGTGCGTACTCTTGTTGCTCTTCCCACCTGTTGCAGTTGGTGCATCGCATGGGTAGGTCCGTGATGTACCTAGCCACCATGGTAGGCTGTGGGTCTTGGCTCTGTGCATTGTGTGCAATCACATCTCTCAGTATGCCAAGTATTGCATCTGGATCATAGGTGCGGATGAGTGTGGATGACCACTGCTCATCCTTTGACCTGTGGAACTTCATGTCCACCACCAGTGCTCTGTAATCGGTCATTTGAACATCACCTTGGTAGACCTGTTGAGCAGGCTGTGGATGTCCCAGTCCATGGTCTGAAAGTTGTCACCATCTGTTGGTATCAACCACCTTTCTCTCCAGACGAAGGACTCCTTGTGACTGTTGACATCACGAAGGATTTCTTGCTTGACCTCATCCGTGAATGTGTCCCATTCGGACAGGTCATGCTTGTAGTCTTCTTCCGCTACTAAAATTTCAACGATTTGTGCTATTATCATTTTACCAAACTTCCTACATATATTATACTCCCGAAGCCATATAAACATTGAGTTTTGAGGATACATAGCAAGGGGTGCCGATCTCGATCTTACCTAAGACGTATAGAAGTTCGGAATCCAGATCGACGATCAAGATCGGCATTGCTTTTTCTCTCCTATACCTGTGATCCAGCCTATACTTTCAGGCTGTCCTTTCCTTTCTTGGTGATGACTTGGAATGATACTGTTGCTTCACCACTTATCCAAGCGGCTCCACACTCTTCACACTCACCAACCTCTTGCCAGCCTCTCTCGACTCCAGCACTGAGAGTGTCTACCTTTTCAAGTGCAGTGTCTAGTGCCTTTTCAAAGTCAGAGTCAAGCCGTTCCATGTCCTCTTCATGTCCGTCACCCTCACACCAAGGGCAGTCTGTGTTACCCATTACTCATCCTCTCCCATATCCATGTCTGCTCCCATGAGCAGTTTTGATGGGCTACCCACGAAGGTGCCATCCACCCATCCGTTGAACCAGTCACCCTGATTCTCGCTGATTGCCACATCCAGTTCTTCATGCAGTCCACTGTCCATCTCATCTGACATGGTGTACCTGCTATCAGGGGTGCGGCAGTTCTCAAGTCCATCAGACTCTTCAAACATCCAAGTGTCAGCCTCATCACTGAAGACAGCCTTGCCAGCTATGACCTCAGTGCCATGCCAATCGACAATGATTGCCTTGGTCAGCCTGTCTACCCAGACAGGCATGGCGCTCCACTTGGTAAGGATTCTAACTCTCATTCTTTCTCTTCTCCTTTAACTTCATCATCAGGTCGTATCCATAGGTCACACAGCCATTGCACACCACAGTTGCTCCTGCGATGTCGCCAGTGTGACCACCATTCCATAGAGCCACTTCTTCAAGACCACCCACTCCATCGATGGAGTCAGCCTCTCCGACTAGCTCTTCACAGATATTACAGTACACTTCTTCCATGTTCCAAACTTCCTACTATACTATACTCCCCTAGGCTTATAAACTATTCCTCGTCATCATAAGGAATGCCATGAACTATGTAGTCGTAGTCTTGAGCGGCTTCGTCTCGCTCAAGCTCACGAATCTCTACTTGCAGTTCATTGCCTCCACCAATGTTCTGACCCTCACCGAAGATTGCCTTGAACATGTTGAGAATGCGCTGGGCGATCTCGTGGTCCATCTGGAACTTGTATGAAATCCAGTGTTGGTGTTCGGACTCTGATACCTCTGCGCCTTTCATCTCTTCGGCGAACATCTCTTGGATTGTTGATATTGACTCAGCGTCTCCATAGAACTGAGTGACTTCAAGAACTACTTGTTTGTGAATTTCTGATTTACTCATCGTACTCATCCTCGAATGCTGTTATCATGTCGGAGTCTATCGTGTGCAGTGGCAGGTCTTTGTTGCATTTCTCGCAGGTCACCTTGTACACTCTGTTGCGGGTGCCATCGAAGGACACTGGCTTCTCAAGGGTAATCATGCCTGTGAAGCTTGGGTCTTTCCCCCATGTCATTCCTCTGAACAGTGATACCCTCATCATGTCAAGTGTCCACACTACTTCCACCTTCACGTTCTCATGCTTGCAGTCATCTATCTGAGGGTGCACACATGACCTTGGACCGCCATCGTTCCAGATGCAGTAGTGACACTGAGGACCGTCCTTGATTATCTTAAGGATGTAATCAGCTGCTGCGTCAACCTCTCCCATCTCATCGTATAGGTTCTGATTGATGTAGCCATGGTCCATCTCCCAACCCTTGCAGTTGACCCTCTTACCATCGTACTCATCGGTGTTGCCAACCTCGAATGGTTGCACCTCACGCTTGAAGGTTCTGCTGAGTTGATGTGCTCTGGTCTTCATCTCTTCCCAGTATTTCTGATAGTCTGATTTCTCGGGCATTGTTCCAAACTCCTATGCTATAACATACTCCTGAACGCATATAAACTTCTCACTCGGCTTTTCCGAGTGAAGGATTTATATACACACTCGCGGGGCGATCCCGCCATGGCTCGCGCCTGATCTGATCCGCCGCAGATCAGATACATATACCTAAGATCTCGCGCGACGATCACGTGGTCGGAGTGGCAGGAATCGAACCTGCTTCGAGTGGATTTACAGTCCACCGTCAGTGCCATCTGACCTCACCCCGAAAAAAATTGAGCACCCTACTCTCTCAGTAGGGCTTGCTTGTAAGCATGTATCCTCTTGGCTTGAGACCAATGATGAAGTCCAATGCGTCTCTCACCTTATCAGACTCATGTGGTTCAAGTTCCAATGGTCCGAATCTGATGTCCGTGTACTTCTCCCCTCTGATGAACTTCTTACTGAACTCATCACTGAGGTTGTCTTTCACCAACTTGTCCGCATGGGCGTTGGTGAGTTGGATTTCGATATACATCTTTGTCATGTTGTCTTCCTCACTATATCATACACCCGAAGGCATATAAACTTTCTACTCGGCTCTACCGAGCTACCTACTTATCAGGGCACTTGGGCGGGGATCGAGTGCAGGCCGGTCCTTTGCCAAGTTGATCTTTGTCGGCATACTTACAGCCATAGCACCCCTGCTCCCAGTGCAGGGCTGCCCATGCTATTTCTTGACCCATTGCCATAACCTCTGTATCTGTGTCATCTCTTCCCATTCCACAGTCATCGTTCCACCCATCACACCGTCTGCCTTCAGGGTGATGGTCACGTCTTCATCCTTGAGGATGCCATCATTCACTTTGTCAACAATCTCTTGCAGTAGGCGGTCAAGTTCCTCTGCCTTATCGAACATCATGGCTGTGTCTTTCAGTGAGCCATAAGTCCAAGCGATTCCAACCTGTTCGGCTGGTCGTGAGTGTCTGAACACTCGCTTCATTTTTGTTCCCATCCTCCTTTGTCGTAGATGCTGGTGTCCTCACAGTCCAAGCAGTTCTCAGTCTCGCCCATCCATTGCTGGTATCGGCAACCACTGCATCGGTAGGTTGTTTTAACGTCGGTCATAATATATCATACTCCTGAATGCATATAATGTTATCACTCGTCAACTCCGAGTATGCGCTTATTATACTCCTTTGCGCTTGCCCCCTCAGCCTTCAGGCGATCCCCCAAGTCTTCGAGGTTGCACCTGCTCAGGCAGCTGTACTTGCCGCCGTTGCTGTCTGGGTACATGCGCCTGTTGCACACCTTGCACCTTGGAGGGTTAAGGTTGATTGGGTCACCAGTCAGGAACCCGTAAGGCTCAGCACATCCTGCCAGCACTGGGTTTGCACTCTTGCCCTCATGCTTCACCCACCAGTCCTTGGTCTCTTGCAGTCCTTTCATGTAGTCCTCTAATGTGTGGTATGCAGTCTCTGACACATCACCCTCTGTATAGCTTATGATGGTGTGCTTCTTCATGTGTGTTGCAACCCAGTGATAAGGTGCTGGTCTCCATAGCAAGAGATAGCCCTGTTCATGCAGGTTGTCGTAAAAGTATTCGTCTCCATCGCCCATATGAAATGATTCGTGTGTTGTTGCTGCCATGATTCCAAACTTCCTAATATATCATACTCCCGAAAGCATATAAACCCTTCACTCGGTGTTGCCGAGCTGCACATTTATATACACGGTCTGGCGGATCGCCTGCGACGATCATTACTTAGATCATACATAACACCATACATAGGATCCCCCCCATGTGTGGGGAGATCATGGGCGATCAAGATCTTGATCTAAATTCAGATCAAAAAGTGGTGCTGGGGGATCAGCCCCCCTAGTAGTCGTCATCGCCGCCGTACATTGCCTCCATGGTCGAACTCGGGTCGAAGTCCTCCCACTCTTGCGCCTCGTCGAAGTCAGGCTCATCTGGTTCATGCCACCCGTCGAGGGTGACACCGAACTCTTCTTCAATCTCTGCTAGGGGGATTAGCCCTAGCCTCTTGAGTATCCATCTCTTGACTCTGTTCATTCAGATTGCACTCCTGAACCTGTAAGGCTTCTCGCAGCTCTCGCAGGTCACTAAGTAGTTCGCGTCTGGCTCCACTCTTCTCTTCTGCTTGCACCATGGACACTTGGCTGTTATCACTGACTTCATGGTGAGTGGCAACTGAACCACTGGTATCTCCTTGAAGTCCTTGACTGGTGCCTTCTTGACAATCAGTTCTCTCTCTGAACCAATGTTGAACCCATAGACTCTCTGGTGTGCTGCACACATGTTTGCCCATGGTCCTTTGGTGGTCTTGTCATCGAAGGGTGCTGGCTCTCCGCAGAAGTCACACTTCGGGAACTCGTGAACTTGAATCTTGGTCATGTCGCTCATAGTATATCATTCTCCCCAATGCATATAAACCTATCACTCGTCTTTTCCGAGTGAACCATTTAATTAGGTTCGGGAGTATGTTTAGGTATGAAGACTTTTATGAGAGCCATGGAAGATGAGGGCGAGACTGAAGTGTTCGTCTTGTTCGAGTTTGATGGATGGACATTTGCACCCCACAAGCCTGACCATCGGATAGTGCGTGTCACTGCTGGTGTCGAGGATGGCAAATATGGACTGTGGTACATCTACAAGGAGGTAGGTACCTAGACCTACCTATGCGATACATAGGGGGCATACTTAGATCGCCCCCCGTGATCGCCTGATCATGACCGCGCCTGATCTGACTTTCAGATCAAGGAGAAAAAAAAAGTGGCCTGTCATAGGATCAGGCCTTGGGTTCATGGTGCACACACTCATCCACCATGATATCAGAGTCGTACTTCTGATCCTCGCTGATGTCCTCTTGCTGGCAAAAGCCATTGCTGAAGAGTCGGCAGTCTGGGCATAGGTCAATTTCGATCTCGGTCATTTTTTCACCTCCAATAAAAAGGGTGTGGGGGTTGCCCCCCTATTCCAAGCAGTCAAGTGACTTGAAGGCTGCCTCGGTTGCCTCCACCAAGCCAATCACCATCTTGCCAAGAGCGTTGTGCTTCTCTTGCATTTCCCTGATGGCGTCTGATTGTCTGTTGAACTGGGCGTTCATGTGCTCAGACATGCCAGCCAAGCTATCAACAACCAGTTCGATTGCCTGCTTGAGAACAGAAACCTCTAGGTCGATGGCGGCTTGCACCTCATCAACTCCGATAGTTTTCTGGTCGGTCATGTATGTACTATGACTTGAAAGCATATCAATGTCTCACTCGGTTTCTCCGAGTGATAGGTTTATATGTCTTCGGGAGTATGGTATATTGAGTTTGGTTAACATGAGCATGACACACGAAGCAATCGTAAAGTCAGGCAAGGTGGTCGGTGTGACGCTTGTCATCATGTTCGCTGCCAAGCCCAAGCCCTCCGCCAGCGGCAAGACCCTGATTGATTTTTCCACTCGTGGCAATCAGGTCATTGATGTTGGTGGTAGGCTTATCACGGCTGGTATCAACATGTATCATAAACCATAGGGCGGCCAGTCCGCCCCACACTTTTATTTTGCATCCACTCACTGCTACTGATCCTCGATACATAGGGGGCATACATAAGGGGGGGTTTATTATTACAGGTTTGATCGGAAATTTTGATCTGAATCCGCCCTACTGGGGTGCGGCGGATCAGCCTGAAGAAAGAGGGGTGGGGCGTGTGCCCCTAGTCGGTGGTGGCTTGAAGGTCTTTCACGACATCCTCGACACCTTCGACGGCTGACTGAAGCCATGCCCAGAAGTGGCTTTGGTCTGGGTTGGGTTCGTAGCCTTGGCGGTCTGCTCGTTCTTGCAGATGCCCTGCCTTTTCAACGAAGGCACGGCAGGCAAAGAAGAGTGCCTGTATCGGCTGGTCCAGTTGTCTGATGTTATTCTTTTTCATTGGTTCACCTCCAGTCCTGCGATGAGGGGAGGGGGGCCGAAGCCCCTCACCAGTTCACCCGTTTGGGTCTCGCTCTGGTTCGCGGTCCTCGTAGTTCCTGCCATCGCAGTCTCCACAGTACCCGAACTCTTGCCCATCGAGGAACTCGAAGAGCACCGAGTCTTCGGTGCCCCTCTCGGTCTCAATCTCTGAGTCCTTGTTGAGGTCGTAGGTCTCAAGGGCTGCTGCGATGACTGTTCGCAGCTCATCAAGGGTCTTGATGGTTCCTGATGTGGTGCTGAACTTCATTCGTAGTGCACCTCTTCAGCCTTGGCCTTGTCCTCAGCCAGCATGAAGGCAACTGCTGCCTTCACTTCGCGGTTGGTCTTAGCCCACTCCCTCATGGCCTTGGTTGTGGGGAACACCTCACCACAGACTGAGCACTTGAACAGTGCGTTTGTGGGAATAAAGTTGAGGTGTCCGAAGCAGTCCATCATCGGGCAATCTTGGCTGTCGAGTCCCGCGCTTTCTAGTTGGTCGGTCAGTTCTTGCATAGTAATATCATGGGGGTGTTTGTATATAACCTTTTCGGGTATATCATAGGGGGCTAAACTTATAGACTCTCATCTAATCTATTAGATAGTCATTTGATTAGGCATATGTCTAATCGATGAAATAAGCATTTGATTAGAAACCGAGCGAATAGATTAGACAATCGTCGAAACTAAGGGCTACCCCTTACAGAAAATTTTCTCCCAAGACCCGCTGATATTACCGCCGAGATATTTCTAGCAGGGTGTGTCTGTCGTCGAACCATTCCACTGTGAGGTGTGGGTGGGTGGTATGGAGAAGGGTCTGTCTGATGATGGTGGTGAAGCCGCCTGACACTCGCAGGCCGAAGAACCGTGCCACCTTCTTGCTGATCGCCTTCATGCTGGTGACGTACTGGCCGTCGCGTGACCTCACCAGTTGTTCCATCACCACTTCCATGCATTTGCTGGCGATGTGGTTGCGGTCAACCTCTGCTAAGGACTTCAGGTGTCCCGCACTACCACTACCCATGGTCATCCCCTTGCCTTCCATCCCTTGATGGGGGGCGTCTCCTTGCCCATCTGCAGTATCCTGAACACGATCTGCTGGTTGGCATTGCACTCTGGGCACCTGCCTGATGCATGGTGGTACTGCTTGACCTCTCTGACGATCATGTTGTACTCCGTGTCGCAGTTCCAGCATGTGGTAAGGATTCTAAAGGTGAATATGTCCATCTTCTTCTCCGGCATGTCCATCAGTCCAGCAACATGGATAGCGTCTGTGGTGCCGACCACGTGGTGTTGCATCCGTATCTGGTGCAGATCATGGCTGCTATCCATATCCCTCTGTCCTCTTCTGGCAGCTTGGGATCCGTGCTTCTGTATATCCTGTCCACGTGCGGCTCCGTCTTGTTGCACTTGGGGCAAGAGTTCTTTGCCTGCACCCTCTTCACTATCTTTCTGTACTGTCGTTCAGACTTCCATAGCCTGTACTTTGTTCTCGTGTTCTTCACTCTCTCTGTCATACTATCCCTTCCTGTGCACCACTGGGGTGCCTCTCTTTTTTGCTGTCTTGTGTAGTGATGTCACTACTGGACAGTTGGTGTCCTTGCATGCTCTGTGTTCCAGTGGATCGCCCTTTATGGTGATGCATCCACACTCCCAGAACACCCTGTCGCCTGCGTCTATGTGCCCCATTGTTTCTTCATTCATCATCCGTACATCCTCGGCCATTCTATGTCCTCAAGTCCGTCTGTCTCGTCGCATATCTCCTGCAGTCGTGCAAGTGCGTCGATCTGTGGTTTGGTGAGCATGTCTGCTGGGGTGGAGTCCATGTATTCTTCCAGCCTGTTCTTGCAATAGTCCAGTGCGAACACACAGTTTGCCATGCGTCTCCATCGTGCCAGTCCTCTTCGCTTCAACCAAGTGTACTGGTGCACGATGTGTGTCACATCAATGAACGCCTTGGGGCTGCCTTAAGGGCTTCCTCCCAGCCGTCGAAGTACTGCTCCACTTTCTCATCAAGGGTGCCCAGAGCCTCTTCGGTGTCCATGTACCTCTGTGTCTCCATGAAGTGTTCCTGCATGTTGTCAACGTTCTCCTGCATCTCATCCCTGAGCTGTGCGATCTCGTTGAATGCCCCCTCAAAGACCTCACGTAGCACGAGGTGCTTGGGTTGCATCTTCTGTCTGTATTTCTTTCTCTTTGGTTTTGGTTTCTCTTCTGTCATTTTTCTCTACCTACTACTTCCCATGAATGTTCTTCATCCTCAATATAGAGGGTGATGTTGTTGGTGAGTTCACCAACTGCCCTGACAAACTCCTTGCACATTGTCAGCAGCACTATGTTCTCAAGATCCTCACTCATGGTGGATGAGTCGTCTGGTTCGTCATAACATATCTCTAGTATGTACTTCATGATGTTCTCCCTCTAGTTTGAATGTGTCATATGGCAGGAACTCGTGAAATCTCCCGTTCACCCATCTTGCCAGTCGTCGCAACTCGTGATCCTTGTTCCTGTTGTAGATCATGACGAATGGTTTTGCCCCCAGCTTCTTCAGCAGCTGTATCCTGTACATGTCCTGCTCTGGAGTGGTGTTGAAGCCCACAAGCACATAGAACATGCACCTGTACGGCCTGATGCCCTCGTCGTTAAGGATCTTGAGACCGTTCTCCACAGAGTGGTGGTGGCTTGGATGGTCGAATGCAAAGTGCAGTCCCCGTCTGCTGAATGTCCAGTTGTAGTACTGCACCTTGTGCAGGAACTTCGCCCGCATCCTCGTCATCCGTCTGATGTCCAGACCCTGACAGAAGTTCACCTTCAGATCATGGTCTATGATGTACTGCAGGGTGTCCTGCCACCTTGGTGATGCCAGAAAGTTGTTGTCCAGTAGCACCACCTTCTTGTGCTTGGGATGGTGGAACTCTGATATGGGGGCGTGATCGTGGATCTTGCCCTCTTTCTCTGGCACGTCACAGAACCTGCATTTCCTGATGCATCCTCTGGATGTGAAGCCCATGGAAAAGCCAGTGCGGTATAGGGTGTAGTCTGGCATCAGGTGCTCGACATAGGTTGGGAGGGTCTTCTTCATGTTGAGTCCGCTTCCTCCTGCCCACACCTTCTGGTCTTCAAACTGGTTGAAGTATGCCATCACCCTGTCCTTGTTCTGATAGAATATGCATGATATGTAGGTATGATCGTACTCGAACAGAGGTGCTACCTCTGGTACTCCAACTATCAGATCTACTTTGTCGCCCTTGCCCTTGTGGTAAGCAGAGAGCTTCATGAGTGCAAGGTTGGGGAACCCATTCACTGAGTCAGCATCGACCATCAGTATTTTCATGCAAAGTCCTCCTTCATGTATCGGATCAGGTCTTTGGACAGTATCTCAAGGATGTTGTCAATTGCTCTCTTTGATACTCCTATCTCTTGTAGATCTACAATGAGTCTTGCGAAGATCCTGACGAACCTGAATATGGTGGTGTGTGCATAGTCTCTCATGACACCAACACTCCAATCATCTTTAGCATGGCCTCTTGTGCTATGATCTCAGGATCGTCACTTTTCATCTCAGACTGGATAACGGTCTCTACCTTCATCAATATGTCAGGCTTCACTTCTGTTAGAAACCATAGCATTGCCTTTGCCCTCTTTATCCGTTCCTCTTCGCTTATCTCCTTGAAACAGCAACTGCAGGCCATGAACTTCTCACTCTGGCATCCCTGACCCCACCATTCACAGTTACCACAATCTCGATCTTTTTCGTTCATGTTGCGTAATACCTCATCTTGTTTCCGTCTTTTCGCCGGGCGATCTTACGGTCACTGTTGTTGTAGTATGTCCTGATGGCATCTTTGAGTCTGCTGTAAGAGCCGTACTTGATGTTGCTGTGATCTAACACTGCCCTGATGTCACCGATGGCAAGTCCGCCTTGGGTTGTGGAGTGTGCAGACTGAAGGATCTTGATCATCATCTCTCTGTTGAACAGGTCTCTGTCATCGAGCAGTGGCATGTTTGTTGCCATTGGATGCTCGTCTTTGTATATCACTGGCATTGGTCGTTGCTCCTTGGTGTAGTGACCGCCAGTACCCTTCCTGATCTTTGACTTTGACACTGGTTCCCTTCTCTTTGGTGCAGAACCACCGATCCTGACCACCTGTATCTTGAAGCCCTTTTCCTGAATGCCATAGAGACGCTTGCCGTACTTCTCATATTCATCGTCTGTCATGAGAATGACGTGTCTGCCTTTTTCCTTGCCATGTAGCAGTCTGCCGAAGAACTGCGTCTCTTCCATTCTGGATCCGAAGAGGAAGTTGTAGGTCACTGTCCTCTCGATATCTCTCACCGAGATGCCCTCACCCATGGCAGCACTCACAATGGTCTGATTGCTCTGTTTGATGATCTGCAGTCTCTCTTTCACTGGCGTGTCGCCGTACACAAAGGGGATGTTGAACTCCTTGGATAAGGACTTGCCAAGTTCTATGCTGAAACAGTAGATGAGTGTCTTCTTCACATCAAGCAGCAGTTCGCCCAACTTTGCTCTCTTCTGGTTGTAGTTGCTGCACAGGTACAGGGTGATCTCTGGCTCTGTGATGAGTCCTAGTTCTATGAGCACACGCCAGTCCAGACCTACTGGGAAACCAGTCAGTGCAAAGATGTAGTCAGATCTACCATCCTCTCGATATGGTGTGGCTGACAGTCCCATCCTGTACTCTGCTCTCATGGTGGCGATCTTGGAGAAGCTGTTTGCTGGCAAGTGATGACACTCATCAATGACAAGCACCCCAATGTCGAGATCCTTGATCTTGTGCCAGCTCTGAAACGGAACCACTATCACTGGGGCAGGCAGTGTTACGCTACTGAGCCTGTCTTCCCACTGCTTCTTGAGTGCGGCAGAGGTTCCACTGATCACAACGTTAGGTCTGTCGTCAACCTTGATGGTGGACAGGGCTTCTAACCCTATCAGTGTCTTGCCCACTCCTGTTGCCCAGAATATGCCCACTGCGCCTGTCTTCTCGAACTGTTTGAAGGCGTCTCCAAAGAACGGCATTCCCATTCTTTTGAGAATGTTGTCCTTGGCATCCTCATCCATGTGTTCTATGTTCCATTCTGCTTTTACCTTGTGCTCCTTTTGTACTGGCTTTCTCATGAACGGTAATATGCCATCATCAATGAGAGCGGCGATCAACTCGAAGCTCTTGCCCTTCTTGATCTTGATCTTGTCACTGCCCTCCCGACGAGTGAGGTGCTTCTTGTACCTCTCCCAAGCTGCATCCTGATGATCCTCACCAGTCAGCATCATGCCATTCATGACCTTCAGTGGCAGTTGTGGCTTGAACTTGAACAGCTTGCTGAACTCCTTGGGCACTGCACCAAGGTACTCCGCATACTTGTTCACTATGAACACGTTGTAAGAGGGGGTGCTCTGCAAGAGCCACCCGACGTTGAGGCTGAAGAACTTGGGCACTATCAGCATCCATTCCTGTTGCTTGTTGCCCCTCGGAAGGATCAGATAGGGCTTCTTGAAGAAGTCCCCCACCATGTCGGTGTCGAACTGACCGAACATCTCTATCTCTTCGAGATCCTGCTGTTGTTTCTTCAGTGATCTCCTTCTGTTCTCGATGTCTTGGTTTATCTCATCCTCAAGTTCCTTCAGTTGGCTTAGTTTTTCGTCTATGCTCATTCTCCTTCTTCCTTAACTTCTTCAAGTACTCTACCCTAAACTCAATGGAACCTATCGTCAGGATCATGGCTATTATCTTTCTCTTGGTGTCTGGGTTCTTGCTCAGCCTGATCTTGCCCCTGTCGTATAGGAACTCCTTACACTTCGGACAGTACGCCGTTATACTCTCTCCATCCAGATTCATGATCAGTGATGTCTTACATTTGGTGTGTTTCAGATCAGATATTCCGACTTTGAAAGCATCTGTTCCATACTGCATGTAAAAACAATGACATTCCATCATATAAAATTACCGCATAGGTAAAATCAGGGGGTGCTGCCAACACGGTATGGAGAACGCGCAACCTGAGAGAGGATTAGACTCTAGGACTTGGCAGCACCGGGAGTTATGTTAGGAGGTCTCAATGGGAAAGAAACCAACACAAGACATTAATATCGAACAGATAATAATCTTTCTGATTGCTATGAGTGAGAAGAAATCGGGCACAAAGAAGAAACCAAAGGCGAAGTCTGATGACAAAGCGAAGGCTGAGACCAAAAAGAAAGATGCAGGGAGAAAAGACGCCCCCAAAGAAGAAGTGGTGGCAGAAGATAGGCTGGCCGGACTAGAGATCGATCCTCAGTGTGACTACTGCAAGGCAATCATCTACAGTGGTAAGGCGATCCTGTGTCACTGTGGCAAGTTGGTGCACCAGTTCTGCTTCAACAGTCATGGCATGACCAAGCACCAGCCAAAGTACACGGTGGTCGAGGTCGAGACGGTGTCCGTCTATGACGAGTCTGGAGCATACAAGGGTCAGAGGGCTACCTACCAAGCGGTTGCGAATGTTTAATTAGGACTGACACCATTGAAGTAGTTGTCCTAAAAAGGACAGTAAAATGATGTGAGTGACTAAAATGCCACTAAACGAGCATGAATGGCTTGCAAGATCTGGAAGAGGCACCCCTGTTGGGTTCTCCGCCATCTTGGCAAGTACAACTGGCGTCACAGACGCCGCAATCGAAATAGCTGCCAGCACTGCTGGATCATACACTGTTGTAGACTCTGTTTACATCAGTTGTGACGACATTCCAACCGATGCGGACTTCACCCTCGACTTTGTTGGGTTGAAGACCTTTGCATTGGAGTATGACGAACTTGGAGCCGATGGGATAGCCCCCATCTGGGGATTCATGGACTATCTTGATCCCAATCCTGCTGCCAACACAGCAGCGTTTTGGCTGAACAAGAGTCTAGGTTCATTCATCATGGCTCCCACGGGAGACTCGATCTCCATTGACGGCAGGAATGCCGCTGCAGGTGACAACTATGTTGGAACCAATGCAGTTGCTCTGACCATCACCGTCAACGCAAGACTGATCGACGACTCAGCATTCTGGTAGTTAGTATAACAACTAACGAGTGGAAACTATGCAGACTACACGGGAAGCAGAATCTAGTGTTATTTCTAAAAAGGTTCCACTCGTATCCTATGTTTTAGTGATAGGTGCTAAGCATATCATCATGAGGGAGTACGAGAGGTATGCCAAGGATCTCGATGTCTACAACAAGAGGCTGAAGGATCTCACGGACAACCGCTTCGTGGTGAGATCGACACACACATCAAATGGAAGGACATATCATGGCAGGTACATCAACGAGAGGTACTGGTGTAAGACTGATCAGAGGATCAAACAGAGATATTTTGGTAAAGCGATCCCAGAAGAAGCGATCAAAGGGAAAGAACAGTCCAAGCGGTTACCAAGTGCCCCAGTGAACCCGTTGGATGGTCTTGAGTGTCAGGTAATAGGAGAGAACGTCACCATGACATCGACAATGTACGAGAAGTTCATTAGGTTGTTTGGTGGTGCATTCGTAGTGCCAATAGCAGGTGGTATTCAATGACGACTGAGTTCGTATATGTCAAGGATGATGGTTTTCCAATAGCAGATCAACCTAGTGCGTTAGAGTTGTTTGGTAGTGATGCAGGCAAGAGGATGCGATGGACCCAATCGTTCACCGAGATGGGTAGAGCCAGTGTTGGCATGCCAAAGGCAGGTGATCGTGTACGTGGTGCAGAGCATGGGTACAACAAGAAGACCTATGGGGAGATCTACAAGAAGAACGAGATCGTCTTCAGGGGCATAAATACCACAGCAGATCACGTCTTACAGAGTGGGTACAGGATCATCGGGGATGATGATGAGGCGCAGAAGAAGGTCAGAGACTGGTCAGAGTATATCGAGTTTCACAGGATCCTGCATGATGTGGTCAAGCATCTCATGATCTGGGGAGACTGCTTCATTGAGGTGGTCGAAGACGATGACGCTGACTGGGGAATAGCAGAACTGAAGTTACTACATCCACATTCAATGTTTGTCTACGTCAGTGAGACTGGCGACATCATTGGTTACATTCAATATCCAGACAGCAAGAGGTTCAGAGATCCTACTGACCTCTCACCACGAAGGTACACTACTGGTCGCACCCAGCGTGGGTGGAAGGCAGAGGTGAAGGCTGCAAACAAGGATGCCATTGTCTTCGATCACTGGGAGATCATTCACCTGAAATGGAACGCCATGCCAAACTCCTACTATGGTCTGAGCACCATCGAACCCATGAAAGGTACCCTGACCACATATGTAGGAATGATACAGGACATGTCAGCCCTCATCAGACGATACTCTGCACCAATGGTGGTGTGGAAGATCGGCACTCCAGAGATGCCAGCGAGTGGACAGATGATGCGTGACTTTGAGGCTGGCATGAGAAAGAGAAACATAGGTGACGATCCTGTTGTGCCCGGCATTGTTGAACATGAGGTTCTTGGTGCAGGCACTAAGGCAATGGATCTCGACCCGTACATTCAGGCACTCCGTAATGATCTGTTTGCAGGAGTCGCAGTGCCAGAGGCAGTGCTTGGTGGTAACACCAAGGGTTCAAGTGGTGGCGACGAGATCAAGCTTGAGGCATTCTCAAGAAAGATCGGCGAGGTACAGAGTCAGTTGTCTGACGCATGCCGAAAGAGGATATTCCCACGTCAACTTGGGGTCACCGACGGCAAAGACCCGATAAACAGGGTGGAGTGGAACAAGATACCACGTCTGGTGTTCAATCCGCCAGAGACCACTGAGCAACGCTATCTCAGGGTGAGTACCATCATAAACAGCAACATTGGTACCATAGAGGAAGGGCGTGAGATGCTTCAGATGTACCCAACAGACGTTCCAGAGGGTGAGAGAGCCATGGATCAGCAGATGGAGATCACCAAGCATGCTGCAGATGTGGCACCCAATGTTGGTACCCCCGGAACCACCGGTCCGTCAGCATCAAGCAGCAGACAGAAGGACAAGAAATCTGCCCAGAAACCAAAGACCGGTCCGCCCAAAGAACACAAGTGATTTTGTGACCAATACCACCACTGAGAGTGGTAACAAAAGGAAAGACTCTTAATGCTGGAACACGTGTTCCAAGTGTGGTGACGCCTGACCCATGCCTCAATGGGTAGAAGAATGCGTAGAGAGCACAAAGCCTCAACTACGTAAGAAGTTTCCCAAGGACAGTGATCGAAGAATCACGTCTAGGGCATTTGCTATCTGTCAGGGTCTATATAACAAGAGGAAGAAGAAGGAAATGGCGAAAGAGATATTTCATTTTCAGTCCAAGATGCAGACCTTTTCATCGATGCGTGAGGCACTGATTTATGTCGATGACAAGGGCGGAGTCGTCTATGGTCGAGAAGAAGCCATGAAGATCATGGAATCCGAACCCAGTACTACAGCCAATGATCAATATGTTGGCACTGGTGATGTCATTTACGCCACTTCTACAACCTCTCAGAGCTTCATCGAGTCAGCAACCCCCCAAGTACCCACACACTTCTACATTGCTGGTGAAGCAATTCATGCTCTGACCACACGGAACATGAACACATATCTTGCCGAAGAGTTACGTCTGGCGGCACCAACTCTAGCAGGCAAGACCATTCAACTGGATCATAGCATGAAGTCTATTGATACAGTCGGGAAGGTGATCGTCTCATCTTATGATGAGTCTTCACAATCAGTCAGTTACGTGGGCAGAATACAGATCGAACATCCAATTGCACTATCGGTGCAGTCTGGTGACATCGACACTGTTTCAATTGGAGCCTACGCAAAAGACGTGACGTGCAGCATATGCGGAGAATCTAAAGTCCGTGATGGCTGCCGACATCGGGTTGGTCGAGAATATGATGGTGAGGTCGCTACCGCAATAGGTAAGGGTCTCAACTTCGTTGAACTCTCTGTCACACCCGTTCCAGCAGATCCCAGAGCATCTGCCGGTGTAATGAGCCATGACTCTATGGAGTCGGCTCTTGTTGCTCTGGCTGAATCGTACCGAGGTAATAACATGTCTGAACAAGACACCCAACCAGAGATCGACACCTCAAAGTTTGAGGAACAGATCGAATCGCTTGAAGCGAAACTCGGTGAGTCCGATGCCCGAGAAAGGCGAAGGATTGCTACTGGGATCGCTGAAGCGGAAGTCCAACTTGAAGAACGGTACATCAAGGACTCGGACAAAAGAATTGAAGAGCTTTCTGCACAACCAAAAGAGGCTCTTGAACTTCTGGAATCCTCCATTAAGAACAGGCTCAAAGTGCAGAAACCAAAGCCTGAGTCTAAGGGAGCAATAGCCACAGATTCTGAGACACGTGCCCCAAATCAGATCACAGTGGAAGAGGCTAAGGCATGGCTCCGTGAGGCAGTCTTCGGACTACCCCCACCAGCCAAGGAAGCAAAGAGGGTCGTCGCTAAGATGCGTCGAAACTCCGATCATCCAATGGCTGCGGAATATGCCAGTTTCTACAAGGGAGATGATAAGTAATGTCAGGTGTTTACGGAGAAGGTACTCAATACGAGATGATCTTCGACACAACTACTTTCGCAACTCACAAGCGTCATCACGCACTGGTCTACACCGGTGTTGATCACACTGTCGAGTCTTCAGTAGGTGCCCAAGCATATACACTTACCATTGGTATGTCGTATGCTGGCATTGCATTCACTGACTTTCCCTACACAGAGATGACAGCCGCTCTCGCACACCCATATGATGGACAGAACCTTTCTGTTCCGTATGGCGGTGGAGACTCCACACCATCAACTGATGCTGGGTTCAGCACTGGGGATATGCTCACCACACTGCACCGTTGCAGGACAATGTGCATACCACAGGCCACAGTTGCAGCCGGAGCGCCAGTATTCATTGGTAACACTGAAGCTGACCACGTTGCAGTGACCGACACCCACGATGGACACATACAGGCAGCAGACCTTGCCCTTGAACAGGATGAGGTTGATGGATGCTTTGGGATCGCCGAGACTGGATTCACAGTCCCCGGAACCCACGCTGATCACGAAGGCACTTGGAATTTGAACACTGGACAATACACAGGTCTCCATGAGGGGATCTGGGTGAGCCTTTGGAGGTAATCAAGAATGGCAACAGACTATTCAAATGGATGGATCAAGTTCGATGAAGACGGGTATTCTAACCTGTTTGAAATGGACAAAATGATCACCACAAACGTCGATGTCGATAAGCTCAAGGAGTTTGCGCTCTTTAAGCCCAAGACAAAACTATCAGAGATAGACGGCGTTCTGAGACGAGATGATGCTAGAGTTTTGATTCCAGAGGTTCTTAACGAACAGATTCAAACAAAGGTGCAAGAAGCACGTGTTGGAAGAGAGCTGGTCCAGACTGTCAGCCTAGCGGGTGACAGCATGGCGTGGCTAGAGGAAACAGGATTCGAGGCAGAGCAGGTTCCTGAAGGCGCAGAGGTACCGATCAAGCATGCCACTTGGGAGAAATTCTACATCAACGTTGTAAAGATTGGCGTTAGACCAGTCATCACACGGGAGATGATAGAGGATGCCCACTGGGATGTTGTGCGCAGGAACTTAGATCAAGCAGCTCTTGCTATGGCAAGGTATGAAGACTGGATGATCATGAACGCACTGAATGCGGGAGTACCCAATAACGCAGCCATCACTGATGGTGTTGGCGGAATTGGAACCGTAGTTGGAAGTCACAGGATCAACATGGGTTCTGGAGGTGCTGGAGATTCACTTACATGGAGATCCATTGCCAAGGCACTCACTGTCATGCGACTTGAGAACTACACCCCTGACGTGATGTTGATACACCCAGTTCAGATGTACGATCTGCTCACCATGGAAGGCGACTTCATTGGTGCAACAGAGAAGGCATACCTGACCCTACCCGAGAGGGTAACAAGTGCCATGTCCAATGGAACAATTGGTTCTATCGGCGGCATGCGTGTTGTGGTCAGTGCTAACCAGCCTGCAGGACAGGTCTTGATGTTTGACTCTTCAGTGTACGGAGTGCTTGCTGAACGGAGACCCGTCAGCATGGACAAGTACAACGATGTTGTCAGACAGATGGAAGGGATTGTCCTCACACAGAGGCTGATGCCTGCTGCTATTCGCAGAGATGCTGCAGTAATGCTTACAGGTGGCAAAACTACCATCGTAACGTAGTCACCTGCCTTCTGAACTCTCATAACATACCCCCAAGTGGAGGGCGACTGTGCCCGGTCGCCCTCTACTAACCTTTATTATCAGCCGCTCATGTTAGAGCAGTGGTGATCATTTGTCGTTGGTAAACACAGACGCAGAGATTCTGCGAGTAAGAAGGATGCTCGGTGATGCCGCCGAGATGAACACAGTGACCATTATAGACGAGTTAAGGACTTCTGAGACCGCTTCTCTGGTAAATACAAGATACAAGCAGGTCAAGAGTGTCACAGGCGTCTGGCTTGCAACCGATCCAGATCATACTGGTACTGATTATTATACTGGCGTGTCCGCTGCTTTTGACATCTATACTGGGGAGATCACACTACACACCTCCCTTGCTAATCCAAGTACCAATGTTCTGATCAACTACACATACTACAAGGGTCTGCCCCCAGAGGTCATCGATGAGATGGTCTCAAACGCAAAACTGTACATCCAGTGGTACACAAATGAGACGTTCACGTGGACAAACACCGACGACAGGACAAACATCGCCAATGCTGCCATGATCTGGAGGGCTGCAACTGGTGCACTGATCTACATGTACGCCCCTGACATCATGCAGAAGGGCTACAACTGGTCACTTGCAGAGTTCAAGGTGGAGTCCAAGACATGGGCAGGATCAATGGGAATACAAGACCTGTTGATGATGTGGACAGATGAGGTCAACAAGTATCTCTCCATGCTTGGCAAGTACGAGTACTTTGTTGTTGCTTCCAGTGCTGATCCGAGAGAGCCGTACTACAGGACTGGTGGCAGAGGATATCACGGTTACAGAATGGATGACAAGGGTGATGTGCACTGAGTTTTTCAAGCCCGTATGCATTCATGGAGATGGGTTCTGATGGTGCACCCATCCTAGACGGTCAACACTTCAGAGAGGTCATGGAGACCTATGGGTTCAACATGCGTAGACGCAGGGTGTCACAGACTAAGGACTGTCCGTGTTACGATCCAATTGGGCTTCAGCCTAACCCTACCTGTCAGTTCTGTGAAGGCACTGGTACGGTCTCAGGGTATCAGGATGAAGTGATACGCGGATTTCTTCTGTTCAATGCCCCAGACGGTGCTGGTAGGTTTGGCAACCTGAGAACCAAGGCCGGTGTGGTCGAGAGGGTAGAGGCTGCTGGCTACTTTGCTGGCGGCACAGACGTGCGAATGGGAGATCTGATCCTGTTCACTACTTCAACAGCGACTGCTACTGAAGAGATCTATGAGGAATTTGAGATCTACACCATCATGCCAAGGGTGGTTGGTATGGGTACAGGTCATTACGATCACATATTCACCAGAGCAGACATGAGAAAGACCAGCTATGACATTGCAAAGGAGTTCCCACCGTGAGTGAAGAGAGGTTTGGGATGTCAGGATCTAGAACAAGGACTGACAAGGTAGGTGCGACTCCATCAGGAACCTCTGACCCAATAACATTTCCAACAGGCACATATGATCCGGGAGAATACAGGTTCGGCATGCCAGCAAGCATGGGGTTTGGTGGCGGCGGCTTAGGAAGTGTGTTGTCTACTCCTGAAGGCGGCACTGGTCTGTACATGATTCCAGAGTTCATAGAGGTCGATATTGACTTCAATTCATCCGACTCTGAGGATGTTGTGATATCAATGGGCAAGGGAGTCAGGCTTGTTCTCATTGGGAAGCTCTACATTGACGAGGATCCCGGTGCTGAGTTCAACCAGTGGACTTCTTTCACGTTCTATAACAAGAGTGTCATGAGGGGAGAACACGCATACTACAGGAACATTGCAACACTTGCATATACTGATCTTGAGGTTGCTACCACAGGTAGTGACGCAAACATCACCCCTGACGATCATACTTTCTTTGCATCACAGAACGTTGCAAGGTTCATTGATGATGGTGAGATAGCAAGAATAGGAACCCATGCCGACACCATGATCGCCGAGGACATTGTTGGTGCTCATGATATTGGTACTGGTATCTCTAAGATATCAGAGTTCTCACAAGTGACACTTCACAATGGTGAACAAGGGACTGTCACGTATCTCAGGGTGGAGTTCGACGCTCCACAGACGGTCTCATTGAAAATGGAGTTGATGCTTGTTCAATGACAACAGATTTATTTACGACTGATTACATGACACAAAGAGTAGTTGTGGTGACTATCTATGGCAATTGAAGACGAGTTTACTATTGGTCTGAATGGAGACATCCGTTCTTCTGGACCCAGTTATTTTTCAGTTCTTGAGTTTCACAGATACCTGCAATCATATGCAGATGATGAACAGATGGCAGGTAATGACCTTCTGGACATCACAAGTGCTGACCCGTCAGACAGATCAACTGACAACATTATCACGCTTAATGGTGATTACAACATTGATGATTCCACTGCTGAGTGGTTGTTTGATGGATCTATCACTCAGGCTGGTGGTGATGAGGTCTATTCAGGACTGGTGGTTGTAGGCACTGTTGAGACAGGCACAGAACTGATTATCATTCGTGACAACAAGATCGTGACCTCATGGTGGAGCACAGGCATAAATGTGGATGCTGCGAACAACATCATCTCACGGATGCTTATTCGTTCCCGTGGTGGAACCAATGGAACTGATGACTTCACTGGTTGTGACATTGACAGCAAGAAGATCACTGTCATGGCACGAGAGTTCAATGACAAGTATGCTGAGTTCCAGTTGACTCTTGGGCTTGGCAACTCAACCGCAGCTATATTCACGGTTCCAGATCTTAACAACACAACTGCTGTTGGGTCATTTCCACTTGCAACCCCACCTAACAACACTACTGAAGGCTACAACACCATTGACCTGAACAACGGTAATGGTCCACAGCCTTACTACTCCGAGTGGGACAAGGCAGGTTGGGGAATCAATGATCTCTATGAGACTACCAAGTATCTCACAAGGAGAGGCACAACCGAGGACTTTTACACCTCATTTGGTGCTGAGTTCTTCCGGGGAATCACCCATCAGTGGGACTACGACAACGAGACTGGTGCCATGACCGAGGGTGAAATACTTGCTTGGGGAACATCTTATGCATACACTACTGGATCAGGCGCTTTCACCATTGGTGAGAGGGTCACATTCTCCCCAAGTGGTGCGGTTGGACAACTCATCTATGATGATGGCCCAACAGCTGGCACTCAAGTCATATATCTTGATCCTAACTCAGCAACTCCCACTGCTTCTGACACTGTTACAGGAGCAACTTCAACAGAGACCGCAGATGTAGGTACTGTTGCTGGTGGTACTGCTGCTGGTGGCACTGGGCTATTAATTGCAGACGATGCCACTGATACCATGTGGATACAATTGATATCTGGTTCAGTTCCAGTTGACCCATTGTTTGTATTTGGAAGGACAAGCGAGAACAGCAATCAGGTCAACGGTTCTGTCACGAGTCGTGCTGTCAATGCTGAGTTCTTTGGTCAGTCAACTGGTACAGCCATCATTGGTGCCTTCGGCGTCGGTGTAGAGGCTGCTGATCTATTGACTGCAGATGCTCTCACTGATCTGCTCAACGCACCACAGAGTCCGCCAAACAACCAACAGTTCGACGTTACTGGGTTGGTATCTGGTCAGGACAGGGTACTTGTTGCAGCCAATGATGGTTCCGACAATATGGACTATGATCAGTACGCACTTCAGACAACTCTCAACTCCACGGTGTCTGAGGTAGTTGTTACTGGTGCTGTGGATGGCATGACCCCACAACAGGGATGGCTGCGGGTGATGTTAGATGTTCCAACACCCGTTGGAGATCTTGCCACCTATAAGATCATAGCATACACGTCACATGCATTTTCCACAAATACCACATTCCAGACCGCTTCTACTGATTGGTCAGGTGCAAATGTTGCTACTGCTGCAAACAATGTGTTCGTAGGACTCATTGATAAGGAAGCCACGGCGGCAACTGAGTCATTCACCGGAGTCTATTCTGGTGACGTGTCCTTGTTGGGAAGAGTCAGAGATGGTGGCGGAACGCCGACAAAACCATTAGACTATGTTACCACGTTCACTTCAGGTGGTGGTGGCTTTACGGCGATCAGAACACCTGATACGTGAGAGTGATGGTGATGGAAGATGATAAAGGTGCTTGGACACTGGGAAATCGGCTACATGACACCAATCATGGAAGCTCATCACTGGAATTTAATCTTGCGTGAGTTTGCTATAAAAGACTGGCTAATGTCACCTGTAACAGGTATCAAACATCTTGAAGAAAGTAGGGTCAATCTGATTGAGTTTCATAGCTTTGATGATGCATTGGAGAATGAGAAACTTCCCCGTGTATTCCTTGAACCACGTACTTCTCATCACAACCCAGAGACAACATGGCTACATGATTTTGTTCATCCAGAGGAATGTATCTACATCTTTGGGTCAGCACATTTTAACCCATCATTGGGAAGACTTAAGGAACAAGACCACGTAGTGTCAATCAAGACCATAATTGATAATGGTGTGCCTTGGGCATATCAGTGTCTGTTCGTGGTACTATACGACAGGATGATGAAATCATGACAGTCACAGTGACAGATAACAGAACAACCCTAGACGCAGCAGATGTGATAACCAATTGGAATCTGGGTGCAGTTACTACTACTGATTTTGCAGAAGCTACTGGGTCTGTGACCCTTGCCATTAATACTTCAACAGGTCAGTTATTCTGGACAGGCACTGGGATCAACTTTACCACAGCAGGCAACGAACTCATTTATTTATGGAGTTCAAACACTGCATTGCAAGGTTCGTGGGCAAGTGCAGTACATGCCATGTGGTTGTCAGACGGAACAAATGACCTTGCTCTACATGAGGCTGGGAACGATAGAGACGTATTCAAACATGCAGACAATCAAGTACAGTTTCAGTGCTTTCTAATTGATATTGATTATCTTGGCACCAAGAATACCAATGGAGAGATAACAGCAGTGGCTGGCTCATATGCTTCTTTTGATGAAACGTCTGTATCAGAAGTTGGGTCGCATTTCATCACCCTCTCAAAAGCACTTGCAGGTGGAACAAACACCTTTGTAGATATCATTCGATATGGTACTGAGGGCATCTCAATCACTGCTGGAACAACTGGTGCTCGTGGGACATTCCTTGAGATTGTGACTGAAGACCGTGCCACTGGAGATTTGAAAGGGCATGGCATCATCAGAGAGTACACTGCAAACACTTATGGTGTTCAGGGAACCATGAAGTTTGGAACCACCAGTACAGGCGATTCATGGTTTGAGGACTCTAATGTGGTGGTCACCTTTGAAGACAGAGATGTGAGTGATGATAAGTTCAAGTTAATAGTTCTTGGGAATGTCACGGGTGGCGAAGAAACTCACTTCTATCTTTCAAACTCTATCATAGCATCAGCACGAGCAGGTGTAGAAGTTGATATGTCATCAACTGGAATAAACACTCTTGATCTTAATACTGTCACGTTCTCTAACCTATTGAACGCAGTCTCTTTTCCAAGTGACTCTGCTAGTTATAGCCACGATGTTGTGGACTGCACGTTCAATAACTGTGGACAGGTTGATCCGGGAGCCGTAACATTGACTGACTGTTCATTCATTGATACCAATGCACCAACAACGGGGGCAATGTTACTAGATGCAACTGGTTCAGGAAATATGTCTGGATTAAAGTTCACTTCTGGGGGCAGTGGGCATGCCATCTACATTCCAAGTGGTGCAACAGGCAGCTACACTCTTACTGACTTCACCTATTCTGGATATGGTATTACAGGAACAACTGACGCAGTTATCTATAACAATTCAGGCGGATCAGTGACCATTACGGTGACTGGTGGTGACACACCGAGTTACTATAATGGTACAAGTGCTGATACTACCGTTGTTTCAGGAGTAAACCTCAAGCTTATTGTCAAAGATGCAGATGGCAATGCACTCGTCGGCGCTAGGTGTCTGATGGAGGCTGACACTGGCGGGGCGGATCCATATCTGGACTCTGTGGCGATCACATCCGTTACTACCACTGCAACTGTTGATCACACTGGGCATGGTCTTGCCACTGGTGAGATGGTGAACATCAGGGGATGTACCCAACCGGAGTACAATGGTGCTGGCAAGGTGATCACTTGGGTAGACGTTGATACCTATACTTACACCATCTCAGGTGGTCCAGCAAGCCCAGCAACAGGAAGCCCAACAGCAACCCAGTGTTACATTTCAGAATTGACCATTGCAGGTGGCATTGCAGAACAATCGTATAATGCAGGAGGTACACAGCCTTATAGGGGCGTGGTGAGATGGAGCACAACCCCGAACATCTGGCGTGACGTGAAATATTCAGGATCAGATGTTTCAGGTGGGTTAATACTACCAATACAGATGGACTCTGATGAATAATGACAACAGACCCAAGACATATTGACATTCAACAGATCAACAACCTTGGCAGGACAGACCTTGAGAAAGAGGTCATCTATCTCATGAAGAAGCGCATTGTCCTTGAGGATGTCATTGCTGACAATCAAAAGAAACTACAAGGATATTTCAATGCCATCAAGAACCGTGACAGGGCAATAGAACAACTACATTCAAGCATGGAGACTCAGACCAGCATCATGAATCAGCAGCTCGAAAAATCTAATAGACAGAATGACGAGTATCTACAGGAAATAGAACGGCTGCGTGGAGTGGTCAGAGAGCTGAAGTAGAATGTCATTGAGCATTGATTGGCCTAATAAGGTAATTACGATTCCAAAGGCGTACATGACACTAGACACAAGCGATCCATATGACATATACATTCTTGAAGCAAACCAGTTCCACCTTGACCTTAGAGCAGAAGAAGTGACAGAGCAGGGCATCATCAATGATGCCACTCATAACCACACCACCATTGTCACACTGGGGGGCACCACATTCGCAAGACTTGTTGAGATCATCAATGACTATACCATGACATTTGAGGATGGACAGTACGCCGTTGCTATTAATGGGGCTAACACCAACTTTGCAGACGTGTTGACCCTGAATCAGGTCTCTGTGAGGACAGCAAACACCGCAGGTCTGATCGAGACTGCTGGCGGCAGTGGGGATGCTGGTGCAGTGTGGGATGTGATACTTGAAGATCACGAGGATCCCGGTTCCACAGGAGAGGCATTAGGAACTCTTAAGGGCGGAAGACAGGTACCTGCACCGTAGTGAGACATATGGAAAATGTCATCGTCATCAGAGATCCCAAGAAGGACATCAACTCTGAGTCAATGGCATGCATATGTGTTGATCGTCTTCTTGGTCATGCTAACCCTGCTTGCCAGTATTGTAGAGGTACTGGTCAGATCACACACTCCATAGATCATGCTGTCACAGAGGGTCAGCGGCTCACCAAGGCTGAGATGTGCTTTGAGAACGCACTTACCATCTGGGATGACGATGATGAAGTGCCCCTATCAGACATCCTAGCCTACTTTCCGCCAACAGAGGATGTCCAGATCAATGACATCATAGTGCACAAGGGCAAGCAGTACGAAGTGCTCTCTTCAGACATAATGAGTGGTCTTAACGGAGATCTGTTGTTGTGTTGCGCACTTGAGAGAGTCAGTCAATAATCATATAAGAAGGCATAGCATTAGCAGGAGTGGTGATCACTTGCCACATGGCATATTTCTACATTCAAAAAAGTACACTATAACCATGGAACTGAGTGCTACTGGTGATGGTTCCGCATGGCCTGTTAATCAGATACCACTTGATTACCATGCTGGCGGAGTAACAGGTATATGGGCAAATGCTGCTGGTACTGGTACTGATTTTTGGAATGATTTTCCACGGAACATGGTCGATGGAAACTGGATCCAACTTGGACCAGAAGCCACTGCTGCATCAACAGCAGACACATCATACTGGGTCACGTACATTGTTGACACCCAGATCATTGCATCAGGGGTGCCCCTACCAGAAGGCGGTGGAGTAATTGCTACTGCGCCTACAATTCTGTCAGGCATCAACGGAACCAATGACAGTGCAACACCAGTAAACTATGAGATCTCAGGTCTCGCTACTGGTCAGACCCTAGCAGCCGAGATTCCTTTTGTGCCACCACTCTCAGGGGTGGTAATCACCCAGATCGAGGTCAACACCGATGGTACAAACATCGAGATTGGCATCTATCCGGGAGGTGCAACCACAGGAACCACAGCCAACATCAAGTTTGCAAAGACTGGTATCAACCAGTTGTATAACAGCAGCACAGAGTTCCCGAACCTCAGAATTGTGATCGAGGATGACGCATGGCGTCTGGGTGTCGTAGACACGGGCGTAAATGCTACTCCTGCAGGTACCACGATAACTGTACGAGGATATCCATTGATATGATCAAAGTAAAGATGTCTGCGCAACAGGACCGAATGCGTGACCTGTTCCTGCGTAAGATCAAGAGACCTAAGAATACAGCCGCAGGCAAAGCTGCTGAGGTTCTTGCAGACATCATAAGGGCGAACATTCGTGGTGGATATGAGACACTTCTTGGTGATGAAAAGTGGAAGCCCATAAGCGAAAAGTGGCTTAGGATGGTGGGCTATGATCCCGGTCAGGTCAGATCAGGAGATCTGTATAGATCGGTCACCGTGAACGATCTGGGAGATGGAAAGTTCGAGGTATCTGTCAATGACGTGAAGGCCATGATATTAGAATATGGTCAACACTATGTGCCCCCAAGACCGTTCTTCAGACCTGCTGTACACTACTTTGAGCATAACAACATTGCCAACACCATCATGATAGAGGAAGTGGCGGGGGCTGTTGGATGAGTTACAACTACAGCAACACCATTGGACTCACTTCTGATGGATACCGACCAGCAGGACAACTAGCAGTCTATGGTCACGTGATCACAAGACTCAGAGAAAAGTTGCCAAGCATCACCTATACTTTCGGTGATGATTCTGACTACCACACCGTTCAACCAATCACCTATGCCCTTGAGTTCCCAGACATGCTCATAGATCTCCCATTCGTTGCCATCACCTTCGTGTCAGAGCTGACAGGCAATGTTGGCATTGGGCAGGTGCCCGGTGGCATAGACTTTGGTGAGTACGAAGGCATGAAGAAGGATCTTCTCTTCCAGATAGACGTGTGGGCACGTAACTCCATGGAGAGAGACATGATAGGCGATGCCATCATGTACATCATGCAGTCAAGCAGGCGACATTTTGCTTCACTTGGGTTCAGAGACCTGTTCCCTGATCTTGGACAGACAAGGATGTTCGAGCAGTCACAGTCCACCCTCTACCCGAGAATATCACAGACCACCACACGAGTGTGGAGAAAGGTCATGACATTTCATGCAGAGTATGATCTGAACTGGATACCCGAGAAGGATGAGACTTGGGGCATCATTGAGCAGATCGATCTCAGCGTCAATGAGTACGAGACACAGATAGGCATGGCAACAGACCTGCCCCTTGATAGCCATCTGTTTGACGGACTAGAATTTATTGAGGACTTACTATGGTAAACAAGAGTTTTGACTTCTACAAGGACAACCTGCCCTATGGATTTCCAGTGACCAAGCAGGTGTTATGGACTACAGTCTCTAAGCCAGAGCTGGAGGTTTCACCAGAGACCTCATACATCCTGTTTGTGAAGGAGATCACGTACTTCATGACTGAGGACTTTGACATAAGTGCTGGCACTCTGAGGTTCACTCACAGTGATGAGGCAGCACCAAACTCCCCAATCGACATCACTGAGGCGGATCAACTGGTCGCACTGGGCGAAGCCAGTGTGCTTGTTGTCTTCCCAACTGGAACCAATAAGATCAGTGGTGGATTCAAATACAACATACCAGTGAAATGTGATGCCTCAGCAACTGAGTCATACAAGATCACACAAGAGTCTGCTGTGACGGTCTCAGCAGGACACCTCCACATCACTGTTCATGGTTGGCAGATGCTAAAAACCGACTATGAGGAAGTTACGTAAGATTAATCAATGACTAATGATATGAAAAGAATGGTGACCACATATGTCAAGAATACTTCCCGGAACATATAGTGAACAAAGAACAGGTGCCCTAGCAGTTGCTGGACCTGTTAGTTTGAACACTCTAGCAGTGGTGGGAACAGCCAACAGAGGCGTGTTGGATACTCCTACCCTGATAACCGATATCCAACAGGCTTACGACACCTTTGGATATCCTGATGAGTTTGATAGCTCCTCGGAGATGCAAGAGCTTAGCCTTACTCGGGCAATTCAGCTTGCTTTCGATGGTGGGGCTGGTAATATTTATGCTGTCCGTGTTGCGTCTAGTAACGCAGCCAGTGCAACCAGAGACGTGCAGTCAACAAGTGGTGACTGTGTGGTTCTCTCAGCAGCCTCAGAAGGAACTTGGGGCAATGATCTACAGTTCAAGATCGAGATCGCTGATGGTGACACTGAGACCACAGGACACGTAGCACAGCACTTTGGGTTTGTCGAGGACTCGTACACCGATGCCTCTACTGCCACAACTCCTTTTGATTATCTGGACATAGACACAGCTGCAAACTACTATGCAGAAGAGAACGCAGGAAACAGCGTTCAGGTGATCTATGACTCTGGCGCAGGCACAACGGTTGATATGACGATCATACACTCTGATGCTCACGCATTGAAGGAGAGTGCTGACGTTGCTGGAGAACCTCTTTCAGCAATTACTATGTACAACGCACAGACATTCAGTACCCTTGACGCCTGTACAATAGCAGGCGTGAGGCTGAGACTTGCAGACAATGATGCTTTTGAAGGTAGTATTACTGCTGCATTGAGAGCAGTTGATACCACCACGGGCAAACCAACTGGTGCAAATCTTGCCAGTGTTGCTATTGCACACGGTACATTGGCACTGTCCTCTTCATATTCAACAGAGGTATTCACATTTGGATCAACCTATGATCTGGAAGCAGATACTGACTATGCCATTGTCGTTTACATTGATACTTTTACTGCTGGTATAGCATATGTAGGTGGTCTAACTGCTGATGGCACAGACACCTACACCAAGGGTGACGGATGGTACTCATCAGACAGTGGGGTTGCATGGGCAGCCTCTGCTTTTGTCGAGGACTATATGTTCGACATCACATTAGATATACCAGAGGCATACTGTGAGTTTGTTGTGAACAACTGGGGAACCGCATGGCCGGGTGGAGAATACAAGCACATCAGGTGGTCAAGCACCTCAACCCCTGCAGACACCACATATGCAAACATCAACTACTACACAGCATCTTCAAGAAAGGTCACCATAAAATACGGAGGTCTTGAAGAGGCATTCTGGGTGGTAGACGGTGATGACATGGTTGTGGATGTCAATGCAGGATCATCCCTTGCAACAGCAGCAGCCGCTGCTAATTCTGCAGAGGAACCTCTCATCACAACAGGATTCCAACAGTTCGGGCTTGGAGCAGGAACCACAGGGGATAGTGGTGCAACTGATGTCACATCAGGAGACTATGATGAGGGATTCGTAGCACTGGAACAGACAGCAGTACATGTCTTGACAGCCGCCGGGAGGTCTGACAGACCAGTGATCTCATCAATGGTCACCCACTGTGAGAACCAGTCTGATGAGAAGAAAGAGAGAGTTTCTGTCGCAGGACATGGATTTGACAAGACATTGAACGAGGTGTTACAGTCCAGTGGACCATATGCATCAAAACGACTGGCATATGTGTCGCCCGGAATAGAGAGAACAAACGTTGCCACTGGTGAAGTAGAGACCCTTCCTGCATCATACACTGCCGCCTATTTCGCAGGTCAGTTGTGTAAGGGAGACATCTCTGAGTCCAACCTGTTCAAGACACTCAGTGTTGCTGGTCTTGAGACCACATACTCCGAGGGAGAACTTGAACAGATCGTGCAGCGTAGGATCATACCAGCAAGTGAGATGTCCGAAGGTGGATATCGCTGGAGAGAATCGATCAACACCACTTCTGATAGTGAGTGGAAAGAGATCACCACGGTGAGGATCGCCGACTATGCCACTGTAGGCATCAGGTCGATCTGTAACCAGTTCATAGGGCGCAAGAACCTTGGCAGTTCACGACAAGCAATCGAGAATGCCTGTATTGGGTTCCTTGAGACCATGAAGAGCGCAGAGATGCTGTCAGACGAGCCAAACTCATATACGGCTAGGGCTACGTCAACTCCTGCTCAGCAGGCGGCAGGCATTGTGCAGGTGACGGTCACCATCAAACCAGTGAAGGCGATCAAGTTCATCATTATCATTCAGTACATTGAGTAGGTGATATGAAATGTCAGAAAACAAAGCAACTAACGTAAGCGCACTAGACGAAGGAAACGTACCACAAGCAGGTATCTACAAAGGATTCAATGCCCATATCACTCTTGCAGGAGTACTCATTGGTCGTGGTCAGGAGATGAACTTCACTGTTGACAACAATCTTGAGGCATATTATGAGGTTGGATCGAGGGTGCCATGGTATGTTGAAGGAAACTTTGACTGTCGAGGAACCATCAGGGGCATGGTGTTTGACACCATGAAGATCAGGCTTGCCATGGGCAGTGCCAGAGACCTTGTGGGTGCCAATCAGAGCCTGAAAACAATCGATGCAAGAACACTCTTGAACTCAAACGATGGACTCTCAGACGCACCACTCACCCCAGATGCGGGTCAACAGCCATGGTGGAAGCTCTATGAGTTCACCATCACTTGTGAACTTCATATCGATGGTACCAACAAGTACATGGAATACAAACTCGACAAATGCAAGATAGACACCTATCGTTTGGGATTCACTCAGGATAGCGAGGTCGGAGAGACCCTAACATTTGTATCCCCAAGAGTGGGCATAAAAATGATAGATGGAACATAACAGGTGATTGAATGACCGAAGATCCAGAAGCACTGAAAATAGAACTCATGGCACAAGCCAATCAGATCAAAGAGGTCGATGTTGGACTTGAGAAGCCAGTAAGGATCAAACCTCTCACTTGGCAACAGGAAGCTGCCATTGCTGGTGCTGCCGCCAACCTTGTCAAGAAGGGAGTACCACAGGAAGTTGCAGACCGTGAGTACATGAAACTCACCGTGCATGCTGGTCTTGTAGAGCCAAAGATGACCGAGGCTGAGGTCGAAGTGCTCAAGGTCGGCATTGTAATGCGACTCAACAGTGAGATCGGTAAGATCTCCGGTGGTCTGCAAAAAAAATGATTGAGGCGTTCTACAGAACGCCCATAGGGGAACAACTGTACCTGTTGGTCAAGGCATTCGATTTCAAGATCCTACCATCTCAGTTCAAGACCATGACAAAGAACGAGATCAATGAGTTACTTGTTGTTCGTGAACGCATGATCATGGAGGCTGAGTTGGTAAATGTCGGAAGATAAGCTCTCATACACGATAGAGTTCGAGTCTGATGAAGAAAGCCTAGTATCATCAATCAGTGAGGCGATCACGGAGTCCAAACCTGCAATAGATACCATGCTTCAAGAGGTCATCACCGAATCACTGAAAGAATCAGTGATGCAGGCAGCGAAGAGTCTTGGAACAATTCAGTTAGATGTCGAACTGGGGAACGAGTACCGAAGAGCAGTATCTAGTGCCAGACAAGAATCATCAGACATGCCAGCCACCCCAGACACCGTAAGAACCATGCTGGAAAAGACTGCCTCTGTCATGGATGAGACTCCCATGTCGTCTGTTGTGCAATCAACAACTGGCATCATCGTATCCCAGATCATTGGATATCTGCGTGCGAACCCTACTGCTGCTGCACAGGTGCTTGAGTCACCAGCGTCTAGCGTCATGACGCAAACAAGCAGATATGGTGAACTGAGCAACCTGTTGAGCATGTTGAACAAGATCAATACGAGTGTTGACGCTTGGGGAACAATCGACTCCCTGCCATCATCAGTGAAGGACTATCTCAGTGAAAGATCCGAAGGCATGGAGACATTGCGGAAGACAATGGAATCTTCTGAGGGCAAGGCTGAGACCATGACCATTGAAAAGCTCATGGGCTTGCTTGACAAAGACACCAGCGGCACACCACAAGACGTGCTGGAAAGAGAGGTTGTTGTTGCTGTTGGTGAAGGAAAAGTGACAGTGGCACAGTACGATCCTGTTAAAGAAGATGACGAGCAGACAAGGGCTGATAGAATAAACAAGTTCTTGGAGGATGAACTCTCATCGACATTCACCAGCTTCATCAGCGCAGGAAGAAGACAGTTTGCTGCTGAGTTTGGGGCGGATCCAGCAAGAAGTGCTGAGTTTGCTACCGAACAGTATGGTGGCATTGTGGATGCAGAAAGCATGACAAAACAGATCGGAGATGTCATTCCTAAACCTGAGTTTGACGTTAAAGACACGCCAGCAGAACGTGCAGGAGAAACGATTGACCTAAGAAAAGTAGTAGAAGTGTTTAACAGGATAGCAGCATCATTAGAACACATTGGTGAGATAGACGCAGCAATAATGGTTGATGCGGCATCAAGAGAGATTGATATGCTGGGAAGGTCACAAAGACACACCGAGAGTGATGAAACAGATGGAATGGGGTGATATAGATGGGTAAGCGAGCAGTGATAGGGTTTCCATTTCAACTCATGACAAGAATACTCACGGGCGGTGCTAATTTTGGGGGTGCAATTGGTGGGGTGCTTGGAGGTAGGATAGCGACAGGTGCAAAGGCAGTGGTCGGTGGTGTTGCTGCTGTCAGTGCTCTTAGTGCCATTGTGCCCGCAGTATCAGACATGTTCAACAAGGATGCCAACAAGGATGCAGACGATCTTGGAACAAGAGTAAACCCGTTAGAAGCACTGATCACTTTCTTTGACCTGAATGCAAATGTGGTAGACATAGACGAGGAACGCAGACTTGCTACCATTGATGTTCCGGGAAGAGAGGGCGACTTCATTCAGAATCTAGGCTCTAAGTCAGTAAAGTACAGAATCACTGGTAGGTTCTTTGCAGTAGATCCGAAGGACACACCATCCACTCCATTCTCCCCAATATTCAAGGTGACATTTGACAATAACGTTGCGGTTGGAAATACTCAGTTGCTCAGACTGTTAGAAAGATCAGGGGTTCCTGCTCCGTTCATGTGTGAGTACGACATTGCAGAGGTGATCGTCAAACGGGTGCAGTTGAAACAAGACGGCGGGAAACCCGGATGGATCAACTATACAATTGATCTGATAGAGTATCGCAGACTGCCACAAATATTAAAGATGTTAGGACTTGCAGGGTTGGGGATGATGTGATACATGTCAAAAGACTTACTGAAGGACATTAAGACTGGTTTCAAACAACGATATGCGATGACTGCTGGTCTCAAGCCAGTGTTCAAGGTCGAGACCTGTAAGAGCCTCAAGAGTGGTTCCATTGGTGATAAGATCATAGAAGACACGTTTCCTGCATGGGTGAAGATCGCAGGATCTAAGGGATTCGATGCAACAGGCATCATAAAGACCAAGGTGGCAGAATTTCTTGGGTCACAGTCAACAGACACCCCCCTGCTTGGGGTCATGATTGACCATGCATTTATGAATCGTTACCGTACCATTGCTAACCTGATATTTCAGAACGTTCTGAAGAACAAACCAACAGGCAACGAGTATCTGAGTGAGGACATGATAGAGTGCGGGTTTCCAATAAGGGTGACCCTTGGTGCACTGACACCAGAAGGAAACTTCATACAACACCCATATGAAACATCGTTGCTTGGATCTCTTTCGGCAAGCAAGATCTATCCAACCTTCACAGGAATGGTCGCCGCACAGACACAGGAGATTGTCAGCAGTGGTGACAGGTTCCAGATCACATGTTATGGGTTCGAGTACCTGTTATCAAAGGCACCTCTTTATGAGTTTAAAGCCAAAAAGGGGGATCATCTCAGAGAGGTGTTTGCTAGGCTCTTGCACCAGTTTGCTACAATGGCAGATCACTACGGCACTAAGGACCATAAGAACCAACCAGTAGAGCCAGATCCAGACTCAAGATTTGGACCCACCAGACCAGAAGCCGCACTCAAATGGCCTGTTCCAATTCTCAGAGCAATGGGGCTAATTGACAAGAGGAACCGACTTCTTAGTGTCAAGAAGATCTGGAAGAACATACGCATGGTGAACAGCTATGCAAGAACGACTGGAAGAGGACCGGCGTTGTTACATGATGTAGATTTCCCACTACACGCAAACAGACCGAAGAAGGGGCAGGCACCAAAAGGACCAAGAAAAGCAATGAGCTATCTTGATGCACTCAACAGACTTGCCCCCAGTCCGCAGGCAGCAATTGAGTCACAAGAGGAACTTGCAAAGAGAGATATAATTGAGAACTATTATAGTAAATTTTCTTTCTACTTCGACTATGATGGAAGACCAACCATCATGGGAAAGCTGATGAGCACTGCAGAGATAGTGGCAGGAAAGGGGAAACCCACCCATGACAAAAACAGGGCGAGGGTTCACGATGCAGTGATAGGCGGAAACATCATTCATCTACAAATGACATCAACCATAGGAATGTCTGCTGGAAGAATCGCCCTGCATCACATGACACCAAATCCTAGCGTACCAGAACCATCACTGACACATGCTACAAGCGACAGACAGATCAACCTAGGAGGCAGAATAACACAAGAGACCCTTGGGTTCTACGGACCGGGATCATATTGGGGCAACGAAAACCTGTTCTACTACGATGATCCCTCAAGAGGATATGGTTATGCTGGCGAGGTGTTGCAAGAAGTGGCTGACAGATACAAGTATTTTGGCATGCGAGGATCCAGTTATATGGTGGCTAATCCAAAGATGATGCCGGGGGATGCAGTGAGGATAGTCGATATCAGAGACAAGGAAGGGTTTGGAACTGCAATCTCGGCGACCATTGATATTGGTAAAGCAGCAGCTTCTAAGCTTGATTCTGCCATTGCAGAAAGGTTCCCTAGCCTGTCTAAGAAAAAAAGACTTGCTGGGAAGACAGTGAATCTTGGGTTGAAAGGAATAGAAGACGTGTATTGGATATGGAAATCAAGACACTATGTTGGACAGGACATGATAACCAGTAAGGTTTTCTTTGTAAAAGAACCACAGTCACTGATAGCAACCACTGATGCGTACAGACAGCATCAGATACAGAGAAGAAAAGCACAACAGGCACAAGGACCGTGATGACATGTCATTCTATCCAGACGCAAAGATAACAAAGGTCTACGACAAAACCACAATGCTTGACGAGGAAGCGGGCATCACAGGACACGGGTGGGTGCAGGTAAATCTTCTTGGATACGTCAAGGAGTCAAATCACCCTGCAATAACAAGCGAGACCACAGACGCACTGCTGCTGGCTCCATATTCGTTCCAGCCAAGTACAGAGGAACACAACTCATCAGCAAACAAACTTACCTCACCAATGAATCAGCAATATGGAGTGATCGTACCACCAAGACGCGGTGATCGTGCACTGGTCGTATATGCAGGAGAATACTTTGTCATTGGTGTGTTTCCTGCTCCCGGTGGCAACGAACCCCCATCATTTTCAAAACATGATCTGTCTTTCATTCATAGAAGCGGTGCTTCGATCAGGATCAATGACAAACATCCCGGTGTGACAGCACCTGCAGAGGATGAGTACGACGGTATCACAGGTGCCATGTCCACGGTGGCTAACAGGGCGATCCATCTCATAGGATCAAAGTTCTTGCCATATGGACTGATGGCAGAACATGCCTCACAGGATGTGAATATAGGCATCAATGATGGGTCTGATGGGTATGCCTATGCTGACATATTTGATGATGCAGAGCCAAGCAGTACGTACTACCAGCCTTGGGATACCAGCGCATCAGGCAAGAAGTTCGTTGGTCCACCACATGCAGATCTTAATGCAGATGCTGATGTAGGATCAGATGAGTTCTATCTGCTACATCAGGGGGGCGGTCTCCTGAAGATGGCTCCGATCAACACCGACTATACAGGCACCAAGATGTCATCAGACGGAATGACCATAGCGGTTGGCACCAAGTATTGGGATGCTGGGTTACAGAACAAGGACACTCATGACAGTCCTGCTCTTGATAGCACTGTGGTGACAGGAGAATTGAACATAGTGCATGAGTCGGGGGCGAAGATCAGAATAGACACCTCTGGAAACGTCTATATCGATACTAATGGTCAGACCCTGTATCTTGGTGACTCTGGTTCATCACCACAGGACATTGTAAAGCACGGTGACAGCACTACAGTACATTCTACTATCAATTTTATGGGAGCGCCATGTTATGATCAGACAGTAACACCGGGGCACAGTCACACTGTTGTGGCATCACAAAGCGAGGTGAAAATACCATGAGCGATTATCCGGGGTTCAAGGCTGAATACTCACATGACTATGACTGGACTGGACCTACGTGGACACATCCAACAAGACCTAGATATCTGGCAATGTTTGCTGAAGATCTGGATACACCTGTAAACACCGTTGCGACTGACAATCCATTCTTACAGCTTGTTGGTGAGGCTACTGCTGGTGGTCAGGATGGATACTTCAGAGCAGGCGTCTATGCCTCTGGTTCATGGCCGGGGGTCGTCTCCAATGGAGAGTTGAAGGTAGAACTTGGGAAGATCACGGCTGATCCGGGGATTGTGCTCAATCCAACAACGGAGGCGACAGCACCAGACACCCTTGGCTCAATGATGTACGACTCTGGCACTGATGAACTCAAGTATTATGATGGCTCATGGCAGGTGGTGGCTGCTGGTGGTCTGTCTGCTCACACGCTGGCTACTACTGGCGTACACACGGGAGCACTCCCACTCATTGACATAGCCTCTTATGTTCAGGGTTCAATCATCATTGGTGGTGGGTCTGACTGGGAAGCTCTAGGTGCTGGCACAGAGACCCATGTATTGACAATGGGAGCTAGTGAACCAGCTTGGGCTGCCCCTGCAAGTGGTCATTCAGAGACCCATACTCTTGCTACAACAGGTCCTCACACAGACACCCTTCCTTGGGCAGACATGGCGGCTGGAACTCGGGGTGGCATAGTCAGAAGAGGGGCAACGGATTGGGAAGAATATGCCCTTGGCACCGAGACCTACGTCTTGAAGGCAGGAGCTACCGATGTTGCTTGGGGTACGGTTGATTGGAGTGAACTGACAGGATCACAGCCAGCTCCTGTATCACATGACTTTGATGTTCACACCGGAGATGTAGATCTTGTTGACATTGCTTCATATGCCCAAGGCTCTCTCATCATTGGTGGCGGAGCCGATTGGGAAGCACTCACAAAAGGCGATGCTGATCAAGTTCTCACATCTGATGGCACTGATCTCTCATGGCAAGACCCTACTGGTGGTGTGACAGGATCAGGAACACAATATGATCTGACAATGTGGAGTGATGCTGGCGGAACTGCAATTGGAGACTCAATGATCTCACAGGACTCTGGGGGAACAACAACAACCATTACCAGTGCAAGTGATGGTCGGGTCTTACTCACATCTGGTGGGCATTCTTACATTGATATAATAGCACCAGTGAATGACAAACTAGCATATGTCTTGGTGGGTGCTACCGACACAAATAACAATGCGACCATGGTAGCCTCTTACAACGCCGGAACACAGGTGTTGGATAAGATATTATTCCGCACCAAAACATCAGGCACTGGCACTGATGGTAGATTGGAGTTTGAGGCTGATAGTAATCTAGTCCTCACTCTCAATCCAGACACCACTGCTGACTTTGTTGGAGACGTCACATTTGGAGAAGACACCCATATTGCTGATTCCTTATATCACTATATGGGCACTGAGGATGATGTTCATTTCAGGTTCAATGGTTCTGCATGGCAGATCAATGCTGGTGCATATCCAATACATGTTTTCACTGGAGACGTGTTCCAGATCAAAGACCCTGATGATGGGAATGCGACAGTGTGGGCATTGGACACCACCGCTAGAACCCTAGCAATAGGAACAGCATCAGATCAGATAGCCACCACCATTGAAGGAACTCTGTCAGTTAATGCTGCCACAACGATTGATAGTACCCTAGATATTGGCAATCAGGGTGCTGGTGGCGATCCACAGATCTACTCAAACCATGGTACTCTTCAGCGTCTGGGCATCACAGGAGAACTGCTTACCAGTGGAATCATCACGATCAACACGATCAACGCAGCCACCTCTGACTTGGACAAGTTTCTAGTGTCAGACAGTGGTGAGATCAAGTTCAGAACAGGGGCTGAGGTACTTAGTGACATAGGAGCAGCTGCTACTGGTGAAGCACATGCACTTGCTACATCTGGTCCACATACAGGAGAATTGCCTTGGGCTGATATGGCCGCGGGTACTCAGGGAGGCATTGTCAGACGCGGAGCCTCTGATTGGGAAGAATATGCGATTGGCACTGAAGACTACGTTTTGAAAGCAGGAGCCTCTGATGTTGCTTGGGGTCAGGTTGACTACTCTGAACTGGTAGGAACCCAGCCTGCGCCAGTTGCTCATGTTCTTGCAACGTCAGGACCGCATAGTGGTACTCTGCCTCTTGCAGATCTTGCTGTAGGAACCCAAGGTGGTATCATAAGACGTGGTGCTTCTGATTGGGAAGAATATGCATTAGGAACCGAGACCTATGTTCTCAAGGCTGGTGCTACGGATGTGGCATGGGGAACAGTAGATTGGTCTGAACTCACAGGATCACAACCAGCTCCCATATCTCACGCTCTCAGTTCTCATACTCAAGGTGATAACAAGATCTTCATGACAAAAGGTTCAACGTTCACTGAGATCGCCCTTGGTACAGACACATATCTTCTCACCTCGGGTGGGGATGGTGCAGATCTAACTTGGACAGATCCTTCAACCATTGGTGGTGGTGGTGGAGTCACTGGATCTGGAACCAACAACCAGATCGTCAAATGGCTAAGTCAGGGGGTTACAATTCAGGACTCAATCATAGCTGATGATGGATCTACTGCTACGGTTGCCGGTGCTCTCACTGCCACTGGCATTGTAACAGGTGATGGGTTTATGCCAGAAGCCGATCTTGTTGATTATGCTGGTTCTGCTGATCTTACATTCCTCGGTATCTATGTTCAGAACATCTATGATGACGATGGAACTCTTTGTGCAGCAACTCAGTCTGATGGATCTCTTCTTATCAAAGAATTAAACACAGATAGTAGTGCATGTATTGTTTATGCGTCAGCATCTGCCCTTTTGAGAGAAGGTTCTGGTGCCGCAGGAGTCAAAGAAGATAGTAGTGGTAAAGTGACATATACCGGTGGTGATGATGTTGGATATTTTGAGTTCAGTAATATTATCCCCCAACGGTTTGCTGATGGCACACTCTATCTTCAAAATGTTATTGCTTATTTACACTTTACCACTTCTACCAGTACAGATTGGATTGATGATTTCTGGGTACGAAGGACTTTACTTACGGATGGTACAAGTAGTGAGGTATTTGCTGATAGCACAAACAAAGGATTTGTTAGTGGTGACGATACTTACAATGAAACTGTGAATCTATCTATTGCCACCGGATATTCATATCGTGTGGCTCTTGACATAAGATCTTCAACAGGCACCGTCACAATTAGAGGTTTCAAATTTACTTTCAGTTATGTATGATGTGTTCAATATGGAAAACAAATTCACAATCAAACCAAATGAGTTCTTCGGGATAAGGATAATAGGAGAGCTTACCACCTTAGAATTATTGTTTCAATCTGATATTGGTGTTGATATAATGATATGCAGAGATCCAGAATTGGTGAAGATCATGGAAGGCACTCTGTCTGAATTGGACACCAGTGATATGTTATTTTCTGTTTCTGGTCTTCAAGCCGTTAATGCTAAACTGAATATTAGTGATAAGATCGAACTTTTCTTTGCCATTATGAATACCAACGATTCTTTGGCCACAATTACTATGGACTTGGAAATGACAGACTATTTCAATATTGACAATAAACCTGTTGATGGATCAATAATTGAATTAATACAACCATAATAATTACAGAGAATGACATTTAAGACAGTGAAACACTAGCATAAGTGGTGATCATTTGCAATTACTAGACATCAATATAGAAACATGGTACTTCGTTGGAGTGGTCTGCGGACTTGTCTTCATGATGGTGTACCAATACTGGTTGAAGCATAACAAAGATCCAAACCTTGCTTTTGACAAGAAATATCTCGTACCGTTCTTCGTTTCACTCATAGTAGCAGTGTTTCAGGTGGTACTTGAGATGACAGGACTGACAGTCCCCATCTTTGACAACCCATTACAGGCATTCATTGCAGGGTTCATATTATGGGCAGGTGTCCAAGAGATCCTAAAGGCAATATTAAAATTGGATCGCATCGACTTCTTCAGTACAGCATAATGTGGTGATCGCTTGAGCCAGAATGATGCCGACTTCATTGGAAAAGACATCAAGATGAACTCTGATCTGTCGGACATAGAGACCGGCGGAACAGACATCTCTACCATTGAGGGAAACGACAATCTGGCTCAGGCAGTTCTTTTGAGGCTTAGATGTCCAGTAGGGGCATTGCCATTACAACCACAGTTTGGTAGCAGATTATCACAGATGTTAGGCAAGGGTCAGAGCAGCGAGAACGAGTATATTGCTCATATGATGGTGGGCGAGGCTCTGATGAAAGAGACAAGACAGGTCTCTGTTGACAACATGACCATAAAATACAGTGCCGATGAATTGAACATATCATTCACTGTGATCGGAATCAATACAGCAGGGTTAGCAGAAGTAAACCTTTCTTTGAAGGTGTGACCATGAGCGAAGATTATGAGATAGCAAACCTACGAACAACAGAAGAGATCATATTACAGATACAGGAACAGATCGTTGATGGTTACAGACCAGTATGGAGAGAACCCATCACATTCATCAGCGGCACCTCATCTTACACCCTGTTATGTGATTACACGTCAATTAAGAAGGTCTATGATGTCATCAGGGTGATAGGAATACAGGATGGCATATCAACAGAGTTCGCAGCAGAGGCAGACTATGTTCTGGTAGACGAGACAGGTGATGGCTACTATGACAGCATATCTTGGAGTCCAGCAGGTGACGATCCTGACGACACCACTGTGTTCTACGTGGACTATCGGTACATGGTGATTCCAAGTGGACTCACTGACATAAATCCCGGATCTGTGCTCATGACGATCATTGATGCGTTTGCATTGCAGGTAAGACATACAGAACTCAAGCTCAATGACATAGCAAGAGACAGTTTCATTGACTCTGCTGATGGTCTTGAACTTGATGAGTTGGGAGAACTTGTCAGTGTCACTAGGAATGACGCAATAAGCACAACAGGGTACGTGACCATGGCAAGACCAACCAACCTCACAGCAGGCATAGTCACCATACCAGTAGGCACTCAGGTTGGCACCACTGGGGAATCTCCAGCAGTGTTTGAAACCACGGTTTCTGCTCAGATCGACAACACAGAGACAGCAGCAACGGTATCAGACGCCACAAGCGATCATTACGGAGAAGAATGGATCCCAGTACAAGCGACCTCACCCGGAACATCAGGGAATGTGTCAGCAAATGCCATCACAAAGAACGTGAACGCGAACAGTGTGATCACGGACATAACAAATCCACTGTCATTTGATGCATCAGACATCTCAGTGGTTGGTACTGGCACACAACAGGTATTTACTCTACCACACACAGTAGACAGCAGCGGGTTTGTGGATAAGGATTCAGACGGCAAGGCCATTGAGGTAGAGAATGAGGACATCAGGGGGTGGATGGATCAGCCATCAAGTGCAGGCACCGTCACCGCTACACTGAGTGCCAGTTGGACAGGAACCATGACTATTGTTGGATACTCTGCAGGAGAGGGTGACAATGCATCAGACACTGTTGATTTCACCGCAGAAGTCGGTCCTCTAACCAGTTCTATCCAGTTCACGTATATTTACTACATCACATTCTCCGGTCCGAGTGGCGGACTTGACACTAGGACAGTAAGAATAGAGTGTCCATCAGCAAACTACATTGTAGGTGATTCCGTTGGTCAGGCAGTAGGAGACAGGGTTGATTCTGGGTTCACCTCTCTCTTTGCCACTGATGATGCATACGACACAGTGCAGGTGTACAGTGCTGGATCATGGAGTGATGACACTAGCAGCTGGACACGATCTGAGGCTACTGGCATCAGTAGTGAATACGACAGGACTTACTATTCATACACCAATACAGATCTTGGAGATTGGGAAACAACTTATGGATCAGATGGCACCAAGAATGTAAGGTTCGGATATGTGCCAAAAGAGACTGCAGGAGCTGGAACCGCATACCAATATGTTGTAGACGGTGACTCTCTTGAGTTGTTATGGCCTCTCTTCGATGCAGCCAATCTTCTGTTGGACTATACGTGGTACAACCAGTTCATTGATGGTGCAGATGTCGAGACCGATGATAACTACAAGGTAAGGGTGAAGAGTGGAACAACAGCAGCTGCCAAGGGAACCCTTGCAGCCATAGAGGCTGCGGTTCTGTCAGTGAGTGGAATCTCAGGAACCACTGTTGATGACTATTCAACAGACCCAGCAATCGAGGTGGGTCAGATTGAGATCTTTGCATG
>Ga0255055_10000192_pt1 | contig 46308 bp, 35 predicted proteins | sample JV7_2_27_MG_FD_188633 | JGI IMG/M metagenome (GOLD analysis project Ga0255055, IMG submission 188633) | Seawater microbial communities from Jervis Inlet, British Columbia, Canada - JV7_2_27 | ecosystem: Environmental > Aquatic > Marine > Inlet | place: Canada: British Columbia | collected... | reverse complement strand
AACTTTATAATAAAAAAGAATATGCGGATGCGATCATCGAATTCAATAAAGTTTTAAACGTAACGCCTGCTGATAAGGTTACACTTAATTACCTGGCGCTTGCCTATTTTGAGAAGGGTCGACAATCTTTCGGGAAAAAAGCCTATTCTCAAGCAACAGAGGAATTTGAAGCTTCTCTCAAATACAACAATGACTGTTCTGACTGCCGGGAATACATTAAAAAAATCCAGGAAAAAAACCGCACAACCCTTCGTGAGAGTGCCATAGCGTTATATAACGGGAAAAAGTATAAAGAAGCGATTGTTAAATTTGAAGCCCTTGCAAAGAAGAATCCGAATGATTCGCAGGTAAACGACTACCTTGCTAAATCTCATTTTGAACTTGGATTGGTTCTTTTCGGCAAAGAGGATTTTCTGGCTGCCAGGGATGAATTCAAGACATCGCTGCAATACGATAAAAATTGCGAGCAATGCGCAAAGAATATCCAGAAGAGTGAGGCCACTTACAAGCAAGTTCACTACGAAAAGGGCCTGGCATATTTTGGGGATCAAAAATTAGCTGATGCCATTCGAGAGTGGGAGTCTGTCGCGGCAATCGATCCGAAGTACAAAGATGTAAACAAGAATCTCACAAAAGCCAGAACGCTTTTAGAGCGGCTGGAAAGCATAAAGCGAAGCAAGACCCAAGAGAACAAGCAGTAGCGGATTAGAGGTGCTATCTATTTTTTGAAAACCGGCTTGCGCTTTTCCAAGAAGGCTGAAATACCTTCCTTGGCCGCATCCGTACAGGCAATTTCTCCGAATCCTTTATATCCGATTTCAAGGGCATCATTGAAGTTTGCGCATGCACTGCCCCCCTGGATCACTTTCATTGTGATGGATACGGCTTCTTTGCTAAGTACCTGATGGCCCGCTTTGGGCTCATCCGGGATGTCAATATCAGGAATCTCAACTCTACCTTCCGGAATTCGGGTTGTTTTGCCCTGCAAGCGTTTGACCTCTTCGATAGCCGCAGAAATCAGTGCCGGATAATCATCCACGATTTTGGTTACCATGCCGATATCGCGTGCATCATTGGTCTTGAGCGGCCGGCCCAGACAAATCATCTCATGGAACAGTTCGGCACCCTGGGGCCATTTGCGGTAGGGCACCACACAGCCGCCGATTCCCGGCAGTATGCCCAGGCTGATTTCGGGGAATTGGAAACTTGCGTTTTTCGTGGCGATGATGCTGTGACAGCGGATGGCCACCTCCAGTCCACCCCCAAGAGCAAAGCCGTTGACAGCAGCCACCACTGGTTTGTTCATCTGATCCATGAATATCTGAACCTTGGCGCAATCTCTTGCGTATTGGGCCGAAGCATTGGCATCGCCTAACATTTCCGGGAATTTACCGATGTCCGCTCCAGCCGAAAAGGCGGCAGTTCCGTAACCGGTGATGACAAAACCCTTCACTGAGGGATCATTTTCGAATTCTTTGAAAACGGACAGGATCTCATCCGTCAGTTCATCATTGAGGGCGTTCATGGCCTGGGGACGACGGATGGTGATCACTTTAACCCCGTCGATGTCATCGGCCAGGACGTAGCGTTTAAAATCCTGATAGGCCGAATAGGGTTGCTGCGGCATCGGAAAGCCCGGTCTTTCAGACTGAAACCTGTCCATGATCCGCTTGACTTCATCCTCTCCCAGATTCCGCATCAGATCCAGCGGGCCTTTGCGGAATCCTAAGGCCACCTGACAGCCGAAGTTGAGGTCTGCTTTGGTTCCGATCCCGCGGTCAATAATATCAAAAGATTGGGAAAAAAGGATGCCCAGCAGGCGGTCACGGACGGCGGACTTTATGTCTTCCGGGACTTCCACCGGGCTGCCCGGGCGGTGTGTGAGCCACCGATCCACTGATGCCAGAACGGATGCGGGCCGGTAATGGGCGCCTTCTTCCATCTGCAGGCTGTTGGTTTCAATGATAATCGGGTTTCCGTTGGCCAGGTTCAGGACGAAAAATGGTCCGGCAAAGACGAATTCTTCGGCGACTTTGTCGATCTGACTGGCGGTTGCCCGATCCAATAAATAGGCGGATTCATTGCACCAGTTGTCAAAGATACGGTCCAATACAAAGCAGATGGCGTTATCTGTAATGATGGGCGCTTTGCCGGTTTTGGCGAAAAACCAGAACAGGTAATCCAGTGTTTCCTGACTTCCCTTTTCCCAGGCGATGACTTCAACCGGAAGGCTGCGCCAGGCCGGAGCAAAAAAGTGGGTAATTGAGGTGCGTTCCGGCTTTTTCATTTTTAGAAAGATTCTGTCAGCCGGAATCGAGGAGGTGTTGGAGGTGATGATGGCATCTTCGCTGACGATATTTTCAACGGTTTCAAATATTTTTTGCTTAAGTGGAATGGCTTCAGTGGCAGCCTCGATGATCAGATTGCAATTTTTAATCTGTTCGTAGTCTGTGGTGTAGACAATATTTTCGCGAACGGCAGCTGCTTTTTCCGGCTTCATCTTTTTTTTGTCTACCGCCTTTTCAGTATAGCCCACGATACGCTGTTCGGCTTGCACGAGGGACTTTTCGAGGACATCCACCAGGTAAAGTTTGCTTGCGGGCAAGGCGCTTTTCAAATAATAACCGATATCCGGTCCGATGGTGCCGGCACCGATTACAGCGATTTCATCCGGCAGCGGCCGGGAGGGTTCAATCAGCAGGGGATTTAATGCGGTGCGGTAGAGGTTTTTTGAAGCATCCATGATATTATTCCTTTCTAGTCTATTTTTATATCCGTTCCAATCACATTTGGTTAAACCGAGTTGAGAAATTGAAAAAAAGCACCGGATAATTTGCTTGACACATTTTTGTATACCGTATACAAAACTGTGTCAAGCCAGTAATAGAAGTCGTTTCCGAATATAAAATTCCAAGTTCCAAGCACCAAATCTCGACGTCAATTCGTCTTATTTTAGGTGCTAGGAATAAATAGGTTTCAGGTGTCAGGTATCAGGTATCTGCCGCCTGGTTCAAGCTTCAACGTTCAAGCTTCAGCGTTCAAGGTTGTCCTAACCCTGAACCTCTGAACCCAGAACCCAGAACCCTTACTGACACCTGAACACTGACACCTGAAACCATAGACATTGTGTTGTTTAAAGAACTCAACTGAACTAAAATATACGACACGACTTTTGTAACATATTTGTGGGACATAACGCTAGACTTAGCGGTATTAAAGACCTGGGGGCATATCATGAAAGTTTTAATCAGTGACAATCTCGGAGAAGCGGGCATCAAAATGTTTGAAGAAGAACCGGGGATTGAGGTTGATGTTAAAACCGGTCTTGAGCCCGATGAACTCAAAAAAATCATTGGCGACTATGATGCGCTGGTCATCCGAAGTGCCACTAAGGTCACGGCAGATCTCCTTGAGGCCGCTAAAAATCTGAAGGTTGTGGGCCGGGCCGGAATCGGCCTCGATAACGTCGATATACCGGCGGCGACCAAACATGGTGTGGTTGTCATGAACACGCCCACCGGTAATGTGATCACAACCGCTGAGCATACGATCGCGATGATGATGGCGCTGACCCGCAACATCCCCTGGGGCACATCGACTTTGAAAGACGGGAAATGGGAAAAGAAAAAACTGCAGGGACGGGAGATTTATAATAAGGTACTCGGGATCATTGGCCTTGGTAAAATCGGCTCCATTGTTGCTGACCGTGCCCGCGGTTTAAAGATGCAGGTGATTGTTCACGATTCCTATATTCCGGATGAACAGATTGAAAAGGCCGGATTTGAAGCGGTATCTGTAGAAGATTTATACCACAGAGCAGATTACATCACGGTGCATGTACCTAAACTAAAGGACACCCTAGGGCTCATTAACAAAAAAGCATTCAATCAAATGAAAGACGGCGTCATGATCATTAACTGCGCCCGCGGCGGAATTGTCGACGAAGCTGATCTGAACGAAGCCCTGAAATCAGGCAAGGTTGCCGGGGCTGCCCTGGATGTGTTTGAGAACGAGCCCCCCGGAGTTTGCCCGCTGTTTGAAATTGATCGGGTGATTTGCACACCGCATCTGGGTGCTTCGACTCTGGAAGCCCAAACCAATGTGGCCGTTATGGTAGCGGAACAGATCATTGCTTATTTTAAAGATGCAACGGTTATCAATGCAGTCAACGTCCCGCCGGTCAGCGGTGATTTGCTTGAAAAACTCAACCCGTATTTAACCCTTGCCGATCGGATGGGCTGCCTGCTGGCTCAGCTGTCACAGGGGGCGGTAAAAGAGATTTTGATCGAATATGCAGGTGATTTTGACGATCTTGATCTTTCGCCGGTCACCACTGCGATTTTAAAAGGCCTCATGACACCCATGATTAAAGACGATGTCAACTTTGTCAACGCACAGGTCCTCGCAAAGGAACGCGGGATTAAGGTTACGGAAGCCAAGATTACCGAGTCCAAGGAATATGTTAATTTGATTACCGTCAAAGCGATTTCCGATGAAGGCAAGAACAAGGTTGCCGGGACGATTTTCGGTCGGAAAAATCCACGAGTGGTGAATATCAACAATTTCCGCCTCGAATTGGCGCCCGTCGAGCGCTTTATATTGATCCATAATCATGACAAACCCGGTGCGATCGGCAGTATTGGAACCCTTCTGGGCGATCATGACATCAACATCAGCCGCATGCGGGTGGGCCAGGAAGAAGACAGTGACAAGACCATGATCTTTCTGCGGACCGACACACCGGTTCCGGAAGATGTGATTGGGAAAATGAGAGATTTGCCGTTAATAATTGGCGTGGCATCTTTTGAGCTTTAAAGGTGATAAAGTTAAAAGTGCCTAAAATGCCTAAAATGAGCTAAATTGCCTAAAGTTATGGTTTCGCTCGCGCAGCGCAGGCGCTTGCGCCGCGTGGCGCTCCTTCTTTTAATTTGTTTCTGCAAAATAATTATAGAAGTGAATTGTGACGATACCGAAGAGGAAATAGATCAGTGAGCAAAAGCAAACGAAGATTGCTACTGGGAAATGAAGCTATTGCGCGCGGTTTGATCGAAAGTGGATGTACCATTGCGACCTCTTATCCGGGGACACCGGCTTCCGAGATCCTTGCGGCCGTGGCGAATTTTCAAAACGAAGAATCGCTTTCCATGCATACCCAATGGGCAATTAATGAAAAGGTTGCCTTCGAAATCGCTTATGCCGGATGCCAGACCGGCCTTCGTGCCGCCGTCAGCATGAAACAGGTTGGTTTGAATGTGGCTTCGGATCCGCTCATGAGTGCCGCTTATCTGGGGATCAAGGGCGGGTTTGTTTTAATCAGCGCCGATGATCCCGGGCCCCACTCTTCACAAACTGAGCAGGACAGCCGGCTGATGGCCATGTTTGCCAAAATACCGGTGCTGGACCCGGATTCACCCCGTCAGGCGAAAGATCTGATGGGGGTCGCTTATGAAATATCTGAATCTTTTAAAACGCCTGTGATGGTGCGCCCAACCACCCGGGTGTGTCACTCCCGGCAGGATATTTCACTGGGGGCCATTCCGAAAAAGAAACGCGAAGTCAAGTTTGAAAAGAATTCGGCCCGTTGGGCGGCAACCCCCAAATTCCGGTTGCAGCTGCACCAGGAGCTGGAAGAAAAACTGGCCGCCATTGCGAAATATCGGCCGACAGCCCCCAAAAAGCTCAATCGCAAAGCCAAATCCGGTAAAGCAATTATTGCTTCAGGTGTGGCGGCCGCCCATACCAAAGACATTTTGAGAGAATTGAAAATCTGGTCAAAAATCCCATTTTATCAGGTCATCCAACCGTTTCCGCTGCATATCAAATTTATTGAACATATTATTGATAGCTATGAAGAGGTTTTGGTTATTGAAGAAACCATGGGTGTGATTGAGATGCAGTTGGCAGACCGCTATCGCGTCAAAGGCAAATTGTCCAACACGGTCCCAAGGGTCGGCGAACTCAGCCCTGAAAAGATTCAGGAAATTGTCAGTAACTTTGCAGGGCTCAAAGCAGAGGTGGTTTCCATAAAATCGGTTCCGGGCAGGCGCCCGACGCTGTGCCCCGGGTGCCCGCATCGCGCCAGTTTTTTTGCCATAAAAAAAGTCGCCCCTAGAGGGATCTACACGAGTGATATCGGTTGTTATACCCTGGGCCTCAATCTCGGGGCCGTCGATACGGTGCTCTGTATGGGCGCTGCCATCAGTCAGGCCGCCGGATTTTATCAGGCCTATAAAAATGAAGCAAAACGACCGGACATCGTGGCCACCATCGGTGATTCAACCTTTTTCCATGCCGGGGTTCCGGCACTCATCGATGCGGTCGTTCAGAAAGTCGGCTTTGTGCTGGTGATCCTTGATAACCGCACGACCGCCATGACCGGCAATCAACCCACGCCGGCCACCGGGCATGGGGCCTGCGGCGAGCCCACTGTAACGGTTGATATCGAGTCGCTGGTTCAGGGATGCGGTGTTAAATTCATCCGCGAAGGGAACCCCTATGAGCTCACCGAGTTTATCCCCCTTCTTAAGGAAGCCGTAAAATACAGCCGAAAAAAAGGACCGGCGGTTGTTATCTCAAGATATCCGTGCGTGATTCATCGTGCCAGGCAAGGCGGATCCGGTGACTACATACCGGTAGACATTAATGAAAAATGCGATGGTTGTGGATATTGTATCAAGCATTTTGAATGTCCGGCTTTGATTTATCATGACGATGAGGAAGATAAACACGTTAGCATTGATCCGATTCTGTGCACCTCATGCGGCGTGTGTCTCAATGTCTGCCCCAAAGGGGCGATTGTTGAAAAGAAGTAGGCAGTAGGAAATAAGCAGTAAGCACTAAGGGGCAAGGAGCAAACCGTGGGAGCGGCATCTTGCCGCGATATTCGAGCATTTTGAATCGGTTTACAACACAGCCATTGGGCGTTAGATGCATTTTTGAGATAGCTTCTAATAATAAATAACGACTAGAGAGGGAGCGATGAGCAAGACGATTCGGCAGCAAATCCTTATCAGCGGCGTGGGAGGGCAGGGGGTTTTGTTTGTTACCGGCCTTTTGGCAGAAGCAGCAATCAATAAGGGCTTGCCGGTTTTCACATCAGAAACCCACGGTATGGCCCAGCGCGGAGGAACGGTGATGTCGCATTTTAAGGTTGGCGACTTTTCAAGTCCCTTGATCCAACCCTTTAAGGCCGACGGGTTGCTGGTTTTGAAGGATGAGAATGTCGCCCAGCACGGCTCTTTTTTGAGAAAAGGGGGCTGGGCGGTTGTCAACAGCGACAATGATTTAAACATCGACGATAATATGGCAGCAAGCGGGGTTGATGCGGATAAACTCGCTCAGGAAATCTCTAACCCCAAGTCGGCCAATTTGATTGTGCTGGGTTTTGCTTTGGCCAGAGCCGGCCAAACAACTAAAGACAGGATAAACTTGTTTTGTTCATTGACCGATATTAAAAAGGTTTTAAAAAAAAGATTCGGCAGCCGGAAAAAACTGCTGGACGCCTCGTTGCTGGCATTGCAGGCGGGATATAAGGAATTTAAAAAGTAAAATGGAGTCGTTTTGATTTTGGATTTTGGAATTTTGAATTTGGATTGCGGCTTGCGCAGAGGAGTTCCCTTCAGTCTGCCTTCGACATGAGGTCAGGCCGAATGTGGCTTGTCGAAGGCAGCCGAGTCGATTGAAAAAAACTGGGGCTTAATTCTCATCTACTCAGGCTGTCATTAAATCCAAAATCCAAATTATAAACAGCTCCATTGGCAATTATATATAACGAGATCCTCTTTTCTTACAGCTTACCTAATACTTCTCTCGAGATAATTATCTTCTCGATCTCCTTCGTTCCTTCATAAATCTCCAGTACCTTGGCGGCGCGGTAAAATCGTTCAATATCATAATCATTAAAATACCCATAGCCGCCGTGCAATTGGAGGGCTTCATCCACTACCTCAACAGCCACATGGCAGGCGTACATTTTGGCCATGGCCGTCAGTTTCGTATCCGGTTTGCCTTTGTCAAGCAACCAGGCGGATTTGTAAACCATATTGCGAGCTGTTTCCACCTTGGTTGCCATTTCGGCGATTTTAAACTGCGTGATCTGAAAAGCGCCTATCGGACGGCCGAATTGCTGCCGATCTTTTACATGTTTCACCGCCATGTCCAATGCGCCTTGAGCGAGCCCAACGCCATGGGCGGCGACATAAGCCCTGGAATGGTCGAAAAATTTCATGAGTTGGATAAAGCCGTTGCCTTGCGCGCCAATCAGATTTTCCCGGGGGACCCGGCAGTTGTTGAAATAAATGGCTGCCGTATCCGAAGCTCTGAGTCCCATCTTGCCATGCATCGGATCGGCTTTGTAGCCATCTCGATCCGTCTCGACAAGAATGATGCTGTGCCGGCCGGTTTTGGATTTTACATCCGGATCGGTGAGGCAGTACACCAGCATATGGGTTCCCACCGTTCCGTTTCCTATCATCACTTTACTGCCGTTGATGACGTAGTCATCACCAGCCTTAACGGCTGTAGTGGTAGCTGCAGCGGTATCGCTGCCGGCATCCGGTTCGGTAATGGCAAAGCCTAAAATACCGTTACCGCTAAATAGTTGAGGCAGGTATTTCTTTTTTTGCTCTTCAGTACCGAAGAGCAGCAGTTCTTCGGCGCCGAATGATACGGAGCAAAGCTCCTGTGCGATCCCCGGATCCACTTTCCAGAACTCTTCGAGCACCAGAGCCTGCTCGAAAAAACCGAGTCCGGGCCCTCCGTATTCTTCGGGGATGAATAGTCCGACTAGATCCAATTCGCGCGCTTTATTAAGAATTTCTGCCGGAAACGTCTCGTTGATGTCAAATTCAAGGGCAACATCCGGAAATTCGCCGACCGCAAATTCGCGGGCTGCTTTCTGAATATACTGTTGTTCTTTGGTTAGATCATAATCCATGGTCAATCCTTTCTAGAAAAAACTTGGAGCAGTGGAGCGATCCAAAATATGAATAGCTCCTTTACTCCGATGTTTTTCGAAGCTACCTGGTTTTTTCACTACGAAAATAACTTAATACATGCGAATAGATTTACAGCGGAATATTTCCATGCCGTTTGTTCGATTCGGGTCGCTGCTTGTTGCGCAACATTCTCAACGCCTTGAGCAACTGCAGACGCGTCTCTTTGGGCTTAATCACGCTGTCTACCAGCATATTGGATGCGGCATGGTAAGGATTCGAATATTTATAATCATATTCATCAATTTTTTGTTGCCGAAGTTCCTCCGGATTTTCTGATGCTTTAATCTCTTTGTGAAATATCAAATTCACCGCTGCGGTTGTATCGAGTACAACCAGCCGGGCGATGGGCCAGGCCAACATGAGATCAACCCCCATGCCCACACAACACATCCCCATCACAGCTCCACCGTATTCTTTGCGCAAGGCCAGCGTGATCTTGGGTACGGTTGCTTCTGAATAAGCGTAAAGCATTTTGGCACCGTGACGGATAATGCCGGCGTGCTCTTGGGCCACTCCAGGAAAATACCCGGGCACGTCCACAAAATTGATCAAGGGGATGTTAAAGGCATCGCAGAATCGAATAAAGCGGGCAGCTTTGTCGGATGCATCAACATCCAGACATCCGGCCTTTATGCGTGGCTGATTGGCAACGATTCCGACGGCATGACCGTCCATGCGTGCAAAACCGACGATAATATTTAATGCATATCGGCGTAAAACCTCAAAAAATGTTCCTTGATCGACGACCCGCTCGATGACCTGGTGCATGTCATACGATTTTTTGAAGTCATCCGGGACGATTTCCTTAAGTTTTCTATCAATCCGTTCAGGGTTATCGCCGGTGTCCACGACCGGTGGATGTTCGCTATTGTTCGAAGGCAGATAACCGAGCAGTTTTTTGATGAGCGCAAGGCACTCCTCATCGCTGTCGGCAACGAAATGAGCCGTTCCGGTTATTTCGCTATGGACTTTGGCACCGCCGAGTTCTTCCAGACTGATATCTTCGCCGGTCACCGATTTGATGATCCCGGGCCCGGTGATCACCATGTGACTTTTGCCTTTTATCATGACGATGAAATCGGTCAATGCCGGCGAGTACACGGCAACCCCCGCGCTGGAGCCCATCATACCGGTAATCTGAGGAATAAGACCCGAAGCAGCCGTATTGCGATAAAACATGCCGGCGACGCCTCTGGATGCGAAAAAGCCTTCGTGGAGTCGGCCGCCTCCGGAGTCATTTAAAGCCACCAGGGGCGCTTTGACTTTTATGGCCTCATCCATGATGCGGCAGATTTTTTGTCCGTGGATTGTGCCGACGGATCCACCGAGAACCGTAGCGTCCTGCGCATAAGCAAACACCAGCCGGCCTTCTATAGTGCCATAACCGGTCACCACACCATCGCCGGGCACCTTCTTTTCCTGCATCCCAAAGTCCACGGATTGACTTTCGGCTAATTTGTTGACTTCCACAAAGCTGCCCGGATCGAAAAGCAGGTTCAGGCGTTCTCTGGCTGTCAATTTGCCTCTTTCGTGCTGCCGGTCGAGGGCCTTTTGACCACCGCCGATTTCGGCCTGTTGTTCAAGAGACGCCAGCCTTTCCAATTCACTTTGATGTGTTTTGGGTTTCGTCATGGTCGTTTATCCTTTATATAATGATTTTTTTTGCTTGTTAGCGGTTTCGCGTGCAATCTGTATAATGAATCGATATAAGCTTTGACATCTTTACCCGTCGGATGAAAAACCCGGATTAGACCGTGTAGAGAGTTACCAGACAGCGGGTATCCTGGTTGGAGAGACTTTTGAGTTTGTGAGGAATCTCGGAATTAAAGTGAATCGATTCACCCGTCTTCAGATGATGGTGCGTGCCCCCTAGAATTAATTCTAGTTCTCCCTCCATAACGTAAATGAATTCTTCACCCTCGTGTTTGTATTCCACAGGTTTGTGAGTCTGCTGGGATTCAATGGTTACCATAAAAGCTCGCAGGTGATCGCTCTCGGCACCGGGGGTGAGCGTCTGGTAGGAATAGTTCCGGGTGCGTTTGGTGAAGGCCGTCGATCGTTGCCCCCGAATGATATCTTTTTCTTCTTTGCGTAGGAATGAGCTCGGATCGATGTTCAGTGCTTTGGCCAGCCTGAGCAGAAAACTCACAGATGGCGAAAATTCTTCATTCTCGACACGCTCTATAAATTCCGGGGTTTGTCCTGTTGTTTCGGCGAGATCCTCCACAGACCAACCATGGTCTTCTCGGAGCTTGCATACCTTTGCGCCAAAACCTTTCCCTGAAGCTACACCTTTATTCTCACATAAAACGTCCGCTATCTTCCGCATGACGGTTTGTTTCACCTTTGTTGTAAGCATAGGCAAAAATGTTCTGGCATCTGTTACAACTCCAACATCTGCAATCTGGAAAATAGGTGAATTTTGGTCGCGGTTGATTGCAACGATCGTTTTGGCTTCCCTGATTCCGGCAGTGTACTGGACCGCTCCGGAGGTTCCTACTGATAAGAGCAGACCGGGGCAAACGGTTTTTCCAGTCTGTCCGATCAGTCGCTCTTCTTCCACCCAGTGTTGGAGCACTGGAGGACGGGTCGCACCCACTTCACCTCCCATGGCAGCCGCAAGTTCTCTCACCATACCGAAATCATCCATGCTGCCGAGTCCGGCCCCACCAACGACCACAACTTTCGCTTCTTCCAACTTCCGATGCTTTGCAGGTGCGACCTCACTCGACAGGAGCTTAAGTCCGTTGGCCATGTCAGGGCATTCTACATTTATCCGTTCAACAACTCCCGGATCGCCGCGAACCTCCACTGCACGATGCACATGGGGTTGGACGGTTGCAAATCCGGTTGTGTGTTTATCCGAGAAAGTAATTTCTGCCATGATCTCACCGCCCCATGAGGGAGAAGACGCTACCACCCCGCCATTTTCGAACCGAAAATCCAGGCAGTCTGCTATCAAACCGGCATTGCTCAATATGGCAGTATGCGAGGCCAATTCCCTCCCAAAGTCCGTGATTGCAAACAACACAAGCATAGGGTTGTGATTCAAAACGGCATTGGCCAGGATGCGCCCATAAATATCAGCCCTTGGCATACTCAGACCTGCAATATCGAAAATATAAACCTTGTCTGCACCATGGGCTATGCACATTTTTTCTGCCTCTGCAACCGGAATGAATGCCGGGATAGTTGAGGCGCTTTTAGGTTCATCATCGGATGATAAACCCATCAACACCATCGCCACTTTACCCGACACGGGTTTGGCAAGCTCGCGGGCTTTGGCCAATACATTGAGGCCAAACCCGAAAAATCTTTCATTCCTTAGGTCACCAAAAACCCAGATCTCTTCTTCAGCACTATTTGTCATAATACTAACTTTAATGAATGAAGCTACTTGTCACAATCGGACGGGGTATCAAAAGATCATAAGAAATATCATACGACCATACCTGTATCAACAAAACGCCTGACGAGCTCCGCTGCTTGTTCCTCAGCGGAACCCGGCAAAAACTCGCATTTTCTTTCCTTTTTGATGCGCTTCAAGGAAAGCACCCGCGTAGGAGAACCTTGCTCTCCGACCTGTTCCGGCGACAAACCCAATTTTTTCAAGCTCCAGCTTTCCACCTTGGATTCTGCAAAGGCCAATTCGATTCCATGAAGCCCAACATCTCTCGGCTGGACCGAACCCGGATGAACCGTCAACACTGCAGGAAAAGAGAGTTCAAATTTTTCTTGGAATCCATCGGCTCTCCGCTCGATATGAAGGCCGGAGGTCACCGGTTCGATGGAATGCGCCCAGGTCACCAGGGGTAGATTTAGCAAAACCGCGGTCTGGGGACCAACCTGGCCCGTATCACTGTCAGCAGTCCTGGTACCGAAGAGAACCAAATCAAAGGGTGCAAGTTTTTTGATTGCAGCAGCAAGAGCAGTTGCAGTTGCGAGTGTGTCGGAACCGGCAAGTGCAGGGTCGGAAATCAATATACCTCGGCCAACACCCATGGCCATGGTTTCGGTCAGTGCTAAGGCAGATGCTTCCGGACCCATGGAAATAGCAGTTACGGCCCCACCACACACTTCCCCCAAATGCAGCGCCACCTCAAGGACAGGCCGGTCAAAGGGATTTAACTCGCAGGATTCGGTTGAACGAACCACTCGTCCTTCAGGTGCATCCACCACAACGGATTTAACACACACAATGATATTTAGATCCATCCGTGCTCCTCTCCGAAATAAATTCGGCTTAAGCCAAGTCGTACAAGGCCAGTTGTTCTCCTACATGCCCAGAACGCCTCTGGAAATAACGATACGCTGTATTTCGGAGGTACCCTCGTATATTCTAGTTACTCTGGCATCGCGGTAATACCGCTCCACAGGGTATGACTTGGAGTATCCGTAACCACCGTGGATCTGAACAGCCATGTCGGTTACTTTGCACGCAGTTTCGGAGGCAAAAAGTTTAGCCATGGCCGAGGCCTGGGAGAAAGGCTTGCCTTGATGGCTCAGTAAAGCCGCACGATATACCATGAGACGTGCTGCATCAATCTGTGTCGCCATGTCCGCGATCATCATCTGTACGGCCTGATGCTTTGCAATAGCGACTCCGAACTGGTGGCGTTCTTTTGCATATCGGACCGCCTCTTCAAAAGCGGCTTGGGCAATCCCCAAGGCCTGGGCGGCGATTCCCATTCTGCCGGTGTCAAGGGCTCTAAGACCGATTTGCAAGCCCATACCTTCTTTCCCTATTAAATTCTCCACCGGTACGCGACAATCATAAAGTCTGATCGAACTCACTGGATTAGCACGCATTCCGCAAAGATCCTCGAGATCACCCACCACAAATCCGGGAGTTCCTCGCTCAGCCACCAGCACGCTGATTCCTTTGCGGCCGGCTTCGGGGTTAGTGCGTGCGAAGATCAAGCAGAAGTCAGCAACGCCACCGTTCGTTACAAAAACTTTGTTGGCATTAATAATGTAGTGTTCACCGTCACGGATAGCAGTTGCTTCGATTCCTCCTGCATCGGTACCTGCATTAGGTTCTGAGAGGCAGAAAGCCCCGATCTTTTCCCCTCTGGCAAGAGGCGGCACCCACTTTTTCTTTTGCTCTTCTGAGCCAAAGGCCATAAGCGGATAGACTCCAACCCCATAATGAACGCTCAGACAAAGTCCAAGGCCTGCGCAGACTCGCGAAATCTCCTCGATCACAATTATAAAGCTCATCGCATCCATTCCCGCACCCCCGAGTTTTTTGGGTATCTGGACTCCGAAATAACCCAGTTTACCCATCTTTTCGACTACCTCCCAAGGAAACCGAGCTTCCTGGTCGATGTCTTTGGCGATGGGCATTAACTCGCGTTTGCAGAACGTACGAACTGAACGACGTACAGCACGATTTTTTTCTGATAAAAATACGTCCATAATTAACCTTCTTATCAGCAAAACATTCTTATACCAGATTGTTTAGTGGAACAGAGCTTCTATACGATGTGCCTATTTTCGCCTGATGTATGGCGGAGAATTTCGGCAGAATTGCTGTCTAAGGATTTTTTTTATTCAAATGACATAAATTTCCTTTTTGGTCAAGGAAGCATAGAGATGTATGTATTTCAAACTGGTGAGGCTCTCCGCTTCTAAAATTTCTTGCGATATAGATCTGAAACATGTAATTTCAGGCGAGATGGGTTTAAATGACCCATATACTGATGGCCTGATCCCCGCTTATATGAGCACTTTAATTTTTCTTTTCAAACAGAGGTAAGACGATGAGCGTTTATTTTCAGGTTGAAGAATATCACCGCCCCCAGGATTTGGCGCAGGCCGTTGATATCCTATCAAGATTTGGAAACAGAGCCCGAGTGATAGCCGGCGGAACTGATATTTTACCTCGGCGGCCCGGCGTTAAAAAAATCGATAACATCAATCATTTGGTGGATATTTCAAAACTGGGCTTGAATTATCTCAAAAAGGAGAATGATCACATCCGTATCGGCGCGGCAACCGATATAAACACGATTGGCGCATCGCCTGTTATTTTATCAGGCCCCTATAGGGCATTGTCGGAGGCGGCTACCTCTCACTCCACCTCAACCATCAAAAATAGGGCAACCGTGGGGGGCAATCTGTGTAACGCTTCTCCGTGTGCGGATCTTGCGTTGCCTTTGCTGGTATTAGATGCCATCCTTGTGGCGGCAGGGCCTAAAGGGAAAAGACATATCCCGATCGAAAGCTTCTTCAAAGGTGTAAATTTTTCGGCATTGAATAGAGAAGAGGTATTGCTGGAAATTCGTATTCCCCTATGTTCGGAAAAAGCCGGGACAGCTTTTCTAAAACTCAGACGGCATCACACTGCAATTGACATGGCCGTCGTGAATGTAGCAACTCTTCTCACTTGCAAAAAAGAACGTTGCAAAGCTGCCAGAATAGCACTGGGATCAGTTGCGCCAATATCCTTTCGCGCTAAAAAGGCAGAATCTGTGCTTGTCGGGGCAGAGCTCAGCGAGGAAATCATACAAAAGGCAGCCGCGTTGGCGGCCGAGGAGGCGAAGCCGATCGACGACGTTCGAGCAACTGCCACCTACCGAAAGAAAATGGTCGCGGTATTGGTGCGAAGATCCCTTGAAAACAGTATGCGGAGGTGTAGACAATGAAAAAAGTCGACATAAAGATGCAGGTCAACAACGATTGGTATGAATTGGCTGTGAACCCGGGGGATCGGCTGGTTGATGTTCTCAGGGATCAACTCGACCTGACCGGTACCAAAGAGGGCTGTGGGGAAGGGGAATGTGGCGCCTGTACAGTAAATCTCGACGGCAAGGCTGTATTGTCCTGCCTGATTTTTGCAGCCCAGGCCGATGGTTGCACCATACTGACCATTGAAGGACTTCAAAGAGGATCAGAGCTTCATCCGTTTCAAAAAGCATTTGTCAGCGAATCCGCGGTACAGTGCGGATACTGCACACCCGGTATGATAATGGCCGCCAACGCATTGATCAATAACGAACCGGAACCTAACGAGGATACGATACGGAAAAGTCTAGCCAATAATCTTTGCCGGTGCACTGGGTATGACAAGCCTGTAAAAGCCGTCCTCAAGGCGGCGAAGGATATGAAGGAGGACATCAATGCCCGATTCTTATATTGCTGTAGGAAAATCTCTACAACGGATTGATGGTGTCGATAAGGTCACCGGGTCAGCCAAATACGCGGCTGACATAAAGCTTGAAAATATGCTGCATGCAAAACTCCTTCGCAGCCCGCATGCCCATGCCAAGGTAAAGCGTATCGACACATCTGCCGCGGAAAAGTTACCCGGCGTCAGGGCTTTTGCCACTATTCTCGAGGTTCCCAAGGTAATTGAATACTGGTTTTCTCTCCGAACCGAAAAAAAGAAAAAACAGATGTTTTTACGCGACAATGTGGTCCGCTTTGTCGGAGACCCTGTATTGGCAGTAGCGGCCGATGATCAACAGACGCTTGACAAAGCGCTCTCCCTGGTAAAAGTAGAATACGAATCTTTGCCGGCCCTGCACGATCCTTTTAAGGCCATGACAGAAAAAAACGTCAAAATACACAGCCGGGGAAATGTCGCCTTTAAAGCTAAAAAAGTTTATGGCGACATCTACGAGGGATTCAAAAACGCAGATATTATCATTGAAAATACATACCGTACTTCGAAACAGAAACATGCGGCCCTTGAACCCTTTGGAACCTGCATTGCTCATTACCAGTCCAACGGGAAACTGACAGTATACTCCTCCACCCAGCTCCCACACTGGAGCCGGCACTACCTGGCCGGGGCGCTGGAATTGTCCCTTAACAAAGTCAGGGTCATCAAACCGCATACCGGAGGGTCTTTTGGGGGCCGGTGCGGTCTTATTCACGGGCTTGAGGTGATGTGCAGCTGGCTTTCGCGCCAGACGGGGCGAGCTGTCCGAATGTCTTTTAGCAGAGAAGAAGATTTTATTGCGACCGAAACTCGGCACCCCATGACCATAAGGATGAAAACCGGTGCAACCAAGGATGGCATACTCACGGCCAATGATGTCGAGATCGTATCAGATGTCGGGGGGTACGGCACGCATTACATCGGAGTTATCGCGGACTGTTTGTCCACAGGCGCCGGTTTATATAAAATTCCAAATTACAGCTTTTCAGGAATAGCCGTTTTCACCAATAAATCTCTGTCTGGCGCTTTAAGAGGATATGGCAATCCTCAGATGAATTTCGCCCAGGAATCTCAGATGGATATCATTGCCGGAAAACTTCGTATGGATCCGTTGGAACTTAGACTCAAAAACTACCGCGAGCTGGGTGAAATAGATCCTGTCCTGAACGAAGAGATTCGCAGTAACGGCTTGAAGGAATGTTTGGAAAAAGGTGCGGAATCATCCGGTTGGGAGGAAAAGAGGCGCCAAAAGCCTATCAAGGGCACCAGGAAACGGGGAATCGGACTTTCCATTATGCTGCATGGTACGGGTGCGGGTAAAGCATTACCCGATCCGGCCGCGGCAACGGTAATGATCAACGCTGATGGTAGTGTCAATCTGGTGACAGCGGCAGCCGATGAGGGCCAGGGCAACAGAACCGTTTTGGCTCAAATTGCGTCTGAGACTCTTGGAATTGAATTTGATAAGATTTCCGTTTCCGAGACCGATACGGAGACAACACCGCTGGATTGCGGCACGCATGGCAGTCGACAGGCTTACTGTGGAGGCCTTGCCGTCAAGGCAGCGGCAACCGAAGCCCGCGAAAAGCTGCTTGCTTACGCGAACAAAGAACTGGGCGTTAATGAGGATCAACTCCGGCTCAAAGATGGTGCAATTTTCGAAACAACAAATCCGGATAATAAAATCCTGATCAGCGATTTGATGCGGAAAATTCAGATTGAAGACATGAGTGTATGTGAGCAGGTGATCGGCTCGGCAGCCGGCGTTGCACCTGCCATGCCCGGTTATTACGGCGCCATTTTCGCGGAAGTGGAAGTGGATACTGAAACTGGCGAAGTTAAAGTGTTGAAGCTGACGAGTGCTTTTGATGTGGGTCGGGCAATAAACCCGGACCTGGTCGAAGGACAAATCACCGGTGGCGCTGTCATGGGTATGGGTTTTGCTCTCACCGAGAATCTGCTGCTACGAGATGGACAGATACTGAACAGTAGTTTTGCCGATTACCGACTTTTGAGAGCATGTGATGTGCCTGAAATCGTTCCAATCATCGTAGAATCCAACGAACCGACCGGTCCGTTTGGCGCCAAGGGTATTGGCGAGGGTTGCATGGTGAATGTGGCGTCGGCCATATCCAATGCAATTTGTCATGCGACAGGGGTGAGGTTGATTGATCTATGTATGACACCTGATTCAATTCTTCAAGGTATAACGAGCGATGAGATGACTTGACAGCACACTATGCTTATTCAGCATCCGGCTACAATCCGAAGGATGGGACTATAATTTTTCCACCGCACCGCTTACTGCTGCTGAATGTTGAAAATAAATCCTAAATCCTCCGTGATATGTGTCACCAAGATTATTAGGAGTTTTTAAACCGATGCCCAAATCCTTAATTCGTACTAATGTTATCCATGAAGGAAAGCGGCCTCCTTGCTTGAAATCACAGCAGCAATGCCGAGGCTGTTTTGGATGGCGTAATATGCTCAAAGCAGCTCTAACCGTTAATCTCTGGCAGAGTTATCCATTCAGATGCTCCCTAACGGGCTTGACTCTGAAAGTCGAAGGAAAAATCAAATAGGCGGCGTTTTTATTAGTGAACAGGTATTCCGATAAAATAAAATGTAACGGATTTAATATTGCCGGCTCTCAAATGAAAAAGAATAAGACTTGAAGCTGTCTCAAAAATAGTAGATCATCTTTTTAGGGATAAAGCATTAAATAAGTGACTAAAGTGAACTAAAATTTGAAGTGACTAAAGTTAAGGTGTCGCAGTGCTCCATCTTTTTATAAAGATGACAGAATTCCTTAACTTTAGTCACTTTAGATCACTTCTAACTTTAGCGCACTTGCGTTGATGCGTTTTTGAGATAGCTTCCAAAAAGGAGGTAGACATGGAGTTGACATCCTATAAGGCAGAAGATCTTTTTGAGTGGGTGACAACTGCAGGAAATGAATTTTTGCTACTGGACGTTCGCGTGAATGAGAAGTTTGACCGATTTAAAGTCGAAGGCCTCTTTCTTCCTGATATGGTCAACGTCCCCTACGTGGAATTTGTTGAACATGAGGAAGAGAGTGTGGCCAAGGTGCCTGCGGCTGAAAAAGTCCGGATTGTCTGTGCCAGGGAAGGCTCGGCCAGATATGTCGCGGAAATTCTGGTCAATCACGGCTTTAAAGATGTTCGCTTCCTGGAGGACGGAATCAAAACCTGGGGAAATATGCTGGCGCCAAAGCTGGTGGCATCTGTTGATGGTTATAAACTCTTTCAGTTCATCCGTCCGGGAAAAGCCTCTTGCAGTTACGGACTCATATCCAATGATGAAATGGTTTTGTTCGATCCGTCCCGCAATGTAGATTTTTATCAAAGCTTTGCTGAAAATAACGGCGCCAGGATCATTAAGTCTTTCGAAACCCATCTGCAGGCCGATTATATCTCCGGCAGCAAACAAATCGCTGCCGACAGGGGTGCGCATATATTGGGGCATGAAAACGATTTTAAAGATGCGACTTTTAAATACCAGAAGATTGTCGATGATCAGGTTTACTCCTTTTCGAAAGGCGGCCCGGAAATTAAAGCCCTGCACATGCCGGGGCACACGCCGGGTAGCACTTCATACCTGATTGATAATAAATACCTGATTACCGGCGATACGGTCTTTATTTTATCTATCGGACGTCCCGATCTCGGCGGTAAAGCCGAGGAATGGTCAAAATTGTTGTATCATACCCTTAAGACTAAAATTATGGAACTGGAAGATGACCTGGTCATTTTACCCGGTCATTATATGGATTGGAGTGAAGCCAATCCATCCCGGGTATTCTCGGATACACTGGGGAATATAAAAAATAAGAATTCCGATATTTACAGCATATCAACCGAAACGGAGTTTATCGGATTTATTAAAAACAATATGCGTCCTCAGCCGGAGGTTTACGCTGAAATTCGCAAGGTCAATGCCGGTCTATTGGAAGTTGGCGCGGAAGAACAGGAGATAATGGATCTGGGCAAAAATGAATGTGCCGCCAGTGCACAAAAAGCGTCCTGAGGACAGCTTATCTTAAAATTTAACCGAACGTTTCAGGGGAGGGCCATTTAAAGCGGTTGTAAAATTAAATGGTGCCTCCTCTTTTTTATGGATCATAGAGATAAAAATTGAATTCTTAAATTAAAGTAAACCGGCAAATTATCCGATATAATTTTCAGAACCAGTTTTTTTCAAACATAATGTTGCGGGGGGATGCCTTTGCATTTTTTTTGGCCCATGTTTATGAAAAAATATGGACCCAGTGAAAAGATTTTTTTAGATTAAACAATTGGTTTAAGGAAAATTAAATAACCTATTAAATTAATAAATTAATTTACTGTAAAGGACACAGGTTTACATGAACGTTTCGGAGAAAACATTAAAAAAATACAACGTTGTTATTCCGAAATTATTTCAGGTTATTTTAAATTTACCGGAGGAAAAGCAATTAGCGCTTTTGCAATATGCTGAAGATCTGCTGATAAAAGAAAGGCGAGCTTTTATCCGAAAAACATGCTCTATTCCGGTCAGTTATGCGACCTATGACCGCGTTTATTCAAACAAAATTAAAAATATCAGTCAGAAAGGCGTGTTTATCGAAACCCAAAGGCCTTTATTTGTCGGAGAAGAACTCATCATGTCGTTTTCAATAGCTGGTTTTGGCAAGGCGCTTAAGGTCAAAGGCGAAATTGTTCAAGTTTCCCGCAGCGGAATCGGGGTCGAATTTAAAAACCAGAGCCCGTATGTTGAAGAGATGATTGCAACGCTAATCAACCGCATGAAAACGGAACTGGATTAATACGGGTTTCTTTTTTCAGATGTTTTAACCCTACCTGTCAACTAATTCCCAAGATAATTTCCTTCGTTAAGGCGGGCTGTGCCTCTTTAAAGCCAAAACGAAGACGGGTCTGCTCAGACAAATTACGCCAACGGTCGACAGCAGAGTTGACATGCTGCTCGATTTTGTCTGCAACCTTATTCAGTTCATCAATTCTCTGGTTCATGATTCGCTCCCCTCATGGGGACTTGTCGGTATCATATATACTAATCCATCCTCTGCTTTCCTTAAAAACAACTTCAAACCACTTCGAGTCAGGGACCAGAAGTATAGTAAAAAGCTTCTGATTACAAAAGATTTCTTGACATTTGTACATTGTATACCGTATACAAAAACCGGTTGAATCCACATCTTATTGCATCGACGGCTCCGGAACAACCGGCCTCACAATTCTTGACTTCCAACTAAAATGTGAATGGAGAGGAGCATGGATTTTCTCAAAGACCTTACCGTGATTTCCCTTGAGCAGGCCACGGTGTTGCCCTATCTAACCTACCGTCTGGCTCAGGATGGAATGAATGTCATCCGCCTGGAACATCCGGTTTACGGTGATCCCAATCGCTTAATTGGCGAAAATGTTCTCAATGAAAAACGGATGAATTCATACTACTTGTGTATCAATGCCGGCAAGAAAGCGCTGACGCTGAATCTGGCAGAGGATGAGGGGCAGAAAATTTTCCATTCTTTGATTAAAGCGCTCGAAGTGGACATTTTTGCGACCAATCAGCTTCCTAAAAATTATCAGAAGCTGGGAATCGATTACGACAGCTTAAAGTCTCTCAAACCGGATATCATCTGGCTGGGGGTGACCGGGTTTGGCCCAGACAGCAATGAAGCGGCCTACGATCCGATATTGCAGGCCCGATCGGGTCTAATGGAATTGACCGGTGAAGCCGAAGGCGATCCCCAGGTTGTGGGCATCCCCCTGCCGGATATGGGCACCAGTGAGCACGCTTATGGACTGGTAATGAAAGCCCTTTACGAACGCCAGGTCACCGGTAAAGGCAGTTGCATCAATATGGCCATGTTTGAATCATCGGTATCATGGCTTACCGTGCCGATCACCTTGACCGGCAGTTTTGGAAAAAGTATCAGCCGCAGGGGAAACACGCATGAATTCTTTGCACCGGTCTCTGTTTATCAATCCCAAAATGGATTTGTTTATGTTGCAGTCGGAAACGACCGTCAATGGAAGACAATCGTTTCCCTGGATATCTTCAAATCCCTAGATAAGCCGGAGTATGAAACAAATGCGGGCCGGATTCAAGACGTTTTGAATTTAAATCAGGCGATCAACGAAATCACTAAAAATCACTCCTCTGAAAAACTGATTGAATTGTTAACTTCCATTACCGTTCCAATCAGCAAAATCAAAACCGTAAACGAAGTAATCGAAGACCCCCTTGTGGAAAGAAGACTTTTGTTTTCACAGGATCCTGTTACCGGCCAAAAAATAACTCTGGCCCCGCCGCCGAATATGACATCATTTCTTGAACAATCCGACCGACAACTTAGATTTCCACCGCGATTCGGAGAGCAAAACAACGAAATATATGGCGGGAAATTAGGATTTTCGGGTGATGATCTTGTCCGTCTGAAAGAAAAGCGCGTTATTTAATTTGAATTTCAAGCAATCTTAGGGACCGACTATGAGGAAAAAGGCTGAATTAAATGATTTAGATGTTGGACCGTTGCAGGCTTTTCAGGAACGAAAATCTTTAGGAGAGCATGTTTTTGAAAGCCTGAAGCATTCGATTGTCACGGGGAAAATCTCCTCGGGTGAATGGCTGGTTGAAAGCCATATTGCCGAAACCCTGGGAATCAGCCGAACACCCGTGCGGGAGGCGATTCACAAGCTTGAGCGTGAAGGGCTTATCGAGCGGCAACCCCGGGGTGGGTTTACCGTTCTGGGACTAACCCGCAATGATATTGAAGAGACCTTCGGTATTCGCTGTGTGCTGGAAGGTTATGCCGCCCGGCTGGCAGCCGTCAAGCATAACGAAGAAGAACTCGAGGCACTGGAAAAGAAAATTGAAGAATTTCAGAATGCACTGGATCGTAAAAAGATGAATTTGCTGCCGGCAATCAATACGGAATTTCATGATCTGCTGTACAGCCTGGGCAAAAGCCCTAAACTCATTAGTATAATCAATGGCCTGCGCGACCAGATATACCGCTTTAGAAAGATGAACCTTAAAGAAGAAAAATTTGCGGCAACCAGCAACCAGGACCACATACAAATGCTGCAATCCATTCGCAAGCGTAATGCTCAAGATGCGGAGCGGTTGGCAAGGGAGCATATCTTGAGGGGCCGGGAAATCGTATTAAAGGAATTTGACAGGCAACGACCAGACCAGACAAAAGAATAATAGAGGGAAATTCGATATGACCGGAAAGAAAATAAAAATACTGATCGGCAAACCCGGGCTGGATGGACATGATCGCGGGGCCAAGGTAACCGCCCTGGCTTTAAGGGATGCCGGCATGGAGGTCATTTACACCGGGCTCCACCAGACCGTTGAGCAGATTGTCAGAACGGCCGTACAGGAAGCGGTGGATGTGGTCGGCTTAAGCATTATGTCAGGCGCCCACATCCCCATTTGCCAGAAACTTTTAGAGATGATGAAAAATGAAGGACTTCAGGAAATTCCGGTAGTCGTGGGAGGCGTTATCCCCAAACAGGATATACTCAAATTAAGTGAACTGGGCATTGCCGGTGTTTTTCCCGGAGGGACATCCTTTAATGAAATCGTGAGCGGCATTAATGAAATAGTTACTTAATTGTAAAATGTCATCAAAAGCAAGTGAGTTAAAGTTAAAAGTGATCTAAAATGCCTAAAATTGAGGAATTCTGTCCATTTTATTAAAAAAGATGGAGCATAGCGACACCACAACTTTAGGCACTTTAGCTCATTTTAGTTCATTTTAGGCAATTTAAATTGTAGGCACTTTTTTAGGAGAGAATATGGGAGTCGCCAAATACATTAAAGATGAAAAAGATGCGATTAAAGAGGTCATCTATCAGTCGGGCATCAAGGTTAAATCGGTTTATACACCTCAAGATCTCGAAGAGGTCGGTTTTGAGTATGAAAACGATCTGGGGGATCCCGGGGAATATCCGTTCACCCGCAGTCTGCATCCCCAGGGATACCGCTCACGGGCCTGGACCACACGGCAGTACACCGGTTTTGGTACGCCCCAGGAGACCAATGAACGCTTTAAGTTAATGATTTCCCATGGGCAAACCGGTTTGAATGTCGCCTTCGATTTGCCGACCCAGATGGGATATGACTCGGATGACCCCAAGGCCCTGGGCGAGATCGGCCGTGTAGGGATGGCCATCGATTCACTGCGGGATTTTGAAATTGCCTTTGAGGGCATACCGCTGGATCGCATTGGATCGGGATTAACCATCAATGCGGTTGCTTCAATTCTGCTGGCCATGTACCAGGCCACAGCGGAAAAATTCGGCTATCCAAAAGAAAAAATCAGTGCCACCCCCCAAAACGATATTCTCAAAGAAATGATCGGTCGCGGCGCCTGGATATTTCCGGTCGAGCACGCCGTGCGTCTTGTGGGAGACAGCATTGAATATTCGGTCCAGGAACTTCCGCGCTGCAATCCGGTCAGTATTTGCGGATATCATATCCGCGAATCGGGCGCGAACCCGGCGCAGGAAATCGCCTGCGCCTTTGAGATCGCCAAAGCTTACATCGACAATGTCAAGGCCAGGGGGATGGCTGTTGAAGATTTTGTCGGGCGGTTTTCGTTTAACCTGAATGTTTTTGGCAACCTGTGGGAGCAGATCGCCAAATTCCGGGCGGCTCGCAAGCTGTGGGCAAAAATGCTGAAGGAAGAGTATGGCGTCCAGGAAAAGAAAAAACTGTTTCTCAGAGGGCTTTTCGGCGGCGGCGGCAGCGGCCTGACCAAAGATCAGCCCGAAAACAATATCATGCGGGGGGCCTTTTATGCCCTGGGGGCTGCGCTCAGCGGTGCCCAAACCACCGCCCTGTGCTCCTTTGATGAAGCCTACACGATTCCGACAGAAAGAGCAGCCCTTTTATCTCTGCGCACGCTTGAAATCATTATGGATGAAGTCGGCCTGCGCGATACGGTTGATCCTCTGGCGGGCTCGTATTTTATCGAGACCCTGACCAAACAGATGGAAGAAAAAATCCTGGACGAAATGAAACAGATTCAGGAGGTCGGCGGGATGGTTTACGCGGTGGCCACCGGTTTTATCCAGAAAAAAGTTGCACAACAGGCATACGAATATGAAAGCGGAATTCAAAAAGGCGAATATATTAAAGTGGGCGTCAACAAATATACGGAAGGCACTGAAGCGCAAACCGATGTGGAACTTCACGAATATAATGAACAATGGGTCGACCAACAGGTTGCCAGCCTCAAAGAGCTCCGCAGGACCCGTGACAATCGGGAAGTGACGCGCCTGCTGAAAGAGTTGGAAAAGGGAGCGCGTAACGGGAAAAATGTGATGCCGCTTCTGGTCGATTGCTGCCGGGCCTACGCGACCGTAGGAGAGATGGCCGGTGTATTTCGAGATATTTTCGGTGAATGGCAAGAACCGAGCATTTTCTAATTTTAGATTTTGGATTTCGGATTTTGGATTGGAAAGAAATTGAGAAATTGAAGAATGGAGCAGGTTGAACTAAGGAGGATAGGAATTGAGTGCGGAGAAACAAAATATAGAAGAAAAAAATCCACAATCTGCAATCCGCAATCCGCAATACCGGTTGGGTTGTGACATCGGCGGTACCTTTACAGACTTTGTGCTGGTCAATGATGAAACCGGCGAGTTTCAGATTAATAAATGTTTGACGACACCGGCGGACCCTTCCGACGCGGTGGAGGAGGGCATTCGCGGTTTGCTGGAACGGGTTCCGGGGTTTATGCCTAAAATTGATGAGATCATCCACGGCACGACCCTGGTGATAAACGCCATCATCGAAAGAAAGGGCGCTAAAACAGCGCTGATCACCACCCGGGGGTTTCGGGATGTCCTGGAGCTCGGACGCGAGATCCGATATGACGCCTATGATATATTTGCCGAATATCCGGAACCTCTCGTACCGCGATCGCTCCGCAGAGAAGTAACCGAGCGGATTACTGCCGACGGCCGTGTAATTATGAAGTTAAATCCTGAAGAAGTTAAGCAGGTGCTTGCCGGGCTTTGTGATTCGGGGATCGAATCGCTGGCAGTATGCCTGATTAATTCCTATGAGAATCCAACTCACGAAATTCAGATCAAAGAGATTGTAACCAAAAATAAGCCTGATTTATCGTTGTCTACCTCTTACGAAGTATTGCCCCAGATCCGCGAATACGAGCGAACCTGTACCACCGCCACCAACGCCTATGTCAAGCCTATTACGGCAAAATATCTGGCCAAACTTTCTGCAAGATTAGAATCCCTCGGCTTCCAGGGGAAACTTTTCATCATGCTTTCCAGCGGCGGTATTACCTCCGTAGAAACCGCGCGCGAATATCCGGTTAGAATCATTGAATCCGGGCCGACCGCAGCAGTGATAGCGTCACAGCATTACGGTAAAATGTTTCAGATTGAGGATATGTTCTGTTTCGATATGGGCGGTACAACCGCCAAATCCTGCCTGATCCAAAAAGGTCAGGCCGGGCTGGTATCCACTTTTGAAGTCGGTCGCGTTCAACGCTTCAAGAAAGGCAGCGGTCTTCCCATACAGGTCCCGGTGGTGGATTTGATGGAAATCGGAGCCGGCGGCGGGAGTATTGCCCGCATGAGCAAAATGGGACTTTTGCAGGTCGGCCCGGAAAGTGCCGGCGCCGATCCAGGACCGGCCTGTTACAACCGCGGCGGCAAGAACCCAACCGTTACCGATGCCGATCTGGTGCTGGGATATCTGGATCCGAATTATTTTCTGGGCGGAACCATGCCGCTGGACAAAGCAGCCTCGGAAAAAGCAATCGAAGAAAAAGTTGCCAAACCCCTTGAGACCCCGGTTACGGAAGCCGCCTTCGGTATTCACGACCTGATTAACGAGACCATGGCGGCCGCAGCCAAAACCCATATCGCCGAAAAAGGCGGCAATCCGAATATCGTCACGATCTCTGCATTTGGGGGCGCCGGGCCAGTTCACGCTTACGGTTTGGCCAAAAAAATTGGTGCCCCGCGCATTCTGGTTCCGCCCCTTGCCGGAGTCGGATCCGCTCTTGGATTTTTCACGGCACCGGTTGCTTTTGATCTGACCCGCAGCCACCGGGTCGCCCTGGATGATGCTGATTTTAAGCAGATCGAACAGCTATTTGAAGAGCTTGAGAAGGAAGGCGCTGCAATCCTGCAGGAAGCGGATAAGGATCAAAAAATTATTTTTGAGCGCACACTGATGATGCGATTCGTGGGGCAGGGTGCTGAAACCGATCTTAGCATTGATACCAAACCGTTTGATCAATGGAAAAAAGAACAAATCAGAGAACGTTTCGATGAGGTTTATCAAAAGCGATACGGCCGCACCTATCCTGAAACACCGGTTGAATTTGTCACGTTTAAAGTTCGCGCCAGTCTGCCGGAAAGACCCTTTCGTATCCCGCCATTGAGAAATACGGGAAAGTCCATTGAAGATTGCATTAAAGGCCAACGTCAGGCGTTTTCTTTAATTAAAAAGAAATACATTCCCTATATAGTTTTTGATCGTTTCAAACTCTTTGCGGGCGCAACCCTGACCGGGCCGGCAATTATCGAAGAAAAGGAGTCAACGATTATCGTTGGTGAGGATGCTCAAGCGTCGGTTGATGAATACGGATTTGTCTGGATTGACCTGAATTTGGAATAATTCGATTGCGGATTTCAGATTTCGGATTGCGGAATTCAAAAAAACAGAAAAATGAATTCTTAGTCATTAATTGCAGAGATTCAATAAATAGAAAAGGACTGAGTAATGGAAAATAAAGGCGGAAATCGGGACAAAAAAGGTGCGAAGAAGTCAAATCCGCAATCCGCAATCCAAAATCCAAAATCGAGGTTCGATCCGATCACGCTGGAAATTTTGTGGCGCCGATTAATTTCTATCGTGGATGAAGCAGATGCGTCTGTCGCCCGAACCGCTTTTTCAAGTCTTTTACGTGATGCCCACGATTACACCTGTATGTTTACCGACAGCCGGGGGCAGGAACTGGTTCAGGGGACCTTTTGCACACCGGGCCAGGCCGGCGCGATGGCGCTAGGGGTTAAGACAATCATTAATTCGATACCATTAGAAGAATATAAAACGGGAGATGTATTTATAGTGAATGATCCCTGGCTGCTGGCAGGTCACTTAAATGATGTCTGCGTGTTAAGTCCGGTATTTTATAAAGAAAAACCGGTTGCATTTACGGCCTGTGTTTTTCACCATTCGGATATCGGCGGAAGAGTGGCTTCCGATAACCGTCAGGTCTATGAGGAAGGGTTATTTATCCCACCGATAAAACTTTATGATGCCGGTGTCTTAAATGAATCTGTACTCAATATGATTCGGTGGAATGTGAGAACCCCCGAGGAAGTCACCGGGGATATCCGTTCCCAGGTTGCTGCGAACCATGTATGCTCCCAGAAGATTATCGAAATGCTGGAAGATGAGGGTCTGGATTCGCTCGATGATCTGGCAGATGAAATCATCGATCGAACCGAAACCAGCATGCGGGAGGCCATTGGTAAAATTCCGGATGGTGTCTACCCTTATGAAGGCGTAATTGAAGGGGCCGGGAAAAGAAAAGATATCCATATCAAACTTTCAGTGGAAGTGAAGGGCAGCGATATTCATATCGACTTTGACGGCACCTCTCCTCAGGTCGATTGGGGCGGCAATGTGGTCTATAATTTTACCTATGCCTATGTTTTTATGGCCGTTAAAAGTGCTTTTGATCCGGATATTCCGATTAATGAAGGCGCCATCCGTCCGGTTAAGATGAGCGCACCGCAAGGCACGGTGGTTAATTGCAAGTTTCCGGCGGCAGTGGCTGCTCGTATGCAAATCGGCCATTTTATGACGGAGATGGTGTTCAAAGCCCTGGCGAATGCAACGCCGGACAATATTATTGCTGAAAGTGGCGGTACACCGGCACAGACCAATATTTTTTACGGCAAGCGATTTAACGGCAAGCCCTGGCTCACTATGATCATTCGCGGCGGCGGAATGGGCGCCAGCGGTAAAATGGATGGCCACCATTGCGCTATCTTTCCGGCAAACGGCGCCAACACGCCCGTTGAAATCTTTGAAAGCGATACCCCCCTTATTGTGGAAGAGCGCAGCCTGATATGCGATTCCGGGGGACCCGGTAAGATGCGCGGCGGGCTGGGAAGAAAATTTGTGATCCGGGTTCCAGACGACGACTCTGCCCCTGAACCGCCAACTTCCATTGCCATTCAGGCAGGAAGATACCGCTATCCGCCCAAGGGCCTGTTTAAGGGGGGGGCTGCCAACAAAGCTCAATTTGTTGTTAACGATCAGGCCGGTGACCCCAGTGGATTAACCTTATGTGAATCCGGTGATGTCATCCAGTTTCACAGCGCCGGCGGTGGTGGTTACGGTGACCCGCTGGAGAGAGATCCGCAGGAAGTTGAACAGGATGTTTTCAACGAATACGTGAGCATTGAACAGGCGCGGAACGACTACGGTGTGGTTATTGACTCCAAGCGCCTGAAAGTCGACTTAAAGGAAACCGAAAAGCTGCGCGCATCACGAAAAGCGAGTGAGTAAACCCAACTAATTTTAGATTTTAGATCTCGGATTTTGGATTTATTGACAGGATGATCAACAGAGCATTAAATCCGGGTCCATTTCAATCCTCAATCCAAAATCCAAATTCTAAAATCCAAAATCAGGGAGATTGACCATGCCCAAAACCTTTATGCCGTCATTTAATGATATTGAGGAGCTAAAAAAACATCAGTTAAAAGGTCTTCAGTGGACGGTTGCCCATGCCTATCAGGGCTCTGACTTTTATCGCAAAAAACTCGATGAAGCCGGTGTGCAGCCCGATGGTATACAATCTCTGGATGACATTCAAAGGCTGCCTTTTACAACAGCCGATGATTTGCGTGAGGGCTATCCTTTTCCGCTGCTTTCAGTTCCCGAATCACAGGTTGTCAGAATACATGCGTCATCCGGTACGACCGGTAAACGTAAAATCCTGTCATATACCCAGAAGGATATCGACGATTGGACTCATTTTTTCGCCAGATGCTATGAAATGGCCGGCTTTACTCAGGAAGACCGGGTGCAGATCGCAGTCGGGTACGGAGTTTGGACAGCCGGTGCCAGTTTTCAGCTGGGCTGTGAAAAGTTTGGCGCCATGGCCATTCCGGCCGGTCTTGGAAATGTGGACATGCAGTGTCAGTTTCTGGTGGACCTACAGTCTACAGTGATGTGCTGCACCGCATCCATGGGCTTGTTGATGGCTGAAGAGATCAGCCGTAGAGACTTGAAAAACAAGATTGCCTTAAAAAAAATGATATTCGGGTCCGAGCGCAGCAGTGATGCCATGCGAACGCGGATTAAAGATCTGCTGGGCCTGGAGGACATGTTTGACATTCCCGGTATGACAGAACTTTACGGGCCGGGCACCGGCTTGGATTGTGACAAACATGAAGGCATTCACTACTGGGCGGACTACTATATACTTGAAATTCTTGACCCGGAAAATTTGGAGCCGGTGCCGGTAGGTGAAACCGGTGAGATGGTGGTCACCACACTTTGCAAAGAAGCAGCACCTCTGATTCGCTATCGGACCCGGGATCTGACATGCCTGATCGACCATCCGTGTTCGTGCGGCAATATCCTGCCGATGCATGACAGAATCTTGGGTCGATCAGACGATATGATTATTTTTCGGGCGGTTAACATCTATCCCGGCCAGATTGACCAGGTGCTTTCGACCATTCCAGACGCCAGTTGCGAATATCAGGTCCACCTGGACAGAAAAGAAGACGGCAAAGACCATATGTCCATCCGAGTGGAGTGTGAAGAAGATTTCGATCCTTCCCGCAAACCTGAACTTGCCAGAGAAGTCGCAGATGAAATTAAAAGTAAGATAATGGTCAGCGCTGAAGTGCAGGTGTTGGATTACGGTTCGCTGCCGAGATCGGAAAGGAAGTCGCAACGGTTTTTCGATAATCGCTCCGATTAGGCTTGGCGAATTAAAAAAGCACTTATCTTCAAGAATAATAATTAGCCAATATGGTGAAAAACCGTTAGTTATTTGTTATTGGTTAATAGTTATTCGAATGCGAGCGACAAGATTCATCTAACAGTTCAAGCCAGTAACTAATAACAAATAACTATTAACTGCTAACTTCAGCTTTGCTGAATTAGCTATTAGGAGGATTTGAGATGTTGGAAAAAGCGTACATACCGTATGGAGGATACTACAGCTCGCCGTTTTCCCGCTGGCAGGGGAGTCTGGCCAATGAGAATGCAATTACGTTAGGGGCGGCTACGGCCAAACGATGGCTGGCCCACAAAAATTGGGATCCGAAACTAATCGACTATCTTGTGTTCGGGATTACCATTCATCAACCCCATGGGTTTTACGGCAGCCCCTGGGCTGCAGCGTTGATGGGTTGCCCGGATATTCCAGGTGTACTTCTCAGTCAGGCCTGTACAACCTCAACCATCGGCATCTGGCAGGCAGGCATCGGAGTTGAGACCGGGACGTATGATAATTGTTTCTGTCTGATGACGGATCGCACTTCCAACGGTCCGCATGCCATCTGGCCGAATCCGATGGGACCGGGAGGCCAGGTCATATCCGAAGACTGGGTGATGGATAATTTTGCTAAGGATCCATGGGCCGGTGGCGCTATGATCTCGACGGCTGAAAATGTGGCTAAGGAAGCCGGGATTACACGGGAGCAATGCGATGCCCTGACTTTACGACGATACGAGCAGTACCAAGATTCTCTGGCCGATGAACGTGCCTTTCAAAAACGTTATATGTTTCCGGTCGAAGTGGCCGTATCAAAGAAGAAGACCATCTCAGTCGAGGAAGATGAAGGTATAATGGAAAGCACTGCAGAAGGATTGGCCGGACTGCGGCCGGTCATGCCTGAAGGTGTGCATACTTTTGGATCGCAGACCCATCCGGCTGATGGAAACTGCGGTGTGGCCGTCACGACTCGTGAAAAAGCCAAAGAGCTGAGTGCCGATCCGAATATTGAAATTCAGCTGATCTCTTATGGCTATGAACGCGCCAAAAAGGGTTATATGGCGGCGGCTGTTTATCCGGCAGTGCAAATGGCGCTGGATAAGGCCGGCATCAGCATAGATGACGTCAAGACCATCAAGACCCACAACCCTTTTGCAGTCAATGACATCTACCTGGCGCAAAAATTAGATGTGGATGTCGATCAAATCAACGACTACGGCTGTTCAATGATCTATGGGCATCCTCAGGCACCGACCGCCGGGCGCAGCATCATCGAGGGAATTGAAGCCGTGGCCATGGCCGGTGGCGGGTATTTGCTCTGGGGCGGTTGCGCAGCCGGTGACACCGGCGGCGGAATGGTGTTGAAAATAGGGTAGGTGAAGTTGATGCAATACCGGTTTAAAGTTGCAGGATAAAACTTAAACTAATTGTTTATGTATCATATTTAATATTCTGATATTATTGGTGGTTTCGTAAAAAATCAAAAATAGTGTCACTCCCGCGAAAGCGGGAGTCCATAATAATTTAAAATAACTGGATTCCTGTTTCGCAGGAATGACGGTAATACGGCAAATCGGACTTTTTACGAGTAAATCAATTTTAGGCAATTTAGATCATTTTAGGCATTTTAAATTTTTTTGCTGAGGTATATTTATGAAACCGTTTACCTACCTTGTTCCGAAGACATTAGATGAGGCAATCTCATTGCTGGAATCCCACGGAGAACAAGCCAAATATGTTGCCGGAGGAACCGATGTTCTGGTTAAAATCAAAGAGGGCAAACTGGCACCGAATTATCTAATTTCCTTAAAACATATACTCGGTCAGGATCGCCCCTTTTTGAATCATGAAACCGGAGAACTTTATATCGGTGCGTTTTGCACCCATCGTTCGATAGAACAATCGACACTGGTACAGCATCAATACCCCATTATCCATGATGCGGTCAAAAACATCGGATCCGTGCAGATACGTAATGTTGCAACCATTGGTGGGAATCTGGTCAACGCGGTCCCATCGGCCGACGGTGCTATCCCGCTAATTGCGCTGGACGCAAAAGCGAATATTTACGGCCCAAAAGGCCAACGTTCGATTGATCTCAAACGGTTTTTTCTGGGGCCGGGGCAATGCGATCTCGAGGGAGGAGAAATACTAACCGAGATTGTGATCCCGCCTTTACCAACACGTACCGGCAGTGCGTATATCAAGCATGGCAGAAGAGAAGCTATGGAACTGCCCATGCTGGGGGTAGGGGTTTTGTTGAGTCTCGAGGAAGATATGACCACCTGTGCGAAAGCACGAATTTGTCTGGGTGTTGCAGCGCCCACGCCCTTCAGGGCCCTGGAGGCCGAGAAATACCTTAAGGGAAAAACCGTGGACGAAATTAACCTGTCCGAGGCCGGCCGAATTGCAGGACAGGAGTCCAAAGTTAGAGACAGTATCCGGGGTGTTGCCTGGTACCGAAGAGAAATGGTCGGCGTCTTTGTCAAGCGCATGGGTTTAAAAGCCCTCGAACGCGCTAAAGACAAGCACAAATAAGTGCTGAGGGCTGAGGACTGGGGACTGAGTGCTATCATTGAGACTTAGGGCGAGGGGTACGATTTAATAATTAGATGTTCAAATTTTGCATCCCCTTTGATTTTGTTGGCCGGAAATACATTTTTACGTGAGGCGATTTTATGGCAAGAGAAATTTCATTTATATTCAACGGAAATCCAACCAAAATTCCGGTCGAGGATCATTGGACGCTGTTGCATTTTATCCGCGAAGAGCTTGGCTATACAGGGACAAAAGAAGGCTGCGGCAGCGGTGAGTGCGGGGCCTGTACTGTCGTCGTGGACGGTGAAGCCGTCAATTCCTGCCTCTACCTGGCCGCGGAAATAAACGGTAAAGAATTGTTGACCATCGAGGGAGTCGCCGCAGCTGATGGAACCTTGCACCCTATACAAAAGTCCTTTGTTGAAAATGGCGGTATTCAATGCGGGTTCTGTTCGCCGGGCATGATCATGTCGGCCAAAGCGCTGTTGGATAAAAACCGCGGTCCTTCCGAGGATGATATTAAGGAGGCGATTGCCGGCAACCTTTGCCGCTGTACCGGGTATGTTCAGATTATCGACTCGATTAAAGCTGTAGGCGGATACGGAGAAGATGAACCTCACGTGGTTGCTTTTAATACCGAAGAAAGCAATCGAGGAGAATAAAATCCGCTATTGCATCGCGGCAAGATGCCGCTCCCACATATTTTTTATAGGGTTAGACATAAGTGTTGTGATTGAATAGATAGTGGGAGTGGCTTCCAGCCACGATTTGTACGGAGTTTCAATAATTAAAGGAGATCATCGATGCAAAACTTGTGTTCAGTCGGCAAAAGAGTCCCCAAGCTGGATGCGGTGGATAAGGCCACCGGGCGGGTTAAATATATTCAAGATCTTAAGGTTCCGGGCATGCTCTACGGCAAAATTCTTTACAGCAAGTATGCCCATGCGAAAATCGTAAAAATTGATACATCCAGAGCCAAGGAGCTTCCGGGCGTTTTAGCCGTGCTGACCGGTGAAGATGTCCCCGAGCTCCGGATGGGCGTATATAAGGACAATCGTCCGTTGAAGACCCAAAAAGTTTGTTCTTACCGGGATGAGGTGGCGGCTGTTGCAGCAACCACTCCGGAAATTGCGGAGGAGGCCTTGAAACGGATCGAGGTGACCTATGAGGCGCTGCAGGCTATCTTTGACGCGGAAGAGGCCATGAAAGACGGCGCAACGCTGATTCATGAAGCCCACAAGACCAATGTGCTGAAAATGCCCTGGAAGCTGCATTATGGAGATGTCGAAGCCGCCCGAAAGGAGGCTGCTCATGTGGTGGAAGAACGCTTTAGCACCACCTGGGTCACCCACTGCTGCATGGGCACCAGCGGAGCCATTGCCGAGTTCGATCCCGCCAACAATCTGACCATTCATTCCAACACCCAGATTCCATCGCTGGCGCAGAAGGATTTTCTCGATGCCCTCAAAGCGATGGGCTTAAAGGATCGCAGGGTTCGGGTGATCAAACCTTGCATCGGCGGGGGCTTTGGCAGCAAGCTGGACACCTATGCCTATGAGTATATCGCCATATTGCTGGCTTTTTACACACGCAGACCGGTGAAAGTCGAATTCGATCGCACCGAAGAGTTTATTGCGACCTCTACCCGTCAGCCCACCATTACCTATATATCGCAGGGTTGTGATAAAAAGGGCAAACTCCTTTTCAGGGATATATCGATGATCCTTGACAACGGTGCTTATACCTCATGGGGCGCCACGACCCCATCGGTGATGATGATGCCGATTACAACTCTCTATCGGGTGCCCAATGTTCGCTATGAAGCCAAATGCGTCTACACCAACAATACCTATGCCCAGGCCATGCGTGGATACGGAAACCCGCAGGCAACCTTTGCGATTGAAAGCAGCATTGACATGCTGGCCGAGGCAGCCGGTATTGATCCTATCGAATTTCGTCGTATGAATGCCAACCAGCCCGGTGATGTTTCCACCCAGGGGCTGCGTATTACCACGTGCGGCCTGGTAGAATGTATGGATGCAGTCAAAGCAAAACTGGAAATGGATCAACCTAAAAAAGAAGGTGAGGGAATTGGTCTGGCTTCGCTGATTCACGTGGGTGGTGGTGCCCGAGTGTACAAATCAGATGGTTGCGGGACGATGATTAAAATGGACGATTTAGGTAAAATTGATCTTTTTACCGGTGCCACGGATATGGGGCAGGGCTCTGACACCGTCATCGCTCAGATCGTTGCCGAAGAACTCGGTCTTGAAGTGGAAGATATCCACGTGATTCACACCGACACCGACGTTTGTCCATGGGATGTGGGGGCGCATGCCAGCCGGACAACCTTCGTTGCCGGCAATTCGGCTCTTGGAGCTGCTCGAAAACTCAAAGCCCGCATACTGGAGCTTGGCGCCAAACTGCTTGAATCTCCCCTGGAAAAATTAACGCTTCAGGGCCGGCAAATTGTACACAAAGATGATCCTGAAAAGAAACTGGAAATCGGAAAGATCCTTCGAAAAGCGCATTTCAGCCACGGTGGCCAGATGCTGATGGCCGAATATTTCTATGATCCGGCCAATGAAAATATGGGCAAAGATTTCCGCGGGAACATGTCGATGACTTACACTTTTGGCACCCACGGAGTTCGAGTGAAAGTGGATGAAGAAACCGGAAAAGTTAAAATCCTGAAATACGTTGCGGCGCACGATGTCGGTAAAGCCATTAATCCCTTGCTGCTCGAAGGCCAGGTGTATGGCGGTGTGATGATGGGCGTGGGCTATGCGCTGACCGAACAGGTTATCTCTGAAAAAGGGCAGAATATGAATCCCAATTTCAGGGATTATAAGATCCTGACCGCCAAAGATGTCGTGCCGATCGAAGCACCGGTTCTTGAGACGTACGATGAAGACGGGCCTTTCGGTGCCAAAGGCATCGGTGAGCCGGGCTGCGTGCCGACTGCTCCGGCAATCGCCAATGCCATTTATAATGCCATCGGGGTTCGCATAAAAGATTTACCGATTACACCCGAAAGAGTGCTGGCAGCAATCAGAGAAAAGAAAGGTCTGGATCTGTGCGGGCAGGAAGCAGGCAAGGATGATGCTGAAGAATGCATTATCGAGGAATAACCTCACAAGGATTTTGGATTTGTTGAAATAATGATCAACAAAGCATTAAATCTCGGTCTATTTCAATCCGCAATCCAAATTCCAAAATCCAAAATCAAATAATCGCTTATGAACTTTAAGATTGGAATTGATGTCGGAGGAACATTTACGGATTTTTTGCTGGCTTTAGATGACGGTTCCTCCAAAATCTATAAGATTCTATCCACTCCGCAAGATCCTTCCATCGGCACATTAAATGGTCTGAGAGAAATGGCAGCCGAACAGCAGCTGAGCCTTGAAGAATTTTTAGCTCATGTATCGGTCATTGTTCATGGAACGACTGTGACAACCAATGCGGTTCTGACCTATAAGGGCGCTAAAACCGCTTTGCTGACGACTAAAGGTCTTCGAGACACCCTTGAAATGCGCAGAGGCATTCGCGAACGCCAATATGACAACCTGTATCCGAATGTTGAACCCCTCGTGGAACGATACCTGAGACTGCCCGTAGAAGAGCGAATGAACTATAAAGGGGATGTCGTTAGCCCCTTAAATTTGGATGATGTGGAAAATGCCGTGGATTTCATGGTGAATGAGGGAGTTGAGGCTGTCGCTGTTTGCTTCATGAATGCATTTGCCAATAATCAGCACGAGGAAGACGTGGGCAGCATCATTGAGCAGAAACTTCCGGATGCCTATTTGACGGTGTCTAACCGTATCTTGCCCTCCATTCGCTTTTATGATCGCGTGAGCACAACGGTTTTAAATTCTTATATCGGTCCTACCTTAAAACGATATCTCGAGTCTCTGATTTCTAAACTGCAGGAGGCAAAGTACGAAGGCATTTTATTGATCATGCAGTCCAATGGAGGGGTGATATCACCTGAGCGGGCAATTGAAAGGGCCGCCGTTACGCTGTTATCAGGGCCCGCGGGCGGTCCTGTGGCAGGAGTGGAATATACCGCTGTACAGGGATATGATGATTGTATAACCGTTGATATGGGGGGCACCAGCTTTGATGCCTCGATGGTCAAAGATAAAACCCCTATGGTCACAACCAGTGGAGAGATTAACCGGCTCAAGCTGGCCCTGCCGATGCTTAATGTGGTCACGATTGGTGCCGGTGGTGGCAGCATCGGGTGGATCGATGAAGGCGGACTTTTAAAAATGGGACCCCAGAGTGCCGGGGCCAGCCCCGGGCCGGCCTGCTACGATCTTGGTGGAGAATTGCCGACCTGTACAGATGCCGACCTGGTGCTGGGATATCTGGATAAGGACTTTTTTGCCGGCGGACGCATCCCGCTGAATCTGAACAAAAGTCAGGATGCTATTTTGGCGCATATCGCCAAGCCCTTGAAGTTTGATCTTGAGGAGGCTGCCGCCGGGATGTACAGCGTGATCAATGTGAATATGGCTGCAGCCGTGCGCGAAGTTTCCGTCAAACAGGGATTTGATCCCCGGGATTTTCCGTTGGTGGTCGCCGGAGGGGCCGGTCCGAATCATGCATGCATGATCGCGCTTGAACTGGAGATCCCGGTTATGATCATTCCCAAGGAATCATCTATTTTTTGTGCTGCCGGAATGCTAAGGTCAGATTTAAAGCACGATTTTGTGCGCACCTATGTGACGCTGCTTGATGAGGCAGACACAGCAACCTTTAAAAATATCCTTAACGATATGAAAGCAGAAGGAATCAAGCTTCTTAAATCAGAAGGAATTGCGGCGAATCACATTGGTTATTTTTTTTCTTTGGATCTTCGCTATCTGAAGCAGTATCATGAGGTCAATATCGAAATCACCTCGCAAGAAATCAAACGGGCAGACTTCGGCGCTATCTCCACTCGTTTTCACAAAAAACACAATGAGCTTTTTGGCTATTCACTCAAAGAAGAACAAACTCCCGTGGAGCTGATCAACCTCAGGCTCGTGTGCATCGGCCGGACCCAGAAGCCGGAATTTCAACTGGAAGCCTATAGCGGATCGGATCCGTCAAGGGCCTTCAAGAAAACTCGCAAAAGCTTCCTACCGCTCCAGAAGAAGTTTGAAGAAATACATGTTTTTGACGGCGCCAGACTTAAATTCGGCAACAAGGTCGCTGGGCCCGCTATCATCGAACAGGTCAACACCACCACCTTTGTAACGCCGGAGTACAATCTGCTGGTGGATAAATACGGATCATACACCATGTATTTGAAATCAAATGAAGCAGAGGTCGAAAAAAGAATATTAAATTAAACTTTAGCGATAAAGAATTAAGGAATCTGGTTATCCAGAAAGAACAAGTGGTATTGAATGTGGAAGCCGCTCCCACAGAGGGTTTATCTAATGGAACTTGGACTTTCCAGATAAGCAGATTAAGGAATTTAGGAATTGAACGATAAAATTATTTTTGCGCTGGAAGACATTTCAATCAGCTTTGGCGGCCTGCAGGCGGTCAATGACTGCTCCTTTAGTATTCAAGATGGTGAGATTTTTTCGCTCATCGGGCCCAATGGCGCCGGCAAAACCACCATATTTAATATTATTAATGCGCTCTACAAACCCGATAGCGGGCGCGTTTTGCTGGAAGGCAAAGATCTGGTTCTTTTGAAACCGCATCAAATCGCAAAGCGCGGGATTGCGCGGACCTTTCAAAACATCGAGCTTTTCAGTGAAATGAGTGTGCTGGAAAATGTTCTGGTGGGTCGTCACTTTTTTTTCAAATCCGGGGTGTTCACCAACAGTCTGGCATTCGGCAAGTCTAAAACCGAAGAAACCCGAAATAAAGAAACGGCCTCTGAAATCATCTCTTTTTTAGAATTGAAAGAATATGAGAGCCAGAAAGTCACCGATCTGGCATTTGGGATTCAGAAAAGGGTGGAACTGGCTCGAGCTCTGGCCATGAATCCCAAAGTGTTGCTTCTGGATGAGCCTGCCGGGGGATTGAATCCACAGGAGACTGAAAATCTGATGGAAGTCATCAAAGCCATCCGGGACAAGCGTGGAATTACGATTTTACTGGTCGAACATGACATGCGCCTGGTTATGGGGCTTTCAGACAGGATTTGTGTGCTGCATTTCGGTGTTAAAATAGCCGAGGGAACGCCGGAAGTTATTCAAGAGGACCCCAAAGTTATCGAAGCCTACTTAGGAAGCGCCAAAACTCATGCTTAAATTGGAATCGATTGAGTCATATTACGGTAAGATACAGGCCCTCAAAGGAATTACCCTGGAGGTCCCTGAAGGGGAGATTGTGGCCATACTCGGTGCCAACGGTGCCGGTAAAAGCACGACGTTGCGAACGATCTCCGGTCTGATCCAACCGCAAAAGGGACAGATTTATTTTCAGGAAAAACCCATTCATCGAGCTGAGCCTCATCAGATTGTGCGTATGGGGATTTGCCAGGTGCCGGAAGGCCGTGATATTTTTATGGGCCTCACCCTGCAGGAAAACCTGAAGATGGGAGCCTTCACCCGCGATGATAGTCAGGCCATTCAGAATGATCTGGAGCGGATTTTTCAGTCGTTTCCGATTTTAAAAGAAAGGGCCAAACAACAGGCCGGTACCCTGAGCGGCGGCGAACAGCAGATGCTGGCGATTGCCCGGGGATTAATGTCCAACCCCAAGCTGATGCTGCTGGATGAGCCTTCCCTGGGCCTGGCGCCCTTGCTGGTGGAAGAGATATTTCGGATCATCAGGGAAATCAATAAAGAAGGCGTCACCATTTTGCTGGTGGAACAGAATGCCAATATGGCGCTGCAAACGGCCCAGTACGGCTATGTGATGGAAACGGGAACGATCGCTCTGCATGATACCGCGGAGAATCTGATCCAAAACGATTACGTCAGGAAAGTATATTTGGGGGCCGGCTAAAAAAGGTGAGGTTTCCCCGGGGTCCTCAGAGTGGACCCCAGGGGGTCTAATTTCTTATTGCTTTAAAGGTACCAGTTTGCCTTCTTTCAAAGTGATCCAACCGGATATGGGTCTGAAAACGCCCTTTTGGACTTCAACCATAAAACCGGAATTCTGGGTTAAATGATCGCTTCCTGAAAAACTCACCGGTGGAATCATTCCGTTCTCCCAATTCTTTATGCCTTCAAGGGCTGCGATAAAGCTTTCGCGGGTGACATTTTTGCCAGCCCTTTTGAGGCCTTCCACAAACAGCTTGGCATAAAAGTAGCCATAGAGGCTGTAGCGGTTCGGCGTTTTGTCCCGATCCTTGCCGTATTTTTGCATGATTTCTCTGTATTCAACCACGGCCGGATCCTGGGAGTGCACCGGATCAGGCCACAGGGAAAGTCCCCATACGCCTTCGCCGACTCCCCCGGCTAGATTGATGTATTTCTCATCCGTCAAGGGACCCGAGGATATGATGCGGGTGTTTTTCCAGCCCTGTTTGTGCGCTTCTTTCAGGAAAGTGGCTCCCGGCGGGGGCGTGGCCACCAGGAGACAGGCGTCCAGATTGGCTTTGCGCAGCTTGGCCACCTGGGCGCTCAGATCTTTCGCCCCTCGCTTATAGGACTCGGCAGCGGCCCATTTCAACCCAAATTTTTGGAGCGTTTTTTGACCAGGATCCCTGAAGGTGTATCCGTATTTGTCATCCTGATACAGGATTCCGATGCGTTTGAAACCTTTGACTTTTACCAGCCAGGTGACAACCAGCTCCGATTGATTCGGATAAGGCGTAAAGGATGTAAATATGGTCTTTTGACCGGAAAGGGGCACCCCTTGAAAAGGAAAAAGCAGGGGTACTTTGTTTTGCGTCAAATACTTCACCGTTGCCATGACGGGTCCGGTCCCCTGGGAGGCCAGAATGGCGAATACCTTATCCTGTTCCACAAGTCGCTTGCTGTTGGCCACCGCATTCTGGGGTTTATAACCGTCGTCGTAAAATTGGGTCTCGATTTTCCTGCCGTTGACCCCGCCCTGGGCATTAATGTGGCCAAAGTAACCTTTCAGCCCATTGTTTACCAGCTGGGTGCCCGGATAGACCAGAGGGCCCGAAAAGCTGTTGGAACATCCGACTAGAACCGAGTTGTCGGTGACACCCACTTCAGCCTTCACATCATTTGCCGCAAAGCCGAGTGCCACGAGAACGATAAGTCCGAAGATTGAAAAGTACCTGCATTTTTGCATGATAAAATCTCCTTTCATGGTTGGATTAATTGGGATTTGTGTTTGTATCAATGGGATATTAGGTAAACCTTTCTTTAAGATCGGTTAGCATACCGACAATACCTCTGGGCATGAATATCATAAATATGATCAGTGACAAGCCAAAAATCAAGACCTTCAGGTCCAGCAAACCCGCCAGTATCTGTTGCATGCCGGTCAGGATGACCGCCCCGATAATGGATCCTAAAATCGAGCCCATCCCGCCGATGACGATCATGGCAATAAAGTCAATGGAAAGTTCAATGGTAAACGCATCCGGGGATAAATACGTAATCAGGTAAGCAAACAGGCCGCCGGCAACACCGGTATAGAAGGCACTGATGGCAAAGGCGATGGTTTTATATTTGGCCAGATCGACGCCAATGGTCTGGGCGGCAATTTCACTCTCCCGCAGAGCGATAAAGGCTCTGCCAATGTAACCATTTACCAGGTTCTTGGCCAAGAGGGTCATGATAACCGTTACCGGGATGATCAGATAAAAAAGCTTGAAATCCGAATCAAATACAAAACCGCCGATTCTGGCTGCCGGCACACTAAAGCCATCATCGCCGCCGGTCAGGGAACTCCACTGCAGGATAATCTCACTGATGACGACGCCAAATGCCAGGGTCGCCATGGCAATGTAAAAGCCTTTTAGTCTTAAGATCGGTATACCCAGAAGGAACCCGATAATTCCGCTGATTGTACCGGCTAACAAAAGGGTGACAGGGCAGGGCAGCCATTCAAAATTGGCAGTAAAGATGGCGGTGACATAGGCACCGATGGCCAGAAACCCGGCATGGCCGGCTGCGATTTGACCCGTATAGCCCATCAACAGGTTCAAGCCCAGGGAAACCAGTGCATAAATGGCCAGCAGGCTGAGGAGAAAAACAGAGTATTTTCCTAAAAACAAGGGCATGATAAGTAAGCCGACCAAAGCACCTATCCAGCTTAGTATTTTCCACTTACTCGATAATTGCATCAAAAATCACCTGTTTAAACCCTGGTAAACCGCTCCATTCCCATGATCCCCTTTGGACGGATAACCAAAACGATAAAAATCACCGCAAAGGGGACCACATTTTTAATTTGAGAGGGGAGATATAGCGGCGCCACATTATCGATCACGCCCAGGAGCATCCCGCCAATGATGGCACCCGGTATGCTGCCCCAGCCGCCTAGTATGGCGGCGGCGAAACCGTTGATGACCACGATCCCCATATGGGTACTGAGGAAAACAACCGGCGCCATAAGAATACCCGCGACCGCCGCCACTAGAAAGCTAATGGCCCAGGTGACGGCAAAGGATTGCTTGACATTTACACCCATCAGTAAAGCGGCATTTTGGCTCTCACTGACCGCCCGCATGGCAGTTCCATAACGGGTGTACTTAAAAAAAGCGTATAAAATCACCATGAGTATTACGGTCGCGCCGATATTTCCCAGACCGATCAAATCGATCGTGGTGCTGCCAATGGATATGGTTTCATCGGGAAATATACTGGGGTAGGGATAGTCGTTGTGGCTCCAGATAAAGCCGGAAAGACTTTTCATGACAATGGACACTCCAATCGTAATGATGAAGACATTAAAATGGGGTGCCCGCATGGCCGGCCGAATAACCAGGCGCTCCGTAATAATGCCTAACAGCACTGAAATAAAAAGGGTGAGCAAAATAGCAATCGGAAGAGAAAGCCCCAGCATTTTAAAAAAAGTGAATCCAATAAACGCGGATACCATGGACATTTCGCCCTGGGCAAAATTGACATGTTCCGTTGTGTTGTAAATCAGGGCTAGCCCCAAAGCCACAAGAGCATAGATACTTCCAGTAGCCAGACCGCTGAATATGACCTGAAGTAGCATAAGATCTCCCTTATGGGGTTTTGGAGAGGTTTGAGGTTAGAATGTTTGAGCCAGTTTTAGCTCGGGGGCCTAACGTTGACAACCATTTTCGTATACTGTATACAACCGGATAGCATAAGGCATCTTCACTGTCAACCAGAAGCTATCTCAAAAATGCATCTAACGCCCAAGGGCTTTGTTGCAAACCGATTCAAAATACTCGAATACTAGCGTGTATGCTCCGTTTTTGAATCGGTTTGCGTCGCGCCCTTGGACGTGATCTACAATTTTTGAGATGGCTTCTATAGACATTTGAAAAATGCTGCCTTGAATCCCTCCTGCGTTGATTGTTAAAATAAATTAGACTATGTCGATTTTAAAAAAATTTGATCATATCGGAATCGTTGTCTATGACCTTCAGAAGTCAATGGATGCGCTTTTGCATTTTTTTGGCCTGGAGTGTCGGGAGGTAATGGAAATTAAGGACGCCGGAATTAGGATTGCATTTTATCCGCTGGGTTCCGGGCAAATGGAGCTTATCGAATTTCAACAGCCGCTAGATGGTGTTGATCCGATCGTCACCCGGCCGGGAGCGGGGGTGCAGCACGTCGCCTTTCAAGTCGAAGATTTTAAAACGGCATTGGCGGAACTGACCCAAAAAGGTTTGAAGCTGGTAAAAGGATTTCCGAGAAAAGGCGCCCATAGTCAGGTGGCCTTTTTTTATCCGACCAAAGGGTTGGATCTGCTGATAGAGATATGTGAGGTTCAGCATTCTCCGGATAGGGTGGCATAAAAAAGATTTTGATCTATAAAGAGGCTATTGTCCGGAATATTATGAACAAAGACAGACAGTTCTGGAATGAGGCGGTTGAGACGCTTTCCCCGCAGAAAATGAAAGCCCTTCAGTGGAATCGTTTAAAAGAACAACTTCAGTATAATTTCGACAATTCTGTCTATTACCGCGAGCAAAAGTTTCAAAAAGCCGGTCTGACGCCTGACGATATCCAGACCTTCGAAGATTTTCAAAAAATTCCGCTCATGACCAAAGATGAGCACCGGCAGATACAGGCCGAATCGATGCGACGGTTTGGACATCCTTACGGTCTGATCACCTGCGCGCCCCGGGAAAAAATTATCCGGATTAATTCCACAAGCGGTACCACCGGCCAGCCCACCCTTTACACGCTGACCGAAAATGATATCAACGTGCTGAACGAAATGCATTGCCGAAAATACTGGCGAAGCGGTCTGAGACCGGGTCATATTGTGTTGCAAGCGCTTTCTTTGAGCATGTTTACCGGCGGACTCCCTCTTTCCGATGGTCTGCAATCAATGAGGCTCTGTGTGGTGCCTGTGGGTATCGAAGGCGGAACCCGACGGGTGCTCGATTTTGCACTTTTAACCAAACCCGACGTCTTAATCGCAACCCCGTCGTTCGGCGAATACCTTATCGAGCAGTCCCCCAAACTTATCGGCAAAGATGCTCGCGAGCTGGGTATCCGTTGGTTTTTCTGTGCCGGTGAGCCCGGAGCAGGGATTCCTTCATTGAAGAAAAAGTTGCGGGAGGGTTTCGGCGCAAAGGTTTTTGACCATACCGGCGGCGGACACGCCTTTCATGGAATATCCTGTGAAACCGAACCCTATCCGGGAATGCATTTTGTTTCCGCCGATCACTGTATACTGGAACTGGTTGATCCGCAAACAAAAAACCCCATTGAGATCACCCATGGGGCCATGGGTGAAATGGTGTTCACCTTTATTGGATGGGAAGGCGGACCGTTTATGCGATACGTCCTTGGCGATCTGATTCAAATTTTTACTGATCCCTGTGACTGCGGTTGGCCGGAAATACGGTTTAAAATTTTGGGACGGACGGATGATATGCTGATCATCAAGGGCGTCAATCTTTATCCGTCGGCTCTAAAAGGGGTGGTCGGTGAGCTTGAGCCCCGAACCACCGGAGCGCTGCGAATCATTCTGGCGAAGCCCGGCCCTCTGGTGAAGCTGCCGCTTAAAATTTGCATCGAGTATGGTTTTAAGGACCCAAGCGAAGAAGACAAGCATAAATTAATGACCGAACTCACCGAACTCATAAAAAATCGCTTGCGCGTGAGTCCCGATATCGAACTTGTTCCGCCTTTTTCGTTGCCGCGGGGATCCGGCAAAACATCATTGATCGAAATAAAGTCGAACGCATAGGAGCTATGCTCCTTTAAAATTCTGGAATGCTGGAATGGTGGAACAGTGGAATGATGGGTTAAAATGCTGAATAAAAATCTAATTAAAAAGGATTCAGTCCTTTCAAAACCCAATTTTCCATAATTCCATTATTCCATCATTCCCTGTACTGAAAAAGATCATACTGCTTTTATAAATTTTATGAGCATTAAAGCTGATACAGATAAAGTCCTTACATCTATTCTCCAATGCCGCCTGAAGGCCATTACAGAGGAAATGGGCTATACGCTGCTGCGGACCAG